>Ga0182742_1000704_pt1 | contig 49231 bp, 55 predicted proteins | sample eDN5th37CBELigMG_FD_128880 | JGI IMG/M metagenome (GOLD analysis project Ga0182742, IMG submission 128880) | Enriched Miracle-Growth compost microbial communities from Emeryville, California, USA - eDNA 5th pass 37_C BE-Lig MG (version 2)... ...
CATATTGAAACTATCCAACTTTACCTTCTCCTAACCGCTCAATTCTTCACCTAATTAACAATACTGTTCATTTTACCTAATATCTATCTCTTAAGCAAACTGGTACATTACTATTCTCCATAAATACAAATCTCTATTCCACTATTCTAAATTTTGTGATAAATTAGACTAAATGATCTTGAGAGGATGTCGTTTATGTCAAAATTTGAAAATATTACGATTGAAAAGAAAGCAAATCTTTATTTTGAGGGGAAAGTTTCTAGTCGAACAATTTTATTTAGTAATGGTACGAAGAAAACACTAGGGGTCATGCAGCCTGGTGAATATGAATTTTCAACAAGTGTAAAAGAAGAAATGGATATTGTATCTGGACAGTTAGAATATAAATTAGCTGGAGAAGATTGGAAATCAATTGATGGACAAGGTGTTTTTTATGTGCCGGCAAACGAAACGTTCCAAGTAAAAGCACAAACAGTTGTTGATTATTGTTGTTCATATTTAAATGAATAAATAACAAACAAGGCTTTATTAACAAAAGAATGAAAAGGAAATGCTCAGATACAAGAACATTTCCTTTTAACATCTACTTTTTTTCTGTTTTTTCAACCAATTGAAATAGATACTTATATAAATATCGAAGTACTTCTCCAATTGACATGTTTTCATCAAAACCTTTAATATCATTTAGGGTAAGATTCATATCCCATAACCCATCTTGCTGATTAAACATGAGGTTATATTTCGGTGTTTCCCCTATTCCCTTTTCTTTCACATATTCTCTAATCTTTGTTTCTACATTTTTCTTAAGTTTAAGACCCAACATTGCTTCATAAGTGCCAAATACATCATCTACTTCCAAAGAAATAGCATCTATTCCGATCACGTCAAACCACTTTGATTCTATATATAGAAATTCAGCCATGTTTTCTTTAAGAATGTTTACTGACTTGTCCAAAAAGCTCTCTGCCTCAGTGCTGATCAGTTCATCGGTTTCCTTCAGACTTCTCTCAATATACACATCCGAAAATCTAGCCGACGGCTCATTTACCTTTAAATCCGAAATCTGTTTATTGTTAGGAAGTAATCCGTTTTTTTCGATATATTCTTTTTCTTCCTCAAATATTTCGCCATCTATTTGTTCTAGTAATTTCTGTATTCGTTCCTTTAACAATGCTCTTCCTCCATTTACTTCATTCTCTATGACAATAGTATATCCAAATTACATCGGTTTCTACAGATTTATCTCTATAAAAACAGGACAGTGATCACTTCCCAGTATGTCACAATGAACTTGTGAATCGATCAATCGATCCTTCAGCATATCAGATATGATAAAATAGTCAATTCTCCAGCCAATATTTCTTTCCCTAACCTTACTCATGTATGACCACCATGAATAGACATCGATTTTATCCGGATACAAATGTCTAAAACTATCAACGAAGCCATCCTTTAATAGAAGGGACATTTTTTCTCTTTCTTCATCTGTAAATCCTGAATTTCCTTTATTTGATTTTGGGTTTTTTAAGTCAATTTCTTGATGTGCAACATTTAAATCGCCACATAAGATAACAGGTTTTACTCGATCTAGCTTGGTTATATATGCTCGAACATCATCTTCCCAAACCAGTCTTTCCCCAAGTCTTGAAAGATCCCGTTTAGAATTTGGAGTATACATAGTGATTAGATAAAACTCTTCAAACTCTAACGTAATGATTCTGCCTTCAGCTTCTTCTACGTTTTCTCCGACACCATAAGAAACACTCAAAGGTTTTTTCTTTGTAAAAACAGCTGTGCCGGAATATCCTTTGCGGATAGCATAATTCCAATATTGATCATATCCCTCAAGTTCTAAAGCTAATTGCCCTTCTTGCATTTTTGTTTCTTGGATACAAAATATATCTGCATCAACTTCTTGAAAATAATCTAAAAACCCTTTTTTTACACAAGCTCTAATTCCATTTACATTCCATGATACAATTTTCATAGGAAATAAAATCTCCTTATTTCAGTTTATCTTATAAATATTTATCATATATTATTTCTCTGAAATAATCTAAGGTTTTGCGTAAAGAAAAAACTGCAGAACGTTTCATTCTGCAGCTTTTGCCAGTTTAATCTCTCTCACCTTCTGTCTTGTTTCCTCTGGCCACCACGCCCCACAGTCGTCAGACACAATACAGGCGGCACATTTTTTCAAATCATAGACCTTCATCCCGGTAATTGGCGGAGAATAAAGATGTAGTGTCACTAATTTGAGTTCATCTGCAACAGACATTTTATGAACACCATTTTTAGGTGCAAAAAAAACATTTCCCTGTTCTTGAAATTCAGTAAAAAGTTCGTTAGGGAGTGTATCACCTTTTACTTCATACACAGTGTTTTGGGCTGTTCCATCAATAACTTGAATCCATCCAAAAGAGTGTCCATGATCATGTGGAGCACATTCCAATTCAGACCAATTCATTACAAGTAGTTCTACATGTTTATTTTGATAAATTAATTTCCGGAAATATGGTTTCCCCTTTGAAGTTTTCAGTTCAGGTAGTAATTCTTTAAGCTGTACATTAGCCTCCAGCAATGCTTCTTTTAACTGTTCACTTGAAGGATTTTGCAACTCACCTAATATTCCTTCAAGTCGTTTTTGATAATGCATCACGCTAACCTCCTTATGCTGAAACGTCCAATTCTGTCTGATCATTACTAAGGAGTATGGATGATTAATTAATGTTTATTTCTTCCATAGAACCAATTCAAGACATGGTACAGCTGACCATTTACAAATATAACTCCAATAATAATTATGATGCCTCCTATTACACTTATGAGAATAATTTTTTCATGAAGTAAAACCACTGCAGCAATCAATGTTGCTAATGGCTCTAAATAGAGAAATACAGACACTTGTGTAGCCTCTAACACGTGAAGTGCTTTTGCCCAATACCAATAAGCTACTCCCGAGACAAAGATGCCTAAAAAAAATAAATGAGCCCACTCTCCTGTTTGTAAATGTGAAAGTGATTCCCACCCTTTGTTTCTTATTAAAAATGGAAAAGTTAGTATAAACCCGATGGTACTCATATAAAACGTAATCACAAGAGGAGATAATGGTATACTTAATTTCTTTAGGAGAACCGAATAGATCGCCCAATTTAATGTGCTTAATAACATGAGTAAATAACCTATATTTAAAACAGGTTCAAATGTTTGTTCACTTCCAGCAGTTGTCACCAAGAATACACCGAATAGGGCCATTATCATCCCGATAGCTTTGAAAAGTGTCATTTTTTCATGAAGAAAAATCATTGACAAAATGACGGTGAAAATGGGTGACAACGAAATCATCCACCCTGCAGAGGAAGCATCTATTGTAAGAAGTGCACTAGCTTGTATAACTTGATGAATAAAAACTCCTAATATACCTAAAACAATTAAATGAGGAATATATGTTATATTGATGGTCAATTTTTCGTTTAAAATCAACAAAAGAATGCAAAGAAATACAGCACCAATCCCAAATCTAATCACTAAAAGTGTAAAAGGATCCAGCTTGTCTAACACAGCTTTTGTTGAAACAAATGATACACCCCAAAACGTTATTGACATGGTTGCATATAATGACGCAGCATACTTATTCCCACTAGTTATCATATTCATTAACTCACACCCTTTTCTCCACTTCTTATCATATGCTTGTCCTTTTTAGTGAATGTATAAAAGTTCATTCTCATTTCCTTTTAGATGTGGTAAAATGAATGAGTATTCATTCATAACTTATCAGAGGTGATGTAAGTGCAACAAATCGGTCCTGTAAAAATAATTGAAGGCCCTAACAAAAGTAAGGTTCCTTATTCAAGAAGCCTGTACATTGATGGCTCAAGTGAAAAGGTATTAATTGATACTGGTGCAGATCCATCTCTTTTAAAGCAGCTTCAACTTGATTCGGGTATTGATTTGATCATCAATACACACTATCATCCTGATCATACTTGTCATAATACACTTTTTTCTGATACTGAAAAATGGATAAATCGAATTGAATATCATATGCCCTTAACTATTGAAGGAATTTCAAAAGCTAATGGAATTTTTCAAGAATGGGGGCATGAAGGTGTTAAGAAATGGGGACAAGAAATACCTGAAGAGTGGATAAAAAGCTTAACTGAGATTAATGGATATTATGAATATGAAAAACAATATTCATTCGGAAATGTTCATGTTCATTTCTTACATACCCCTGGTCACACAAAAGGGCTTAGCTGTCCTTATTTCCCTGATTTAGGAATTGTGTTTACCAGTGATTATGATATGACCTCTTTTGGTCCTTGGTATAATGGTACTGATGGATGTATCGAAGAATTTATTTGCTCTGCTAAGCGACTTCTCTCACTAGATGCAAAATACTATATAACAGGACATCAAAAAGGAATATTTAATAAAAAGCAATTTCATGCGGCTATGATTAATTATCTTGATATAATTGATCAACGTGATGAAATGATTGAAAATTATGTCCAAAAAGGATATTCATTTGACGAGTTAACAACAATTGGGATTTTTTATCCGAAACACTCATTAAAGCATTCACTTTTTCTAACATGGGAACGCAGTGGTATTCGAAAACATCTTCATCGACTTGGCTATACGGTTGTCAATTCTGATATGTCACGAATAATGGTGAAAAAATAACTGGAATAGAGAGATCCCTCCTCCCTATTCCAAGTCATTACTCCTCTTCGTTCAGAATATCATCGAAAACAGACGAGATCTTCTCAAACTCTTCATCACTTTCAATTGGAGCTAAATCTCCCTCTTGATCCAACTTCATAAAAAACACATCAATATCTTCATCCGTTTCATCACGGATATCATCGACAAACCCTACGGCAACATAGTCAGTGCCCTCTATTGTAATGGCAGCAAGCACCTCAACCTCATTTTCTTCATTGTTTTCATCTGTAATAGAAAATATTTCTCCAACTTCAATCTTGTCCATGAATAAATGCCCCTTTCACGCGTACATATATTACGATTACTTCTTTATCTTACCAATAATAGGTAACTTCATACAAATTTTAAATGAAAATTTATCGATTTAGTTGTCTCTCATTAGTACCTTTTAAATGAAAGGTTGATAAACATGTCTTATTATACACCTCATTACTTTCAATCCCCTGTTTCAATGACTAGAATGACATCAACAGAGCGTGGAAGGTTGACTGTTGAAGGCACTGGAAAAATAACTGTTTCACCCGACCAGGCGATTATACAAATTGGAATTGTAACCGAATCAAAAGATGCAGAGTCTGCTCAATCGCAAAATGCCCTTATTTCAGACAATGTCCTTTCAAGCCTAAATAAAATAAATATTTCTAGTGATGATATCAATACCATTTCTTATACAATCCAGCCAGTCTATGAATTTACTGAAGGAGCTTCAATCCCGACTGGATATAGGGTTCAACATATACTGGAAATAACAATAAAAAATTTAGATAAACTGGGATCTGTCTTTAAAGTTGCTGTTGCAGCAGGAGCAAATATTGCGGAAAACATTCGCTTTGATGTTTCAACTCGTGACAATCTATATCAGGAAGCTTTACAACAAGCGATGAAAAACGCAACAGAAAAAGCGATAAAGCTGGGAGAACAAATTGGTGTAACAATAAATAACATTCCCATAAAAGTTACTGAAATATCTGGTACATTCTCACCTCGGCCATTTTCAATGGCACTTTCAACAGAATCTATATCACAAGGAGCTCCACCTATCCAAAGCAACAAAATTGAAATCGAGGCAAAAGTATCGGCAGTGTTTCAATACTAAATTAGGACAGTCACTAAAAGACTGTCCCTGTCAACTTATTTATCTGAAATAAATAACTCTATTTTATTCATAATTTCCCTTGTGATTTGGATAACTTTATTAAAATCCATTGCTTCAATATAGTAGGCTTCCAATTGATCACGTAATTGTTTGGCTTCAGCTAAATATGAAATCGCTTCTTTCATTTTATCTTTATATGCTTTCGTTGTTCTTTCAATATCAGCGGCATATTTTTCATCTGTCCCTGGTATTATACATGTTTCATACATATCAATGATTTCATCTGTTTCGCGATCAGGAAAATATTCATGAGGAGCCGTGCTATCAAAAATAGCTATACCTAATTCACGAAGTATGACCATATCAAGGCTATTAGGATCAAATCCACAATGGTAGACTTCGACATCAAATCCACGCTCTTCACCTGCAGCGACAATTTTTTTCAACATGGTTGACTTTCCTGATCCTGCTCTTCCTTTAATAAAATACCGTTTTTCAATATCAGAAGTTAAATTTTGTATAAAATCAACAGCTCCATCCGGTGTTGCTGCTCCTAAAAAACGATGCTGTATTTTTGGTTCCTTTTCAAGTGATTGCTCTTCATAAAAATTTGATATAATATCTTCTGTTAATTGATTTGCTTTTGAAAAGTCCATATTGGAAATATAAATCTCTTCTATATCATCATGTGCACGTAATGAAGCAGCAAATGTATCATATGCTTTGTTAAATTTTTCAGAGATTTTTTTGTTAAGAGCTAAAATTTCATCCTTATGTTCGACTAGTTTCCTCGAGTCCCACGCGACACCTAGGTTTACGTATTCTTCAATCACACCAGGTGCTTTTGGCTCTATGACGTGTGGTGCAGTTCCATCAACGATGCCAATCTTCAATTCCGGTAAAATAACTCCATCAATTGAATTATTATCTGAAGCACAATGCAAATATTCTACATCAAGCTTTTTTCCTTCCATAAGACTACCTATCTTCTTCATCAAAGAAGATTTACCTGTACCGGGACCACCTTTTAAGATATATATCCGATCTAATCCTTCTAAAACAGAATCATATAAACTATAGAAGCCTTTTGCTGTATTTCCGCCTGCATAATAATGACGAACTGTACTTGCCATCTAACCACCCTTTCACACACCTTTATCTTACTTTATGTAGATAATCTCACAGGGGTGAATGCCTATTTTAAAAAGGAACGAAAAGTAGGAATTCAACCGTCAATTCGTTATAATGTGTATATATCTGACAAAGGAGTTTTATAAAGTGAATTCTAAAGAAATAGAACAGAAAATTATTGAAAACTATCAAAAAGATGAACAAATGATGATTCTCATCTTTGCTCAATGGTGTGTAAATCATGATCTAGATCCAATAGAAGTCTATTTCAGAGCATATCCTCATCAAAGTGCCAATTATGCGTTAAAGCAAACGATTGATTTAACTGTACCTAAAGGCGAATCTGAACATATTCCAGACCAAACTCTTCTTCATGTATTATCTTTATACAGTAATGAGGAACTTGCTTTTGTAGTAACAGAAGAAATAAAGAAAAGGAAAAAGGTTCGTTAAAATTAAAAACGAGCACGCCATTTTTTATGGCGTACTCTAATATAGGTTTTTTATTCATATTTCTTAAACAACAATGTTGCATTATGTCCGCCGAATCCAAGTGAGTTTGATAAAACAACATCAACCTTGGCCTGTTTTGCATGATTAGGCACATAATCTAAGTCTAATTCAGGGTCAGGTGTTGTATAGTTAATTGTTGGCGGGATTACACCATCTCTCATAGATAATAGAGAAAAAATAGCTTCTACAGCCCCCGCCGCACCTAATAGATGTCCTGTCATTGATTTAGTGGAACTAACCGAAAGACGATGTGCATGATCTCCAAAAACAGTCTTTATCGCTTTTGTTTCATACAAATCATTATAATACGTGCTCGTACCATGTGCATTGATATAATCCACTTGATCTGGTGAAAGATTCGCATCTTCTAATGCCAGGTTCATCGCTCGTTGCCCGCCTTCTCCTTCCGGCGCTGGCGTAGTAATATGATATGCATCACCTGTTGCACCATATCCTATTATTTCACCATAAATATTGGCACCACGTGCTAATGCATGTTCCAACTCTTCTAAAATAAGGATTCCCGATCCTTCTCCGATAACAAAACCATCACGGTTTTGATCAAATGGACGGCTTGCACTAGCTGGATCATGATTTGTTGATAATGCTGTCATATTTGAAAAACCTGCAATCGTCATTTCTGTAATTGATGCTTCAGAACCTCCTGTCACCATCATATCAGCTCCCCCATTTTGTATAACCCTGAAGGCATCCCCAATAGAGTTTGCACCTGAAGCACATGCGGTAACTGAACAGTTATTAATTCCTTTTGCACCTAACTCAATTGACACTCGGCCTGAAGCCATATCAGGTATAAACATAGGAATAATAAATGGGCTAACCCGTTTGGGTCCTTTATTCAAATAACGTTTATGCTGCTCCTCAAATTCATCAAGTCCCCCTATACCTGAACCAATCCATACCCCTACTCTTTCTGCTGATACATCCTTCCCAATATCTACCCCTGCATCTTTGATAGCCATTTTACTGGCTGCAATAGCAAGATGCGTAAATCTGGCCATTCTGCGGACCTCTTTATGATCAATAAAATCCTGTGGTGAAAAATCCTTTACTTCAGCCGCTACTTTTACATTGAAAGGCTCCGAATTAACTCTTGTCAATTCTGCAATTCCTGAAACTCCTTTTTTGGCACGGTCCCAAGTTGTTTGAACATCATTGCCTAATGGAGTAACAGCCCCAACTCCTGTTATAACTACTCTTTTTCTCATGATAAGTCTCTCCCCTAGTGAAAAAATAGTCTCTGTATATATGAATGCTTTATTTAATGATAAAAATTTATATAAATTATGACGTGGTCATAGTATCACATGGATATATCTTATACTAAAAGTGAAAAAAAGAAAAGTTAAGCACCCCCTCTAAAACAAGAGGAAAAAATAGAGCTTGGCCTCCTGCGCACATATAAAATACGCAGCATAAGACCCAGCCCCTGGACATCATTTTATTTATAATTCTAAGCTTTGAACTGTATTCATAAGTGAACTTATGTCTTCTAGCGTTTGAACAATTTCAGAATTTTGCAGTTCATCCACCACAAGCTCTCCATCCTTGTAAAGTTGATCAATCTTCTCTAAAGCTGCTTCATTTTGAGTCACAATATCCTGATGGACATCCTCAGCAATCGTTGGAGCTTCAAGGTTATTAAATTCTTCCATTTGTTGACGTAACGATTGAAGTTGTTTTTCAAGTTCATCTCTTGAAGTTTCATCTGTCACCGCAGTCTGTATTAAATCTGGTGCTTGTTCAGCAAAATCACTTACTGATGTTAAATAACTAGTGGATTCATCAACATAACTCACCGATTTATTTACCTCATCTACTACAGAACAAGCTGAACTCATCATTAATGTAAAAATGGCTAACATCATAAAAAATCTTTTCAAAAATCTCCCTCCAAATATACCAGTGTATATAATCTTATACGGATGAAGTGTAGAAAGGTTTCAATTTACGTTTAATACATGGTACGGATTTACTTTTCCAAAGTAAAAAGGCTAACACTTGTATTGTTAACCCTCTCATTTTAGAACTTATTCATTTGATACAAGCCATTTTAAAAATTCCTGTTCAGGTTCAGTTAGGAACCTGCCTAAGTCTTCAGAAAAATGAAGATATAATTCTATGTATCTTTTGGCTAGAGCGTCCATTCTCTTCCTCCTGTTATGTATAAGAACTCCTTTATTTTATCATGATAGGCGATAAATGCATATGAAAATATGTAAGCATTCACAACGTGAAAATCAAAAAAATACATAAATAAAATCCCTCGAGGAAAAAATAATAGTTGATTATTTAAGTCATTGTGAAGTGAGGTGAACCACAACATGAAAAAGCTTTTTGCAATTTTACTTGCAGCTCTGCTTGCTACATCTGTTGTTGCATGTGACGATGCACCAGGGGAAGATGAGATTGGTGATGGTGAAATTAATGATGAAGAATAAAAATAAGTAGAAATATGCCGTTCAGCATCGTTTTATGATCTTAATTGGATGTAAGACAACCTGAACGGTCTTTGTATTTTCTTGACCAATTTGCCTCACACTTTTCCAACTACTGAATGTCACATCCACACAATCCCTCAATTAAATTGCCCACAATTTTTTTGAAAACATTCATATTGTATACTATAATACTGGTATTAACTTTGAAAGGAACCATTGTAAATGAGTGAAATGTTAAAATTAGAAAATCAAATTTGTTTTAAAATATATACAGCTGAAAGAGAAATCACCAGACTTTACCGTGATTTACTTGCAGACTTGGACATTACTTATCCTCAATATCTTGTTTTATTGGTTTTATGGGAAACTGATTCCATAACCGTTAAGGAGCTCGGCAAGAAATTATTTTTAGATTCCGGTACATTAACACCAATGTTAAAAAGGATGGAAGCAAATCATATTATTAGACGCCAAAGGTCTTTAGAAGATGAGAGAAGTGTTATTATCTCTCTTACAGATAAAGGGGAAAAAATGAAAGAAAATGCAACTTGCATTCCGTCAAAATTACTTGAGAATTTATCTATGAATACTAAGGAGTTAGTAAGTTTTGACAAAGCTCTTCAGACTATATTAATTCGTCTTAGAAACGAAAATAGCTAAAAAAGACTCCTTTAAAAAGAGTCTTTTTAGCTATTTTCATTCACCATTTTGACTAAAAAATTGATATCTGTTCTTTCCTTCTGATTTTGCACGGTATAAGGCTTGATCAGCATTTTTCAAAAGGGAATCTACATCAACCTTCTCTCTTGAGGTGTAGGTATCAATTCCAATGCTAACGGATAATTGAGACTCATGCATATTTTTATCCCATGAAGATAAAAGTGTTAGTATGCTTTCTGATATTTTCGTTAACCTCTCTTTTGAAGTTACATTTTCTATCACAATGATGAATTCGTCACCACCTAGTCTTACCGCATAACCTGTTTGATTTTGCTTTAGGAACAATTCAAGCCTTATAGCAGTTTCTTTTAATATAAGGTCACCTTTTTCATGACCATATTTATCGTTAATCGTTTTAAAGCCATCTAGGTCCAAAAAGAAAATAGCTCCATCCTTGACTGAATAATGATCAAAATATTTATATAAAAAATATCGATTATAAAGCCCTGTTAAAGAATCCCGAAATGCAAGACGCTCTAATTCTAAATAGTATGAAAACATTCGGGCGATTCTTTGTAGCATTTTAACACTTTTATTCGAGAACTCACTTTCATGATGATGAACAGCACATAATGTCCCAAACGCCTCGCCAGTTCCTACAGTAATAGGGACTCCAACATACGAATGAATGTTGGCTTCCTCAAGCATATTTCTTAAATCAACAAGGCCTGGTTCATTCTTTACATCCTCAATCATTAGTGGTTTGTTTTGTTTAAAATCAATCTTATTACAAACAGTTTGGTTAAGTTCGATAGACATCCCTTCACTTAGAGAGATATCTGTATCTTTATCAGAAAGCTTAAGGATAATTTGTTTGTTATTAGAAAAATTCGAGAGAAAGAGCAACTTCCCAGGAAAAAACTCTTGAGCCATCTCTAAGATATCCTGTGCTAACTCATCAAAATTTTTATACATATTTACTTCATTCAAACTAATCCCCATAAATAACACTCCATTTTAATAAAGAATCCTCTCCAACTTTTCCTGTTAAGGTACATCTTATATATTTCTTTTCATTATATCTTATCCTGAAAAAAATAAAAGAAGCCCTTTTCAAAAAGAAAAGAGGCTTACAGCCATAATAACCTATTAAATTACCATTATCTCCTGAAACTTCTCAGATAATTTTCTAGCTAGTTCATCATCATATAAAGGCTTGCGATGTGTTTTTTCTAAATAAATGTATTTTTCTGTTTCAGGCATTACATATTCTTTATACCATAAGAAGAAGTCAGGGCTATCTCCTTGCATTCTCACGTATTTTCGCAATGCTTCAAGTGAATATAGTAACAATTCGCTTTCACGACTACCTGCATAAATTCACCTTCTCCTTTCCTAAGTTAGGAACTTTAAACTATACTCAACCCAGCTTTTCTTTTTATCCTATTTTAATAGAAATTTTGCAGATTCAAAATCTAATAAACAGTGTCTTTGTTTAGAAAACAGATGTAAAGCTAAATAACTGTTTAATATAGATTATTAAGAGTATTTGAATAAAATGAGAAGGAGTTAAAGGATATTTTATCCAAATGTAGAATGATAGGGATAGAGGTTTAATTGACAAAAAATGTCTTATCTTGTGTTCATTGACATTGTCTCTTTGAATGACTGGTATAGAAGGTATATCATTTTCTGACACAAAATAATGACATTCTATAAACTTTTGCATTTAAAGGAGAACAAATGAATAGCCAACAAAAGCTCGATAAAATGAATCTAATTCTAAAACATAATGAAGTGACTCAATTATTTATATCTGTTCTTCAAGAACTGGATAAACTAAAAACAACTGATGTTGAAGATCAACTTCTTAAAGTTAAAATGAGACAAAATTTGCTTATTATCCAAGAAAAGTTAATCTCACTTCAACTATCAATTCTTGGTGATGAGCATGAATCATGAAAACAGGCAGAACAAAATGTTCTGCCTGTTTTAAACTTATAGCGGTGCATTTACTTCTAAATCATCTATTTGTTTTTCTACATATTGAACATCTTTACGTGCATTGTATCGATCCGCTTTTTCAACTGTTACAGTAATATTGTAATCCGGTATGCCGGCATATTTCTCATATCTGCCTCTTGGAAGCAAAAAGTTTCCTTCAGGGAAGTGCACTTCAAGGTTTCCACTAGCAATGTCAACAAATTTCGCTCTACCTTGAAAAACACCAAAACCATTGTAGACAACTATGCCTTCTCCTTCAGCAATACTTAATTGTTTTGCATCTTCAGCATTCATCAAGACATCATAACGATCAGCTCCGTTAAACGGATCTGTTTCTTTATACACCATTGAGTTAAATTGTTTACCACGACGTGAAGTAACAACAAATTGTCCTTCTTTTTTTCCTAATTCAGGGATTTCCACAGAAATCAAGTTCCCTTTTCCATCAGTCGTTGGACACACTCCACCTTCACAAAGCCAAGCTCCACCCCATTGGAAAACATCACCTTGTTTTTTTAAGTGTTGAATTCCATCATAATCACGATTTGCGATTGCAATTTCATCCCTAATTTCCTGTCCTGAATTAAATTCTACAAGATTAGCTGTTTCAGGCTTAACCCGTTTCGCTAAATCAATATAAATTTTCCACTCTGCACGCGCTTCTTCTATTTCATTTTTGTTGCCTACAATTTGAGGTGAAAAATACACCATACGTTCTGTCGAAGTTGATGTTCCCCCTCCTTCTTGCTCATACCTCGTTTTTGCCGGCAGAACAATAACAGCTTCTTTCGCATCAACAAGTGTAGATGTATTCAAAATAATATCCTGGTGTACACGTATGTCCAATTCAGATAATGCTTTTTCTACAAAATCCGGATCAGGCATGGTTTCTAAGAAATTACCGCCTGATAAATAATAGAGCTTAATTTTTCGTTCATGATCATCAGGCAGTACTATGTTTTCTAACGTAACTCCTACAATATCTCCCTGCCATTTTGGCAATTCAAAACCCCAAATTTGTTCCATACGTTTCGTATTCTCTTCGTCAAACCCGCTTCCTGGCAGAACAAATGGATCTGCCCCCATCTCACCTGATCCTTGTACAGAAGAATGGCCTCGGAATGGCATTAAACCACTGTTTTTTCGTCCAAGATATCCGCGTAACAGGGCGAGATTTGCCACTTGTGAAATATTATCTGTTGCAAACGAATGCATGGTTAGTCCTAAAGCCCAAGCGAAGACTGCATTTTTGCTTTTTGCTAATAACTCTGCCAGCTCTATGATTCTCTCTTTTGAAATACCTGAAGACTTGATAATGTCATCCCATGTTTGTTGTTTCACATGGTTTACTAAATCTTCATATCCATTCACATGCTGTTGGACAAACTCATGGTTAATTGCTGATCCATAATGTTGATCTTCCATCTCAAACCAATGCTTCATAATTCCATGCATAAAGGCAATGTCTCCGCCAATATTGACTTGATAGAAATCATCAGCTAACTTGGTACCGAAAAGGGCTGATTCCATATTTGAAGGGATCCAATACTTATCCATCGCCGGTTCGCTATATGGGTTTACTACAATAATTTTCGTTCCTCTTTTTTTGGCTTCCAGCATATATTTTGTTGAAACTGGTGAAGCATTTGAAGCTACACTTCCCCAGAACAGTAATACATCCGTGCCAAACCAATCTTGATAATTTGCTGTTGAAGCTCCTACACCAATTGAACGCTTTAACGCTGTTTTACTTGGTGAGTGACAAATCCGTGATGCATTATCAATATTATTTGTCCCAAGGAATCTAGCTACTTTCCCTGCAACATAATAGGATTCATTCGTAATTCCTCTTGAGGTTAAATAAAATGCATATTGCTTTGGATCCAATTGCTTCATTTTATTTGCAATGATCTCCATCGCTTCGTCCCATGTTAGCCGAGAGAACTTTCTCTCACCTTTACGACGAATAAGCGGGTAAGGAATACGTCCCAATTTTCTTAAGTCTGTGCTACTATATTTTCGTAGTTCATCGATGTCTGCATGAACAATTTCTTCTTTTAATGCTGGCATTGTGTTGAGTCTTAATACATTCATTCTCGTTGTACACATATGCGGACCTTTTAACGTCTGATCTTGTAGCCCTGAAACGCCTAAAGCACAACCATCACAAACACCCTGTGTTAAAATACGTGTTGCATATCCAATATTGTCTTTGTTATCCCAAGCTACTTTCATTGTATCTCTAAAATGATGAGGTTTTACCTTGCCTAGGCCAAATGGAATTGGACTAACCCAGTGCTTTGGCTGAGGGGTTTTTGTCGCTTTTATTGGTCCTTGATGTTTTGTCTCTCCCATTTGAAATCACTCCTCGTTATAAAATTTCCATTTAATAGGTTACATACTTAAATTTGTTACATTGTAATAAAGTTTCGGAAAGATCCTCTATGCATAATTTACATTAATTTTAGTTTGTATAAAGAAAAAACCACCGTAGACTCTATCTTAAAAAGGTGCAGAGTTTCACGGTGGTTAGTCTTTTGCAGGATCGCTACCAAGTGCCATACCAGTTATTTATTTTATTACAACCTTAAGGTTTGGTCATATTATTCAGCTCTAAAACTATTTGGTATATAGTTAGATTAGCTTTTTCATCGATTATTTTAGAAAACTGTTATACTAGCTTCTAAAGCATTCCTCATGACCCTTATTTAATAAACTTTTGCTGCAGGTCTTCATCAAAAACAAAGATGGACATCCCGAAGTCTCTGTCAATATCAATATCTACAAATAAGTCAACGAATTTACAACCTAAAAACTCTTCCATCTCTAGAGGAGGGTTCTTTCTGTAAATTTGTTTTACCATTTCAGTTCTTGCAGATCGTAACGCCTGCTTCCCTTCATCTGCACTAGCAATAAATCTTTCGACTGGTGATAGATTGCCTTCCATTTCACAGATTGCCCAGTTTTTACAAAATGTTGTTGTAATTTTACTAGGACCTTTACCCATGTGCTTTTTTCGGAAAGAGCGAACGATATTACTAAATTCTGCTTCGTACTTGTTCATAATATCCTCCTACCCACTAGAGGTTTTAGCATGAGGTATTTTACCATACCTTATGCATTTGTGGAAGTATTATTATCCCGCAATGGAGTTTTTTGTGTGAGTGTTTTGTTGCTGACGAAGCCGGTTTATATCTTTACGTATCACAATAGATACAAGTAAGGCAATGACAAACAATCCTGAGAAAAATGTTAAACTTGTTCCATAGCTTCCCGTTGTATCCTTCATCCAAGCTGCGAACATTGGACCAGCTAAACCTGCTGCTGCCCATGCAGTAAGGATATAACCATGTATGGCTCCTAATTGCTTTGTTCCAAATATATCTCCGATAAAAGCAGGAATTGCAGAGAATCCTCCACCATAACAAGTATATATAACCGCTAACATAACCTGGAATAAAAATGCTTCTGTTGTATGTGGTAACAGAGCAAATAACACAATTTGCAAGACGAAGAATGTTGTGTACGTATTTGGTCGGCCAATATAATCTGAAATAGAAGCCCAACCTAAACGACCTAAGCCATTAAAAATTCCTAAAATACCAACAAGTGTTGCTGCTTCTGCCGTAGTAAGTCCAATACTTTCTTCCGCTAATGGCTTTGCAGCAGATAAGATAGCTATTCCACACGTTACATTAATGAATAACATTACCCATAAATAATAAAATCGAGGTGTTTTAATTGCTTCATTTGCGGTTAATTGTGCTAAATCTTCTTTAATTCTAGAATTTCCCGATTTCAACTTAGCCTCAAATCCCTTAGGTGCCCAATCAGCAGCAGGCTTTTCTAAGTAAAGGGAAGACAAGGTCATAATAATTAAGTAAGATAGCCCGAGAATATAAAATGTGTTTGCTGTTCCTACAGAATTAATTAACCATTCCATCACAGGGCTGGCGATTGCAGCAGCAAATCCAAATCCCATTATCGCAAGACCTGTAGCAAGTCCTCTCCTATCCGGAAACCACTTAACCAAGGTTGATACAGGTGCAATATATCCTACACCAAGCCCAATACCTCCAAGTACTCCATATGTAATATAAAGAAAAGGTAGCGATCCTAAATTAATAGCTAATCCAGATCCAATGACCCCAGCACCAAAGAATCCTGCTGCGAGTAAACCAGCTGCTCGTGGACCGTACTTTTCAACAAAGTGTCCTAAAAATGCTGCAGATAATCCTAGAAATAATATTGCAATACTAAATGTTAATTGTACTTGAGAAGCACTCCATCCAAACTCCTCCATTAATGGATTTGTAAAGTTACTCCATGCATAAACAGATCCTATGGAAATGTGGATCCCAACTGCCGAAGCGGCAATTAACCAGCGATTTTTTGTTTTTTTCATGTAGTCATCCCCTCATTTTATAAAGCTTTATCTATAAATTTTAGTAGAGCTGCGTTTCTATTATTTAAAGATTATTTCAATAATAAAAAAATTAGTGCTTATCATGCATTAAGCCTTCTGAAAACATATATACATCATTAAAACAAAGAAAACCGTCAATCCCTAATTAGATAGCAAACAAGGTAACTTGCCTATCTAAATGGTGATTGACGGTTAGTTTCAAGCAGGATTCGCTACTATCGGACCAACAGTTAATCGCTTTCAATTTTGGAACAATTTAAATCGATGACAGGGTCGCTATCTCGGATTCAAAATGTTACAATATCATGAACTTTGTACCGAAATAATAACATGTATTCTATTATTCTGCAACAATAATTTTCGATTTTTAAAGCTTATGCTTTCATAATTGACAAACTTTCATACTTGTTAATGACACCATAATATGATTATATGTTATGTATCTTATAATTTAGGTGAGATGGTAAATGGACATGAAAATGAGCATCAATCAAAACATTCGTAAATACTCAAATGGAAATTTATTTGATACAACCGACAACATTGTAACCGAATTTCCATTAACAATATTCGTTAACAATGTGGAATTTGCAACAATGGTTTGCACTCCTACACACTTTAAGGAAATGGTCGTTGGGTTTTTGGCATCCGAGGGTGTTATTCGATTTTATCGTGAAGTTGAATCTATTTCCATTGATGAAGAAGCCGGCTATGCCTATGTAAAACTTTATGCCGAAGTAACAACAAACCAACAGTATTACTCTAAAAGATTTATCGGATCCTGCTGTGGTAAAAGCAGACAGTTTTATTTTCAAAATGATGTTAAAACATCAAAGACCTCAATGAGTAAACAAACTCTTTCACCTTCACAGTGCATCTCTCTAATGAAAGAAATGCAGGAAAGCAGTATTGTTTTTCAGGAAACAGGTGGTGTACATAATGCAGCTTTATGTACACCTGAAAAAATGATTATTTGCAGGTCTGACATAGGTAGACATAATGCATTAGATAAATTATACGGATATAGCATTTTGAACGAAATCCCTGTACGTGATAAAATTATCGTATTCAGTGGTAGAATTTCTTCTGAAGTCCTAGTTAAAGCATCAAAAATTGGTGTCGGGATTGTCTTATCAAAATCTGCTCCAACTGATCTTGCCATCAAACTTGCAGATGATTTAAACATCACAGCAGTTGGCTTTATAAGAGGAACTTCATTTAATGTCTATTCCCATCCAGAACGGATTATTGAAAAATAAATTAAGGGAGGAATCGTATTGAGCAATAGTCATACTACTCATGATTACTTTGATCGCCCCCTGCGCGACTTGCGTATTTCTGTTACAGATAAATGTAATTTCCGCTGTACTTATTGTATGCCTGCTGAAATATTCGGACCGGACTACCCTTTTTTAAAGAGAAATGAATTGCTTTCTTATGAAGAAATAGAACGTGTGACGTCTATTTTTGTTCAATCTCTAGGTGTTAAAAAAATTCGAATTACTGGTGGAGAACCGTTAATGCGGAAAGATTTGTCTACTCTTATTGATCGGATTAGCCAAATAAACGGTGTTGAAGATATTGCTATGACAACAAATGGTTATTTTTTACCTAAATATGCAAAAGAATTAAAAGCTGCCGGGTTAAAACGTGTATCAATCAGTCTTGATTCTCTTGATGATGAAGTATTTGGAAAAATTAACGGTCGAGGTGTCTCAGTTCAATCTGTCATTGACGGTATCGACGCAGCATCAGAGGCTGGAATAAAGGTAAAAATTAATATGGTTGTTAAACGTGGGATGAACGACCAGGAAATTATCCCTATGGCCAAGTATTTCAGAGAAAAAGGCCATATTTTAAGATTTATTGAATTTATGGATGTTGGAAATACGAATCAATGGAACCTGAAAGATGTTTATTCTAAAAAACAAATCATTAAAGATATTCACGAGGTAATGCCGTTAGAGTCTATTGATCCAAATTATACAGGTGAGGTAGCAAGTCGTTACCGCTATATTGGTTCCGACATAGAAATTGGTGTCATTTCATCTGTTTCAGATGCGTTCTGTTCAACATGTAATCGAGCTCGGTTATCAGCCAGCGGTTCTTTATATACATGTTTGTTTGCGTCTATTGGTCATGATTTGCGTGAAGAGATACGTTCAGAAAAAACAGACGAAGAACTTGCAGAGCATATTCGGGCAATCTGGCGTGGACGAAAAGACCAATATTCGGTTGAACGAGGAGAAGCAACTACAACTAGGAAAAAAATTGAGATGTCACATATTGGAGGTTAATGAACAGCCATGAGTAATTGTAAAATCGATCACTCTTCTGAAGATGTGAAAAAAAAATTACAAGATCAAACACCCTTTCTTACTACTCAATTAGTAGAACAATGCTCACTATTTTTATCCACAGATATTAGTCAAACTGAATTAAATGAATTATTTCATTTACTTAAAAAGTATGATTTATTAACTGATGAATAGAAAAATGTTCGAAACCAAAAAATTGAAGCATTAATCTCAAATTAAACTATTTTAAAAAAATAAACAAGATAGCCTGAGCTATCCTGTTTATTTTTTCAAAATATCTTGCTATGTTATTTTTAATGAACCGGAAGATGTTCATGATGATGTTTTTCTTTTTTATTATGTCTTTTGCGGTTAATAACTTGATTTAATGCTTTTAACATCCATCTGTCAGCTCCGTAGAAGTAACCACCTGTACCTGCTATTATTAATAAGAATGCAGCAGTATAGAGAATTGGATTTGTGCTAATTGTCCCTGCCATCATAAAATTGAAGTTCATGAAAGCACCTGCTATTAGTGCTGGGATCGTTGCGGCTCCTACTATTAACCCGATACCGACTAAAACTTCTCCCCAAGGTATTAACACATTAAATAATGGTATATTGGGAAGGGCAAATTCCTCAAGAAATGCAGCATACCAAGCGTGTACAGCTGGATTTTCTCCACTTGCTTTAACAATGGCCCCTTGTATAAATCCTGTTGCATCAAAACCATCTGTTACTTTATGAATCCCTGCTTCCAGCCATTGTACTCCTAACCAAACTCTTAAAACTGTCCATATAATCGCCATTTTCGGTCCTTTTAACCAATTCATGGTTTCAACAGCTCCTTTTTGTGAGGTTTTTCACAATTAACTTTAAATTTTTTAAGCTAGCTAGCTTTATTGTGAAAGTTTGTGAAGTTCTTCACTAACTTTCTACACCTTTATAATACCCTCTTTTACACCAAGTGGCAATAGACTTCACAGTATGTTCAATAAAGAATTTCAGGTATAACCAAAACTTATTTCCGTTGACTTTCTTTTTATTCCATTATATAATTTATCTCGGAGTTATAAATCTTTAAGTTGAGATATTTTAAACTAAGTTATTTATTGGAGGAGAAAAAATGACAAAATCGAAATGGAATCTTGACCCGACACACAGTGGTGTAGATTTTTCAGTTAAACACATGATGTTTGCGACAGTTAAAGGCGGCTTTACAAGCTTTAATGCTGAAATAGATGCTGATCCAACAGATTTAACCACCGCTGATATTACATTCACGGTTGATTTAGCAAGTGTTGATACACGAAACGAAGATCGTGATAATCACTTACGCTCTGCTGACTTTTTCGATGTTGAAAATCATCCTTCTATGACATTTACATCAACATCTATCGAAAAAACAGATGATGATGAATATAACGTTACTGGTGACTTAACATTACATGGCGTAACAAAATCAGAAACATTTGTGGTTACTTTTGAAGGAACTGGTATTGACCCATGGGGAAATGAAAAAGCAGGATTCGGTGTTGAAGGAAAGCTAAAACGCAGCGATTATGGCTTAACTTGGAATGCAACATTAGAAGCAGGCGGCGTTCTCGTTGGCGATCAAATCAAAGTTTCTTTACAATTACAAGCTGCTAAAGCGTAATAGAACGATAAAAGGGATTGAAGGCAGAAACTTCAATCCCTTATTTCATGTTCTTACCATAAAAGATTTCGTCCATTTCTTTTGTCAAACTTGCCGTAATTTGCTCTTGCTCTTCTTTACTAAGCTTTTCTTTCGTATATCCAAACAAGTAATTATTTAAGTCAAATTGTTTAAGCTTACATTTTGTATGGAAGATATTTTCTTGATATATGTTCACATCAATCATATCAAATTCTTCCTTCACTTCATCAGGTATATAATTTTGAATCGAACTAATATCGTGGTCAATAAATAGTTTATTTCCACTTATATCTCTGGTAAATCCCCGCACTTTGTAGTCCATTGTGAGGATGTCCGTATCAAAAGAATGAATCAAATAGTTTAATGCCTTTAGTGGTGATATTTCACCACATGTTGAAACATCAATATCTGCACGAAACGTGCTAATCCCCTCATTTGGATGATATTCAGGATATGTATGAACAGTAATGTGACTTTTATCCAATCCCATCACAACTGCTTCAGGTAATGGACCAGGGGATTCATCGAAAGACTCTGTTGGTACTTCTACAACAGGACCTTCTGAAACTAAAATGGTTACACTGGCCCCTTGTGGAACATAATCTTGTTTTGCAATATTCAAAACATGTGCTCCAATGATTTCGGTCACATTTTTTAAAATATTTGTTAACCGTTCCGCATTATATTGCTCATCTATATATTCGATATATGCTTCTCTTTCTTCTCTTGTTTTTGTGTAGCATACATCATACATATTAAAGCTTAACGATTTTGTTAAATTATTAAAACCATGGAGCTGTATTCGTTGTTCTGGAGTCAGTTTCATCCTTCTTCCCCCTTAATTTTGAATTATCCGAGACACCATTACACTTTTATATTACCCATTTTTCATAAACACAATCATTAGACCGAAATTGCCCATTACAAAAGCACCTCAAACGAGATGCTTAAAGTTTGTTTAATGCAACTGAAATCTGATCATCTCCTGCAATCAAATCAAAAGAACGTTTTTTTGTATGATCATTCGACAAGGCCTCTACAATCGTTTGTGCTACATCCTCACGTGGTATATAGCCTCTTTCCAATTGATCACCCACAGATATTTTTCCTGTTCCTTTTTCATTTAATAGCCCACCTGGACGAATAATTGTATAAGTTAGATTTGTCTGCATTAGTACCCGATCAGCATAGTGCTTTGCAACATAATATGGCTTTATTGCTTCATTCCAATTTTCACGATTATTAGCCTGAAGGGCACTTACCATAATAAATCGATCGACTCCAGCTGCTTCTGCCGCTTCCATCGTTTTAACAGCTCCATCTAGATCAATTAATAATGTTTTTTCCGCACCTGTGCCGCCTCCTGATCCAGCTGTAAAAACAATAGCGTCACATCCCTTCATCGCCTGTTTTAATTGAGCAACACTTCCTTCTAAATCGGCAATAACTGTTTCAATTCCCTTCTTAGAAAATTCTTCTTTTTGCTCCTGCTTTCTAACCATTGCCAATACAGAGTGTTCATCATCGCTATGTAGTATTTCCGTCAACTTTTGTCCAATTTGTCCATTTGCTCCTACAACTAATACTTTCAAAATATTTCTCCTCCTTCTTTATACAATTATTTCAAAGAATCAAGATAAGTTCAAAAATTTTGTTTTTATTCAAACCCATTTTGCAAGACAGAAAGGATTTTTTCTTCTATTATTTTACCTTTATCTTCATCATTCATATGATTTAATATGATTGAAAAGATTACAACCTCTCCACTCTTCGTTTCCAAAAAACCTGATAAAGTACTTACATTCGTTAATGTGCCTGTTTTTGCTACTACCTTTTGTTTGAGGGGAGAGTTTATCATTCTTTTATGTAGTGTTCCCCCTGTTAATTTCTCCTTCTCACCTGAAACAGGCAACGCTTTGTATAAGTATGAGAACCATTCTTTGGATTGGGCTTTGTATAATAACTGTGTAATGGTATTTACCTGTGTCGAATTTACATGTGATAATCCTGAACCATCTCTAAGGACTGTATTGTTCACATCGATTCCTAATTGATCCAATGTACTTATTTCGGTTTCTAACCCTTTTTCCCATGTACCTTGATTATGGGTGACCTTCCCCATCTCCTTTATAAGCATTTCTGCTATCGTATTATTACTTAATTTTAAAAATGGAATAAGGATCTCAGACAATGGCTCTGATTCATGTAAAACGAGCTTTTGAGTATGAATTGGTGTTATATCAGGATAATAATCCCCTGTGACATGTATCCCCTGTTGGGCAAATTCCTTCTTAAAGAGAGCAAGTGTATATTTTGTAGGATTCCAAATTGAAATCCATTCTTTCATTATTTTTTTATCTTCAGGTATTGTTCCTTCAATCATCACTTCGTTTTCACCATGAACTCGTGTAATATTTAACGATTCTTCACTTTCTGCCTCTGTTGTTTTGGCTTTATTATGAATGATCACATAATCGGTAGAAGGAATTAATGTAATCTTAGGTGCTCTGCCTTTTTGGCTGGGTGTGATTTGAATTTGTATCGTTCCTGCATCAAAATCTTCGTCAGGTGAGGCTGTTAAGGCTGAAATTTGTGCTCCATAATAGGCTGTTTCATCTGTCCAGGGTAAATCAACAGAATAACGAACCATATCGTATCTGCTATCATCTCCTATTACATCTCCATCAATTGTTTTGATTCCTTTTTGTCTTAATTGTTTTGCCATCATCTTGATGTCTTTTATTGTAAGTGTAGGGTCTCCCCCGCCTTTTATGTATACATTTCCTTTTAATACACCTTTATTCTTCCATTTTCCATCTGTTACTATTTCAGTGTTAAAGGAATAGTCTGAACCAAGTATCGTTAATGCTGCTATGGCCGTGAATAGTTTTAAACTGGACGCTGGAGTTAGGCTTGTTTCTCCGTTATGAGAATACAAAATTTCACCTGTAGAAGCTGACCTTACACTTAAACCTGAAATAGCTCCTCTCATCATTGGATCATTCGTTAAAACAGATTCAAGCTGGGTTACTCCTTCTGCTTGCAGCTCCAGTGAATATATTGTGCTGCTTGTTAGAATTGATGCTATCAGAGTTGTTGCCACTAAAAGCAAAAGAAAAAAAGTTTTCTTCATCATTATTCGACCAACTCCCTTTTACAGATCTAAACTTTAATTTCTTCAATCTAATGGTTTTTATCCAATGTAGCTGTAAAAAAGAAAACCCGAGAACATCTTGTTCCCGAGTTGCCCTTTTTATATTTTAGTAACCAATATAAGAAGCTCCAATGATGATTAAAAGAATAAACAATACTACGATTAGAGCAAATCCTGCTCCATAACCATATCCGCCTGCGCCGCCCATACTATCACCTCCAGAACTGTTTATATACTATATGTAAAAATTCCCTTTCAGGTTATAGGCAAAATCATTAAGATCTTTGTTATTTCCTTTTTTACATTCATCAGATACACTTTATGTATCAACTTTTATGGAGGCTATAACCATGTGTGGACGATTCTCATTAGCAACAGAGCAATCAATTATTGAGGAACAGTTTGATGTATTGATTCAAGAAGAACTTTCATATCGTTATAATATCGCTCCTTCACAAGATGTTTTTGTGATCGGTTCCAATGGACATGAACGAATTGGGAGATTTATGCGTTGGGGACTTGTACCTCCTTGGTCAAAGGATGTAAAAATAGGCTATAAAATGATTAATGCCCGTTCAGAAACTATTGATGAAAAAGTAAGTTTTAAAACTCCCTTTTTAAAGAAGAGATGCCTGATTATAAGCGATGGGTTTTATGAATGGAAAAGGAATGGAAAAGAAAAACATCCGTATAGGTTTGTCATGAAAGATCGGCAACCTTTTGCACTTGCAGGTCTTTGGGAATGCTGGAATAAAGGGGACCAACAATTGTTCACATGTACGATTCTGACAACTGAAGCTAATAAAGTTACGGAAGAGATCCATAATAGAATGCCTGTTATTCTTCGAAAAGATGATTTTCATATGTGGCTGGATCCTAAATACCATAACGTAAAAGAACTAAAATCATTACTCGTACCTTTTGACGAAGGATTAATGGAGGCTTATGAAGTTTCAAATCTTGTTAACTCTCCGTCCAATGATGTAAAAGAATGCTTGGAACCTATTAATAGTAAATAAGAAGGAGCTGTCTCTACACTTCTCTATAAATCCGAAGTGAAACAAGATAACTCCTTTTAGTTGCCTACAATTTAAAATTTTTTTCGTACCAAGTTTTTGCCTGCTCAATTTCTTCTCTTGTTAATTGGTGACCTGCCTGTCCCCAATGTTCGGTAATAGTTGCTTGTGCATTTCGTAAAGCCTCTGCTAATTCCTTCGTTTCTTCAATAGGGATAATAGGGTCATTTACACCAGCTCCAATAAAGATCGGTGTTCCATCTAAATTAGGAATTTCAACCTTTCTTCTAGGTACCATTGCATGAAGTAATATGGCTCCTTGTAAAGCATTTTTATGATGATACATAAGACTCGCTGCAATATTGGCGCCATTTGAATAACCAATTGCTAAGATTCGATTACGATCAAAATGATACTTTATTGCACTATCCTCTAAAAACTCGTTTAGCTCGCTTGTTCGAAAAATAAGGTCTTCTTCATCGAAAACTCCTTCTGATAAACGACGGAAAAATCGGGGCATTCCGTTTTCAGAGACATTTCCTTTCACTCCAAGAACTGAAGCATCGGGAGCAATCATTTCAGCAATTGGCAATAAATCTTTTTCATTCCCACCTGTCCCATGTAATAAAAGCAATGTAGGAGCATGCTTGTCTTTTCCTTCAATAAAAATATGTTTCATTCCTCTTTTACCTCCGATGTTTAAGATTCTTTTGTATCTAACGGCTTTAACTTCGCTTCGATTTCTTCTCGTTGATGTTCAAAATAAGGAGGCAAAGCTAAATTTTCTCCTAAATGTTCGAAATCTTCATCACCTTCAAATCCCGGTCCATCTGTAGCCAGCTCAAAAAGAATGCCATTTGGTTCTCTAAAGTACAAGGAGCGGAAATAATAACGTTCGACAAATCCTGAGTTAGGTAAGTGATTATTTTTTAAGAGTTCGGCCCATTTTTTTAACTCTTCTTCATCTTCAACCCGAAATGCAACATGATGCACACTCCCTCTTCCAGGTCGCTCGCGGTTATTTTCAGCATCTTCGATAATATGAACCTCCGCACCAGTTCCACCCTCACCTGTTTCAAAGACCCGAACTTCTTTTTGATCATTATTTCTAGTATATCCCTGCTTTTCTCTAAAGCCCATTAAATTTGTTAATACATTTATTGTTCGTTCAGGACGGGATACTGTTAACACTACAGGTCCTAGCCCTACAATTCCATTTTCGGAAGGCACAGTGCTTTTATCCCAAGGTTTTCCACCTTCAACACCGATATTTGTTTCATCAGAAACAAGAATCAATCGTTGACCCTCGTGATCTCGAAATGAAAGAGTAGCGCGTCCCAATTCTACTTGTATTTCATCATGATCTACTTCCAGCTTCTCAAAACGTTTTTTCCAATAGTGTAGTGCTACATCATTTTTCACACGAAGAGATATTGCTGAAATACTATTTGTTCCCGGATATGTTCGTCCTGCGCGGGGAATTTCAAAAAAGGTTAAATCTGTTCCAGGATTTCCCCTCTCGTCTGCATAAAATAAATGGTAAACAGATGTATCATCTTGATTAACTGTTTTCTTAACTAATCTAAGTCCCAACACCTTTGTATAAAAATGATAATTTTCTTTGGCATTTGCAGTAAGGGCAGAGACATGGTGTATTCCTTTTAAAGGTTTAATCGTCATATAAATCGTCCTCTCCAACTGTTCAGAATAATCTTATTTCATATATCTTGAATTCAAGATAATTATATATGAACTTTGTTCATCCGTCAAGATATGAACCTTATGTAAAAGGGGCTAACGAACTGTTCGTTAACCCTTTTTTTTTACTGTTGAATAAATTGTCTTTGCTGTTGGAAATGACGGTAGCTTGGAATTTGTTGTTGTACCTGGTTTTGCGTGTGTATTGGTTCATTTTGCATGATTGCTTGAGAAGAGTTGAATGCTGCACCGGAAATTTCCTGCTGCATTTGATTACAAATATTTAGGATCTGCTGACATTGTTGTAATGCTTGATTATGTCCTTGCAAGCTTTGTTGTATCACTTGTGTGGCTTGTTGTTCTTTTTGCATGAGTTGTTGTAGTACTTGTGCATTTTGTTGTTCTTGTTGCAACATTTGTTTGTATAATTGTGTACCTTGCTGTGTTTGTTGAATTAACTGTTGAACAATTTGTCGACATTCATTAATTTGTTGCATCGCATGTTGTGGTGTATGCATGTTAAATCCCTCCAAAGTATTAGTATGTTTGTTGTTGGTTGCTATAAAGCGCGTTTGGCTGGTAACTGTTAATCATAGCGTTAGTTGTTGCCTGATCAAATGTAGGCACTTGATAATATCCTTTTTGATTCATATACATCCATGTTTCGTATGCTTGATCTGCACAGTTTTTTGCACTTTGAGTCATCATTTCTCTCATTTGAGAATCTGTTAATTCCAAGGCAGCATGCATTTTCATGACCGCACCTGATTTGTGTGTGCCCAACATTAATGATGCTACATCACGGTCATTCAACTGGTTAAGTGATGCATTAGGAGCTTCAGGTACCCCATTCATTTTTATTCCATATGTTGGTGTTGTTTTCATCGATGTTTGTACAGATTGAAGCTGACCTTGGTTTCCTTTTTGCTGTAATGTGTTAACAAAAGCTGTATACTCGTTCGTCATAAATGAAAGCTGATTTTGAAGAATATTTTTCAAGTTTTGGTCCTGACAATGTTGTTGTAAAAGCTGGAATTGATTTATCCCATTTATCATACAACTTAACACTTCATGGCACTCCATAATTTCATGAGCACCTATGTTTACTTGGTTCATTTGGCTTTGCAAGGAAATACCCCCTTAAGTCATTTTTTAAAGCCAAATTTAAAATCCCACCAACAAATATGAATTATTCATTTATTACGTATTCATAAAAATTAAAAAAACACGACTTACCGCTAAAAATGGCGGAAGTCGATGTCTTTTTTTACCTTAGTAAATTTTCTTAAAGTACAAAAAAACCTAGAATAAATACTAGGTTTTTAATAAAAATAAGGTTGTATTGAACCGTTTGGTTTTAATGTCATGGTTATTCTTGCATGATGTTCAATATCTTTCGTTAATGTGAAGTAGATACCATTCCATCCAAGCAGCCAACCTTTTGGTGCGCAAGCTTGCAAGTGTAACAATTGATATTTATACATTTTATAACGAAGAGACATAGCGAAGTGTCCCTCAACAATTGCATACCATAATTCCTTTAAATAAGCTTTAGCCTCTTTAAAAGCTTCAGATTGTGAAATTTGATTTACCGTATGATAATTCATCTGTCTCCCTCACCCTCTTTCTACTAGATTAGTTGAGATCGACCAATAATACTAGTCTTAAATGTTTCCAATCTTAAGCAGGGCTGTTCATTGTATTTTCATGATCATGATCCATTTCTTTTATTGGAGATTTCTTATATCTTCCAATTATATTACTTGCAATAAAGATGCATAAAATTGAGAATAGGGCACTTAGCCAGCCTACTAATGTCAGTGCCAATAAAATAATCATAGAGTCACATATGAACAATACAATCCCTCGATTGATCCTATATTTTTTATCCATATATAATCCTAAAATATGAATTCCGCCTAATGAAGAACCGTTATTTAATACAAACGTTACACCAATTCCAATGAGTAAACCTGAAAGGATAGAAGCAAATAACATGTTCAATTCCAAAGCTGGAATAATTTGGTCAAACCATTCACGAAGTAAGGAGATACCTGTTATTGATAATAAGCTTGAGATCGTAAACCATTTCCCAAGCTCACGAATTGATATTAGAAAAAAAGGAAGATTCACGATAAAAAAGAGTGTACCCCAGGATAGAGGAGATAGAAATGAGAAGATGGTTGAAATACCTGCTGTTCCACCAAATGTTAGGTGATGATCTGATAATATTTTTATACCTAATGAAGTTAAAATAAGTCCAATTAAGACAAAAGAGAGTTTTTTTATAAAATCCATATAAAGCCCCCGATCATTGTTATCCTATTATAATTTATCTCATAGAGTAACCCTGGTCAATATATTGGAAATTATTCGGAATTTTTTATTTATTACAACAAGGAGACTTTACCACAAAAACTTCATATAGCTGAGTTTCATGTGATAAAGTCTTATTACTTAATGAAGGTTATTTAGAATCTTATTTAACTTTTTCTGGTTCAGCATATTCAATGCCAAATGTTTCAACTGTTATTTCTTTTATTTTTTGTTCTTCTAACGGCTTGTCCTGTTCATCCGTTTCTACTTCTACGATTTTATCAACAGCTTCCATTCCTTCGGTTACTTTTCCAAAAGCTGCATAATCTCCGTCAAGATTAGAGGAATCAGCAACCATAATAAAAAACTGGGATCCGGCTGAATTAGGGTCCTGTGCTCGTGCCATCGAAATGACACCTCTTTCATGCTTCACATTATTTTCAAAGCCGTTTGAAGAAAATTCTCCTTTTATACTATAGTCAGGTCCACCCATTCCTGTACCCTCAGGATCTCCACCTTGTATCATAAAGCCGGGAATCACGCGATGAAAAATAAGTCCATCATAAAATCCGGAATTGGCTAACGTTATAAAGTTACTAACCGTATTTGGAGCTACATTAGGATATAGCTCAACTTTTATGACATCACCATTTTCCATTGTTATTGTTGCCAATGGATTTTCCTCAATGTTTTGAAGTGGCTTTTTACTCGTTCCTTCCCCCTCGTTTGCTCCACAACCCGCTAACAAGATTAGGAACAAGGAAAAGATTAATAGATTAAACCTTTTTTTCATATATTACTCCTTTCTGAACTGGAATGTACGAATACTTCTCATTGCCTTCATAAATGCTGTTATGTATGTTACCGTTAAAGTATACAAGATTTATATAGGTGGTGTCTAACTTGTCAATGTCTGAACTTAAACATCTTTTGAAGGATTACTACCCTTTTTCACTGTTAACTGAATTTCAACTTCAAGAATTAACTGATAAGGCCTCACATAAGCAATTTTCGAAGAACGAATTTATATTTCATGAAGATGAGGCTGTTGATGATATTGATCTCTATTTTCTTGTTTCCGGTTTAGCTAAGAATATACTCCACCAATCAAATGGAAAACAATTATCTTTAAGATATTATTATCCGGGGGACATTATCGGGTTAATGGTGATGTTTACGAGCGGTGAATTAAATTTTTCTGTTCAAGCACTGGAAAATTGCACGGTATTCAAATTAAATAAACGACATTTCTTTGAAATTATGACACGGAACAATGATTTTTCAAAGGTTATTTGGGGAAGTATTGGTGAGCGAACAAAGTCCTTATATGATGAAATGAAAAATAAAGGATCTCAAGATGATGATGAAGAAAATGTACATCTTTTAAAGACACGAGTAAAACTCCTCATGGATACGCCAATCTTTGTTCCGCCCCATTATAAGATGAGTGATGCTGCAAAAATTCTAAAAGATCAAAATGCATCAGGATTAATCGTAAGCAGTGATTCATCAAAGATGCTCGGCATGATTACTTATGATGAGATATTAACATTTGCTTCAACATCTCCTGCAACAAAATTAGTTAGCGATTGGATGAATCCAAATCCGGCATATGTTGATGCAGATGCTTTTGCGTTCGAAGCTTTATCATTTATAAAAAATAAGTTAAGTACATGTATTCCTGTTTTGAATAACCAAAAAGTGATCGGTATGTTAACTTCCCGCTCATTTTTAAATCTTGAAAATTCCAGCTATTTAGATCTAACCTATAATGTAAAGAAATCTACATCACTTGAAGACTTAGTTACACACGGACCTCTAGTGAACAAAACGCTACATTCTTTTGTCCAAGAGCTTGTTGAAAAAGAAAGCTATGCATATGAAGTATCGGAAATGATTACAAACCATAATGACAATCTCCACAGACACATGATTAAGCTAACTGAAAATGAAATGAAACAACAAGGATATGGTACACCTCCCATCAACTACTGTTTCATTATAATGGGAAGTCAAGCTAGAAATGAACAAGGCTTCCGTACTGACCAAGATAACGGCATGATTCTAGCTGATTATGATCATTTATCAAATCGGGAAGAAATTGAAAAGTATTTTAACACTTTTACTCAAAAGTTGAATACATCCCTCCGTCAACTAGGGTTTCCGGAATGTACAGGCGGAATTATGGCAAAAGAAGAAAAATGGAGAAGGTCGGTATCACAATGGAAAAAGGATATACAGACCTGGAAAAATGAACTTGACGCTCAGGAAATCCAAAATTTTACGATGTTTTACGATTTCAGACCTATCTATGGAGATTTTTCGTTAGCAAGTGAAGTAAGAACATTTTTAAATGAAAAAGCTCAGCATTCTAAAATGTTACAGCAATTATTAATGAAGGACGCTTTGCGTTTTAAAATTTCAGCTCATCCTTTTGGACTCATAAATATAAAGCAAAAAAACAAAAAAATTAATGTCAAAAAAACAGGTCTAACACAAATTATATATTCGACAAGAATAAACGCGATAAAATATGGAATCAATGAAGTAAGTACAATAAAAAGACTTAATGCTTTAAAAAACATACAAGCAATGCATCCTCGAGATGTTGAAAATGCTAAAACAGCCCTTCATTATTTACATTATTTTAGACTTAGACAAAACTTGAAAGAATTAGAAAACAATAATCATGTTTCTAACGAAATCCCGATTCATGACCTAACTAAAGAAGACAGAATGAAGCTTAAAGAAGCATTACAGGTTGCTCATCGTATGCAACAAGTAACAAAAATCAGCTTTAACAGAAACCGGGTGGTGTAGCCAGTTTGCCAGATGAAATTAAGATCATAAAGTATTTTCTTTGGGATCATTACTTTCTAAAATACCATATAAAAAAAATGACGCAATTACCTTCCTTTTCAACAGCTAGACAATCAATCGAGAAATTCCTATCTAGTCAACAAGGACTGATGAAACAATCGCTGTCATCTTGCACCTTTACAATTTTTGATTTAGAAACTACGGGATTTTTTCCCGCTATGGGTGATGAAATCATTTCAATAGGTGCTATAAAGGTAAAAGATCTCCAAATACAATATAATGAAGCATTTTATACAATCGTCAAACCTATTGGAAAAATACCAAAAGGAATCCAAGAACTTACAGGTCTGCCTGAAGAGATCCTTAACAAGGCAGAACCTTTTCCAGTTGGTTTATCCAAGTTTCTTGATTATAGTAAAGGAAGTATTTTAGTTGCACATCCTGCTACCTTCGATATTGAATTTTTAAAATCGACAATCAAACTATGGAGTCTTCCTCATTTTTCTGTTGAATATTTGGATTCACATCTTCTTGCAAATGAAATGTTCCAAGGAATGCGCAATTACTTAGATGAACTAGTTGAACGTTTAGGCATACCTGAACGAGAAAGGCATCATGCATTAAATGACGCGATTATGACTGCAGAAGTTTTTATAAAACTAATTGAAAAGTTTGATCCATCTAAAATGATATCAGAATTACAGTAAAAAGGAGTGACTTTTGTAGTCACTCCTCAATTTTTATACTTTTTTAAAGACTGCAGCCTGTATGGCTATCTCTCCTTGGTTATGATTTGTAATATGTGAGAAAGTGTAAATACATCCACATCCATCTATATCAAATAATGTCATTTCCATAAAATCTTGCGGCAACTCGTGCAAATGCTTTAGAATAATTTCATTTTCAGATGTGTGATAAAGATCTCCTTTCTGTAAGTAATGAACGAAAGGATTTGTTTCTAGTAGATTTTCTGACGGAATGTTGAAATAATTCATTTAAAGCACCTCACCTTTTTCTTTTAATTCAGTATTTTCTGATTATTTATATAATACATGATTCTTTACAATTTGAAAACTATTTTTTAAACATTTTTTCAAGATTAATCTTCTGTCTTTTTCCACAAAAATTTCTTTTTTCTTACAAAAGTTTCTCCTGCATTCCTCTTTAATGACAAGCAAATGATACCAATTACCTAATCTACTTTTCATGATAAAATAAGCTGAAGGATGTGATAGAATTGATACGTTTTAACCAAATTTTCATTATATTACTATTATCATTCCCTTTTTTAATCAGCTTTGAAACCACTGATATAGATGATAAGACATTTGCATCTTTTCAATCACCTGAAGGAATAAATTTTACGAGTTATACGCCTTCTTGGGATGAAGATAGATTGAAAGATTTATATAAAGAACTGTTATTAAATAAACATGGGCAAGAGATATCGGAATTAAATGAAGTTAGGATTTTAGGTGGAACACATTCTAGCACAAACACGAAAGGAAGCTATCATTCTCTTACGAAAACAATTGTTTTATACCAAGGCAATCAATATGAAACACCTGTTGATTACCGTGAAACACTTTCACATGAATATGGGCATCATTTTGCCTATCATTATTTTCCAACACATCACCTTCCATTCTCAGAGTGGCAAAGAATACGAGGAATTGATGTTGCTGACATGAGGTGGGACGCTTTTTGGAATTATGATGAACGTTATCACGCATTCTACCCGCAAGAAATTTTAGCGGATGATTATGTTCTTTTATATGGTGCCACGAGTGAAGTAGAATCTGAAGATGTCATGTCAAATGAGATCTTCTATATGCGTACCCAGCATGAAAATCAAGATATTCCCAATGTGCTGGAAAACAAGAAGTTACATTCTTTTTTGGAGGAAAAAACAGGCCTAGCTATTGATTCATCACGGATCATTGAATCACCAAGTTTAATCGAGTGGAATGATCAAACCATTCGTTTCTCAGTTTCATCAAGGGATCATATTGCATACCGCCTAAACCTTGAGCTAATTAATCAAAATGAAAACCAATTAGTTGAATTGTATGAAGTATCCTCACATGATACGAATACATTGACTTTTAATCTACAAGATCAGGATATAATTAATTTGACCGACTATGATTATGCCTTAATTTCGATTGATATTGTTGACTTAACAACATCAATTGGATTTGAAACAGACGAAACACGCGTTTCACTTTAGTATTTTTTTAAAAAGGATTGAATAACTTAAAGAGTTACTCAATCCTTTTTATGTTACTTTTTCTCATATAAAACGGTTAAGCTAATTAATGTGACGAGAATGGTAGCACCCATATCTGAAAGAATTGCAATCCAAAGGGTTAATAGTCCCGGAATTGTAAGGAGCAGTGCAATTAGTTTTAAACCTAATGCTAGTGCAATGTTAAATTTAATAATGGTATTTACCTTCTTTGCTGATTTAATTGCATTAGGTAATTTCCCGAGATGATTTTGCATTAACACGATATCAGCTGTTTCAATGGCACTATCTGTTCCTTTTCCCATCGCAATTCCTAAATCAGCTGTTGCAAGTGCAGGCGCATCGTTTATTCCATCACCAACCATCGCCACTTTTTCACGATTTGATAGCTCTTTTATTTTTGCCACTTTTTGATCCGGTAGCAAACTAGCAAAATAAGATTTCACCCCTACCTTACCTGCTACCTTTTCGGCCGTTTTTTCATGATCACCTGTTAGCATGACCGTATGTTGAATTCCTGCTGCATGAAGATTTTTTATCACATTAATACTTTCTTCTCTAATTTCATCAGATATCCCCATAATTCCAAGAGCATCACCGTCTGTTGCTAAAATGACAATTGTCATTCCTCTTTCTTTGTATTGCTTAATTTGTTCCTTTACATTTTGTTGAAAAGTGAAACCTTTCATATGTGATTCATTTCCAAGAAAATACGTCACTCCCTCAATTTGGGCAACCAATCCGCTACCTGTCACTGTTTTTAACTCTTCTACATGTAGATATGATAATCCCTCTGCTTTTTTTACGATCGCTTTTGCAATTGGATGTGTAGAGTTTTTCTCAATGGAAGCTGCTATTTGCAGAAAGCCGGGATGATATTCAATATAATCTTCTACGTAAGGTTCACCTTTTGTTAATGTCCCGGTTTTATCAAAAGCAATTGTTGTAACCTTTCCTAATTGTTCCAGGAAGACTCCACCTTTTATGAGTATTCCATTGCGGGCATTCTTCGTTATGCCCGACACAATCGCAATTGGGGAAGAAAGGACTAATGCACATGGACAACCAACAATTAAAACAGCTAACCCCTGATAAAACCAATCGCCCCAGCTACCATCCAACAGCAATGGAGGGATCAGCATAACAAAAGCTGCAATAATCATAATGAGAGGGGTATAATATTTAGCAAATTTATTAATAAATAATTCTGTTGGTGTCTTTGTTTCCTGTGCCTCTTCTACAAGATGAAGGATCTTAGCCAGTGATGAATCTTCATATGCTTTAGTTATTTTAATTTTTAAGATTCCTTCATTATTTATACTTCCTCCAAAAACGGGTTCATTAATTGCTTTTTCAACAGGCATTGCTTCTCCAGTAATGGCAGCTTCGTTAACAGAACTTTTCCCTTCAATCACGATTCCATCAGAAGGAATTTTTTCTCCTGCTCGAACAAGTACCATCTGATCTACACCTAATGAGGAAATACTGACTATCCGTTCTTTATTGTTTTCTATTACAGTTGCTTCTTTTGGTGCAATTTCAAGAAGCTTTTCCATGGATTTTCTCGCCTTTTGCATGCCGAGTCCTTCTAAGTACTCGTTCAGGCCAAACAGTATAGCAACTAATGCCCCTTCTTTCCATTCACCAATGCCTAATGCACCAATCAAGGCAATTGTCATTAATGTTTCAATATTGAATTTAAATTTGCTTAAATTCTTTAACCCCTTTAAAAAGGTTTGATAACCACTTAATACCGTTGCCGCAAGGAACATACCGATTGCGATATATTCATTAAAGAAATTCTCTGTGATAAACCCGGCGACATAGAGCAAAGCGGATATGGACAGAAGAACAATCCAATTGATACCTGATTGATGTTGATGATCATGGTGGGTATCATTTCCATCTTCTATAAAAGCTCCATCAGAAGATAAGATCTTTTTAACCTTGTTTAAATCTACAGAATGATCTACCTTCAGTTTTCCTGTATTATAACTTAATGAGGCTGATTCACCTGATGGCAGTTTATTAATTTCTTCCTGAAGCTCTCTTGTACAATTGGCACAAGTTAACCCTTTTACTTTGTATTCATTCATTTCTCTCAACTCCAATGAGTGCTTAATGATGTTGTGCATGGTGAATGGTTTGCTGCAGGACATTCATGACATGATTATCATCAGGAGAATAAAACAATGTTGTACCCTCTCGTCTATATTTAACCAATCTGAGGTTTTTCAAAAACCTTAATTGATGAGAAACTGTCGATTGAAGAAGAGAAAGCTGCTCAGCTATATCATTTACTGAATGCTCGCTTTGGGACAATAAGTGAAGAATTCTAATTCTTGTTGGATCTCCTAAAGCTTTAAACGTTTGTGAAACAATAAATAGTGTCTCCTCATCAAGTTGCTCTTGATTCTTTTGTTCATGATTTACTGATTCATCCATTACATTCACCTCTTGCTTTTATTATATATTCAAATATGTATATATGTTCATATTATATAACTAAATGATAAAAAAAGAATTGGCTGCTGTCAAGCACACCAATTCTTTTTTTACGAGAAATGTTATTCAATTATTTGTTCATGAACGTATTCAACCAGCTTCACAGAGGAAACACGAACGGCTACATAGGGGGGTTTGCTATTTTCTGATAGTTCATATGGCATTCCCAGCCACAGATAATTCTGATCAATGATGATAAATGGAAATGGGACGTTTCTTTTTATCAATCTGTCATATTTAACTCCTGATACAGAATGACTTGCAACTATAGAGAATTTGACAGTTGACTTTTTTTCGTCACACATTGTCCTCCATTCCCCAGGCAGGTCCTTCTCCATTGGAATTCCGATTATAATTGAATTTCTTGCTTGTTGTATATCTTTTTTAAGGTCTTCTAATTTCTTTGCATGTAACCATGTTACCCGTGAGTGTTGGTTTTTAATCCAAGTACCAATCTGATGTGGAGAAACCTCTTGTTTCCTTGCTATTTGATGGTCTACAAGCTTGCGAAAAATTTTGCCTCTATATACCTTCGATTGGACAAAATGCTTATCTGCAAGATGAATAAATTTACCTCTTGTTCGAGTCATGGCTACATTAACTAACCTTTCACTATTCTTTCCAATTAATAGCATACCAGGACGTTCTTGCGGAAAGCTATCCACGGTATCAAACACCATAACGTCACGTTCACTTCCTTGAAATTTATGAACGGTTGCCGATATAATATCTGCCTCCATCAATTCTTCGGAATATATTTCGTTTAACAATGCCTCCATCAATACTGCTTGAGCTCGATAAGGGGTGACAAAACCAATTGACCTTGACCCTGAAATATATGCTTCATGGATGACTTGGAATGATAATAATAAATGCCAAAAATTATATCTGGAATTAGAAGCTTTTTCACTTAAACAATGCATTCCAGTATAACTACTATCTAATAAAACAGATGCAGAATTTTCAAATGGTTTACGCTCAACAATCTCATGTCTTGCGGTTCTCACACTTTTATGGTCACCTACAAGAGAATTGTACACGTATTTATTTGTAAACGAAGAGATATCAGGATGCATTCTTCTCTGCTCTTTTAAAAGAAACAGATGGGGGTGCATAGGTTGGCTATCATTTCTGTTTAACCATTCAACTACACCAGCTTTATGAAAGATATCCTCTCTTAACCATTCATCAACAAGTGGATGTTTGGCTGATGCAATCGGTGGTAATTGCTTAAAGTCTCCACAAATAATGATCCGTTTCCCTAAAGAAGCCGCAAATGCAATTTGTGGAACATACGCCATACTAGCTTCATCGACCATGACCACATCGAAGTTTTTTTCATATATAGTAGGATCGCTGGCTGCTTTAGCCAATGTTGTTCCTACAAGATTCGCATCGTGAACAAGTTCTATTTCCTTATGGCGGATTTTTTCCGAAACATTTGATAATTTACGTTCAATTTCCAGAAGTTGCTCTGAGTCTCTTCGACTGTATGATTCCGCTAAGGATATTTTCATTAACCTTCTATCTTCGTAGAGCTCTGCTCTTTCGTTTGCTAAATCAGGGTGTCTTTTTTGGATCAGTTCATTTGTTGTTAAGTTGGTATTTGTATGTATCATTGATTGTGATCCATAGCGTACAAGATCACCTTCTCGATATAAACCTTTACTATGGATAAAGTGAGTTATCTCCATCATAAGAACATCAACAGCTTGATTACTTTGCGATAAAACTAATACCGAATCTTTTTTGTTGTATTTATTTGCAGCAACCCGGCTCAGTGTATATGTTTTTCCTGTACCTGGTGGACCCCAAACAAATGTTACCGGGTTATATTTACTCCTTAACACAAGTTCGTGAACAGATGATTTAATTTTAGCAATGGGATGCTTTGCTTCATTTGAAGGATTCATTAACCTTTTTACCCTTGCGCGTTTCCTTTTACTTTCCTTTATTTCATCAAGCCGATCATGAAGCTGATCTAATAACTCCCAAGGGTCATGAAGCAAGTATAAATCAAAAAGTTGATGACCTAATGATTGTTCCAAAGAAAGAATAACACTTTTGCCTTCAGATGATAAAATCCTGCCATTTACAATCAACTTATCAGATTCTACCTTTATCGAGGAACCAACTGGTACCTTTAGAGGCATAAGTGATTCAAAATAATACGTAAAACCATCCTTATTTGACATTAGTTGCCCATTTTTCAGGGCGTATTTTGTACTTCCATATTTTTTAAGATGCATAATTTCTGCTCGCAATGCTTTTTGCCATAATTTAATGTATAGATTTGTGGATTTCATTCGTTCAATCCCTCGCAAATTTCAGCTTATCTCTAAATCGTTTATAACGAACCATACTATAACATGTTAAAATGTAAAAAGCCATGTAAACGGAAAGAGTGGAAACTTAACAGCTCCCACTCACTTAAAAAACTTTTATAAAACCATATTTTTAGAATGATTTGAACATGTGCATTCTGCAAGACTATATCCTGTCACATCGAAACCGTTTTTTTGTAAGAAACGAACACCTATATTTTTTTCAAGCTGGCTTCCTGCTATTACATGGACCTTTTTTGACGGAATCTCATGATAATATCGCTTTAAATAAGGTATTGGTATGACAATTGCACCTGATATAGTCATTGTTGATAAATTATTATAATCGCGTACATCAACAATCTGACTTGCTTGATCATGGTTCTTGACATCAACACATGGAACGTTTTTGATCCATCTGCTCCTCTGTACAATAAAGTAACAAATTAGTAAAAAAAGTGCTAATCCCCCAATAAACAATAACAATTACTTTCCCCCTTTTTGCCGGCCATGTTGGAACACAATCTTACTATAAATGGTATAGTTTGTATAAATCAAGAAATTAGATTTTATGGAAACTTCATCCATTGAATAAAAAGAAATTTAATTATTATTTAATTCATTTAAAATCGAGTAAAGTTCTTCCAGATGAGTGATTTCATAATCAGGTTTTACTTCGTTTTTTTCTTTATCATGGCGATTAATCCAAACTGATTTCATCCCGATTCTTGATGCTCCGAGGATATCAGTCATTAAATTATCTCCTACCATTATGGCTTCATCTTTTGTAAGATTCATTTTTTCTAATGCATGCTCAAAAATAGTTGGATCTGGTTTCCCTCTTCCAAATGCTCCGGAAATAATAATTTGTTCAAAGTAGGGTACAAGCTCCGGAGTAATTTCTAATTTTGTATTTTGTAAATCCGGTGATCCATTTGTTAATAATAACAATCGGTAATTTTCTTTTAGTTTATCTAAAACTGAGAACGATTCCTCATACACAAATGGGCTTTTTCGTCTTTGAGCCGGAAATTCCTCAGCCAACTTTTGACCAAATTCAGGATCATCAATTCCACATGCTTTTAACCCTTTAGTCCAAGCATCTTTTCGATATGTTGGAACGATTGCACTCATTTTTTTAAAATTTTCTTCATCGTCAAGGAAATTCCCCCAAAGACCTTCAAACGGGTTAATTCCAATCATTTGGGTAAATGAATAGGTTTCATATGAGGAATAAAGCTCCCGGGCTTCTTTTCTAACAGCTTCCTCTAGTTCGACAGGATCAATCCCGTATTGTTGCTTCGCTACTTCGCATGTAGCAACAAATGCTTCCTTTACGCTTTTTTGATCCCAAAGTAGCGTATCATCTAAATCAAAGAAAATGGCTTTAATCAATTTTATTCCCCCAATAATATCTTTACCTTATTTAAAAACTCTTACTATTCAAACAATAGATTACAGAGATTTAAACAAGTTGTAAATAGCTTAGAGAAAATCCTTGTTTAAAATTACAGTGTCTTTACTATATATCTAGTCGAAAAACCCAATATGGCGGTAGTCGACGGCTTTTCTTATACTTTAATCCTTTAATATAGTTAAACTCTTTAAAGTAAAAAAACCGTTCAGCATCTGAACGGAACCAAATTTTTCTTATTCCTTTACATTTACATCGACTGTCGATCCAAATGGTAATTTTCTTCATTTTGGATTGTTTCTCTTAATCGATAAAAATAAATCCGTAAAAGCTCGTCAAGAGAGTTTAATATTTCTTCCGTTTCTGATTGCTTTACTCTTTTTTTAAAAACATCATAAAGGGATTGTTTATTGTGTCCTCGAACAGAAATAACAAAAGGAAATCCAAATTTCTTTTCATATTTATTATTTAACAAAACAAATTTTTTGTATTCTCGTGAAGAGAGTGAATGAAGCCCTGCTACCTTACTATCAGCTTTTTGTGAACTTCCATGTGTTATCATGTCAACAAAACCTGGATAAGCTTGCAATAACAAAAGTTTCTGTTCAATTGGAGATTTTTTCACCATCTTTTTTACAGCGAGATGAAGAAATTGATAGCTTGGAAATGGGCGTAACTCTGATACTTGTTCAACAATCTTCACATCAAAAATCCAGCAAAACTTTAAGACGAAATCCTCTTTAGAAAGCTCATTCACTTTTTGTATTGTTATCACAAGTCCCCACTCTCCCCTTCTATCATAAAGTGCTCTTTACCATCTTATAATTTTTTATAGCACGAAGAATACCCGTGTATCCGGTGCATCTGCACAAATTTCCTGATAAATGCTCCAATACCTCTTCATCAGTTGGTTCAGGGTTATTTTCCAGCAAATCGGCTAGTGCTACAATCATACCGGGAGTACAATATCCGCATTGTAGACCTCCTTCTTCAAGGAATGCCTGCTGAATGGGGTGTAAACTGTTTTTGGAAATAGATTCAATTGTCTCCACTTTAGCATGTTGAAGCTGATAAGCCATCACTAAGCAGGAGGTTACAACCTGACCATTGATCAATACAGAACAAGCACCACATCGACCTATTTCACATGACATTTTAGTGCCGGTTAAATTGAGATCTTTTCTGAGGATATCAACTAATCGATAAGTAGGAGGTACGATTAAATTCACTTTTTTACCATTTAATTCGAAGGTTACTTCGCTTTTAGTCTCATCCATTCTATTTCTTAATTCAACATTCTCAGTCACTTAAAGCACCTCCTGCTTTGCAGGGTAATATTTCCCCCAGACCATTCAATATTTCTTCGAAAGAAACGGGAAGTTTCTTCACCCATATCCCGCAAGCTTGATGAATCGCTGCTGTTATAGCAGGTGCAATTGCGACCGTTCCAATTTCACCGACACCTCTAGGACCAAACACATCTCCTTCCATTAAAGATTCATCAACCATCACGGTCGTTTCGTTTGGAATATCCTTAATCGTTGGTATTAAATAAGAATCGAAGTTTTCTGTATGATAACGTCCATTTTCCATAACTGAGTCTTCAAATAAAGTAAACCCTAAACCCATGACAGCTCCACCTTCAATTTGTCCCAAATAACCAAGAGGATTGACTACAGGTCCAGCTGCAACGGCATGATCCATTTTTATCACTTTTACTTGTCCTGTTAACAAGTCAACTTCAACCGCAGCTGCTACTGCGGCAAAGCTATATAAATAATGTCCTCCATTTACAGGATCTGGTGTTGTCGGAAAATGAAAATGTGTTTGAAACGTAATAAGGGATGGGTCTGCAAAGTTTCCAAGCTCGCGATAACTTAACACAAATTGATTTCGTTTGCCTTTTCTCCATACTCCATTCTCACCTAAATAGAGAAGTTTCCTTGTTGTATTCGTATAGTCGGCAACCAAATCTAATACTTTATCTATAAATGGTTCCTTTAATTTTTGAATTCCGTTCCATATCATATTAGTTGATCGAGATGCTGTGGATGAGCCTGACGAAGGAACAAGATCAGTATCTCCAATCACAATTTTTATATCTTCTTTACTACAATTCAGTGCTTCCATTAACATGATCTCAATCGAAGCGATTAAGCCTTGACCAAATTCTTCAAATCCAAATGCAATTTCGATTTGTCCATCCTTTGTTAATGAAAGCCTTGCGCCTGAAGGATCAGGTCTTCCGTATCCAAGGCCCCCTCCGTGCATCGTGATTGCTACTCCTTTTCCTGTTAGTTTATTAGGCTGTTGCTTCGGCTGATCCATCAATACAGATGATGTCTTTATCATCGTAAGCACTGATTTTGCTCCATCATTTTTAACAATTCGTTGACCTAATGGACCGGGGTCATCTGCTTTGCGGAGGTTCTTCTCACGGAATTGTATCGAATCAATTTTCAGTAACTCTGCTAACCTTTCAATCTGTGTCTCTAAAGCGAAGGTCACTTGATTTCCTCCAAATCCACGATACTCACCCGCAACTCCATTATTTGTAAAAACAGATACACCTTCAACATCAATATATGGAATCATATATGGACCTGCAGCATGCTCAACCGCAAAGTCTAAAACCGCTGGTCCAAGGGTAGCATAGGCTCCAGTATCCGCTGTAATCCTGACATAATGACCAACAAGCTTACCATCCTTATTTGCACCAGTAATCATCTTAATTTTCATTGGATGACGTTTAATACCTGCTCTAACCGATTCACTTCGTTTATTATGCAGTTTGACAGGCTGCTTTGTTTTTAAAGCAAGTAAAGCTGCATATGGTTGAATATTCAGTTCATCTTTACCTCCAAACGAGCCACCAATCGGACTTGAAACGACACGTATTTTACATTCTGGTATGGATAAAATTCTCGCTAACTGCATTCGATCTTTGAACCCATGTTGGGTTGCTGCATAAACCGTCACTTTCCCATCTTCTTCAGGGACAACTACTCCTCCCTCTGTTTCCATATAGGCGTGCATTTGCCTAGGAGTTTCATAGGTGTCTTCTACAACATACGGACAATTCTTTAGCTCTATTAAAACTTGTTCACTATTTTTATAGTTTGCCCGATGAAGAATGTTTCCTGACGGATGTAACGATATACAGGAACTACTTAGTGATTTTTCAGGACTATCCATAACTTCAAGCGGTTCATATTCTACATGGATAAGAGATAGAGCTTTTTCTGCGATCTCTTCACTTATTGCCGCAACTGCTGCAACTGCATCACCAACATAACGGACTACATCCTCACAAAGCACAGGCTGATCCGGAAAAATTAGACCAAATCGATTCAGACCCGGAACATCTTTATACGTTATTACTGCTTTTACCCCCTCTAATTTCTCTGCTTCTTCCGTAACAATAGATTTTATTTTCGCGTGTGGATAAGTGCTTCTAAGGACCTTACCATATAACATGTTCGGGAAGGTATAGTCAGTTAAATATTTTAAGGAACCAGTTACCTTGTCATATCCATCTGGTCTAACTCTCCATTTTTCCCGATAATTATCTCTATTTAACTCCATCTTTTCCCTCCTCATCTAAGATGTTGGCTAATTCTGTCATAAGGATGTTTGCTGCAACCTTTTTTCGGTACGCTTCAGACACAAACGGATCTGAATATGATTGGAATTCATGCAATATCGTTTTATAGAAAATCTCTTTATTCGTTATTCCCTCTTGTAGAAGCAGCTCTACGTTTTTAAGCCTGATAGGTCGATGATTTCCTCCACCAACTGCAATTCGGACAAATTGAAGCTTACCATCGTTGTTTTGTTGCCATTGACCACTTATTGTAAGGATAGAAGGGATAAATGCCTCTCTTCTACCAACCTTTCGATAAAAATGCTTTGTATCTTTAGGAGAAATAGGAATGATAATCTCTAGCAAAATAAATGGTGATTGGTTATCATTAGCTAACCATTCCCATAGAGTCATAACATGAATTTTGTCTTTCACTGCCAGTTTTACCTCTGCGTTTAAAGCCAAAAGTGCCGGTATCGTATCACCTACAAAGCTTGCAATATTTCCCCCTATCGTTGCCCTGTTGCGAACAGCAGGGGCAGCAATGTTTCCGCAAGCCTTTACGAGTAAGGGTGCATGTTCGACCAATGCAAGATGTGTTATGCACTCTGTAATAGTTGTCAAAGCTCCTATTATTATTTTTGTAGACGCACCCGAATCTTGGTAAGAAATCCCCTTTAGATCTTGAAGTAACGAAAGATTTATTAACGTTTTTGGAATAGGGCTCCCCGACTCCCAGTGAACTTGAAGGAATGTTCCCCCTGCAACAAATACATCTAAGGGTTCTTTCTTTTGAGTAAATGCTTCTTCGAGAAATAATGGATGCTTCACAATCATGTCGGATTTTAATGTCGCAGCTTCTTGTTCATGACTCAAATGATCACCCCGTTAAAAAGACTTTTGGAATATTCATACTGTTCTTTTGTATCAATATCTATTAATTTTGAAGGATCTACATGTATTTTTACTCCCTTTAATATCCCTCTCTTTAATAGACTTCTTGCCCCTTGATCACCAGTAGTTGACAAAAGAAATGGAAATGCTTTTTTTTGAAATAATATAGGAGGTTTCGTATGTTCACCATCAAACGCTGCCACAAAATCCTTCTCCTTGTTTGATTGATGGATGAGGTGGTTAATCATATGTGAGGTAATAAAGGGTTGATCAGCTAAAAAAATGACAACAGAATCTGCTCCAATTTGTATAGCTCTTTGAATACCAGCTTGAAGAGAATAGGATTGACCTAAGTGTGCCTGCAAACTTATGATATTTTCCCAATGTACAGTGTTTGTTAGTAACATTTCGACTGATCTAAGCCATGATGTTTGAAGATCTTTTGTAACAATTAGTAAAGAATTGATTTTTGATTGAGCGATTTCTTTTAATGCCATTGCTCCAAGTGGGACACCGGCAAATGGTAATGATAATTTACAGGTCCCCATTCTTGAGCTATGACCAGCTGCTAAATAGATACCGACTATATGTTCATACGAGGACACTGGCATCCCTCCTCTTATTAGTCAGTTGAATTAGTTCTGCCATTATACTGATCGCAATTTCATGAGGTCCTTCGGCACCAATATCTAATCCAACAGGAAAGTTAACCCAACCGGGAGGATTTAACCCATTAAATAATCTGCGTGCCCGATCTTTTGATCCTAATATTCCCAAATAACGAATTCGTGTTTTAATTAATAACCTAACTAACTCAACATCTTTTTGAAAATGATGGGTCATTACCACAATCGAATCAACGTCTGAAAAAGAAAAGGTACTCACAAATTCACCTGGGGTCACGACATAAGTTTTTGAAAAGGGAAAATTGTCTTTATGACAAAGTCCTGCTCTCCAATCTGCAACAATTACTTGATAGCCTGATAAAGAGGCAAGGTTGGCAAGTGGTCTAGCATCTGTTCCAGCACCATAAATAAAGAGCCTCGGCCTTGCAGGTATTGTCTGTTTAAAGAAAATGCCTCTTTCTGAAAACGATAGTTTATTTAATGTTAATTCATTTATATTTGGAATATCTCCATTCCATTGGCCAAAATACTCTGAGGCTGCTGTAAAAAAGAGATAGCCTGTTACAAAACCTTCCGGCGTTATCCTCTTTACGCATGTGACAGTTTGACCATTATCAATATAGTCTTTTACCTTTTTCAAGTGGGTAGATAATTGAGATGATATTGTCTCAATTAATACGGTGATTTTACCGTTACATCCAATCCCGTGACCCCATGAAAGGTCATCTTCCGCCGATAGATCATACGTCACAATAGTTGAAGCTTGTGCTTCAATTAAATCTTTAGATCTTGCATGAAGGTCTTCTTCCAGACAACCACCACTTAATAAGCCAGTTTGTTCTCCATTTTCATCTATTAGCATCATGGAGCCACCTTTTTTATATGCAGAACCTTCAACATTTACAATTGTGGCAAGCACCTTCTTGACTTTGGTTTGTGAAATCGTCTTAAGTATTTCATAAACATCTGATCGCATCCTCTCCCACCTTTTCACATATCAACAATTCTTTTATTGACCGATACGTTGTATTTCCGTCGAATGTCACATACTAAGTATTTAGGCATTTCTAACGGAAAGTGTAACAAAATATAACAACCTTATACGACTTGAAAATTATTCCTACGATATATTAATTAAAATTATACACTTGTGAACTATTTTAACGTTATAAATGCGTTAGTTTATCTAACATAGTTTTTAGTCAGCAAAAGAAAAAAGACCAACAGATTGACTGTTAGTCTTTGATATTCCCTTAATTTATACTTCTACATGATGGGCTAATAAAATAAATTCTTCCACCACTTTTGCAACACCATCATTCATGTTCGTATCTGTGACAAAATTAGATTTTTCTTTGATGTCATCAGGAGCATTTCCCATTGCTACTCCCAGGCCCGCAAACTCAATCATTGATAAATCATTATAACTATCGCCAATGGCAATTACTTCCTCACGCTTGATTCCACAAGCTTGTATTAATTGATCTAAGCTTGTCCCTTTTGTAACACCTTTTTCCGTAAACTCTAAGAAATAAGGCTTGGACCTCATGATACTAAATTCATCTGCAAGTTCTGTTTGTAACTTTCTTTCAACTTCCTTCAATTGTTCAGGAGGTCCCACCATTAAGCTTTTTACAACGGGTTCATTCACAGCATTCACAAAATTTGGAACAATCTTTATTGGTAAGCCTGTTAAATTTGCTTCAATGTCTGTGTAAGGATTTTCATCTTGAGTAATAATTTCGTCCCCCATATACGTGTGAATAAAAACGCCCTCTCTTACACTTACTTCATATAACTTATGGATAGCTTCAGGACTTAGTGTACTGCTAAACATTTCTTCCTCGGTTGAGCAGTTTATTATTTTCCCACCATTAAATGAAAGAATGAAGCTTCCATAATGATCCAAATGTAATTCTTGAGCAATATGTCTCATCCCAAATGTAGGACGTCCTGAAGCCAGGACAACTTTCACTCCAAGCTCTTGTGCTTTCATCAACGCATCTTTTGTTCGAACAGAAATGGTATGATCATCACAAAGTAAGGTATCATCTAAATCTAATACAATCATTTTATATGACATATTATTCGTTCCTTTCTATCAAGCAATCTTCTACTATCATACTATAAAAAATCCTTTTATAGGAGTGTGAAGCAAAGGAAGATTTTATATATTTACTAAAAATAAAAAAACTGGTGGCACCAGTTTTTTTATTCAACAATATTCTTTTTCCTTATACCTTTGCAGCATTTTGTTTTGATGCTAAAATTTGAATCTCAATTGATCCGGATTGTTTATCTACGATTGTTTTGATCATCACAGGATAATCTTTGTTATTCATAAATTTAAAGTCCGGACCTCCCCACGATACAGTTGCATCTTTACCAGCCGGAACATATCCAACAGACCTTGAATGAGAGTGAAGTTCAATAATTTCCAATCCTGCCTCTGCGACAGCATTATATAAGGTAGAAGAAGTTTGGCATATTCCTCCACCGATTCCTTCAACAAATTCTTTATTGACTATTTCCTTTGCTTTTTGATAACCTCTCGCAGTTGTTCGTTCACCAACAACCAGATTAAAATAAAAGCGATCCCCAGGTCCAAGTACAATTTGGTTAATTTCATTTGCTGATAAGAAAATATTTTGAGAGCGTCCGATCACACTAGGATCAAACGAAGTTTTATAGCTTCCGATGACTACTTCATTTACCCCTTTAACAGTTTCAGCTGTTACATTGGGTTCCGCTACTTCTAATGGCAGATCTAACGTTTTATCCAACGGCCTGACATTCAGAAGCATATCAACTAATTTACTTTCATCCAAAATCACACGGCTCTTGCCTGCTGTTAATTGACCATTGCCGGTGTATTTGGCAGGAACCATCGCCTGATCCAGGCTGGTTGCTAATTCATCTGCAATTTTCGCAATTTCTTTTTTATACTCATCTTGATTCTCATGAACAGTTGGAATAAAGGAATATAGGATATCTTTCGTTTTAGGATGTAATAAATTTACTGCATACTCTACTTTTTTCTCAGATAGTTGTGACAGATGTGTGGTCATTTGACTGACTGGTAATGGCCCTTCTTCTTGACTACCGTTTGCCACATTCGAACTACAGCCTGCCATCATCAATAAGAGAATCATTGTCGATACACACTTTTTTCTCATAGTACTCCCACATTTCCCTATAAATTTTCTAAAACTATAACAATATTATAAAAACATAATATTTTTTACAATCATTACAATTATATTTCATATTTTATCAAAATATCCTTCTTTATTGTTAAAAATTCCCTTGAAAGAGTGAATTTTTTTATTAAGGAGGAGTATCAATATTAAATATATATGTAAGACGAATAAACGAAACAAAATGTTTCAAATTTATTACAGCTTTTTTTCTAAAAGATTTATTTGTTTTTTGAATTAGAGAATCTATATATGACAGGATATGATTTTAATGGAGGAGTATGTTTGAGAAATGAACTTATAGAGATAAAACAGGATCGAGTAGAGGGAAAATAATCTAATTATTTTCGCCCCTCTCACACCACCGTACGTACGGTTCCGTATACGGCGGTTCAATTTATATTACAGTGTGTACTTTTAGATAATGATCTAAAGCAG
>Ga0182742_1000705_pt1 | contig 49209 bp, 50 predicted proteins | sample eDN5th37CBELigMG_FD_128880 | JGI IMG/M metagenome (GOLD analysis project Ga0182742, IMG submission 128880) | Enriched Miracle-Growth compost microbial communities from Emeryville, California, USA - eDNA 5th pass 37_C BE-Lig MG (version 2)... ...
CATGCGGCTTGGTAGGGCGTGCGAGAACCTCTATCCGTAGGGCGACCACCCCGAAAAACGCTATCCATTTGATATTAAAGAGATAGCCGGCGAATTAGTGCGGTAATCGGCGGTGTTTGGCGGAGCGGGAGGGATTCGAACCCTCGATACGGTTTTGCCGTATACACACTTTCCAGGCGTGCGCCTTCGACCACTCGGCCACCGCTCCGCGTCCTGGAAGAGCGGCGCACTAGCGGGCGGGCGGCGCTGTGACAAGGTTCGGCGCGCGTGAAGGCGGCCGGGCAGGCTTCAACGATGAGGCTAGGCGCTTTCGCGGGCCGCGCGTGGGCTATGCCAGCAGCTCTGCCGCCCGCGTGCAATCTTCGGCCATTTGCGCGGTCAGCGCGGCGAGGGAATCGAACCTGGCTTCCGGTCGCAGGAAGTGGTGCAGGGCGACTTCCATCTCGCGCCCGTAGAGATCGCCGGAGAAGGCGAAGAAATAGGGCTCGAGCCATTCGCGCGCCGGTTCGAATTGCGGACGGATGCCGAGGCTGGCGGCGCCCTTGAGCATCTCGCCGGTGTTCAGCACGCGGCCGGTCACCGCATAGATGCCATAGCGCGGACGCAGGTAGGACCCGAGCTCCAGGTTCGCGGTGGGGTAGCCGATCTCGCGCCCGCGCTTGTCGCCGTGCTGGACCACACCGCGCACCGCGAACGGACGGGTCATCAACTGGGTGGCGGTCTCGCAGTCGCCCGCCTTCAACGCATCGCGGACGCGGCTGGAGGAGACCGGCAGCGCGCCCAGGCTCACCGGCCCTACCGCGCGCGCGGCGATGCCGTGCCTTGCGCCTTGCGAGGCCAGGAGCGCGAAATCGCCCCCGCGATCCTTGCCGAACGTGAAGTCTTCCCCCGTCACCACTCCCGCCGCGCCGAGGTGCCGCGCCAGCAGGTCGCCCACGAAATCCTCGGCGGAGGTCGCCGCCAGCTCGGTATCGAACTCGAACACCAGCATGGCATCGGCCCCGGCGGCCGCGAACAGTTCCTCGCGCTGATCGAGGGTGGTCAGGCGAAACGGCGGCACATGCGGCGCGAAGTGGCGCACCGGGTGCGGGTCGAAGGTGGCGACGATGGCCGGCCGCCCTTCGGCGCGGGCCCATTGCACCGCTTCGGCGACCACCCGCTGGTGGCCGAGGTGGAACCCGTCGAAATTGCCCAGGGCCAGGATCGCGCCGCGCAGGCTTTCGGGCACCGGATCGCGGTGGCCGAACCGTGTCAATCCACGCGCTCCGGCGCGCCGGAGGCGGCCCTTTCAAAGGTCACGAAAGCATAGGCGGGGTCGCCGTCCCGCGCCGGATGCTCTTCCCGCGCGATCTCGCGCCAGTCGTCGCCCGGCGCGGCCATGAACACGTCGCCTTGCGTGTGCTCCTGGATCTCGGTGATTTCGAGCCGCGTGGCGAGCGGCAGGAACAAGGCGAAGATGTCCCCCCCGCCGATCACCGCGATATCGCCCCCCGGATTGTCGGTGCCGGCCATCGCCAGCGCTTCCTCCGCCGTATTGGCCACTTCCACGCCCGGCGCGTTCCAGCCGCGCTGGCGGGTGAGCACGATGTGCCGGCGGCCGGGCAGCAGGCCGGGCAGGCTGTCGAAGGTCTTGCGGCCCATGATCATCGGCTTGCCCATGGTCAGCCGCTTGAAGCGCTGCAGATCCTCGCGGATCTTCCACGGCACGTCGCCCGCCTCGGCGATCGTCCCGTCAAGCGCCCGCGCCACTACGAAAACGATCTCGCGCCCCATCAGTGCACCTTCGTCACATGGCCCATCTTGCGGCCCTTGCGCGCCTCGGCCTTGCCGTAAAAATGGAGATGCGCGCCGGGATCGGCCAGGGCGCCGATCGCTTCGGCGGCGCCGGTTCCGATCAGATTGGTCATCTCCACCGGGGTGCTGCGCGTGGCGCAGTGGCCCAAGGGCAGGCCGCAGATCGCCCGGATGTGATTCTCGAACTGGCTGGTGACGGCACCTTCGATCGTCCAGTGCCCCGAATTGTGCACGCGGGGCGCCATCTCGTTGAACACCGGCCCTTCCCGCGTGGCGAAGAATTCCAGCGTCAGCACGCCGACATAGCCCAGCGCCTCGGCCACCGCCTGCGCCAGCCGCCGCGCTTCCGGCACCTGTTCGGCCACCACGGCCGGCGCCGGCAGCGATGAGCGGGCGAGGATGCCGCTTTCGTGGACGTTCGCGGGCGAATCCCAGAAGCGCACCTCGCCATCGCGCGCCCGCACCAGGATCACCGAGAACTCCGCCTCGAAGCGGACCAGGCCTTCGTAGACCAGCCCGGCCTGGGGCACGCGCAAGGCCCCGGCCTCATGCGCCGAGGCGATGCGCCACTGGCCCTTGCCGTCATAGCCATCGCGCCGCGTCTTGAGGATGCCGGGCGCACCCACCCGCTCGATGGCGGCCTGCACCTCGTCGTCCGCATCGACCGGGGCATAGGGCGCCGCGCGGCCGCCCAGTTCCTCCACGAAGCGCTTTTCGCGCAGCCGGTCCTGCGCCACCTCCAGCGCGCGGGTGCCGGGGGCCAGCCGGTCCGGCGGAACCACTGCCAGCGGGGCGACGGTTACGTTCTCGAACTCGTAGGTCACCACCTGGCAATCCCGCGCGAATTCGGCCAGCGCCGTGCGGTCGTGCCAGTCGGCGCAAGTGAAATGCGCGCTCACCTCGCCGGCCACGCTGTGCTTCTCCGGCGCATAGACATGGCAGCGATAGCCGAGCTGCGCCGCGGCCATGGCCAGCATCCGGCCGAGCTGGCCGCCGCCGAGGATACCGATGGTCGAGCCGGGAAGGATCATGCGTCGCGCGGGCTCTCGGCAACGGCGGCCGTCTGCTCGGCGCGGAAGGCCTTCAGCCGCTCCGCCAGCGCGGCGTCGGTCACGGCAAGGATCGCGGCGGCGAGCAGGCCGGCATTGGTGGCGCCCGCCTCGCCGATCGCCAGGGTACCCACCGGGACCCCGGCGGGCATCTGCACGATCGAAAGCAGGCTGTCGTGCCCTTTCAGCGCCTTGGATTCCACCGGCACGCCGAGGACCGGCAGGTGAGTCATCGAAGCGACCATGCCGGGCAGGTGCGCCGCGCCGCCCGCGCCGGCGACGATCACCTTGAACCCCTGGTCCGCCGCGCTCTTGGCGAAAGCGACCAGGCGGTCGGGCGTGCGATGGGCGGAGACGATCCGCGCTTCGTAAGGCACGCCCAGCTTGTCGAGCGCTTCGGCCGCGCGGCGCATCGTCGGCCAGTCGGACTGGCTGCCCATGACGATGGCGACTTCCGGCCTTGCCGCTTCCCCCATGTCAGCGATCCTTCAGGTAATGCCGTTCGCCCGCCTGCAGCGCGGCGTCGAAATCGTAGACGATCGGCTGGCCGGTGGGAATCTCCAGGCCGGCGATCTCCGCATCGGAGATGCCCGAAAGATGCTTCACCAGCGCGCGCAGCGAATTGCCGTGGGCGCTGACCAGCACGGTCTCCCCCCGGGCGAGTGCGGGGAAGATGGCGCTTTCCCAATAAGGCAGCACGCGCTCGATGGTCAGCTTGAGGCTTTCGGTGGCCGGAACCGGCACCCCGGCATAGCGCGGATCGGCCGACAGGTCATAGGCGCTGCCCGGCTCCATCTCCGGGGGCGGCACGTCGAAGCTGCGGCGCCAGATGCGGACTTGTTCCTCGCCGTGCTTGGCCGCCGTTTCCGCCTTGTCGAGGCCCGTGAGGCCGCCGTAATGCCGCTCGTTCAGCCGCCAGTGCTTGGCTTCGGGGATCCACAGGCGCCCGCAGGCTTCCAGTGCGAGATGCAGCGTCTTGATCGCCCGGGTCTGGAGAGAGGTGAAGGCGCAAGTCGGCAGCAGGCCGCTGGTCGCCAGCAGTTCCCCCGCCGCGCGCGCCTCGGCCACGCCTTGCTGGGTGAGGTCCACGTCCCACCAGCCGGTGAAGCGGTTTTCCAGGTTCCACTGGCTCTGGCCGTGGCGGACTAGGATCAGGGTGGGCAAGCGGTCGCTCCTGCGCGTCGGGAGCTCCGCGCGTTAGCGATCCTCCGGCTTCTTGGGAAGGGTGCGCTCCACCTGTTCCAGCGCGCGCGCCTGCGCTTTGCGCCGCCGCAGGTTCTCCCGCAGCTTCGCCGCCAGCCGCTCTTCGCGCGAAGGGGTGCCGCTCTGCTCGTTCATCGGCCCCGTCCTTGCCGCCAATGCGCCCGCGGCTCAAGCTTCGCTTGACAGCACGGCCGCGCATGCCAATAGCGCGCGCCTGCCTTCAGGCGCTGCTGTAGCTCAGTGGTAGAGCGCACCCTTGGTAAGGGTGAGGTCGGGAGTTCAATCCTCCCCAGCAGCACCATTCCCGCGCCGCTTGCGTTGCGCTGGTGTATTGTCCATGTATGGCACCATGGACGAGGACGCCCTGACCCCGCTGCATCCGAACTACGTCAAGGCCGTGCGGCTGGGCACGGCGCTGTTCGCGCTGCCGCTGGTGATCGGAGCCCTGGTGCTGGAAACCGCCGGCCTGCTGCCGCACGGATCGTTCGTGGTGCCGGCGCTTCTGGTCGCGCTCTATGGGGTGCTGCGTGTGCCGCTCCGCCGCTATCACGCGCGCGGTTATCAGATGGGGGCGGATCGGCTGCGGGTCGTGCGCGGCTTGCTGTTCCGCTCCGACACCGTGGTGCCGTTCGGCCGGGTGCAGCACATCGACGTGCTTCAGGGCCCGATCGAGCGCGGCTATGGCCTGGCCACGCTGGTGCTGCACACCGCGGGCAATCACAATGCCTCTGTCGCGCTGCCGGGCCTGGGCCATGCCGATGCCCTGGCGATGCGCGAGGCGATCCGCGCGCATGTGAAGCGCGAGACGATATGAACGTTGCCGTGCCCGCCGCTCCGTCGACCACGGCGGAGGAATGGCGGCGCACCAGCCGCACCGGCTTCGTGGTCCGGGGAATCATGGCCGTGCGCAATGCCGCGCTGCCGCTGCTGGCGGCGCTCGTCGGCTCGGGCGCCTGGAAGCAGGGCTGGCTTGTCATCGCCCCGCTCGTGGCCCTGGCCTGCGCGATCGGCTTCGCCACTTCATGGCTGGCCTGGCGCCATTTCCGCTATCGCCTGGGGGATGCCGACGTGCGGGTGGAAAAGGGCCTGCTCAGCCGCACCGCGCGCTCGGTGCCTTATGAGCGCATCCAGGACGTCAGCGTGGAACAGGCGCTGATCCCGCGCCTGTTCGGCCTGGTCGAAGTGAAGTTCGAAACCGGCGCCGGCGGGAAGGACGAGCTGGCGATCGGCTATATCACCGAGGCCGAAGGCGCCGCGCTGCGCGAGACGGTGCGTGCGCGCAAGAGTGGCGAAGGCGCGATTACCGGCGCGGATGACCGGGCGGAGCCCGAGGCCCGCCTGCTCTTCGCCATGGACCTCAAGCGCTTGCTGACCTTCGGCCTGTTCGAATTCTCGCTGGTGGTCTTCGCGGTGCTGGGCGGCGTGTTGCAGCAATTCGATTTCCTGCTGTCGTTCGATTTCTGGGATTTCGACGCCTGGCTGGCCCTGCTCGCCGGCCCGGGCCACCGGCTGGGAGAGCTGGGCCTGGTCGCGCAGGCGCTCGGTGCGATGCTGGCGCTGTCGGTGCTGGCCGTGCTCGGGCTGGTCACAGGGCTCGGCCGCACGGTGCTGCGCGATTACGGTTTCCGGCTGGAAGAAACGCCCAAGGGCCTACGCCGCCGGCGCGGGCTGCTGACGCGGACCGATGTGGTCATGCCGCTGCACCGCGTGCAGGCGCTCCGGATCACCAGTGGCATCGTGCGCCGCCGGTTCGGCTGGCACGGCTTGAGCGTGGTCAGCCTGGCGCAGGATACGAAGTCCGAAAGCCATGTCGTGGTGCCCTTCGGGACCATGGAAGAGATCGCCCCGGTGGTGGAGACGACCGGCTTCGTTCTGCCGGGCTCAGCGACCGACTGGCACATGGCCAGCCGCCGGCAGCGCAATGACAGCATCGCGCTGGCCGTTCTCCCTCTTGCGCTGATGGCCGTGGCCGCCCTCGGTGTCGCGCTCGCGGCGCGCGCCGCAGGCTTGCCCGCGAGTGGGCCGCTGCTCGCCGCATTCGGCCTGGCGGCGTTCGGCGCATTCCTGGCCGTGCGGGCGTGGTATCTCTGGCGCCATCGCCGCCACGCGATCGACGCGCGCCAGCTTTTCGTGCGCGAGGGCTGGCTTGCGCCGCATCTCGCCATCGCCTCGCGCGTCAAGCTGCAATCGGTCGAGATCGCGCAAGGCCCGTGGGCGCGCCGGCGCGGCTATGCCGATGTGAACTTCGGCGTGGCGGGCGGAAAGCTCGCCATGCACGGCGTTCCGCTGGAGGCCGCCCGGGCCATCCGCGCGGCCGTGCTGGACAGCGTCGCCGCGGTCGATTTCTCCCGCCTGCCGGGCTGACGCCTAGCTTTCCGGCTCATCCAGCAGGTCCGCCCATTCGGGATGGCGGCGGAATTGGGCGGCGACATAGCTGCATTGCGGCACGATCTTGAAGCCCAGCTCGCGCGCGTCGGCGATCAGCGCCTCCACCAGCAGAAAGGCCACGCCCCGGCCGCGCATCTCGGGCGGGACGAAGGTGTGGTTGGCCACTCTCAGCGGGCCGAGCGCGTGCCAGGTCAGCTCGGCGGGATCGTCCACTTCCTCCAGCGTGACGCGATAGGCGCCGTGTGCGGTCTCGTCGGTGCGGACGATCGTGATCGGCTCGGGCATGGGCGCAGTCTCCTTCTTGCGTCGACTCTCTCAGCAAGTATGGCGCAAGTCATGCAGTTCCTGTCCGACAATGCGGCGGCCGTCCATCCGCAAGTCTGGGAAGCGCTGCATCGTGCCGATTGCGCCGATACGCCGTATGACACCGATGCGCTGAGCCGGCGGCTGGACGCTGCATTCTCCGATCTCTTCGGGCGGGAGGCTTGCGCCCTGTGGGTCGCCACCGGCACGGCCGCCAATTGCCTCGCGCTCGCCACCCTGGTGCCGCCGCACGGGGCACTGCTGTGCCACCGCGAAGCGCATATCGAAATGGACGAAGGCGGGGCGCCTGGGTTCTATCTCCATGGCGCCAAGCTGGTGCTGGCGCCGGGCGAGGGGGCCAAGCTGTCGCCGGGAACGATCCGTCCGGTGCTCGATTCCATTCGCAATGACGTCCATCAGGTCCAGGTCCACGCCCTGTCGCTGACTCAGGCGAGCGAATACGGCCGCTGCTATCGCCCGGCCGAGCTGGCGGCCATCGCCGGGCTGGCGCGTGAGCGGGGCCTGGCGCTGCACATGGATGGCGCGCGCTTCGGCAATGCCGTGGCGTTCCTCCAGTGCACGCCGGCGGAGGCTTGCGGCGCGGTCGATGCGCTCAGCTTCGGCTGCGTCAAGAACGGGGCGATGAATGCGGAGGCCGTGGTGTTCTTCGATCCGGCCCTGGCCGATCTCGCACGCCATCGCCGCAAGCGCGCCGGGCATCTGCAATCGAAGGGGCGCTATCTCGCGGCGCAAGTGCTGGCGCTGCTCGAAGGCGATCTGTGGCTGGCCAATGCGCGTGCGGCCAATGCCGCCGCTGCCGAGATCGCCGGCGGGGCGGCCGATCGCCTGCTGCATCCGGTGGAAGCGAACGAGGTGTTCCTGCGCTGCACCGCCGCCGAGCGCCAGGCGCTGAGGGCACGAGGCTTCGGATTTTACGACTGGGGGCCTGACGCGGCCCGCTTCGTCACCGCGTGGGACACCCGGCCAGACGATGCGCGGGCGCTTGCCCGGGCGCTTGCCGCGCTGTGAGCGGCCCCGTCATCGGGATCAACCCGCCGCACTTGCTGCTGCGCCCGCGCGTGGCCCTGCCGTTCCTGCTGGTGGCGCTGATCTGGGGTTCCACCTGGTTCGCGATCAAGGACCAGCTCGCCGCCGCGCCGCCGGCCTGGTCGGTGGCCTACCGCTTCGCCATCGCCAGCGCCGGCCTGTTCGCGCTGGCCGCGTTCGGCAGGCGGGGCTTCAGCCTGACCGGCGCGGGGCACATATTGGCCCTCGCTGTCGGGTTCACGCAGTTCTTCCTCAATTACAATCTGGTCTATCAGGCGGAGATTCACCTGACCTCGGGCATCGTGGCGGTGCTCTACGCTCTGCTGATGCTGCCCAACGCCCTGCTGGCGCGCCTCTTCCTCGGTCAGAAGGTTACGGCGCGATTTCTCGTCGGCTCGTTGATCGGCCTTGTCGGCATCGCGCTGCTGCTGGTGCACGAGGCGCGCGAAGCCCCGCCCACGGGCCTGGTCGGCCTGGGCGTGGCATTGACCGCGATCGGCCTGCTCGCGGCCTCGGTCGCCAATGTCCTGCAAGCCTCGGCAGCGGCGCAGCGCGATTCGCTGGTGATCCTGCTGGCCTGGGCGATGCTGTGGGGCACGCTGCTGGATGCGGCGTTCGCCTGGGTGACGGCCGGGCCACCGGCCTTTCCGGACAGCGCGCGTTACTGGGGCGGTGTCGCCTATCTCGCCATTTTCGGATCTGTGGTGACATTCCCGCTCTATTTCGGCCTCATTCGCGAGCTTGGCCCGGGCCGCGCGGCTTATAACGGCGTATTGGTGCCGATCGTCGCCATGGGCCTTTCCACCCTGTTCGAAGGCTATCGCTGGTCGGCCCTGGCGCTCGCCGGCGGCGCGCTGGCGCTGATCGGCATGGTCATCGCGCTGAGGGGCAAGAGCGAGCCGCTCGCAGGCAGGCCCTGAGCCCGTCCCGGAAATCGGCATGGCGCGGGCGCCAGCCTAGCACGCGCCGGGCCCTGCCGTTCGCCACGCGCCGGTTCTCCCCGTAGAAAGCGCGTGCCTGGGGCGAGAGCCCGGCCTCTTCCAGCGTTTGCAGCGGGGGCGGGGCACGGCCGATCAGGCGGCAGGCTTCCTCGATCACGGCGTTCTGGCTTGCCGGCAGATCGTCGGCCAGATTGTAGGCGCCGGGATCGCCATCGAAACCGGCGATCACGCCCGAGACGATGTCGTCCACATGCACCCGGCTGAAGACCTGGCCGGGCAGCACGATACGATGCGCGCGGCCCTGCGCCAGACGCTCGAAGGCGCTGCGGCCGGGGCCGTATATGCCGGGCAGGCGGAACACCCGCGCCCCGCGCGCCAGCCATGCCCCGTCCGCTTCGGCCCGCGCACTGCGGCGGCCGCCGCCTGTGGCCGCGCTTTCATCCACCCAGGCGCCGCCGGTATCGCCATAGACGCCGGTAGAGGAAAGATAGCCCAGCCATTCCTGCGAGAGGGCGTCGCCATAGCGCGCCAGCACCGGGTCGTTATCGGGGCCGGGCGGCACCGAGGACAGGACATGGCTTGCCTTGCCCAGCGCGGCGCGGACGCCCGCCTCGTCCTCGAACGCCAGATCCCCGTCGCGGCCCGTGGCGGTCACTCTCCAGCCCAGGGCCTCCACCGCCCGGCCAATGCGCTTCGCCGAGTAGCCGAGGCCGAAGATGAACAGATGCGCCATGCCTGCGTTCTACGCGTTGGATCGCCAAGCGAAAGGACCTAAGAGCGAGAGCCATGGATATCGCCCGCACCCCTTCCACCCCCGACGGCAACCCCCCGATGGCCGACGCCGCCCCTGAACCCCGGGAGCCGCTGCTCATCCGGCGCGAGGATTACCAGCCGTTCCCCTGGCTCGTGCCCGAGGTGGCGCTGGACTTCGACCTGGGCCTGGAACGGACGCGCGTGCGCTCCACGCTCACGGTGCAGCGCAATGCCAAGGCGCCCGCCAGCTCCACCATACGCCTGAACGGCGATGCGCTGACCCCGCTGGAGGTCAAGGTGGATGGGCAGGCGATCAATTCCTGGAGCATGGACGGGCAGGACCTGATCGTCCCGCTCACTGGGGAAACCCACGAGATCGAGATCACGACCGACACGGCGCCCGCGGCCAATACCCAGCTCATGGGGCTCTATGCCTCGAACGGGATGCTCTGCACCCAGTGCGAGGCGGAAGGTTTCCGCCGGATCACCTTCTTTCCCGATCGGCCCGATGTGCTTTCGACCTATCGCGTGCGGATGAGCGGGCCCACGGCGCTGTTCCCGGTGCTGCTTTCCAACGGCAACCTGGAAGGCAGCGGCGACGGCCCGAATGGCACGCACTGGGCGGAATGGCGCGATCCCTGGCCCAAGCCGAGCTACCTCTTCGCGCTGGTGGCCGGCGATCTGGTGGCTAACCGCGACAGCTTCACGACGATGAACGGGCGCAATGTCGATCTGGCGATCTGGGTGCGCGAAGGCGATCTGCGGTTCACCCAGCACGCGATGGATTCGCTCAAGCACGCGATGAAATGGGACGAGGAGGCATTCGGCCGCGAATACGATCTCGATACCTTCAACGTGGTCGCGGTCAGCGATTTCAACATGGGGGCGATGGAGAACAAGGGCCTCAACGTCTTCAACACGCGCTATGTGCTGGCCGATCCGGAAACCGCGACCGACGGCGATTTCGACGCCATCGAGGGCGTGATAGGGCACGAATACTTCCATAACTGGTCGGGCAACCGCGTGACGTGTCGCGACTGGTTCCAGCTCAGCCTCAAGGAAGGCTTCACCGTGCTGCGCGACCAGCTGTTCAGCCAGGCCATGGGCAGCGCGGCGGTCAAGCGGATCGAGGACGTGCGCGTGCTGCGTTCGGTGCAGTTCCCCGAGGATTCGGGGCCGCTGGCACATCCGATCCGGCCGGATTCCTATCGCGAGATATCCAATTTCTACACCGCCACCGTGTACAACAAGGGGGCGGAGGTGATCCGCATGATGCGCACCCTGGCGGGGCCGGAGCGGTTCCGCGCGGGGACCGACCTATACTTCGCGCGCCATGACGGGCAGGCGGCGACTTGCGACGCCTTCGTGGAAGCAATCGAGGATGGGGCGGAGCTGGATCTGGCTCACTTCCGCCTGTGGTATTCGCAAGCCGGCACGCCCCGGATCACCGTGAAGCTGGAACACGAAGGCGATACGGCGACGCTGCAATTGCGGCAGGAAATCCCGCCCCCGCCCGGCCAGCCGGACAAGAAGCCCATGCCGATCCCGCTGCGCCTGGCGTTGTTCGACCGCGAGACGGGGCAGCATAGCGGGGAGCAGCTGTTCACGCTGGAACAGGCCCAGGCGAGCGTGAGCTTCCCGGGCTTCGCGCGGATGCCGGTGTTGTCGATCAACCGCGGTTTCTCCGCCCCAGTGGCGATCGAACGCGACGTGCCGCTGGAGGACCTGGTGTTCCTGGCCGCGCACGATGACGATCCATTCGCGCGTTACGAGGCGATGCAGGATCTCATGGTCGGCCACTTGCGCGACGCGGCGGCGGGTTCGCTGGACGAGGCCGGCCGCGCGGCGGGCCGCGAAGCCATTCGCACGGCCTTCGCCGCCGCGCTCGCCGACGAAGCGCTCGACGACCTGATGCGCGGCGAGCTGATGATCCTGCCCGGCCAGGCCTATCTGGCGGAGCAGATGCTGATCGCCGATCCGGCGGCCATCCATGCGGAGCGCGAAGGCCTGAAGGCCTGGCTGGGCGGAGAGCTGGAGGCCGAACTGATCGCGATGCACCAGCGGGCCAGCGCGGTGCGTTACAGCCGGGATGCAAAGGCGCGGGGCGCGCGCAAGCTGAAGACGCAGGTCCTGGCCTATCTGGCCGCCAGCGCGCCCGATCTCGCCGCGCGCATGGCCGCCGCGCAATACGACGGGGCCGACAACATGACCGACCGGCAAGGCGCGCTGATGGTGCTGGCCGGCCTGCGATCGCCCGAGCGCACGCATAAGCTGCTCGATTTCTACAATCGCTATCAGGGCAATGCGCTGGTGGTGGACAAATGGTTCGCCATCCAGGCCCAGTCGCTCCATCCCCAGGTGCTGGAGCATGTGCGGGCCCTGGCCGGCCATCCCGATTTCACGCTGAAGAACCCCAATCGCGTCCGTTCGCTCTACATGGCCTTCACCGGCACGGCGCAGGGCTTCCATGCAGAAAGCGGCGAGGGGTACCAACTGATCGCCGACCTGATCCTGGCGCTCGATCCGCTCAATCCGCAAACGGCGGCGCGCTTCGTCGCACCGCTCGGGCGCTGGCGGCGGATCGAGCCGGTCCGCGCCGCCCTGATGCGGGCGGAGCTGGAGCGCATCGCCGCCGCCCCGAAGCTGAGCCGCGACACCGCGGAGCAGGTGACACGCAGCCTTGGTTGACACCGTGGAGGTCATCCGTTCCGAAGCCCTGGCGGGTATTCCGCACGGCTTCCTCGGGCGGCGGGGCGGCGTGTCGCAAGGTGTCGTGGCCGGGCTCAACGTGGGGCACGGGGCGGACGACGCGGTGGAAGCCGTGGCCGAGAATCGCCGCCGCGCGGTGGCCGCGGTGCTGCCGGGCGCGGCGCTGGCGACGGTCTATCAGGTGCATTCCCCCGACGTGGTCTATGCCGCCGGGCCCTGGCCATACGAGGAACGGCCCCGGGCGGATGCGATGGTCACCGATCGGCCCGGCCTGCTTCTGGGCGTGGTCACCGCCGACTGCGCGCCGGTGCTCCTGGCCGATGGCGAGGCCGGGGTGATCGGCGCCGCCCATGCCGGCTGGCGCGGGGCGCATGGCGGCGTGCTGGAAGCGACCGTGGCGGCGATGGAGCGGCTGGGCGCGCGGGCGGGGCGGATCGCCGCCGCGATCGGCCCGGCGATCGCCCAGCGCAGCTATGAGGTGGACGGCCGCTTCGCCGAGAATTTCACCGCGGCCGACAAGCGCTTCTTCGCGCCCGGCCGCGCGGGCCACTGGCAATTCGATCTGGAAGGCTATGCCGCGATGCGCCTGGCCGCCGCCGGCGTGGTGACGGTCGACCCCCTGGGCCTCGACACTTACTCCGATGCGGCGCGGTTTTTCTCCTACCGCCGCTCGGTCCATCGCGGCGAGCCTTCCTATGGCCGGCAACTCTCGCTGATCGGCCTGCCGCGTTAGCGGGTCACAATGCCGCCAAAATGCCTGTTGGCATGGCGGGTCTGCTCGTCTATCAGCCCGCCAAGCCGCACCTCCGGGGGCCTCGGACAAACAGGCGCGGTCGGTCCAAATTTCTTCGGTTTCGTGCAGGATACCAGCCCGCCGGAATCGGCAGGCAAGGCAAGGCAATGGCAACCACAACAGGCACCGCGGAACCCGCAGCGCCGACCGACGGAGAAGGCGTTCGCCGTCGCGACTTCATCGAAATCGCCGCGGTTTCCGCTGCGGGCGTTGGCGCTCTTGCCACGCTGGTTCCGCTGATCTCGCAAATGGCGCCGTCGAAGGACGTGCTGGCTGAATCCACCACCGAGGTGGACTTGTCGGCGATCGAGCCGGGCCAGGCGATCAAGACGATGTTCCGCAAGCAGCCCCTGTTCGTGCGCAATCTCACGCAGAAGGAAATCGCGGAGGCCGACGCGGTCCCGCTGTCCGAGCTGCGCGATCCGCAGACACTGCAGGAACGCACCAAGGAAGGCCATGAGAACTGGCTGATCACCATGGGCGTGTGCACCCACCTGGGCTGTGTGCCGCTGGGCGCCGGCGAGGGTGAGATACGGGGTGAATTCGGCGGCTACTTCTGCCCGTGCCACGGATCGGCCTACGATACCGCGGCGCGCATCCGGAAGGGCCCGGCCCCGAAGAACCTCGAGGTGCCGCAATACGAATTCACCAGCGACACGAAGATCTTGGTCGGCTGAGGCGAGAGACGAAACGATGAGCTTCCCCTGGGCACGCCATTACGAACCCAAGGCGCCGCTGATGCGCTATCTGGACGAGAAGCTGCCGCTGCCGCGCCTCGTCTACAATGCGGTCGGTGGCGGCTATCCGGTGCCGCGCAACCTCAATTACATGTGGAATTTCGGCGTGCTCGCGGGGTTCTGCCTGGTGCTGCAGATCGTCACCGGGGTGATCCTGGCGATGCATTACGCGGCCAATGCCGGCGTCGCCTTCGATTCGATCGAGCACATCATGCGCGACGTCAACTGGGGCTGGCTGATACGCTATGCTCACGCCAACGGCGCCGCCTTCTTCTTCGCCGTGATCTACCTGCACATCTTCCGCGGCTTCTTCTACGGATCGTACAAGGCCCCGCGTGAGATGGTCTGGCTGCTCGGCGTGGTCATCTTCCTGCTGCTGATGGCGACGGGCTTCATGGGCTACGTGTTGCCCTGGGGGCAGATGAGCTTCTGGGGCGCCAAGGTGATCACCGGCCTGTTCGGGGCGATCCCGCTGGTCGGCGAGCCGATCCAGATCTGGCTGCTGGGCGGCTTCGCGCCGGACAATGCCGCGCTCAACCGCTTCTTCTCGCTGCACTACCTGCTGCCCTTCGTGATCGCGGGCGTGGTGATCCTGCACATCTGGGCGCTGCACATTCCCGGCTCGTCCAATCCCACGGGCGTGGAAGTGAAGAGCGAAAGCGACACCGTGCCGTTCCACCCGTATTACACGGCCAAGGACGGCTTCGGGCTGGGCGTGTTCCTGATCCTCTACTTCCTGGTGGTGTTCTTCCTGCCGAACTCCCTCGGCCATCCGGACAACTACATTCCGGCGAACCCGCTCTCGACCCCGGCGCTGATCGTGCCCGAATGGTATTTCTGGCCGTTCTACGCGATCCTGCGCGCTTTCACGACGGACTTCATCCTGCCGGCCAAGCTGTGGGGCGTGCTGGCGATGTTCGCGTCGATCCTGGTGTGGTTCTTCCTGCCCTGGCTCGACAAGTCGCCGGTGCGTTCGGGCCATTATCGCCCGCTGTTCCGCAAGTTCTTCTACATTCTGGTCGTCGACGTACTGGTGCTCGGCTACTGCGGCGGATCGCACGCTGAAGAGCCGTATCTGATGATCAGCCAGCTCGCCACGGCGTACTATTTCCTGCACTTCCTCGTGATCCTGCCGATCGTCTCCATGATCGAGCGGCCGGAGCCTCTGCCGTTCTCGATCACCGAAGCGGTGCTGGGCGAGGATAAGCAGGCGGCGCTCGGCGAGAGCGGCCAGCCGGCGGTTTCCGGGTCGGCCAACTGAGCGCGGGATAGGGAAAGACTACTATAATGATCCGTCTCATTGGAATCGCAGTCGGGCTGGTGTTCAGCTTCGTGGCGCTGCTGGCGTTCGTGTTCGGTGCCTATGCCGCGGCGACGGATCCGGCCGAGCCCACCGCCGAGCATGAGTTCCATCTCGCCCCGCGGCCGCTGCATCTCGCCAGCGATGGCCCGTTCGGCAAGTGGGACCTGCAGCAGCTCCAGCGCGGCTATCAGGTCTACAAGGAAGTGTGCAGCGCCTGCCACAGCTTGAAGCACGTCGCCTTCCGCGACCTGGCGCAGCTCGGCTATACCGAGGCCGAGGTAAAGGCGGCGGCGGCCGAATGGACGGTGCCCGGCATCGATCCCAACACCGGCGAGACGACGACGCGCCCCGGCACGCCGACCGACTATTTCCCGTCGCCCTATCCGAACGACATCGCCGCGCGCGCCGCCAACAACAATGCCTCGCCGCCGGATCTCTCGCTGATCACCAAGGCGCGGCACGATGGCGGGCGCTATGTCCACGCGCTGATCACCGGCTATCGCGATCCGGCCACATTCGAGGTGGACGGCAAGGCGCTGAAGACGGAGTTCCCGGATTTCGAGACGCCGACCGGCCTCTACTTCAACCCCTATTTCCCCAACCTCAACATCGCCATGCCGCCGCCGCTGACCACGGATGGGCAGGTCACTTATGCCGATGGCACCAAGGCGACCATCGAGCAGATGTCGACCGACGTGGCCGCGTTCCTGACCTGGACGGCCGAGCCGACGCTGGTCAAGCGGCGCCAGACGGGTTGGCCGGTGCTCGGCTTCCTGATCTTCGCGACCGGGCTCGCGTGGTTCGCCAAGAAGAACGTCTGGGCCGCCAAGCCGAAGCAGACCGAGACGGTTTGAACTGCCTCGCGCCACTTCCTTTCGCCATCCCCGTTCGCGCGGGGATGGCGGGGCAGGGCACGGTTTGACTCCCGCCGAGCTCAAGGGGCTGATCCGGACCATTCCGGATTTTCCGGCGGCCGGCATCCAATTCCGTGACATCACCACGCTCATCGCCCACGGCGAAGGGCTGGCGGCGACGGTCGATCATCTGATCGAACGGGCGCGCGAAGGCCGGCCCGACGCATCGCCGGGATAGAGGCGCGCGGGTTCATTTTCGGAGCCGCGATCGCCGCGCGCCTGGGCCTGGGCTTCGTGCCGCTGCGCAAAGCGGGCAAGCTGCCGGTCAAGGCCATCGGCATCGACTATGCGCTCGAATACGGCAGCGCCCGGCTCGAACTCGATCCCGGCGCGATCGAACACGGCGAACGGGTGCTGCTGGTGGACGATCTCCTCGCCACCGGCGGGACCGCGCTTGCCGGGGCCCGGCTGCTGCGCCAGGCCGGCGCCACGGTGAACCATGCGCTGTTCGTGATCGACTTGCCCGACCTTGGCGGCGCGGCGGTGTTGGAGGCGGAAGGGATCGAGGCGGAAAGCCTGATCGCCTTCCCCGGCCATTGAGACGCGTCCGGGTGACGCGGAAGTAAGTTTCATCGCCTCGCCGTTTGCGCTGTGCGGGGCATCTATGCGACGGTGATCCGCAGGGCATGGAACAACAGGCAATCGTCATCGCCCTCGTCGGCGTGCTGGGTATCGGGGCCCAGTGGCTCGCCTGGCGTACCGGCTGGCCGGCCATCGCCCTGATGCTGGCTGCCGGCTTCCTGGCCGGGCCGGTGCTCCATCTGATCGATCCCGCGGGGGCTTTCGGCGACATGCTGGAACCGATGGTCACCGTGGGCGTGGCGCTGGTCCTGTTCGAAGGCGGGTTGCAGCTCGATTTCCACGAGTTCCGCAAGTTCGGGGAAGGCGTGTGGCGGCTGGTCCTGATCGGGGCGCCGATCGGCTGGTTCCTGAACTCGCTCGCCTGCTATTACGTCGCCGGGCTGGTCTGGCCGATCGCCATCCTCTTCGGCGGGATTCTGGTGGTGACCGGCCCCACGGTGGTCCTGCCGCTCCTGCGCCAATCCCGCATCCAGCAGCGCCCCGCCGCGATCCTGCGCTGGGAAGCCATCGTGGTGGACCCGGTCGGCGCGCTCTGCGCCCTTATCGCCTACGAATACTTCCGCCTTTCGGCCGGCGGCGCCACCATGTTCGAGATCGTGCCGCCGATCATCGTCGGCGCGATCCTGGCCGGCGCCATCGGCTACGGCGCGGCGCGGGTGCTGTCCTGGGCGTTCCTGCGCGGGGCGGTGCCGGAATTCCTCAAGGCTCCCGTGCTTCTGGTGGCGGTGATCGGGGTCTTCGTGCTGTCCAACCTGATCGAGCATGAGGCCGGGTTGGTCGCCGTAACCGTGATGGGCATCGCCCTGGCCAACATGAAGTTCGCCAACCTGCGCAGCATTCATCCGTTCAAGCAGAACATCTCCGTGCTGCTCGTCTCGGGCATCTTCGTGGTTCTTTCGGCGGCCCTCGATCTCGAAGCGCTGCGCCAGTTCGAATGGCGTTTCGTGCTGTTCCTGGCCGTGCTGATCTTCGTGACGCGCCCCGCCACCGTGCTCTTCAGCCTGCTGTTCAGCCGCCTGCCGTGGAACGAGCGCCTGTTCCTCGCCTGGATCGCGCCACGGGGCATCGTGATGGTGGCGGTATCCGGCCTCTTCGCCTTGCGGCTGGAAGGGCTCGGCTATGCCGACGGGACGCTGCTGATCGGCCTTTCCTTCGGGGTGGTGGTGGCCACCATCGTCGCCCATGGCTTCACCATAGAGCGCGTGGCGCGCTGGCTGGGCGTGATCGGCGAGACGCGCCCCGGCCTGCTGATCGTGGGCGCCACCCCGTGGACCATTGGGCTGGCGGAACAGATGCACGGGCTCGGCACGCCGGTCCTGCTGGCCGATTCCGGATGGGACCGGCTGCGTCCTGCGCGGCAGGCCGGCCTGCCGACTTACCATGGCGAAATCCTCAACGAAGCGACCGAGCAGACTCTCGATCTCTCGCCGTTCCAGGTCCTGGTCGCGGCTACCGATAACGAAGCCTATAACGCACTGGTCTGCTCCGAATTCGCCCCACAGATCGGCGCGGATTCGGTCTATCAGCTGGGGGAACCGGAGGATGACAATCGCCGCAGCCTCTCCGCCAAGCTGCGCGGGCGGGCGCTGTTCACCTCGGGCCTGGGTGCGGAAGAGGCGCACAAGCGCCAGGCGCAAGGCTGGGTATTTCGCGCCACCCGGCTTTCCGACCAGTTCCGCCTGGACGATGCCAAGGAAGTGCTGCCCGAGGCCGCCAACCTGCTGCTGCTATTGCATGCCGATGGGCGGATGCGCTTCTTCACCCATGCTTCCGCCCCTGATCCGCAGCCCGGCGATACGGTGATTTCCTTTTCCCCGCCCCGCCGCAAGACGGCCCGGGAAGCAGCGGCGAAGAAGACGGCGCGGAAACCCAAGGCGCAGCAAGCTGGCGCATGAAGGAGAGAAGCATGAGGATCGCCCAAGCCGGATGGGCCTGTGCCGCCCTTGCGATCGCATTGGCCGGTTGCCGCGACGCACGCGAGCGCCAGCCCCAGCCGGAGCCGGCACCCAGCGACAACGCGCCGGCCACGCCCGCACCCGAAGACACGCCGATCTCGATCATCCGCCCCGACATCGCCCCGGAAGCGAGCCCGGCGCCGGAACCCGAACCCCTGGAAGCTGTGGTGCCCTTTGCCGGCGGCGGCCATGCTCTGGATGAGGCGGCCGAGGCGGCGCTCAAGGACGTGCTCGCCTCTCCGCAACTCGCGGAAGGCTGGCCGATCATCCTGCGGGGGCACACCGATTCGGCTGGAAACGATCAGGCCAACCTGCGCGCCTCGCGCCGCCGAGCCACCGCCGTCGCGGACTGGCTGGTGGCGCACGGGGTCGATCGGCAGCGGATCACGCTGATCGCCCTGGGCGAACAGCGGCCAGTGGCGCCCAACGCCCATCTCGACGGGACGCCCGACGAGGAAGGCCGGGCGAAAAACCGCCGCGTCACGGTGACCATCGCGCCCGCTGCTGACAGCGAAGACGCCGGTCCGGACACAAAAGCGGAAAAGACAGCGAGCAGTTGACGGCGCGCCCCGGGCGATGGCAATTGCCCGTGGCGCGAGCGGGTATAGCTTAGTGGTAAAGCACCAGCCTTCCAAGCTGGCTATGCGGGTTCGATTCCCGCTACCCGCTCCAGCAATTCCCCCTTTTTCCGGAACTTGCCGCGCGCGGATGCGCTGTTCCGCGGAAGGGAAGAACCATGAATGCAATCCTCCATCGCGCCCGCGTGGCGATTCCGCTGGCACTGGCCGTGGCCATCGGCGCTTGTGGAGCCCCGGAACAGGCGGGGCAACCGGCTGCTTCGCAATCCGCCGATACCGGCGGGGCAGGGGTGGAAACGCCACCGACGCCGACACCGACGCTCGCCGCCGGGGATGAGTCGCCGCCGCCGCCAGCCACGGCGCCTATCCGTGCCGGATCGCCCGAGGAGGCCATCCGCGCCTATTACGCGGCGATCGACGCCGGTGAGTTCGCCCGGGCCTATCGCCTGTGGGCCCGGGAGGGGGAGGCCAGCGGGCAAAGCTACGCTGCCTTCCGCCAGGGTTTTGCTTCTACCCGCCGCAGCGAAGTCAGGGTTTCGGGCCCCGTCCAATCCGAAGGAGCGGCCGGTTCGATCTACGCGACCGTTCCGGTGGAGGTGAACGCGGTGTTGAAAGACGGGACGCGCCAGCATTTCACAGGCCAATACGTCCTGCGGCGAGTCAACGACGTGCCGGGCGCCACTGAGGAGCAGTTGAACTGGCACATCGAATCGGCTTCGCTCCAGCCTGCCTGACGGTTCAATCCGCAAGCGGCATATTGTCGATCAGCCGCGTGCCGCCGATCCGCGCGGCGACGAACAGGCGCGCGGGCGCATCGGCCGGCGCCGTGAGCGGGCGCAGGCTTCGCGCATCGGCCAGCTCGGCATAATCGACGCTTTCGAAGCCGGCTTCCAGCAGGGCGGAGCGCAAGGCCGCCAGCGTGCTTGCCACCGCTTCGCCTGAGACGATCGCCGCGATGGCTTCGCGCATCAGGCGGGGCAGGGCACCGGCGCGGGCGCGATCCTGCGATGAAAGATAGCGGTTGCGACTGCTCATCGCGAGACCGTCCAGTTCCCGCACGGTCGGCACGCCGAGGATGCGGGCTGCGCGCGGGTGCGTGAGGTCGAGATCGCGGGCCATGCGGCGGATCACGGCGAGTTGCTGCCAATCCTTCTCACCGAACACCGCCAGATCGGGCCGCACCTGGTTGAACAGCTTGGCCACCACCGTGGCCACGCCGTCGAAATGGCCGGGGCGGAAAGTGCCGCACAGGGTTTCACTCAGGTCGGCGACGGAAATATGCGTGGCGAACCCTTCGGGATAGACTTCCTCCACCGATGGCGCCCACAGCAGGTCCACCCCTTCGGCTTCGAGCAGGCGCGTATCCTCGGCAAGCCGGCGCGGATAGGCGGCCAGATCCTCGTTCGGGCCGAATTGCGTGGGGTTGACGAAGATCGACACCACCACCGCGCCCGCGCGCGCCTTGGCTTCGCGCACCAGCGTCAGATGGCCCGGGTGCAGGGCGCCCATCGTCGGCACCAGGGCCACGTCGCCCCGCTGCCGCAAGCTGTCCACAGCGGGGTGCAGCTCGTCGAGCCGGTTGACGGTTTGCATGGGCGCGGGCCTCCGATAAGACGGCTTCGCGGGGGGCACTAGACGCCTGCCGCCATGAGAGAAAGTCTGCCGTATCGTGTCAGCGCCGCATCGCATCGTCTTCGCCAACGAAAAAGGGGGCACCGGCAAGTCCACCAGTGCCGTGCACGTGGCGGTCGCGCTGGCCTATCGCGGGGCGAAAGTCGCCGCGCTCGATCTCGATCCGCGCCAGCGCACGCTGCACCGCTATTTCGAGAACCGCGCCGAAACGGCCGAGCGCCGTGGGATCGAATTGCCCGGCGCCCGTTTCGCCGTGCTCGATGGAGACGGCATCGAAGCGCTGGAGGCGCAGGCCGAGGAGTTGGGGCAGGGCGCCGATTTCCTGATCTTCGACACGCCGGGGCGTGACGATCCGCTGGCCCGCCACGTGGCGACGCAGGCGGATACGCTGGTCACCCCGATGAACGACAGCTTCGTCGATTTCGACCTGATCGGGCACGTCGATGCGGAGACGTTCAAGGTCCGCCGCCTGAGCTTCTATGCGGAGCTGATCTGGGAAGCGCGCAAGAGCCGGGCGATGCGCCAGCTGCGCGAAGGCCGGCGCGAGATGGACTGGGTAGTCGTGCGCAACCGCGTGCAGCGCGTGGACGCGCGCAATCAGCGCCGCATCGATCAGGCGCTGGCGGAACTGTCGAAACGGGTCGGCTTCCGGGTGGCGCAGGGATTGTCGGAACGCGTGATCTATCGCGAGCTGTTCCCCTCGGGCCTCACGCTGCTCGACAAGGGCCAGCTCGGCGAACTGGGCACCAGCCATCTCGTCGCCCGGCAGGAACTGCGCGAGCTGGTGGCGAACCTGAACCTGCCCCTGATCCGCCGGGCGGCGCTGCCGGCGTCCGAAGCCGCCTGATGGGCAAGCTGATAATCCTGGCCGGGATCATCGTCCTGGGATGGAAGCTGGTGGCCGGGCGCTGGCCGTGGGAACCGAAACGCGCCACGCGCGCTCAAGCAGTGTCCCGGGCGCGCAAGCTGCTCGGGGTGCCGGCGGCGGCTTCGCGCGGGGATGTCCTTGCCGCGCACAAGCGGCTGGTGGCGATGGTGCATCCCGATCGCGGCGGAACGAACGACCAGGTGCACGAGGCGAACGCAGCGCGGGACATTCTTCTCGACGAGCTTCCACACGATTCATGACAGGAGATTCGATGAGCCACCGGTTCGACCCCACGGTCCTGCGCGAATACGACATACGCGGCGTGATCGGCGAAACGCTCGGCCCCGACGATGCGCGGGCCATCGGGCGCGGCTTCGCCACCCTGCTGGGGCGCGCGGGCGGGAAGAAGGTGGTCGTCGGCTATGACGGCCGCGTCAGCTCGCCCATGCTGGAACATGCGCTGGTGGAAGGCCTCACCGCATCCGGCTGCGACGTGCGGCGCGTGGGCCTGGGCCCCACGCCCATGCTCTATTACGCGGAAGCGTCAGAGGAAGATGTGGATGGCGGCATCCAGATAACCGGCAGCCATAACCCCGCCAATTACAACGGCTTCAAGATGGTCTTTCAGGGCCGGCCGTTTTTCGGCGATCAGATCCTGGAGATCGGCCGGCTCGCCGCCGCCGGGGACTGGGCCGACGGGGCCGGCGAAGTCGAAACCGTGGAGGTCATGGACGCCTATATCGAGAGGCTGCTGGCGGGGCTCGACGGCCTGGATGGCGAGAAGCTGGCCTCCTTCCGGATCGGCTGGGACGCGGGCAACGGCGCCGCCGGCCCGGCGCTGGAAAAGCTCGTCGCCCGGCTTCCCGGGGAGCATTACACCCTGTTCACCGATATCGACGGAAGCTTCCCGAACCATCATCCCGATCCCACGGTCCCGGAAAACCTGGAGGATCTCCGCCGGCTGGTCGCGGACAAGAAGCTCGATTTCGGAATCGCTTTCGACGGCGACGGTGACCGGATCGGGGCGATCGACGGCGAAGGCCGGGTGATCTGGGGCGATCAGCTGCTGATGATCTATGCCGAAGACCTGCTGAAGCGAGAGCCGGGGGCGACGATCATCGCCGACGTCAAGGCCAGCCGCGCCCTGTTCGATCGCGTGGCCGAACTGGGCGGTAAGCCGCTGATGTGGAAGACCGGGCACAGCCTGATCAAATCCAAAATGAAGGAAACTCATGCGCCGCTGGCCGGCGAGATGAGCGGGCACATCTTCTTCGCCGATGCCTATTATGGCTATGACGACGCGCTCTATGCCGCGATACGGCTGATCGCGGCTTCGGTCCGGCTGGGCAAATCGGTCACTGAATTGCGCAGCGCCATGCCGGACATGGTGAACACGCCCGAGATGCGCTTCCAGGTGGACGAAAGCCGCAAGTTCGCCGCCATCGAGGAGGTCAAGCGGCGTCTCCAGGGCCCCGATGCGCCCCGGGACATAAGCGTCAATGACACCGACGGGGTACGCGTGACCACGCCTGACGGCTGGTGGCTGCTGCGCGCTTCGAATACCCAGGATGTGCTGGTCGCCCGGGCGGAAAGCTTCACCCAGGAAGGACTCGACCGATTGCTCGGGCAGATCGACGCGCAACTGGCGGCATCGGGGCTTGAGCGCGGGCCCCAAGCGGGGCATTGAGATCGTATCGTTCCGGAGGGTTTCCGATATGTTGAGAGTGGCCGTGATATCCGCCCTGGCGCTCACCATGCTCACACTGACGGCGTGCAACACCGTCAAGGGCCTGGGGCGCGACATTGAATCGGTGGGGCAGGCGGGGGAAAACGCGCTTTAACGGCGCTCCGCCATTCCCGATGCAAGAAGGGCCCGCTTTCGCGGGCCCTTTTGCGATTCCACCAAGCCGTCAGAGGGCCGTTTCGGAAGCTTGCTGCACGCGCAGGTTGTTCTGCACGTGCTTCGCTCCGGAAATATCCTCCACGCAGTGTTCGGCATGATGCTTCTGCCACCGGCTGGTGACCGTACCGTCCAGCGTGATTTCGCCATCGTTCACGCTCACCTGGATGTTTCGGGCATCCACGCGGTGGTCATCGGTCAGGCGATCATTGGCATCCTCCTGGATACGTGCGTCGGAACGGACGTAGCCGGAGGGACCTTTCCCCCGGTGATCCTCCTCACGCCGGCGTGTGGCGCTCTCGCTGCCGAACCAGCTGGCGACTTCGTCGCCCGCGCGTTCGAACCAGCCGCGCCGGTTGCGATCGCCGCGCGGGTGGTCCGGCCGGAAGCCGAAGCCGTAGCCGCCCGATGAAGTCCGATCGCCGGTGTACCTGGGCGAGGTGAAGTCGCGGCCGCCCTGATCGCTGCCGGTGAAGCTGGCGAAGCCGGCGCTTTGCCGGGGGGCGTAAGGGTTCGGTCCATAGCGACCGCTGGGGTGGGTGGGCAGCTCGTCCTGGATGTAGCCGTATTCCTCGTCGCGCCACGAGCCTTCGCCCATCTGGCCGCGCTCTTCATCGAACCAGCCGTATTCGGTGGAATCGAATTGCTCGGCCTGGCGGTTGTAGCGGCGGTCGCGATCCTGCCAATCGCGCGGGTTGCGGTTTGCCATGCTCCTATCCTTTCATCGGGTCAGCGCTCCACGGGCGGAGCGAGTGCAGGGTTAACGCACGGGCAGACGGGATCGTTTCGCCGCTCGGCGCAAACGGCCCGCGCCTGAACCGGATGGGGGCCACGGGAAGGCTCCCCAGGCCCGGGCCAAGGCGCTAGGCAGGGCCGATGCCCGATCTTCCGCCCGAGCTTGCCGCGTGGTTTGCCGGCCGCGGCTGGCGGCCCCGACGCCATCAGCTGGGCATGCTCGCGGCCGCGGAAGCCGGGCGCCACGCGCTGCTGGTGGCGGATACGGGCGCGGGCAAGACGCTGGCCGGCTTTCTTCCGACACTGGCGGCCTTCTGCCCCAGCCAGGGCGAACTGCCAGCCGAGGGATTGCACACGCTCTATGTCTCGCCGCTCAAGGCGCTGGCGCATGACGTTCAGCGCAACCTGCTGGCGCCGGTCGAGGAGATCGGCCTGCCGCTGCGGATCGAGACGCGCAGCGGCGATACGCCGAGCGATCGCAAGCGGCGCCAGATCGGCCGGCCGCCGCATGTCCTGCTGACCACGCCCGAATCGCTTTCGCTGCTGCTCAGCTATCCCGACAGCTTCGCGCTGTTCGCCGGGCTGAAGCGCGTGGTGGTGGACGAAGTGCATGCCTTCGCCACCGGCAAGCGGGGCGACCTGCTGGCGCTTTCGCTTGCCCGGCTGCAGGCGATCGCCCCGGCCATGCGCCGCGCGGCGCTGTCCGCCACCGTGGCCGATCCGGAGAGCTTCCGCGCCTGGCTGGCCCCTTGGGGGGAGATCGATACGGTCGAGCTGGTCGAAGGCGAGAAAGGCGCGCCCCCAGAAGTCGAGATCCTCATTCCCGAAGAGGAGCGCATGCCGTGGGGCGGCCACGCGGCAATCTGGGCGATCCCGCAGCTTTACCGGCTGATCGAGCGCAATCGCACCACGCTGGTGTTCACCAACACGCGCTTTCTGGCCGAATATATCTTCCAGGAACTGTGGGATGCGAACGAAGGCAAGCTGCCGATTGCCATCCACCACGGGTCCCTCAGCAAGGAAGCGCGGCGCAAGGTCGAAGGGGCGATGGCGCGCGGGGAACTGCGGGCGCTGGTCGCCACCGCCAGCCTCGATCTGGGGGTCGACTGGGGAGACATCGACTGCGTGGTGCAGATGGGGGCGCCCAAGGGCTCCAGCCGCCTGCTGCAGCGGATCGGGCGGGCCAATCACCGGCTGGACCAGCCGAGCCGGGCCGTGCTGGTCCCCGGAAACCGCTTCGAATTCCTCGAGGCGACCGCTGCCAAGGACGCGGTGGACGAAGGCCGGCGCGATGGGGAGGATTTCCGGCCCGGCGGGCTCGACGTGCTGGCGCAGCATGTCATGGCCTGCGCTTGCGCGGCGCCGTTCGACGAGCGGGAACTGCTGGCGGAAGTCCGCTCGTCGATGGCCTATGCCTGGCTGGACGAAGCCCTGTGGCAGCGGGTGCTGACCTTCGTCGCCAGCGGCGGCTATGCCTTGCGCGCCTATGACAAGTTCAGGCGCATCGTGCGCGATGCCGACGGCATGTGGCGGCTCACCCATCCCGAACATGCCCAGCGCCATCGGATGAACGCCGGGATCATCGTCGATTCGGAAATGATCGAGATCCGCTTCCGGAACGGCCGCGCGCTCGGCAAGGTGGAGGAGCAGTTCGCCGCCTCGCTGCGCAATGGCGACACGTTCCGTTTCGCCGGCATGGATCTGGAAGTCGAAGCGCTGCGCGATCTCGACCTGATCGTGCGCGCCGCCAAGCATTCCGCCACGATCCCCAGCTACATGGGCCTGCGCCTGCCGCTGACCACCCACCTGGCCGATCGGGTGCGGGAACTGCTGGTCGATCGCGCCGGCTGGGCGCGCTTTCCGGATGACGTGCGCGAATGGCTGGAAGTGCAGGCCTGGCGCTCGCAGATGCCGGGGCCGAGCAACCTGCTGGTGGAGAGCTTCCCCCACGCCAAGCGGCATTACTCGGTCTATTACACGTTCACCGGGTGGAACGCGAACCAGTCGCTCGGCATGCTGATCACAAAGCGGATGGAACAGCGCGGGCTGATGCCGGGTGGATTCGTCGCCAATGACTATTCGCTGGCGGTATGGGGGCTGAAGCCGGTGACGGACCCGGCGCCGCTGCTATCGCCCGACATCCTGACGCACGAGTTCATCGATTGGGTGACCGAATCGCACCTGCTGCGCCGCGCCTTCCGCGAAGTGGCGGTGATTTCCGGCCTCGTGGAGCGCCAGCACCCCGGCAAGCGCAAGAGCGGCAAGCAAGTCACCTTCTCCACCGATCTGATCTATGACGTGCTGCGCAAGTATGAGCCCGACCACCTTTTGATCGAAGCGGCCTGGGCCGACGCGCGGGCACGGATGACCGATGTGGGGCGGCTGGGCGACCTGCTGGATTCGGCCGCAGAGCGGCTGGTCCATGTCGAGCTTGACCGGGTCAGCCCGCTGGCGGTGCCGGTCATGGTCATGATCGGCCGGGAAAGCCTGCCGCAGGGCGCCATCGACGAGGAACTGCTGCTCGAAGCCGAGACGCTCGCCGGCGCGGCGATGAGAGTGGATGATGAACCGGACGATACGGAGGCAGCCCCGGACTGACGACTGACGGTGGGACTGGTGCGCTGACAAAAAAGGGGGCGGATCGCTCCGCCCCTTTTCCTATCCGAATATCCGGTTTCGTGCCGGGCTCAGCCCTTGCCGAAGACCCGGTATTTCTCGTTGCCTGAAAAGCCGAACTTGGTGACGCCGGAAGCCTTGATGATGTTGAGCACGTGGGCCGCAAGATCATAACCGGCGTCCGGTTCCGGCTCGAACTGTAGTTCGGGCTCCACCGCGAAGGTCAGCGTCTGCTGAAGATTGGTGACGAGCTGGTTCGGCGTGATCGCCGTGCCGTTCCACAGAATCTCGTCGTTGCGCGTCAGCACGATCTTGTTCTTTACCGGATCGATGTTCTGGGTGGGGACGTTGGACGGTGTCGGCAGATCGATATCGACCGAATGCGTCGCCACGGGAATCGTGAAGATCAACATGATGAGGAGCACGAGCATGACGTCGATAAGCGGCGTCACGTTCATTTCCATCATCGGCTGGCCGTCGTCCTTGCCGCCTGACATTGCCATGGCAAGTTACTCCTTGATAATTACGTTTCCGGTTCGACCGCGGCTCAGCCGTTCGGATCGACCGGAGTGGAGATGAAGCCGACGGTGGGATACCCTGCCGCCTGGACGTTGAAGATGGCCCCCGCCACGCACCGCCACGGCGCATTCCTGTCCGCGCGAATGTGCACCTGGGGGATCTGCTCGGGATTGGCGACGATCGCTTCGATGCCACCGGCGCGCTGCACGATCGAGTCAAGCTTCTGGAACGCCTGATCGTAAAGCTCTTCGCTGGTCACCGGGGTCGTATTGTTGATGTAGACCCGGCATTCACCGTTCCGCGTCGCCCCTTCGAAGCCGGTAGGCCGGGTGGAGGCGGTCCGCCCCGCGACGTCGGTGGTGGTGACGGTGATCAGCAGGTTTTCCACCTTGTCCTTCGATTCGACCGATTCAAAAACCGGAATTTCCAGCTTTTCGACCGTCTGGATCGCGACCGGGATCGCGATCAGGAAGACGATCAGCAGGACCAACATGACGTCCGTCAACGGCACGACGTTGATGTCCGACATCGGCGTTTCTTGGGTGTCATTGCCAACTGAAAAGGCCATGTGTTCTGTCCTATCTCAAAACTTCGTTGCCGCATCGCGTGCGGGGGGCCCGCATGCCGGAACCCGCCCGCGATGCGGCGGTATCAGGTCAGGCCTTTTTCGGCGCAGCGACGGGCGCTGTGGTCTTGGCGGCCTGCTGGGTCGAAGTCTTGGTCATCACCGACGGGCGAACCGCGCCGCGCGAGGCGATGAACGCCAGCAGGTCCGTCGAGAAGCCGCTCAGCAGCTCGCTGATGCGCTTGTTGCGGTTCTGCAGCCAGTTGTAGGCGAACACCGCAGGCACCGCGACGAGCAGGCCGATGGCGGTCATGATCAGCGCTTCACCGACCGGGCCGGCGACCTTGTCGATCGAGGCCGAACCGGCGAGGCCGATCGCGATCAGCGCGCGATAGATGCCGATAACCGTACCGAGCAGGCCGACGAACGGCGCCGTCGCGCCGACGGTGGCGAGGAACGGCAGGCCCCCGGCGAGCTTCGAATTGATCGAGGCTTCCGAACGGCCGAGCGAACCGACCAGCCACTCGTGCGCTTCCAGGCTGTCCGTCATCTTGGCGTGCTGGGCTTCGGCGGCCAGGCCGTCGTCCACCAGCTGGCGCCAGGCGCTGTTCTTGTCGAACTTGGACGCGCCCTCGGCGAGCGTGTTGGCGCGCCAGAACGCGCCGGTCTGAATGGCCTTGTACTGACCGAAGATGCGCTTCTGCTCGAGAAGCTTGGTGATCAGGATGTAGAACGAGCCGACCGACATGATCACCAGCACCGTGAAGATGCTGTAGGCGATCACGCCGCCCTGGTTGAGCGCCTCGACGAAGCCGAACTTGTTCTCGGTCGCCGCTTCGCCGCCGGCCGCAGCAGCGGCTAGGATTTCAATAAGCATGCGGGTAGTCCTCTCTTAGGAAAAGTCGTGGAATGCGATTATCTGCTGAGCTGATAGACGATCGTTGTGCTCGCCGTTCCGTCGGTCGGGTTGCCGGCATCGTCGAGCGCGGGTTTGTACCGAGCATAGCGTTGCATGCCCTCGCAGGCCGCATCGTCCAGCACTTTTGAGCCGCCCGAAGACGTCACCGTACAGCCCGTGACGCGACCGTTCGATCCGATCGTCACACGTACACCCACCCGACCTTCGATCTCATCGCGGATCGCGCGAGCCGGATAGTTTTCCTGAATTCGCCGCGCCCAGCTCGCCTGATTGTCAGGCGTCGCACCCCGCGCCTGAGACGGCGGCGGAGGAGGTGGTGGCGGCGGAGCCGGCGGTGCAGCCGGCGGGATGATCCGCGCAGGCGGGGCCGGCGGCGGGATATTGGTCTGCACCTGAATCGGCGGCGGCGCGACGTTGATGTTGATCGGCGGCGGCGGCGCGACCGGCGGCGGCGGAGCGGTTTCAGGCTCCGGCGGCGGCGGCGGCTCTTCCTCAGGTGGCGGCGGTTCCTCGATGTCCACGGTCGTCACGCGTTCGACAAGCTTCTTGGCCGCCGAATAGGCAAGACCCGTGACAAGCGCGTATCCGATTGCAACGTGGATAAGGGCAACGAGGATAATGGCGATGAGCTTGTTTTTGCTCATCTCTTGGTCAGCGTAAGCCATCCAGTCCCTTTACTCCATCTATGTTCGCGGGCCGAAACCCGATCTCATCGCAGAGTGCCGGACGGATGTATCCCGACAACCCCACGCCCAAGCGTTACCCACCCTTTTGGAAATCCCGCCGGTTGAGGTCAACCGGTCTGAGAGACCTCCGGGCGAGCCAAGGGACTAAGCGATTTTTCTGTTGTCAACAGTCCCGATCCACCTCTGCCTTAACGGCGAAGAAACGCTTGGGCAAACCCTTTGTCGGTTAACCCGCGATTCACGCGTCACCGGCTTGTCACGCCTGACAGCCGCCCTTGCGGCGGGACCCAAGGCCGCCGATCATGCATTGGTGTAAGTGAGGATGGATATGCCGCACATCGGACATGCGCCGACCCGCCCCAGCCGGAATCGCCTGGCCCTGGGGTTTTTCATTATTGCCGCTTTTTCAGCGACTTGTGCTCAGGCCCAGGGCCCCGAGGTGCCGGTTGCGGCTGCGCGCCCGCTGGCGACCTTCGCCGATTTCGCCGATCTGGCCGAACGCGCCTCCATCATCGCGGTGGTCGAAGTGCGCGATCAGACGGTAGTGAAGCCGGAGCGCGCCCCGGGGCTCGCGCCGGGACATGCGCGGCTTTACATAACGGCGGATACGATCGCCCTGCTGGCCTCTCCCACGCCGCTGGGCGAATCGCTCAATTACCTCGTCGACATGCCGCTCGATGCGAAGGGGAAGCCGCCCAAGCTCAAGAAGCAGCGCTTCCTGCTGTTCGCCGATCCGGTCGCCGGGCGCGCCGGCTCGCTGCAACTCGTGGACCAGGGCGCGCAACTGCCGGCAACTCCGGAAGCCGAGGAGCTGGCGCGCGTGGTCATCGCCGCGTTCGCCGCCCCCGATCTGCCGCCGGAGATCACCGGCGTGCGCGATGTCATGTCGGTGGCCGGCAACCTCGCCGGCGAATCGGAGACGCAGCTGTTCCTCGATACCAAGACGGGCGATCCGGTTTCGCTCACCGTGTTGCGGCGGCCCGGGATGGCGCCGCAATGGGGCGTTTCGTGGAGCGAGATCGTCGACCAGGCGGCGCATGCGCCCCAGCCGCAAACGGTCGAATGGTATCGGCTGGCCTGCTCTCTCCCCCGGCAACTGCCGGCCAAGGCCTATCTGCAGGACGAACGCCAGGCGCGCGTGCAGGCGGAAGCGGATTACCACTTCATCCTGGAGCAGCTCGGCCCGTGCGAGCGCCTGCGGACCTGACCCTCTAGCCAAGCGGAGGCAAGGCCACTAACGCGCCCCGCTGACGCAATCTTTGGGGGATTTGATGGCCGATCCGCTTCGCATCGCCCTGGCCGGGCTAGGTACGGTCGGTGGCGGGGTGATTCGCCTGATCGAGAGCAACGGCGCGCTGATTGCCCGCCGCGCGGGCCGCCCGCTCGAGATCGTCGCCGTTTGCGCGCGTGACCGCGCCAAGGACCGCGGCGTCGATCTTTCGCGCTATGCCTGGGAAGACGACATGACCCTGCTGGCCGAACGGCCGGATGTGGACGTGGTGGTCGAACTGGTCGGCGGCGCGGATGGCCCGGCGCTGGCGCTTGCCCGGCGGGCGCTGGGCGCGGGCAAGGGCCTGGTCACGGCCAACAAGGCGATGATCGCGCATCACGGCATGGAACTGGCCGAACTGGCCGAGGCCGAAAGTGCGCCGCTCAAGTTCGAAGCGGCGGTGGCTGGCGGCGTCCCGGTGATCAAGGGGCTGCGCGAAGGCGCGGCGGCCAACGTGATCAGCCGCATTTACGGCATCCTCAACGGCACCTGCAATTACATCCTCTCCACCATGGAGCGCACCGGGCGCGACTTCGCCGACGTGCTCGCCGAGGCGCAGGCGCTGGGCTATGCGGAAGCGGATCCCAGCTTCGACATCGAAGGCATCGACGCGGCGCACAAGCTGGCGATCCTGGCGGCGATCGCGTTCGGCAGCCGGCTCGATTTCGGCGCGATGCACATCGCCGGGATCAGCCGCATCCGCGCGGCGGACATCGGCCAGGCGGCCGCGCTGGGTTATGTGATTCGCCTGATCGGCATAGCTGAGACGGAGGGGGCCGAGACGGAGGGGGCCGATGGCGAGGCGGGCGCTACTGGCCGCCTGCACCAGCGCGTGCAGCCCTGCCTGGTCCCGCGCGCGCACCCGCTGGCGGCGGTCGACGGGGCGACCAATGCGGTGGTGGCCGAAGGCAATTTCGTCGGCCGGCTGCTGTTCCAGGGCGCCGGCGCGGGTGACGGGCCGACAGCCAGCGCCGTGGTGGCCGACCTGATCGACATCGCGCGCGGCGATACCGGCGCTCCGTTCTCGGTGCCGGTGGCGCAGCTCGACACGCTCGATCCGGCCGATCCGGGCCACCGCCTGGGCCGCGCCTACATGCGCCTGACCGTGGCCGACCGGCCGGGGGTGCTGGCGGAAATCACCGCCGCGATGCGCGATGCCGGGGTTTCCATAGAGAGCCTGATCCAGCAGGGCCGGCCCGAGGAAGGCGGCGAGGTGCTGGTGGCGATCGTCACGCACGGCGGGCCGGAACGCCATGTCGCCGCGGCGCTCAAGCTGCTCGAAGGTTCCGCCAGCCTGGCAGAGCCGCCGCTGGTCATGCCGCTGCTCGGTTAAGGGGCAGGCAAAGCCTCGGCCTGGGGCACCGGCGCCTCGCGCGGCGGGCCGTCCTCCACGCGATAGACATGCCGCGCGGTCTCCTCGTCCAGCGGCTGCGGCTCGTTGGTCAGATCGACGATCAGCGGCGGCTCGGGGTCCTTGCCGATCTTCATGCCCTTGCCTTGGAAAATCCCCGGCCCGTCGACATTCGGGGCCTGGGGCACGCCGCCACGCGGCGCCTCGCCCTTACGGATCGCTTCATCGGTCGGCGATTCGACTCGCATCGCGTCGGGATCGCGGGCGCAGACGACGATCTCATTGGGCGTTTCCGGCAGCTTGCACGGCCGCCGCACGCCGATCGGGCGCAGCCGCTCGCGCGCCACGTCGATGATCTTTTCGGCCGTGAGCGGTTCTTCCGCCGCCTGTGCGCCGTTCCCATCGGTCGATTGCGCGACGGCCGGCGTCATGCCGAAAACGCACGGGAGCGCCCATGCCAGCGCTGTCAGATACCTGCGCATCGTTTCCCCGTCCGCACTGCCGCGAAACGAGACGCGGGGCGCTGAATCGCGGATGAACGCCGTCTCGACTTTGCCATCCACCCGTCCTAACCGCTGATTCCATGTAAGGAACCCGCGATGCCCGATACATCCACCAGTGCGTCCCATGTGCTCGACCGCGTGCTGGTGCTGGAAATGGTCCGGGTGACAGAAGCCGCCGCCATCGCTGCCTCGGCGCTGATCGGCCGCGGTGACGAGAAGGCGGCCGATGCCGCCGCCGTGGAAGCCATGCGCCGCGCGTTCGACGATCTCACCATCGACGGCACCGTCGTGATCGGAGAGGGGGAGCGCGACGAGGCGCCAATGCTCTACATCGGCGAGAAAGTGGGCGGCGCACGCGGCACGGGGCCGAAGATCGACATCGCGCTCGATCCGCTGGAAGGGACCACGATCACCGCCAAGGCAGGGCCCAACGCGCTGGCCGTGCTGGCCGCGGCGGAAGAAGGCTGCCTGCTCAACGCGCCCGACGTCTATATGGAAAAGCTGGCGGTCGGCCCCGGCTACCCGCCCGGCGTGATCGACCTGGCGAAAACCCCGCGGGAGAACGTGGAGGCGGTGGCGAAGGCCAAGGGCGTCAGGCCCGACCAGCTGATCGTCTGCGTGCTCGATCGGCCGCGCCATGCCGCGCTGATCGCGGAACTGCGCGCGATCGGCTGCGGCATCCAGCTGATCCCCGATGGCGACGTGGCCGGCGTGATCGCCACGACGGACGAGGCGACGACGATCGATCTCTACATGGGCTCCGGCGGCGCGCCGGAAGGCGTGCTGGCCGCGGCCGCCCTTCGCTGCGTCGGCGGCCAGTTCAACGGCCGCCTGCTGTTCCGCAACGAGGGCGAGAAGGCCCGCGCGCGCCAGTGCGGTATCGAGGATCTCGACCGGATCTACCTGCTCGACGACCTGGCGAAAGGCGATTGCATCTTCGCCGCCACCGGCGTCACCGACGGCTCGCTGCTCGAAGGGGTCAAGCATCGCCGCAAGGGGTGCATGACCACGGAAAGCGTCGTGATGCGCGCCAGCTCGGGCACGGTGCGCTGGGTCAGGGGCGAACACCGGACGGGATAGGCCGATGGCCTTTCCGCTTTGGCCCACGGTGTTCCTGTTTCCGCTGGCCTTGTGCTTCTATTATTTCCTCCTGGCCGGCGCGCGGACGTTCGAGCACTCACCCGCCGACGATCTGGGGGCCGGCCTCGCCCAGTTCTCGTTCCTGGTCACCGGCACTCTCGGCACGCTATTTTTCGGATATCGCGCTACGGTTCCACCCGCGAATGCCGTGATTTCGGCGGCGCTGATGCTGTGTTCGCTGGCTCTCTACACCTGGGTCCGCCGCACGGTGAAGGAACGCCGCTTCCATATCGCCTGGAGCGGCGAGGTGCCCGATGCGGTGTGCGAGCACGGCCCATACCGTTATGTCCGGCACCCAGCCTATGCCAGCTATATGCTGGCCTTCGCGGCCATGCTGGCGGCGCTGCCGAAGTGGCCGGTGCTGGCCGTGTTCCTGTTCAACGTGGCGCTGTTCGTCCACGCCGCGCGGGATGACGAGCGCAGCCTGGCAGGCAGCGCGCTTGCCGGCGAATATGCGCGCTACAAGCACCGCACGGGCATGTTCCTGCCCCGCATCGGCGCGAGGGACACCGGGTAACCCAATTCGCCGGGCGGATGGGGGATAGCCTTCGCCACAGGTTGCAATACCATGACGCTCGGCCCTAGAGGCTCGCGCATCGAATCTGCGTGGGAAGGGCGATCCACCGATGAAGCTCATGGCCGGCAACTCCAATCTGCCGCTCGCGCGGAATATTGCCGCCTATCTCGAGTTGCCGCTTACCGATGCTTCGGTCCGCCGCTTCGCCGACGAGGAGATCTTCGTCGAAATCCACGAGAACGTGCGCGGCCAGGACATGTTCGTCGTCCAGTCGACCAGCTTTCCGGCGAACGACAACCTGATGGAATTGCTGATCTGCATCGATGCGCTGCGCCGCGCATCGGCACGCCGGATCACCGCGGTGGTTCCCTATTTCGGCTATGCCCGGCAGGATCGCAAAGCCGGATCACGCACGCCGATCTCGGCCAAGCTGGTCGCCAACCTGATCGCCGAGGCGGGGGCGGACCGCGTGCTGGCGGTCGATCTCCACGCCGGGCAGATCCAGGGCTTCTTCGATATCCCGACCGACAACCTCTATGCCGCGCCGACCATGGCGGCCGACATCCAGGCGCGCTTCGACAGCCAGGAACTCATGGTCGTGTCCCCCGATGTCGGCGGCGTGGTGCGGGCCCGCGCGCTGGCCAAGCGGCTCGACAACGCGCCGCTGGCGATCGTCGACAAGCGGCGCGAAAAGCCCGGCGAATCGGAAGTGATGAACATCATCGGCGAGGTGGAGGGGCGGCGCTGCGTCCTGGTGGACGATATCATCGATTCGGGCGGCACCCTGTGCAACGCCGCGCAAGCCCTGATCGACGCCGGGGCAAAGAGCGTCGCGGCCTATATCACCCACGGCGTACTGTCCGGCGGCGCGGTGGCGCGGGTGGACAATTCGGCGCTGACCGAACTGGTGATCACCGACACCATCCTGCCCACCGATGCCACGCTGGATTCGGATCGCATCCGCATGCTCACCGTGGCGCCGCTGATCGGCGAGGCGGTGCGCCGGATCGCTGACGAGAGCAGCGTCAGCTCGCTGTTCGATTAAGTGAACCTCGCGGCTGACATCGCGCTCGCCCATCGCCTGGCCGATGCGGCGCGCGAGGCGATCCGTCCCCATTTCCGCCAGCCGGTGGCCGCCGAGCGCAAGGGGGACGCCACGCCCGTCACGATCGCCGATCGCGAGGCGGAGCAGGCCATGCGCCGCCTGCTCGCCGCCGAAGCGCCGCGCGACGGGATCCATGGCGAGGAGTTCGGTTTCACCGAGGGCGCTTCGGGGCGCCAATGGGTGCTCGATCCGATCGACGGCACGACGGCGTTCCTCGCCGGACGGGCCACGTTCGGCACGCTGATCGCGCTGCTCGACGGCGGCTTTCCGGTGCTGGGCATGATCGACCAGCCGATTCTGGGCGAGCGCTGGCTCGGCGTCGTCGGCCAGCCGACCACGCTGAACGGCAAGCCCGTCTCCACCCGGCCCTGCCGCACCCTCTCCGACGCCACGCTCGCCACCACCGGCCCGCAGTATTTCACGCAGGAAGAGGGCGACCAGTTCATGGCGCTGGCGCAGAAGACCGATCACAAGCGCATGATCATGGGCGGCGATTGCTACAACTATGCGCTGCTCGCCACGGGCTTTGTTGACGTGGTCTGCGAAAGCGGCCTCAAGCTGCACGATTTCGCCGCGCTCGCGCCGGTGGTGGAAGGCGCCGGCGGCACCCTGTGCGACTGGAACGGCGAACCGCTTCACGCCGGTTCCGCCGGCCATGTGCTGGCCATCGGCGATCCCGCGCGGCTGGAGGATGTGCTGGAAGCCCTGGACGGGCACCACCATACCCACTAGCCGGTGGGCAAAGCTTGCCGCTCAGGACGGCAAGCGCCAGGCTCGGCGAAGGGCTGCTTCTATGCCTTCTTCGGTCCGCCGATCGACCAGGTGAAGCCGAACGGGTCTTCCAACTGGCCGTAACGATCGCCCCAGAACTGGTTTTCGAGCGGTACCCTGATACTGCCGCCAGCGGCAACGGCCTTGTCCCACACCGCGTCGGCATCGGGCACCTGGAGATGCAGCGTGGCGCCGGCAGGTGGCGGCGCCGGGTGGCCGTCGCGGAATTCGGGAAAGTCGTCGTTGAGCATCAGCGAGCTGCCATTGAGCCTGAGGTGCACGTGCATCAGCCGTTTCCCGTCGTCGGCCAGATGGCGCATTTCTTCCTCGGCGCCAAAGGCGTCGCGATAGAACTCCACCGCCTCTCCGCCGCGTCCGTCGCGGATCGTCAGGTGGGCGGTGATGCCGCCGGGCGGGCTCTGGTTTTCGTCGGCCATGATCGCACTCCCGATTCGCGTGGGCGGACGATAGCACCGGGCCTCTCGCAACGCTTGCCTTTCGCCGCGCCGGGCACTAATGGCCCACCCCTTCACAGACACGTGATTCATCTGCCGGTCTGGCCACAAGGGCTGCCAGGGCTGGTTGGACGTGTCCCTGACCAAGGAGACGAAAATGCCCAAGCTGAAGACCAAGAGCGGCGTGAAGAAGCGCTTCAAGCTCACGGCGACCGGCAAGATCAAGCATGGTGTGGCGGGCAAGCGCCACCGGCTGATCAGCCACAACGCCAAGTACATCCGCCAGAACCGCGGCACCACCGTCCTGTCCGAAGCGGACACGAAGACGGTGAAGAAGTGGGCCCCCTACGGGCTCGACTGAGCGCGTCGGTTCCAGAGCAGGAGACTAAAGAGCCATGTCCCGTATCAAGCGCGGCGTAACCACGCGCCAGAAGCACAAGCGGATTCTCGATCAGGCCAAGGGCTATCGCGGCCGCCGCAAAAATACCATCCGCGTCGCCCGCCAGGCGGTCGAGAAGGCCGGGCAATATGCCTATCGCGACCGCAAGGTTAAGAAGCGGAACTTTCGCGCCTTGTGGATCCAGCGGATCAACGCCGCGGTGCGCGCCGAAGGCCTGACCTATTCGCAGTTCATCCACGGCGCCCGGCTCGCCGGGATCGAGCTGGACCGGAAGGTCATGGCCGATCTGGCGATGAACGAAGGCGCCGCGTTCGGCGCGATCATCCAGCAGGCGAAAGCCGCGCTGCCGGCCTGAGCCGAAGCGGCGAAACGGACGAAAGGGCGTGGACGGGAAACCGTCCGCGCCCTTTTCCTTTCGGCCCCGAGAATCCGGCCCGAACCTCCGTCGATAGGATTCCGCTACGAGCTGTGTTAGCCTTGTGGATGACTGTTTGAAGCAATCGCCGGGTCCGCGCCTTCCGCGCTGGAGTTGAAAGGGGCGGCCGGTAGGCAATCCAAGGGGGGCGGATCGCCGATCGGATGAGCGCCGCACCGTCGATCGAAGTAAGCTTCTATCGCCTGTCGGAGGCGTTGCAGCCTTATTTCACGGCGCTCTACCTGTTCGAGATCGACGGAGGGGATGGCGGTTCGATCGAGGATTGCCTCCATCCCGAATGGACGGCGATGCGCTTCACGCGCGGCACGCCGCCGCTTGCCACCGTCGGCCCGGGCGAAATGGTGCCGCAATGGCCCTTCGTGGTCAGCGGGCCGAACAGCCGGTCGATCCGCTTCCGCCTGCATCCCGCGCGCATCTGGGGCCTGGGGCTGCCGCCGGCTGGATGGGCCAAGTTCGTCGATGGCCGGGCGTGCGACTTCATCGATCGCACGGTGGACGGCATGGCCGATCCCGCCTTCCGGATCTTCGCGCCGATCCTGGCCCTGGCGCAGGATGCCACGGCTTCGCCCGAAGCGGTGGCGCGGCGCATCGATGCCTATCTGCTAAGCCAGCTGGACCAGCCTTCGCCGCATGAGCCGCTGGTCGCCGCCTGCCATGCCGCCTTGCGCGACGCGGATGTGGCCAATGTCGCCCAGCTTGGCGAGCTGCTGGGCTTGTCCGCCCGCTCGCTGGAGCGGCTTTGTGCGCGCTATTTCGGCTTTCCGCCCAAGCTGCTGCTGCGCCGCCAGCGCCTGTTGCGCAGCGTCGCGCGCTTCATGCTCGATCCCTGCCATCGCTGGAGCCAGGCGATCGACCGCCAGTATCACGACCAGGCGCAGTTCGTGCGCGATTTCCGCGCGTTCATGGGCATGACGCCCAGCGAATACGCTGATGCGCCGCATCCGGTGATGGACAAGATCCTGGCCCATCGCATGGTCGATCTGGGAGCGGCGCGGCAAGCCGACCTGCCGGTGGCGCTGCGCTATACGCGCGATCTCCAGGCCGGACGCGAATAGGGGTTGGGAGCGCGGCGCGCGCCCGCTACAGGCGCGCTTCTATGACCGATTACAGGACCCTCGAAAGCGACGCGCGCGGGCGGATCGATGCGGCGGCGGATCTGGCGGCGCTGGAGGCGCTGCGGATCGAATATCTCGGCAAGCAGGGCAGCGTTTCGCTGCTGCTGAAGACGCTGGGCGCGATGAGCCCGGCGGAGCGGCAGGAAAAAGCCCCTGAAATCCAGCACTTGCGCCAGACGGTGGCCGATGCGTTGGCGGAGCGGAAGGCGGCGATGGAAGCCGCGGAGCTGGACACGCGGCTGGCGGCGGAAACGCTGGACCTGACGCTGCCGGCACCCGAAGCGCCGCGCGGCACTGTCCACCCGGTAAGCCAGGTGATGGACGAACTGGCTGAAATCTTTGCCGATTTGGGCTTCGCCGTGGCCACCGGCCCGGAGATCGAGGACGACTGGCACAACTTCACCGCGCTCAACATGCCCGAAAGCCACCCGGCGCGGGCGATGCACGATACGTTCTATTTCCCGGAAGAGAGCGGCGCACAAGGGCGCACAACGGCGCAACAGGGCGGCAGGATGCTGCTGAGGACCCACACCAGCCCGGTACAGGTGCACACGATGCTGAGCCAGGGCGCGCCGGTCCGGATCATCGCCCCCGGCCGGGTCTACCGGTCCGACAGCGACGCGACTCACACCCCGATGTTCCATCAAGTCGAAGGGCTGGTGATCGACAAGGCGATCCACCTGGGTCACCTCAAGTGGACGCTGGAGACTTTCCTGAAAGCATTCTTCGAGCGCGAGGACATCGTGCTGCGGTTGCGGCCGAGCTACTTCCCGTTCACCGAGCCTTCGGTGGAAGTGGACGTGGGCTTCGCCATCGACGGCGGCCGCCGGGTGTTGGGCGGCAGCGGCGACGAGCCGGGGCACGGCTGGATGGAGCTGCTGGGCAGCGGCATGGTCAACCGCAGGGTGATCGAAGCCGCGGGCCTGGATCCGGACGCCTGGCAGGGCTTCGCCTTCGGCGTGGGGGTCGACCGGCTGGCCATGCTCAAATACGGGATGGACGATTTGCGGGCCTTCTTCGACGGCGACGTGCGCTGGCTCAGGCATTACGGCTTCAGCGCGTTCGACCAGCCGACGCTGAGCGCGGGCGTGGGGGCGCGGGCATGAAGTTCTCGCTCGAATGGCTGAAGCAGTTCCTCGAAACCGGGGCCAGTGCGGCGGAGATCGCCGCCGCGCTCAACCGCATCGGCATCGAGGTGGAGGGGCTGGAAGACCCGGCGGAAAAGCTGGCCGGTTTCCGCGTGGCCGAAGTGCTGACCGCCGCGCCGCATCCCGACGCCGACAAGCTGCAGGTCCTTACCGTGGAAGCCGGATCGGGCCCGCTGCAAGTGGTCTGCGGCGCGCCCAATGCGCGCGCGGGGATGAAGGGCGTGCTCGGCCTGCCCGGCGCCGTGGTGCCGGCGAATGGCATGGAACTGCGCAAGAGCGCGATCCGCGGCGTCGAGAGCAACGGCATGATGTGTTCCGTGCGCGAATTGCAGCTGGGCGAGGATCACGAGGGGATCATCGAGCTGCCGGCCGATGCGCCGGTGGGCGAGGGCTTCGCCGCCTATCGCGGCACGAGCCCGGTGTTCGACGTGGCGATCACCCCCAATCGGCCGGATTGCATGGGCGTGATGGGCATTGCCCGCGACCTGGCGGCGGCGGGGCTGGGGACGTTCAGGCCCTATCCGGTGGAACCCGTGGCGGGAACGTATCCCTGCCCGGTGGACATCCGCACCGACGATCCCGAAGGCTGCCCGGCGTTCTACGGCCGGGTCATCCGTGGCGTGACCAATGGCGCATCGCCCGAATGGATGCAGCGGCGGCTGATCGCGGCCGGCCAGCGGCCGATATCCGCCCTGGTGGACGTGACCAATTACCTGATGCTGGCGTTCGGCCGGCCGGCCCACGCCTATGACCTGGCGAAGCTGCACGGCGCAGTCGTGGCCCGGCGCGCGAAGCCGGGCGAAACGGCGCTGGCGCTGAACGAGAAGACCTATACCCTCGACGGCGAGATGACGGTGATCGCCGACGACAGCGGTGTCCACGACATCGCCGGGATCATGGGCGGCGAGCATTCGGGCGTTTCCGCCGGCACCACCGACGTGCTGCTGGAAATCGCCTATTTCGATCCCGAGCGTATCGGCCAGACCGGGCGGCGCCTGGGCCTGGCCAGCGACGCCCGCACGCGGTTCGAGCGCGGAGTCGATCCGGCGTTCCTCGATGAAGGACTGGAGCTTCTCACCGCGCTGATCCTCGAGATCTGCGGCGGCGAGGCGAGCGCGGTGGTCCGCGCCGGATCGCCGCCGAGCGAGCCGAGGACCGTGGCTTACGATCCGGCGCTGGCCGAACGGCTGGGCGGCGTGGCGATTCCCGAGGACGAGCAGCGCGCGACGCTGGGACGCCTGGGGTTCGCCGTTTCGCCGTGTTCGGAAGGGAAAGGGCCGTGGGACGTGACCGCGCCGCTGCGCCGGCACGACATCGAAGGCCCGGCCGACATCGTGGAGGAAGTGGTCCGCATCCACGGGCTCGACAGCATCGAGAGCGTTGCGCTGCCGCGCGTGGACGGTGTCGCCCGCCCGACCGCCACGCCCCCGCAGGCGCTGGAACGCCGCTTGCGCCGCGCGGCGGCCGCGCGCGGGCTGAACGAAGCGGTGACGTGGTCGTTCATCCCGACCGCCGATGCCGAGCACTTCGCCGACGGACCCCTGCGGCAGGCTCAGGATGAGCGGGACGGCCTGTGGGTGCTGGAAAACCCGATCAGCGAGGACATGAAGGCGATGCGCCCTTCGCTGCTGCCGGGCCTGCTGGCGGCTGCGCGCCGCAACGCCGACCGGGGCGCGAGCGGGGTGCGGCTGTTCGAGATCGGCCGGCGCTATCTGCGCGGGGAAGCGGGGCGCAGCGACGAGCGCGCCACGCTGGGCGTGCTGCTGGCGGGCGAGAAGGCGCCGCGCGGCTGGGCTTCAGGCAAGGCCGCCCTGTTCGACGCCTTCGACGCCAAGGCCGAGGCGCTGGCGTTGCTGGCCGAAGCCGGCGCGCCAGTGGACAAGCTGCAAGTGATGGGAGAAGCGGGGCCGCAGTTCCACCCCGGCCAGTCGGCCACACTGCGGCTGGGCCCCAAGACGGTGCTGGCGCGCTTCGGCGCCTTGCATCCGGCCACGCTGGCGGCGTTCGACATCGAAGGCCCGGTCATGGCGGGGGAACTGTTCCTCGACGCCATCCCCGAGCGCAAGGGCGGCGGCGCTTTCGCCCGCGCGCGCTATAGCCCGCCGGCGTTGCAGGCTGTGCTGCGCGACTTCGCCTTTATCGTGGACGCGGGGCTTCCCTCCGGCGACCTGCTGCGCGCGGTGAAGGGCGCGGACAAGGCAAACGTGGCGGACGCGCGGATATTCGACGATTTCCGGGGGCAGGGCGTGCCTGATGGCAAGAAGTCGCTGGCGATCGAGGTCACGCTGCAGCCGGGCGAGAAGAGCTATACCGAGGAAGACCTGAAGGCGATCTCGGACCGGATCGTGGGGGCCGCTGTGAAGCTGGGGGCGGAGTTGCGGGGCTGAGAGCGGCTTCGGGTTGGGCTGAAGTCAGGGCGGGATTTGTCGTTCCGGCGAAGCGGAATGGGTGAAGGGAAGAATTGGCGCTCGCGGAGACGCGGAGGCGCGGAGGGGGTTGCGCCTTGCGGGTGGGGCGGCTCACGCAAAGCACCACGAGGGCGTGTAACAGGGCGCGGACGCTCTGTCCTTCGGCTTCGGGGAAGGCCATGAGTGACAAGCGGCTTCGCCGCAGGTGCACCTTTCGCCTTGCGAGAGCTTCCCCTTTTTCGTCATCCTCGCGAACGCGGGGAGCCAGGGCGATGTTGCACGACAGAGCCGACTGGGTTCCCGCGTTCGCGGGAATGACGAAGGGTGGGGCGAACTCACTCAACCGGCGGGCGAACTCACTCAACAGGTGAGCGCACGAACCCAAGGGCGAACCCACTCAATTAGGCGAGGCGCACCAACCCATCTAGGATGAACCCACTCAACCGGGTGAGCCGCACCAGCTCGACCAGTTGGGCGAACCCACTCAGCCAGTCGTCATTGCGAGCGTAGCGAAGCAATCCAGAGCGTAGGGCGCTGCCGCCCTGGATTGCTTCGCTACGCTCGCAATGACGAGACGGGGGCAAGGTGCGAGGGCGTTGCCGACCGCTCCCGCCGCTCCGGCCCGGTCCGCGACGCAGGTGCGGGCTAGTCGCGCCCTTGCCGGGAGGGCTTGTTCCGCCGCGTGGTTTGCCGCACAGGCGCTGCCCGATCCCTCCCGCGAGCGGGAGGGGAGAAAGAGAATCATGACTTCCAACCGCCGCACTTTCGCGATCATTTCCCATCCCGACGCGGGCAAGACCACGCTGACCGAGAAGCTGCTGCTGCATGGCGGCGCGATCCATCTGGCCGGCGAGGTCAAGGCGCGGGGGCAGGCGCGGCGCGCGCGCAGCGACTGGATGAAGATCGAGCAGCAGCGCGGAATCTCCGTCACATCCAGCGTGATGACGTTCGAGAAGACCCAGCCGAACGGCGATGTCGTGACCTTCAACCTGCTCGACACGCCGGGGCACGAGGACTTTTCGGAAGATACCTATCGCACGCTGACGGCGGTCGATTCGGCGATCATGGTGATCGATGCGGCCAAGGGCATCGAGCCGCAGACGCGCAAGCTGTTCGAAGTCTGCCGGCTGCGTTCCGTGCCGATCATCACCTTCATCAACAAGGTGGATCGCGAGGGCAAGAGCGCTTTCGAGCTGCTGGACGAAGTGGCCGATACGCTGGCGCTGGACGTTTCGCCGCAAAGCTGGCCGCTGGGGATGGGCGGCACCTTCGAAGGCGTGCTGGATTTCGCCAGCGGCGCGGTGAGCCGGCCGGAAGGGCCGAGCCGGGAATTCCTGGGCAAGCGCGAGGCGGACGCCGCCTTGCCGCCGAACCTGGCCGAAGAGGCCGAGCTGGCCCAGGCGGGTTACCCCGAGTTCGATCCCGAAGCCTATCGCAGCGGCGACCTGACGCCGGTCTATTTCGGTTCCGCGCTGAAGAACTTCGGCGTAGCCGAGCTGATCGACGCGATCGCCCGCCATGCCCCGCCGCCCCGGCCGCAGCCTTCCGCCGAAGGGCCGATCAGCCCGGAGCGCGAAGAGGTGACCGGCTTCGTGTTCAAGGTGCAGGCCAACATGGACCCGCAGCACCGCGACCGGATCGCCTTCATGCGCATGGTTTCGGGCACGTTCCGCCGGGGAATGAAGCTGACGCCATCGGGCCTGGGCAAGCCGATCGCGGTCCATTCGCCGATCCTGTTCTTCGCCCAGGATCGCGAGCTGGCCGATACCGCCGAGGCGGGCGACATCATCGGCATCCCCAACCACGGCACGCTGCGCGTGGGCGACACGCTGAGCGAGAGCAACCGGGTGCGTTTCACCGGCCTGCCCAATTTCGCCCCGGAAATCCTCCGCCGGGTGCAGCTGAAGGACCCGACCAAGACCAAGCAGCTGAGGAAGGCGCTGGACGATCTGTCCGAAGAGGGCGTGATCCAGGTGTTCTATCCCGAGATCGGCGCGCAGTGGATCGTGGGCGTGGTCGGCCAGCTCCAGCTGGAGGTGTTCGTTTCGCGGCTGGAGGCGGAATACAAGGTGGAGGCCGTGCTCGAACCCTCGCCGTTCGCCACGGCGCGCTGGCTGAAGGGGCCGGATGCGGCGGTAAGGAGCTTCGAGGAGTTCAACCGCGCCAACCTGGCCCGCGACCGCGACGGGGACCTGGTATTCATGGCCAAGTCCCCCTGGGATGTCGGCTATCAGCAGGACCGCAACCCGGAGCTGGCCTTCAGCACCACCAAGGAAAGGTGATCCGCGCCACGTGGTGGAAGGGACGTGACAAGGCCGCGCGCCGTTCCTACCTCTGGCGCATGGCCGAGTTCTTCGACGCGCTGACCGAGGATCATGCCGCGATGATCGCCGGCCAGCCGGTGTTCTTCGTGGCGACCGCCGCGCCGGATTCGCGAATCAATCTCAGTCCCAAGGGCTATGACTGCTTTCGCATCCTCTCGCCCACGCGGGTGGCCTGGCTGGACCTGGGCGGATCGGGCAACGAGACCAATGCGCATCTGCTGGCGGACGGGCGGATCACGCTGATGTTCTGCAATTTCCGGCAACCCGCGCAGGTGCTGCGCATCTATGGCCGGGGCGAGCCGATAGTGCCGTGGGATCGCGGCTGGGAGGAGCTGGCCGCCCATTTCACCCTGCTGCCCGGCACGCGGCAGATCTTCGACATCGCGGTGGACAGCGTACAGACCAGCTGCGGCTATGGCGTGCCGCTGATGACGCTGGAGCGCGAACGGCCGACCTTGCTGAAGCATCACGCCCGGGCCGATCCCATGGAGTGGGCGGGGAAATATCGCACCCGCCGAACCAGCATCGACGGGCTGACCGCCAAGACGACCGATCGCTACATCGCCGGCGATCCGGCCACGATTCCGGAATAGAAAGCGCTAGTCCGGCCCGTGCGGATCACTTTCGCCAGCTACAACATCCACAAGGGGGTCGGCGTCGACGGCCGCCGCGATGCCGATCGCATCGTCACCGTGCTGCGCGAGATCGATGCCGACGTGATCGCGCTGCAGGAATGCGACTATCGCTTCGGCGAGCGGGAGAGCGTGCTGCCCAAGGCCATGCTCGACGATACCCCGTGGCGCGCCGCGCCGGTGGCCAAGCGTCCGCGCAGCCTGGGCTGGCACGGCAATGCCTTGCTGGTGCGGCGCGACATCGAGATCGCCGATGCGCAGCCGGTCGACCTGCCGACGCTGGAACCGCGCGGGGCGGTGCGCGCCGACCTGATGATCGAGGGACGGCACTTGCGGGTGCTGGGGACGCATCTCGACCTGTCGGGCCTTCGCCGCCGCGACCAGATCCGCGCGATCCTGCGCCACTGTGATTCCTGCGAGGCGGACTGCCCGACGGTGATGATGGGCGATTTCAACCAGTGGGGCCGGGCCAACGGCGTGCTGCGCGAATTCGCCGGATCGTGGTCCACGCTGGCGCTCGGCAACAGCTTTCCCAGCCGCCGCCCGATCGCCCCGCTGGACCGCATCGTCCATTCCCCCGGCTGGACCTGCCGTGAAGCGGGCGTCCACCACAGCGCCCTGGCGGCCGTGGCCTCCGACCACCTGCCCGTGCGCGCCATGCTGGAACTCGATGCCTGATTTTCGGGCAGGTGCCCACGATTCGGGCGGTGGGCGCGGCGCGGTTTCCGCCTAGGCCTTTCCGCGATCCCTGAAAGCCGCGCCCGGCGCGGTCTGGCACGCTTGTTGCGTTGTGTGCTTTCGGCCGGGTTGGCCCGGCAAAGCCGCAGGGGTCTGTGATGAAATTCATCATCGCCATCATCAAACCATTCAAGCTCGACGAGGTGCGCGAGGCACTCGGCGCGATCGGCGTGGCCGGGATGACCGTGTCCGAAGTGAAGGGGTTCGGCCGGCAGAAAGGCCAGACCGAAATCTATCGCGGGGCGGAATATTCCACCAACATGCTGCCGAAAGTGAAGATCGAGATCGCCGCCAGCGACGCCCTGGCGCCGCGCGTGGTCGAGACGATCCAGCAGACCGCCAGCACCGACAGCATCGGCGACGGGAAGATCTTCGTGTTCGATCTGGCATCGACCACGCGCATCCGCACCGGCGAAACCGGCGACAACGCGCTGTGAGCCGCGCCTTGGACATGAGGGACAAGACTATGATCCGCAAATCGCTTTGCGGCGCGGGGGCGCTTGGCGCCTCGCTGTTCGCCGCCAGTGCCGCCCATGCGCAGGATGCCGCCGGGGCGGCCGCGGCCGTTCCAGATCCGGGCAACAATGCCTGGATGATGACGGCCACCGTGCTGGTTCTGATGATGATCCTGCCGGGCCTGGCCCTGTTCTACGGCGGCCTGACCCGCTCCAAGAACATGCTTTCGACCATGACCCAGATCGGCGCCACCGCCGCCCTGGCGATGCTCATCTGGGTGCTGTGGGGCTTTTCGACCGCGTTCGGCCCGATGGGCAACGCGTTCTTCGCCTGGGGCAACGCCTTCCTGCTGAACAGCTCGCCCGAGACGACCGCGGCGACCTTCACCGATGGCGTGGTCATTTCCGAATATGTGTTCATCTCGTTCCAGATGACCTTCGCCGCGATCACCGCCGCGCTGGTGCTGGGGGCGGTGGTCGAGCGGATGAAGTTCTCGGCCGTCATGGTGTTCATGGCCGTGTGGCTGACCATCGTCTATTTCCCCATCGCCCACATGGTATGGGCCTCGGGAGGCTTCCTGTTCGAAGGCGGAATGTTCGGCACCGACCTGCCGGTCGCGCTGGATTTCGCGGGCGGTACGGTGGTGCACATCAATGCCGGTGTCTCGGCGCTGGTGGCGTGCTGCGTGCTGGGCAAGCGCAAGGGCTATCCCACCGAGCCGATGCCACCCCACTCTCTGACGCTGACCATGGTCGGCACCGGGCTGCTGTGGGTCGGCTGGTTCGGGTTCAACGCCGGTTCGGCGCTGGAAGCCAACGGCTCCGCCGCGCTGGCGATGATCAACACCTTCGTCGCCACGGCTTCTGCCGGCCTGGCGTGGATGGTGGTCGAACGGCTGATGGGCCACAAGGCCTCGGCCCTGGGCTTCTGTTCGGGTATCATCGCCGGCCTGGTGGCGGTCACCCCCGCGGCGGGCAATTCCGGCCCGCTCGGCGCCATCGTGCTCGGCGCCGTGGCCTCGCTGATCTGCTATCTCGCCGTCGCCAAGCTCAAGCCGGCGCTCGGCTATGACGATTCCCTCGACGCCTTCGGCATCCACGGCATCGGCGGTATGGTCGGCGCGATCGGCACCGGCGTGGTGTTCTCGCCCGCGCTCGGCGGACCCGGCGGTGACGATTTTGCCATGGGTGCGCAGGTCGTGACCCAGATCGTCGCGGTCCTGACCTCGGTGGTCTGGGCGGCCGTGGGCACGCTGATCGCGATCTATGCTGCCAAGGCGCTCACCGGCCTGAGGGTTTCGCCGGACGTCGAAGTCGAAGGCCTCGACATCGGCGAGCATGGCGAGCGCGCCTACAACTGATCCAGCTTGGCGGGCCGGATCGGCGGCCCGCCGCCAGACGTTCCTCCTGCGAACGCAACCTCGAGGGTCGGAACTTCGGTTCCGGCCCTCTTTTTCAGGTGCTGCCGCGTGATCGGCGAAGCCCGGGCATCGGGGTCAGACCTCAGGGGGACTGTAGCATTTGAGCAACAAGTTCTTGCCAAAGTGCCGTATTCCGAAGAGAACGCGGCACGTTTTCGTTCACACATCCGGAACGAAACAGGCCGTAAATCCTTGGATGTTGGCAACGAGAGGTGGGCTTCACCGCCACATGGAGGTATTAGCTTAAGTGTGGTTGCCAGGAAAAGAAGCTGGAATTACAAGGCGCGTGCGCAGGTTCAAAGGGGATTCCAAGATGAGAAAGATTGCGCTGGGAATGGCAGTTGCGGCGACGGCGCTTGCAGCGCCTGCAGCGGCCAGAGACGGCCAAGCCTACTTCGGCGCCGACCTCGGTGTCGTCGTGGACAACAATTTCGACGTGGGGATCGCCGGTACAAAGGGCGCCGCCAACATCGATCATGACACGGGCTGGGAGCTTGGCGGCTTCTTCGGCTACGACTTCGGTCTGATCCGTACCGAGGCGGAACTGTCCTATCGCGAAGCCGATCCCAAGCGGGTCGTGGCGAACGCGCCGGGTATCCCGACCTTCACCACCGCTCCGGCGACGGGCACGTTCGATCCGGCAGCGGGCGAACTTCAGGTCACCACCGCGATGGTCAACGCCCTGCTCGATCTGGGCGGCAACGACGGTGTCGGCTTCTCCGCCGGTGTCGGCGCGGGCCGTGCCTGGGCCGGTGCGAAGTACAGCGTGGCCATGGGGCCGGGCTGGCTCGACGACAGCGATCAGGCGTGGGCCTGGCAGGCGATCGCCGGCATCCGCATTCCGGTGACGGACACCGCGGAAATCGGCCTGAAGTATCGTTATCTGAACACCCGGCAGTTCCAGATGGTGGATTCGGCCGGTCGGGCGAATGCGTTCGAACTCGATTCGCATTCGGCGCTGGTGACGTTCATCGCGAACCTGGGCGGCCGTGCGGCTCCTCCGCCGCCACCGCCTCCGCCGCCCCCACCGCCGCCTCCGCCGCCCCCGCCGCCTCCGCCTCCGCCGCCCCCACCGCCTCCGCCGCCGCCTCCGGTCGCGCAGTGCAACCAGGGGCCGTACATCGTGTTCTTCGACTGGGATAAGTCGGACATCACGCCGGAAGCCGCGGGCATCCTCAACAGCGCCGTCACGGCCTACCAGAACTGCGGCACCGCCGCGATCATGCTGGCCGGCCACGCGGACCGTTCGGGTTCGACGCAGTACAACGTCGGCCTGTCGGAGCGTCGCAACACCAGCGTGCGCAACTACCTGACCGGCCGGGGCATCCCGGCGGCGCGCATCAGCAGCCAGGCCTTCGGCGAGAGCATGCCGCGCGTGCCGACTGCCGACGGTGTGCGCGAGCCGCAGAACCGCCGTGTGGAAATCACTTACGGTCCGGGCTCGGGCCGCTAAGCGAAGCTCACGGCTTCACGCCTAAAGAGGGGCCGGGAGACAAGTTCTCCCGGCCCTTTTTGTTTGGCGCTTGCGGAG
>Ga0182742_1000706_pt1 | contig 49189 bp, 48 predicted proteins | sample eDN5th37CBELigMG_FD_128880 | JGI IMG/M metagenome (GOLD analysis project Ga0182742, IMG submission 128880) | Enriched Miracle-Growth compost microbial communities from Emeryville, California, USA - eDNA 5th pass 37_C BE-Lig MG (version 2)... ...
CTTGTGATGTTATTCGCGATGTTAATGGGCTTACCATTACCACTCGTACCAATCCAAATCCTTTGGGTTAACCTGGTAACGGATGGATTACCAGCAATGGCGCTTGGACTTGATCAACCAGAGAGCAATTTGATGAAACATGGCCCACGCCATCCAAAAGAAGGGGTTTTTGCAAGAGGATTGGGCTGGAAAATTGTCAGCCGCGGCTTTTTAATAGGGATAGCAACCTTGGCTGCATTTATGGTTGTCTATCATAGGGATCCGAGCAATTTAGGATATGCCCAAACCATTGCGTTTGCAACTCTTGTAATGGCCCAGCTTATCCACGTATTTGATTGTCGTAGTGAACGGTCTATTTTCCACCGGAATCCATTCCAAAATATGTACTTAGTATGGGCGGTCATCTCATCTATCGTACTAATGTTAGTTGTAATTTACTATCCACCATTACAACCGGTCTTCAAGACGTACGCAATTGAACCAAGAGATTGGCTCCTAGTTATTGGAATGTCAGCAATTCCAACATTCCTATTAGCAGGATCATTATTAACGAACAAACGTTCCGTGGCTCGTGCATAAAGTGCTAGGCTTGGATTTTAGTGATGAAACTATGTTATAATTCGTGAGGTAATGGAGTATGCACTCTATTACCTTTTTTCTTTCTTGTTGAAATCTTTAAAAACTATTCGATTTTAATAAACAATGGTAAAATAAGTATAGAAATAAGAAATTTTATCTATAAAGTAATGTCTCTTTTATGTTAGATTGGAAGTGAAAAGATGATAGCAAGTATGACAGGTTATGGTCGTGCCAATAAGGAAATGGATGGCTACACCGTTCATGTTGAACTGAAATCTGTAAACCATCGATTCTGTGAAATCAATATAAGATTACCTAGACAACTACTGTTTCTTGAGGATAAAATAAAAAAAGCGATATTAGAGCATGTAAAAAGAGGCCGTGTCGAAGTATTTTTAAATATTGAAGGTGAAGGACTAGTTACGAAAGCAATTTCCATTGACTGGGATTTATTAGAAGAGCTCGTTTTAACAACCAAAGTCATCCAAGAAAAATACCAACTTAGTGATCAAATTACTTCACAGCAGCTACTTTCAAACGAAAATATTCTTTCATTTGAAGAGAAGGAAATGGAGAATAATGAACTAGAATCAACGGTCCTTGAGGTGATTCAAAGTGCTACACTCCGATTAAAACAAATGAGGGAAGCTGAAGGAAAGTCATTAATGGAAGTGATTTTCTCTTATCTCGACCTAGTAGCAGATAATGTACATACTATTAAAGAATATGCACCAATTGTGGTTACTCAGTATCGCGATCGAATTGAAAAAAGGATCAAAGAATATGTGGGGAATGAATTTGATGAAAATCGTATCCTTACGGAGGTCGCTCTATTTGCAGAAAAAGCTGATATCAGTGAAGAACTGACCCGTCTCGAAAGTCATATAAGTCAGTTTAAACAAACTGCAAGTACGAATGAACCTATTGGCCGAAAACTCGATTTTATCGTACAAGAAATGAATAGGGAAACCAATACAATCGGTTCAAAGGCGAATGATCCTACGATTGCAAAACATGTAGTGGAAATAAAAAGTTTACTAGAGAAAATAAAAGAGCAAGTTCAAAATATTGAATAAGCTTGATTATAAAGCCATTATCACGGCAAAAATAGAGGGGTACTTATTGGGGGAGTTTACGTGCAAATCAAATTAATAAATATCGGATTCGGGAATATTGTCTCGGCCAACAGAATTATTTCGATTGTGAGTCCCGAATCTGCTCCGATTAAACGAATCATTCAAGATGCTCGTGATCGAGGAATGCTCATTGATGCTACATACGGAAGAAGAACGCGTGCGGTTATGATTATGGATAGTGACCACATTATACTATCCGCAGTCCAGCCTGAGACGGTTGCACAGAGACTATCAAAAGAAGATGAGCTAACAGACGAAGGGTAGGTATTAGAACGAATGAAAGAAAGAGGTTTACTAATTGTTTTATCAGGTCCATCTGGTGTCGGGAAAGGTACTGTTCGAAAAGCTATTTTTTCTCAGCCTGATACAAAATTCCAATACTCTATTTCGATGACGACAAGAAAACCCCGCGAGGGTGAAGTAGATGGTGTAGATTACTTCTTTAAATCGAGAGAAGAGTTTGAGGAATTAATAAAAAACGACAAGCTTCTAGAATGGGCAGAGTATGTAGGGAACTATTATGGAACCCCAATTGACTATGTAGAGTCAACCTTACAGGAAGGTAGAGATGTATTTCTAGAAATAGAGGTACAAGGTGCACTTCAAGTAAGAAAAGCATTCCCAGAGGGGTTATTCATTTTCTTAGCGCCGCCAAGTTTGAAGGAATTAAAAAACAGGATTGTGACGAGGGGTACTGAAACTGATGATTTAATTCTCAACAGAATGAAGGTAGCAAAAGAAGAAATTGAAATGATGGACGCTTATGATTATGTAGTTGAAAATGATCAAGTAGAACTTGCATGCGATCGAATTAATGCAATTGTAACGGCTGAACATTGCCGAAGAGATCGAGTAGCAAGACGATATAAAAAAATGCTGGAGGGTGATTTTTAAATGTTAAATCCATCTATAGATTCATTATTAAATAAATTGAATTCCAAGTACACACTTGTAACTGTTGCTGCAAAAAGGGCAAGAGAAATGCAAGAGAAGAATAACGGAATGGTGCAGAAGCCTGTATCTTTTAAATCAGTTGGTAAAGCATTAGAAGAAATTGATGCCGGTTTACTTTTTTATTCGACTGACAAGAAAACCGCTGTTGATACTACACCAACAATTACTGAATAACCAAAAATAACAACCTCTCTTGTAGGTTGTTATTTTTTTAAGATATGTCTAGCCTAAGCGCCAAGTCCTAGAAGTTATAAGCCAAATTCACCACCGAAATTAAGAATTTGGTGCGTGATTAGATTTTTGCTTGTCAGTGCTAAGCAATGGGATTTAGCTTTTCTATAAAAGGGGGATTCAAGTGCTAAATAAAAAAATATTACTATGCGTGAGTGGTGGAATTGCGGTGTACAAGGCAGCAGCTTTGACAAGCAAGTTAACCCAAGCAGGAGCTCAAGTAAAAGTAATTATGAGCGAATCTGCAATGAAATTTGTTACGCCATTAACATTCCAAGCTTTGTCCAGGAATGATGTATATTTTGATACATTTGATGAAAAAAATTCGGCTGTTATTGCCCATATTGATCTTGCAGATTGGGCCGATTTAGTTGTAGTTGCACCTGCGACAGCAAATATAATCGGTAAACTCACAAATGGAATTGCAGACAATATGATTACGACAACATTGCTTGCAACTACCGCCCCTGTATGGATTGCTCCTGCAATGAATGTCCATATGTATGATCATCCTGCTGTAAAACGAAATATCGAAATCTTAGCTCGGGATGGATATCAATTTATTGAACCTTCTGAAGGGTATTTGGCATGTGGGTATGTTGGAAAAGGACGCCTTGAAGAGCCTGAAAAAATTGTTGAACTTATTACTGCTCATTTTTCTGAAAAACCAATTTTACAAGGTAAAAGGGTCTTAATAACTGCTGGGCCAACACGTGAGAAACTTGATCCTGTCCGATTCTTCACTAATCGTTCAACCGGTAAAATGGGGTATGCTCTTGCAGAGGCTGCAGGTAAAGCGGGTGCAGAAGTAATCTTGATTTCTGGACCGACTAATCTACCAGTTCCACCTAAAGTTAGAGTGATATCAGTTGAATCTGCAGAAGAGATGTTTACACAAGTGATGTCCCATTATCAACAAAGTGATATTGTCATAAAATCTGCAGCTGTTGCAGATTATCGTCCTAAGCAAGTCTATGATGGAAAAATGAAAAAGAAAACGGGTGACCTTGTCCTAGAACTAGAAAGAACAACCGATATATTAAAAACGTTAGGAGAAAAAAAGGATCATCAATTATTAATTGGTTTTGCTGCTGAAACAGATAATATAGATGAATATGCAAAACGCAAACTTACCTCGAAAAACCTTGACATGATCGTTGCAAATAATGTGACGACACTAGGGGCGGGTTTCGGTACTGATACAAATGTAGTAACGCTTTTTAAAAAGGATGGAACACAAAAAGATTTGCCGATGATGACTAAACTTGAAGTTGCAAAAGCAATACTTCAAGAAGTGAAAAAGCTCTTGGATGGCGAGAATAAATGAAAATCGCAAGCATAATCGTCGATGTTCCGGCAATGCAAACAGATAAAACCTATGATTATCTAGTTCCTGATAAATGGAAGGACATCGTCGTACCTGGTATGAGGGTCGTTGTTCCATTTGGTCCCCGCAAAGTGCAGGGATTCGTTTTGTGCCTATCAGCTGAGGGAGAAGTGGAAAAATTAAAGGAAATTCATTCCTTGCTTGACCTTACACCTGCCTTGAACGAGGAGCTTCTTCATATTGGGAAATGGTTAACAGAAAAAACGCTTTGTTTTACAATCTCTGCATTACAAGCGATGCTTCCATCAGCCATGCGGGCCAAATATGAAAAAGAAATAAGATTACTTGAACCTTCAAACAGAAGTGAATTGGAGCCAGCCATTCAAGCTTCTTTTATCCAACATGATGTGATTAGTTGGGAAGATGCAGAAAAAAATGATTTACTACATATTTACCAAAAGGATATAAAAAAAGGTCTCCTTGAAGTTGTCTACAAAGTAAAAAATCGTAGCAACAAGAAGACAATGAAGCAGGTGCAGCTTTCGATTTCAGTAGCGGAGACTGAAAAAATAATCCACGAACTTCCAGCAACTGCTAATAGACAAAAAGAGGTACTTGTCTATTTTTTAAAGGACAATAAGCCAATCTTTTTAAAGGAACTTTTACAGAAGGTTGGCGTGACAGATAGCACGATTCGAACAATGGTCAAAAAGGGTTTTCTTTCAGAAAGAAATGTTGAGGTATACCGGGATCCATATGCGGACAAGCATTTTGAACAGACTACACCAATGCCACTAACAACGGAACAACAAAAAGCGATTTCTCCTATCCTTGCCTCAATTGAGGATGTTCTTCATAAGGTGTTTTTAATGTATGGTGTTACAGGAAGTGGGAAGACCGAGGTCTATATGCAGGCAATTGATGCAGTCTTAAAAAGAGGTAAAGAAGCGATCGTGCTTGTGCCAGAAATCTCTCTGACCCCACAAATGGTAAGTCGCTTTAAGGGCCGATTTGGCTCTCGGGTTGCCGTTATGCATAGTGGCCTAGGAATCGGAGAGAAATATGATGAATGGCGAAAGATATACCGTAAGGAAGTTAGTGTTGTAGTTGGGGCCAGATCTGCTATTTTTGCACCGTTTGAGAACCTCGGAATCATCATTATTGATGAAGAACATGAATCCAGTTATAAACAGGAAGACAATCCACGATATCATGCGAGAGATGTTGCTATTTTTCGTGGGCAACTCCATAATGCCCCTGTTATTTTAGGAAGTGCGACACCGACGCTTGAATCCTTCGCACGAGCCTCTAAGAATGTTTATGAGCTCGTAACATTAAAGGAAAGAGTTAATCAAAGACCACTACCAAGTGTTGAAATCGTAGATATGCGTGAGGAATTACGCAACGGCAATCGTTCCATGTTTTCAGGTTCTTTATTTGAAAAATTAACTGAGCGACTTGAACGAAATGAACAATCGGTTTTATTTTTAAATAAGCGAGGGCATTCCTCGTTTGTCATGTGTAGGGATTGCGGATATGTCGCAAATTGCCCACACTGTGAAATTTCGCTAACCTATCATAGAACACATCACCGTTTAAAATGTCATTATTGTGGTTACGAAACATTCATGCCTAATACTTGCCAAGAGTGTGGAAGTGAGCATATTCGCTTCTTTGGAACAGGCACTCAGAAGGTGGAAGAAGAACTTGCTAAGGTATTACCAGAAGCAAGGGTCATTCGAATGGATGTAGATACAACAAGCCGAAAAGGTGCCCATGAGAAGTTATTAAAAGAATTTGGTGATCGAAAAGCTGATATTTTATTAGGTACACAAATGATTGCAAAAGGATTAGATTTTCCAAATGTTACATTAGTTGGTGTATTAACGGCTGATACCATGCTTAACCTGCCAGATTTTCGCTCATCCGAAAAAACGTTTCAGCTTCTTACACAAGTCAGTGGTAGAGCGGGACGCCATGAGTTGCCAGGTGAGGTTGTGATTCAGAGTTATACTCCTGAACATTATAGTATAGAGCTCGCGAGCCATCATGATTATGACAGCTTTTATCAGAATGAAATGAGAATTAGAAAAGCTCATGCTTATCCACCTTATTACTATCTGGCTTTAGTAACCATCACACATCCAGAATTAACGAAAACGGTGGATGTTGCTGAGAAGATTGCAATCTATTTACGAAAATCTTTATCTAATCAGTCCATTATTTTAGGACCGGTAACCTCACCAATTGCTCGGATTAATAATAGATATCGATACCAATGCATGATAAAATACAAAAATGAGCCAAATCTTAATAAACTTTTAAAAGGGATAGTAGATCGTTATCAACGTGAAATTTCACAAAACTCACTTACACTTTCCATTGACTTAAACCCATATATTATGATGTAGTTTAAACTTCTGAAAAAAGAGAGAGACTAGTAGAAATGAGCAAGGCGCCCCTATTCCAGCTAGGGCAGGCCACGACCTGTGCCTGTCGCTGGAATCCTAACCGTCCGGCAAGTGCGACAAGCGTATGCCGAGCGATGACAGTTTTTTACCTACAGAAGCGATTGACTTATGGCTCCAGACGATGGCGCCTGGAACTAGATATGTAAAAAAGTAGAATGTTGGAGGAACACACTTGTCAGTATTACCAATTGTAAAATACCCTAATGAAATACTAGAGGTAGAATGTGAAAAGGTGACAACCTTTGATCGGAAATTATCAAAACTAATTAAAGATATGTATGATACAATGCTTGAAGCGGATGGTGTTGGCTTAGCTGCCCCTCAAGTTGGAATTGCAAAACAAATCGCAATCGTTGATATTGGAGACGAAAGCGGACTTATTGAACTTATTAATCCCGTGATCCTTGAGCGTAGAGGTGAACAGGTGGGTCCTGAAGGCTGTCTCAGTTTTCCGGACCTTTTTGGTGAAGTTACACGCAATGATTACGTAAAAGTAAGAGCTCAGAACAGAAGAGGGAAAACATATATAATTGAGGCAAGAGAATTCTTGGCCCGTGCGATTCAACATGAAATCGATCATCTCCACGGTATATTATTTACCTCGAAGGTGAACCGTTTTTATGAAGAAGGAGAAATTGAAGGGTAGGTAATTACATGGAACGTATTGTATTTATGGGTACACCGGACTTTTCAGTACCTGTTTTACGTCAAATAATCGAAGATGGATATGAAGTTGTTGCAGTAGTAACGCAACCGGACAGACCGGTTGGTAGAAAAAGAGTTTTAACCCCTCCTCCTGTAAAGGTTGAGGCATTAAATCATCGCATACCAGTCCTACAACCAAATAAAATTCGTGAAAAAGAAGAAATTGAAAAAGTATTAAGTTATAAGCCTGATTTAATCGTAACTGCTGCTTTCGGGCAAATTCTCCCTAATGAATTATTGGAAGCACCTAAGTTTGGATGCATAAATGTACATGCATCCTTACTTCCTGAGCTTAGAGGTGGTGCACCAATCCATTATTCAATTCTCCAGGGGAAGAAAAAAACAGGTGTTACTATCATGTATATGGTTGAAAAGCTAGATGCGGGGGACATTTTAACTCAAGTTGAAATTCCAATATCAGAAACAGACCATGTTGGTTCTTTACATGATAAATTAAGTGTTGCAGGTTCAAAGTTATTATCTGAAACTATTCCTTTGCTTTTAGCAGATAAAATAACACCAATAAAACAGGATGATTCTAAGGCAACATTTGCATCAAATATTAAGCGGGAACAGGAAAAGATAGACTGGACAAAAGATGGAGAAGATATTTACAACCATATACGTGGACTTCACCCGTGGCCAGTTGCTTATACCACTTTAAATGGCGATGTAATGAAAATATGGTGGGGCCACAAGGTTCCTTCTACAACTTATGCAAAGAGCGGAACGGTTGTTTCAATTGAAAAAGATGGGTTTATTGTTTCGACTGGGAATACTACTTATATAAAAATCACCCAACTTCAGCCTGCCGGTAAGAAAAAGATGAGTGCAGAGCAATTCATGATGGGGTCGAGTATACAGGTGGGAACTCAGCTAGGAGACAAAAATGACGAAAACTAATGTTAGAAATGTAGCACTTGAAATCTTATTGCAAATTGAAAAAAATCAAGCATATAGCAATCTTCTTTTAAATCAAATGATAAAAAAGCATGAGGTTAAAGGAAAGGATGTAGGATTACTTACAGAGATAGTATACGGAACAATTCAACGACGTGATACATTGGATTATTATTTAGTTCCGTTTTTGAAAAAGAGTAAAAAACTTGATCAATGGGTAAAAATCTTATTAAGACTTTCCTTATATCAAATGATTTATTTAGACCGAGTACCTGAGCGAGCAATCTTTTTTGAGGCAGTTGAAATCGCCAAAAGAAGAGGGCATAAAGGTACCGCTTCGCTGGTGAATGGTGTTTTACGTTCCGTTCAACGAGAGGGTTTGCCTTCATTAGACCAAATAACTGATGAAGCTGAAAGAATTGCTGTTGAAACCAGTCACCCTATCTGGCTTGTCAAGCGTTGGGCTCAACAAATTGGAATAGAAGAAACTCGGAAAATGTGTGAGGTAAATTGTACCCCACCAGAGCAAACGGGGCGTATTAATAGCCTGGTTACAACGAGAGAAAAACTTATTCAAATGCTAAAAGAAGAGGATATCGAAGCTGTTGAAGGTGATGTTTCTCTTGATGCGATTAAGGCTGTTCGTGGCAATTTAATTCATTCAAAGACATTTAAAGAAGGATATTTTACAATCCAAGATGAAAGCTCAATGCTGGTTGCGAGAGCACTTGGTGTTGAAAAAGGTGATCAAATCCTCGATAGCTGCGCAGCACCTGGCGGTAAAACAACACATATCGCCGAACTACTAGGAAACACGGGCAAGGTTTACTCACTGGATCTACATGAACATAAAATAAAATTGATTAATGAAGCAGTGAAACGATTAGGTATTGAAAATGTAGAGACAAAAGCCCATGATAGTCGAAAGGCTAGGGAAATCTTTGAGGATCAAAAGTTTGATAAAATTCTTGTGGATGCACCGTGCTCAGGATTTGGCGTCATAAGAAGGAAACCGGATATTAAATATACAAAATCAGTATCAGACAATCATAACCTTGCAAAAATACAGTTAGACATACTAACTGAGGTTTCATCTTTATTAAAAAAAGATGGTATACTCGTGTATAGCACATGTACAATAGATTACGAAGAAAATGAAGGGGTAGTTAAAACCTTTATCGAACTTAATCCCGATTTTATTCTGGATGAAACAATACAAAATAATCTTCCTGAAATAGTGAAACCATATATTAAAAATGGACAACTACAGCTTTATCCACATTATTTTGGTACGGATGGATTTTATATTGCAAGATTAAGAAAGCAGGTGTAATGTAATTGGAAGAAGTACAAACAACGAGAAGAAAAAAACAAAATTTACCGAGTTCTAAACCATCAATTTATTCACTTCAATTAGAGGAACTTGAAAAATGGCTAATCGAAAATGGAGAGAAGAAATTTCGTGGAAACCAGATTTTTGAATGGCTTTATACGAAGCGTGTAACAACATTTGACGAGATGACGAACCTTTCAAATTCATTAAGACAAAATCTAGCTGAGCATTTTACAATTACGACTCTTAAAACAATTATTCAGCAAACATCAGCTGACGGTACAATGAAATTTTTATTTGAACTTCATGATGGCTATTCGATTGAAACAGTGCTCATGAGACATAGCTATGGGAACTCGATTTGTGTAACAACACAAGTTGGATGCCGTATTGGTTGTACGTTCTGTGCTTCAACGTTAGGTGGACTCAAACGTAATTTAGAAGCTGGCGAAATCGTCGCTCAAGTTGTCAAGGTGCAAAAAGCACTAGATGAGCTAGGTGAACGTGTGAGCCATTTAGTTATAATGGGTATAGGTGAGCCATTTGATAACTATGATCAAATGCTTTCATTCCTAAAAATCATTAACCATGATAAAGGCTTAAATATTGGTGCTCGTCATATTACCGTTTCAACAAGTGGGATCATTCCAAAAATCTATAAATTTGCAGATGAAAAATTACAAATAAATTTTGCAATCTCTTTACATGCACCTAATACCGAAATTAGAAGTAAGTTAATGCCGATTAATCGTGCATATAAACTACCTGATTTAATGGAAGCTGTACGTTATTATATTGATAAAACAGGGAGAAGAATTAGCTTTGAATATGGGTTGTTTGGTGGAGTCAATGATCAAGTTGAACATGCCGAAGAACTAGCAGAGCTACTAAAGGGAATTAAATGTCATGTGAATTTAATTCCAGTCAATTATGTTCCTGAGCGCGATTATGTTCGAACACCACGAGAGCAAATTTTTGAATTTGAAAAGACATTAAAGAAGCATGGTGTGAATGTGACAATTCGACGTGAACAAGGTCATGATATTGATGCGGCCTGTGGTCAATTACGTGCAAAGGAGCGTAAAGAGGAGACGAGGTGAACATATGAGGTCGTTCTTTTTGACAAACCGGGGAAAAGTAAGACAAATCAATGAAGATAGTTGTGGTGTATACCATAACAAAGCAGGACAAGTATTAGCTGTAGTGGCTGATGGAATGGGTGGTCACCGAGCTGGTGATGTTGCGAGTAGTATGACAACATCCCAGCTACGGTCTTATTGGGAGCAAGTTGACAAGGTGACAACATCCGAATCGGCAGAAGAGTGGTTAAAAGAGTATATTTCTAAAATAAATTCAAACCTATACACACATTCACAGGAAAATAATGAATGCAAAGGTATGGGAACGACTGTTGTGGCTGCTATTTGTACAGAGTTGTTTTCAACTGTAGCCCATATTGGAGACAGCCGCTGTTATGTTCTAAACAGTCACGGGTTCAAACAAATTACCGAGGATCATTCACTTGTCAATGAACTTGTTCGTTCTGGTCACATTTCCAAGGAAGATGCAGAGCATCATCCACGTAAAAATGTCGTTTTACGTGCGTTAGGAACAGAAACTCATGTTCAAATGGACCTGAAAACCCTTATTTTAGATGAAGGGGACATGCTTTTAATTTGCTCTGACGGCTTATCTAATAAAGTCCCAGAGTCCGAATTAAAAAGCATTCTTGAAAGTGACGAAAGTATTGAAAACAAGAGTGAACAACTTATCCAATTAGCCAATGATAATGGTGGAGAAGATAATATCACACTCGTAATCGTCGATTACACACCTGAAAGTGAGGGAGAATAACCCTATGCTTATTGGAAGACGATTAAGTGGTCGATATAAAATTCTCGAGGTTATTGGTGGAGGCGGGATGGCCAATGTCTATCTTGCTCGAGATATTATTCTAGAAAGAGACGTAGCCATTAAAGTGCTGCGGTTAGATTTCTCCAATGATGAAGAATTTATAAAACGATTTAGAAGAGAAGCACATGCGGCTACAAGTTTGGCGCACCCAAATGTTGTAAGTATCTATGATGTTGGGGAAGAAGAGGATATTTATTATATAGTAATGGAATATGTTCCTGGCCAAACCTTGAAACAATACATACAACGGAATGCACCGCTTCATCCAAAAGAAGCGATTAATATTATGTTGCAGTTGACATCTGCAATCACCCATGCCCATCAAAATCAAATTGTTCACCGTGATATCAAACCACAAAATATTTTAATTGATCACGATGGTACTGTTAAGGTAACAGATTTTGGAATAGCAGTTGCGCTAAGTTCAACAACGATTACTCAAACAAACTCTGTACTTGGTTCAGTTCATTATTTATCACCAGAACAAGCACGGGGTGGAATGTCAACTAGGAAGTCAGATATATATTCACTCGGTATCGTGATGTTTGAATTATTGACAGGTCGAGTACCTTTTGAAGGTGAATCAGCCGTATCTATTGCCTTAAAGCATCTACAATCAGATACCCCATCACCCAAAAGATGGAATGCGACCATTCCACAGAGTGTTGAAAATGTTATTTTAAAAGCAACAGCAAAAGATCCATTTCATCGTTATGATTCCGTTGATGAGATGGAAGAGGATTTGCAGACTGTGTTATTTCCAAATCGAGTAAATGAAGAAAAATTTGTGATTCCTGATATGGATGATGAAGTCACAAAGGCAATTCCAATAATTAAGGATAATAGTCCATTATCAAGTTCTGAAACAATGGTAAGAGATTCTCAAAAGAATTCAAAACCAGTTGATCAGGACGAACCAAAGAAAAAGCAGAAAAAGAAAAAGAAAAAGAAGAATAAGCTTTTAGTTACACTTGCAATTATCTTTTTCTTAATTCTTGCTGCTGGAGTTGCTGCAGTAACAATTTTCCCAGCCTTATTTTTACCGAAGGATGTCGAAGTTCCAGATGTCTCAAACATGACATACGATCGAGCTGTTAACAAATTAGAGGAAGCTGGATTTACGATTGGTGACACGATTGAAGTCAGTGACCAAGAAGTAAAAGAAGGCTATATTGTTCGTACTGATCCTGAAGCAGGAGATTCGGTTAAGGAAGGCGCCACTATTGATTTATATGAAAGTACTGGTAAAGAGAAAGTGGCTTTTAAAGATTATGTCGGTAGAAATTTCGAAGAAGTAAAAGATAAGTTATTAAATAAAGAAAAATATTTAGCTGTGTTTTCAGAAGAAGAATTTTCTGACAGTGCTCGAGGAACAATCCTTAGCCAATCAATTGACGAAGGAGAAGAGGTTGTACCAGAAGAAACAGAAGTAACTTTTACAATAAGTAAGGGACTTGAAACTATTAAACTTGCTGATTTAACAAAATATCCTGCAAATGCTCTCGACGAATATTCGAATAGTACTGGTTTGATAATTGACTATGCTGAGGAGCAACACTCAGATGAAATTCCTGCTGGCCAGGCGATTTCACAAACACCTGCAGCAGGTTCTGAATTAACAAAGGGTGCTAAGGTTAAAGTAATTATGTCAAAAGGTCCCGAGCCTAAAGAGCCAAAAGAAGTAAAACAAACCATAACAATCGATTATACGCCGGATGAAGAAGAAATCCCGCAGTTAGTGGAAATTTATATTCAGGATGCGAATAATAACATCACCAAAGTTTATGATGAATTTGAACTCACTGAAAAACGTTCAATTGAACTTACCTTTGTGATTAACCCAGGTGAAACGGCCGAATACATGGTTTTAATAAATGGAAAATTAAATCAGCGAGATAAAATTCCGTATCCAGAAGAATAGGCGTCAATAGATAGTGTGAATTTTAAGCTACCTGACAAATGTCGTGGTGAATGAATTGAAACAAGGAGTGAAACTATGCCAGAAGGCAAAATTATTAAAGCATTAAGCGGATTTTATTATGTCCAAGGTGAAAACAGTGAACTGATTCAATGTCGTGGTAGAGGGGTATTTCGTAAAAATAAAATTACTCCATTAGTGGGTGACCATGTTATCTTTCAAGCAGAAAACGAAACAGATGGGTATATTTTAGAAGTATTAGAACGGAAAAATGAATTAGTAAGGCCACCAATTGCAAATGTTGATCAAGCTATCTTGGTTTTTTCAGCAATTAAACCCGATTTCAGTCCATTGTTGTTAGATCGCTTTCTTGTTTTAGTTGAATCAAACGACATAAAACCTATTATTTGTATTAGTAAAACGGATTTAATTTCCGATGAGTTGTTCCAGGAAATCCAGGAGTATGCAAAAATCTATCGGGAAGTTGGCTATCACGTTCTGTTAACTTCAACGAAGGTACGTGAAGGTCTTGACCAGCTTCTGCCTTTACTGGATAATCAAATTTCAGTTTTCGCAGGGCAATCAGGGGTTGGAAAATCTTCATTATTGAATACGCTACGACCTGATCTTGAATTGAAAACGGATGAAATTTCATCATCTTTAGGTCGGGGAAAGCACACAACCAGACATGTAGAATTAATTGAGGTTGGTGGTGGCCTTGTTGCAGACACGCCTGGTTTTAGTTCGTTGGAATTTTTGACAATCGAATTAGATGAACTTTCATACTGCTTTCCGGAAATTTATGATGCAGGAGCAAATTGTAAGTTCCGAGGGTGCACCCATATTTCTGAGCCGAAATGCGCTGTTAGACAGGGTATAGAGGAAGGGAGTATTGCGCAATTTCGATATGACCATTATGTAAGTTTTTTTGAAGAAATCAAGGATAGAAAGCCGAGGTACTAAGGATGATCAAAATTGCACCATCCATTCTTTCAGCTGATTTTGCAAAGCTTGGAGAAGAGATTAAGGATGTTGAAAATGGAGGAGCAGACTACATTCATGTGGATGTCATGGATGGTCACTTTGTTCCTAATATTACAATTGGTCCTTTAATTGTAGAGGCGATTCGACCGATTACTAAACTGCCATTGGATGTTCATTTAATGATTGAAAACCCTGATCAATACATTTCTGCTTTTGCTAAAGCAGGAGCAAACTTTATAACGGTACATGTCGAGGCGTGTCTTCACCTTCATCGTACCATTCAGTTAATTAAATCTCATGGTGTAAAAGCTGGAGTCGTATTAAATCCTGCAACACCTGTAGATACGATTAAGCATATTATTGAGGATATTGATTTAGTGTTGCTTATGACAGTGAACCCTGGATTCGGAGGGCAAAAATTTATTCACTCCGTGCTTCCTAAGATTGAGGAAGTTGCTAGGATGGTAAAAGAAAAGAACTTGAATGTTGAAATTGAAGTTGACGGAGGAGTCAATGAAGAAACAGCAAGGCTTTGTGTCGAGGCTGGTGCTAATGTTTTAGTTGCAGGGTCAGCTATATACAATCAAGTGGATCGGAAAACAGCAATTGAAAAAATCCGTAATATGTAAAAAGAGCAGATTTTCTGCTCTTTTTTTCATGTTTTATTAACTTGGGATACTATGTTTTCGAAATGAAAAAATAGATTGAATTGTACTTTTTTTTATCAAAAGGGCATATGAATGTTTTAAGTAGGATAAAAGAAATTGCTTTTATTTATATGTATGTACTATGGTACTATTTTTTTTCATTTGAATAATATTATAAAGTAGACTGTATGAATTCAATGAAAGTACGTGGATATTTGCATTGAGGAGGGAAAGTATGAAATTTTATACGATTAAGTTGCCAAAGTTCTTAGGTGGTATTGTCCGTGCCATGTTAGGATCATTTAAAAAAGGATAAAAGAGGCACCGCCCTTAGGTGCCTTTTTTTGTGGCAAAAATTATAGCTCTTACATGTTTGTAAGAGCTAAAGGTCTTCTTTATTGTATGGCTCCATGCGCCATCGGCATAAGCTATAAGCCAATCGCTTTGGAAGGTAAGAAGCTCCTTCTGTCAGCGCTTGTCTTATGCTTGTCCCGATAGGCGGGCACCTTACGCTTTTCTTATTACACGCGTTCTACTTTACCAGATTTTAATGCTCTTGCAGAAACATATACGCGTTTTGGTTTACCGTCAACTAAAATACGAACTTTTTGTAAGTTAGCTCCCCATTTACGTTTTGAAGCGTTCATTGCATGGGAACGAGCATTACCAGTAGTAGTTTTTCTACCTGTGATTACACATTTACGTGCCATTCTATTTCCCTCCTAACTTGCACAGCAACAGTCATACATATCGCTTTCTTCATAGAAATACTTATATAATTTATCATACAAAATGGGATATTGCAATACTTCTTAACGTGGGTTTAACATTATTCTGGGGTGCCCCTCAGAATAATGTTAAAGCCTCCGGCGGATGCCACAGATTTTCAATGGACGTTTTTCGATCAAGCTCGAAAAATCTGGGCGCAAATACGCCAAGGCGTATTTGATTATGTAAAAATACTTGTCAAGACATAGAATTTCAGTAAAGCTATATAATAAAAGGTAATGAATACATTAGCCTACCTCATGAATTACTTTAAAAATCTGTGATGTTATAGTAAAATGACTGTAGCCAAGGTGAACAATTATAAAGGGGGAACTGATATGTCCATCGAATTAAAAACGAAATACGGACAAATTGATATATCAAATGATGTAATTGCAACAGTTGCTGGGGGAGCTGCTATCGATTGTTATGGAATAGTTGGAATGGCGTCTCGAAAGCAAATTAAAGATGGCATTACTGAGCTTTTACGAAAAGAAAATTTTGCCCGTGGTATTGTTGTTCGTCAAGAAAATGGCGAAGTACATATCGACATGTACATAATTGTAAGTTATGGCACGAAAATTTCTGAGGTTGCCCACAATGTTCAATCAAAGGTGAAATATACATTAGACCAAACAGTAGGACTTGCTGTCAGTTCGGTTAATATTTACGTGCAAGGAGTTCGTGTAACGAACCCATAAGAAGGAGGAACTTTGAGTGTCAATTACTACATTAGATGGAAAACGTTTTGCAAAAATGGTGTTATTAGGTGCTACTCACTTATCTAATAACGCAAAGATGGTAGATGCACTTAACGTTTTCCCTGTACCAGATGGTGATACAGGAACGAACATGAATCTTTCCATGACATCTGGTGCAAAGGAAGTAAAAAATAATGTTACCCCACATATCGGAAAGGTAGGTGCATCCCTAGCGCGCGGATTATTAATGGGTGCACGAGGTAACTCTGGAGTTATCCTTTCTCAACTTTTTAGAGGTTTTTCTAAAGCAATTGAGCAAAAGGAAACTTTAACTGCTGCTGAAGTTGCTCATGCATTTGAAAATGGTGTAGAAACAGCTTATAAAGCAGTTATGAAACCTGTTGAAGGTACGATTCTAACAGTTGCTAAGGATGCTGCTAAGCGTGCGGTTGAGGTGGCAAAAAATGAAACAAACATCATTATCGTGATGGAAGAATTAGTGAAAGAGGCAAAAGCTTCATTGAATCGTACACCTGATCTACTTCCAGTACTTAAAGAGGTTGGAGTTGTAGACAGTGGTGGTCAAGGATTATTACTTGTTTATGAAGGTTTCCTTTCAGAATTAAAAGGTGAAACAATTGATAATATGTCCATTTCATCACCATCAATGAACGAGCTTGTTAATGCAGAACATCATAAAAGTGTTCAAAGTCATATGAATACAGAGGATATCGTGTTTGGTTACTGTACAGAATTCATGGTGAAATTTGAAGCAGAGAAAATTAGTAATCATCCATTTGCTGAAGAACAGTTTCGCAATGATTTAAGCAGATATGGTGATTCATTATTAGTTATTTCAGACGATGATATCGTAAAAGTACATATACATTCCGAACAACCGGGTGAAGTATTATCATATGGACAACGGTATGGAAGCTTAATTAAAATGAAGATCGAAAACATGAGAGAACAGCATACTGCTATTCTAAATGAAGATGAAACACAATCACCTGCACGAGTTAAAAGTAGTAAAGAAAAAGAAAAATATGCAATAATCACCGTGGCAATGGGGTCAGGAATCACGGAATTATTCAAGAGTATCGGTGCTCATGTAGTTATCGAGGGTGGACAAACGATGAATCCAAGTACTGAAGATTTTGTAAAGGCAATGGAATCAGTACATGCAGAGAACTTCATCCTTCTACCTAATAACAAAAATATTATTATGGCAGCTGAACAAGCAGCATCTGTTGTTGAAGGAAATGTTGTCGTTGTTCCATCAAGAACAGTGCCACAAGGAATGTCTGCATTACTTGCATTTAATCCATCTGGAGAGTTGGAAGCAAATCAAACGTCCATGACTGATGCATTAAGTAATGTCAAAACGGGTCAAATCACTTATGCTGTCCGTGATACAAATATAGATGGAATTGATATTTCAAAAGATGATTTCATGGGGATTGCAGAGGGTAAAATTGTTGTTACAGACAAAAATAAGCTGAAAGCAGCAAAAGATCTATTAGCAAAAATTATATCTGCTGATGAGGATGAAATTGTTACCATCATACATGGACAAGATGCCTCAGAAGATGATGTGAATGCAATTGTAGAATATCTTGAAGGCGAATTTGAAGATATCGAAGTTGAAGTGCATAATGGTGACCAACCGCTTTACGCATTTATTTTCTCAGTTGAATAAGTTATAAAATAGAAGGGATTTATCCCTTCTATTTCAATGTATGGGGACAATTTCCTGTAGCTAAAATAGTTTTAGAGAAATAGAGTAATATGTAGGAACATAGTTTGACCTAACTCCATAATTCTATAGTATGTAAGGAGGAGATAATATGAAATATAGAAGTGTTTTTGATATTATTGGTCCGGTTATGATTGGCCCATCAAGCTCACATACAGCTGGGGCAGCTCGTATTGGCAGGGTTGCAAGAAGCTTGTTTGGTCGTGAACCAAAATGGGCAAACATCTCCTTCTATGGATCATTTGCAGAAACATATAAAGGCCATGGAACGGATGTAGCAATTATTGGCGGTCTTCTTGATTTTGACACATTTGATGAAAGAATTAAAATTTCATTGGATATCGCCAAAGAAGCAGGCATTCAGATAAAGTTCATTGAAGAAGATGCTGTTCCTGAACATCCTAATACAGCCAGAGTATTGATTGGTGATGATGAAGGTGAACTAGAGCTTGTAGGTATTTCCATTGGTGGCGGTAAAATTGAGATTACTGAATTAAATGGGTTTAAATTGCGCTTATCAGGTAATCATCCGGCAATTCTTGTTGTTCACAATGACCGTTATGGTGCGATTGCAGGTGTTGCAAACGTGCTTGCAAAATATGCGATCAACATTGGGCATATGGAAGTGGCTCGAAAAGAAAAAGGGATGCAAGCGCTAATGACCATTGAGGTGGATCAAAATATCGAAGGACCAATATTAGATGAATTATCTACTTTACCTAATATTATTAAGGTAGCTAAAATTGTCGACTAAGTTCACTGTTAATTGGATACAAGTTTAATCGACAGGAGGATTTTTTATGTTTCGTAATGTTGCTGAGTTAGTAGAACTTGCTACTTCTAAAAATATGAAAATAGCAGAAGTGATGATTGAACAAGAGGTTGAAGTAACTGGTAAAACTCGTGAAGAAATCATCTCACAAATGGAACGAAATCTTGAAGTGATGGAAAAAGCTGTTGAAAGAGGATTGTCTGGAGTATCGTCACTTTCAGGTTTAACAGGCGGAGATGCTGTTCTTCTACAGGATTATATAAATAAAGGAAACTTTTTAACGGGTAAAACAGTCCTGGACGCTGTTAGCAAGGCTGTAGCGACTAATGAAGTTAATGCAGCAATGGGAACAATTTGCGCGACACCAACTGCAGGCTCTGCAGGTGTTGTACCAGGCACTTTATTTGCTGTGAAAGAAAAATTGAATCCAACAAAAGAGCAAATGGTTGAATTTTTATTTACCGCTGGCGCATTTGGATTTGTTGTTGCGAACAATGCATCTATTTCTGGTGCTGCTGGAGGCTGTCAAGCTGAGGTTGGATCTGCTGCTGGAATGGCTGCTGCTGCAATAGTTGAGATGGCAGGCGGTACTCCACAGCAATCTGCAGAAGCAATGGCGATTACTTTAAAGAATATGCTTGGACTAGTATGTGACCCTGTGGCAGGACTTGTCGAGGTACCATGTGTTAAGAGGAATGCGATGGGAGCAGCGAATGCTATGGTTGCTGCAGATATGGCATTAGCAGGAGTTACAAGTCGGATCCCATGTGATGAGGTAATCGATGCGATGTACAGAATAGGTCAGACAATGCCAACGGCACTAAAAGAAACAGCACAGGGAGGACTAGCGGCAACTCCAACTGGTCGTGCTCTTGAAGCAAAGATCTTTGGGATTTCGCTAAACAAAAGTGAATAGTCAACTTCAACAACCTGTCACTGAAATAAAAGGAATCGGCGAGGAGACAGGATTACAGCTTAACGAGATGCACATCTATTCCATTCTTGACCTACTATTGTACTTCCCATATCGATTTGAAGACTATAGTCTTAGAGACCTAGCAGAAGTTAAGCATGAGGAGAAAATAACGATTGAGGGAAAAGTTCATAGTGAACCACTATTAACCTATTACAATCGTAAGCGTTCGCGCTTAACTTTTAGGGTCTTAGTTGGTCGTTATCTTATTACAGCGACCTGCTTTAATCGGCCATATTATAAGAATAAAATATCATTAAATGATACTATTACGATTTCCGGAAAATGGGATCAACATCGTCAAACAATTACCGTTAGTGAGATTGTTTTTGGTCCAATGACGAATGACAATCGGATTGAACCGGTTTATTCAACAAAAGGAAAGATCACTGCTAAAGGAATAAAGCGGTTTATGGCACTTGCCCTTGGGCAGTTTGGTGATCAAATTGAGGACAATCTCCCGGAACAATTATTAACCACATACAAGCTTTTACCTAAGAAGGATGCTATTAAAATCATGCATCATCCATTAAGTCATCAAGATTTAAAACAGGCTAGAAGACGCTTTGTATATGAGGAGTTTCTACTTTTCCAACTAAAAATGCAGGCACTTAGGAAATTTGAACGGGAACAAACGATGGGTTCAGCAATGGACATTCAGATGGAAAAATTAGAAGGATTCATGAATGGACTGCCATTTCCTTTAACAAATGCCCAAAATCGGGTTGTCACTGAAATAATTAATGATCTCCGCTCCCCATATCGAATGAATCGCTTGCTACAAGGTGATGTTGGTTCAGGCAAGACGGTTGTTGCTGCTATTTCATTATATGCCACAATCCTTTCTGGATATCAGGGAGCATTAATGGTTCCAACAGAAATTTTAGCAGAACAGCATTCACATTCATTAATGGAGTTATTTTCCGAGTACGGGTTAAATATTCAACTGCTATCAAGCTCTGTTAAGGGTAAACGAAGAAGAGAAATCCTCGAGCAGCTTAAAGCGGGTGAAGTTCATATTTTAGTTGGTACTCATGCACTAATTCAAGATGAAGTTAATTTCCATAGGCTTGGCCTGGTAATTACAGATGAACAGCATCGCTTTGGTGTTGAACAACGCAGGGTATTGCGGGAAAAAGGAGAAAATCCTGATGTGCTCTTTATGACTGCAACACCAATTCCACGGACTCTTGCGATTACAGTTTTTGGAGAGATGGATGTCTCTGTAATCGATGAAATGCCAGCCGGAAGGAAAAAAATTGAAACATATTGGGTGAAGCATGAGTTACTAGAACGGATATTAGTGTTTATTGAAAAAGAGCTTGCTAAAGGTAGACAAGCCTATGTTATATGCCCTCTGATTGAGGAATCAGATAAACTAGATGTACAAAATGCAATTGATGTTCATTCAATGCTCTCATTTCATTTTCAAAATAAAGCAAAGGTCGGCTTAATGCATGGTCGTTTGTCCGCAGACGAAAAAGACGATGTAATGAGACAATTTAGTGAAAATGAAGTTCAAATCCTAGTTTCCACAACAGTAGTCGAAGTTGGTGTGAATGTTCCCAATGCGACATTGATGGTAATTTATGATGCTGAACGATTCGGACTATCACAACTTCACCAATTACGGGGACGTGTTGGACGGGGAAGTGAACAGTCTTATTGTATCCTTCTAGCTGATCCAAAATCTGAAGTGGGAAAAGAACGAATGCGGATCATGACGGAAACAAATGATGGATTTGTTTTATCAGAAAAAGATTTAGAACTTCGTGGCCCTGGTGACTTCTTTGGGAGAAAACAAAGTGGTGTTCCAGAATTTAAAGTCGCAGATATGGTTCACGATTATCGAACCTTAGAGGTCGCTAGAAATGATGCTACTAAACTCATAAATTCGCAGGTGTTTTGGAAAGATGAATCTTACAAACACCTTAGGAAAGATTTATTACAATCTGGTATTTTAGATGGCGAAAAACTTGACTAAACCCCATATCGTATAGGGCAGCTTGTGAGGAGGATTTCTTCTTGCAATCTGCTTTTTTTAATTATATACTAACTATTAGTACCTAGTCTTAAGAGTGCGGACGGTGTGTTTTTAAATGAGAAAGAGTAAAAAAGAACGGCAGCAACTATTACAGGAAACGATTAAAGTAAATCCGTTTATAACTGATGAAGACTTAGCTGAAAAGTTCATGGTAAGTGTTCAAACAATTAGATTGGACCGATTAGAACTATCAATTCCTGAACTGCGTGAGCGAATCAAGAATGTTGCTGAAAAAAAATTAGAAGATGAAGTTAAATCTTTACCAATTGATGAAGTAATTGGTGAAATCATTGATATTGAATTAGATGACAGTGCGATTTCAATCTTTGATGTAACACAGGAGCATGTTTTTAAACGTAACCATATAGCTCGTGGACATCATCTTTTTGCTCAAGCAAATTCACTAGCGGTTGCTGTCATTAATGATGAGCTTGCGCTTACGGCAAAAGCGAATATTCGTTTTACGAGACAAGTAAAACTAGATGAGCGTGTCGTCGCAAAAGCAAAAGTGAAAGGTTCTGAGGAAAAAGGGAGAACAATCGTAGATGTAAAAAGCTATGTTGGAAATGAATTGGTGTTTTCCGGTGAATTTACAATGTATCGTTCTAATAAACAAGTAAAAATTGATTCATAATAGAGAACGAACTCAAGTTATGAGCATCTGACTACCTAAAAGCAAACAAAAGGATTGATACAAAGATGAAGCTTGCAATTGATGCAATGGGCGGGGATCATGCCCCAGAGGAAATTGTAAAGGGGACAATATCTGCATTAAAGCATTATAAAGACCTTGAAGTTACACTTATTGGCGATGAAGCAAAAATTCGCAAATACTTAACTGAAGATGAAAGAATCACAATTTTACATACAACAGAAGTAATAGAAGGTACAGATGAACCTGTGAGGGCTGTTAGAAGAAAAAAGAACGCATCGATGGTCTTAATGGCAAAAGAGGTTAGTGAGGGACGTGCAGATGCCTGTATTTCTGCAGGAAATACAGGGGCATTAATGACTGCTGGACTCTTTATCGTTGGCCGAATTGAGGGGATTGATCGACCAGCGTTAGCACCGACTTTACCAACTCTAGATAAAAAGGGATTTCTCATGCTTGATGTTGGTGCAAATGTTGATGCAAAGCCTGAGCATTTGCTTCAGTATGCGATAATGGGTTCAATCTACTCTGAAAAGGTTCGTGGAGTTACAAATCCTCGAGTAGGACTATTAAATGTCGGTACAGAAGATAAAAAAGGGAATGAATTAACGAAACATGCATTTGAAATGATGAAAGCAACAAATCTTAATTTCGTTGGAAACGTAGAGGCAAGAGACCTACTTGACGGGGTTGCCGATGTTGTTGTTACAGACGGATTTACAGGTAACGTAGCGTTAAAGACAATTGAAGGTACTGCTCTTTCCATGTTTAAAATGTTGAAAACAGCTTTTACAAGTAATCTAAAAAGTAAAATAGCTGCTGGTCTATTAATGCCAGAATTAAAGGGATTAAAAAAGACATTAGATTACTCAGAATACGGAGGGGCAGGATTATTTGGATTAAAAGCTCCTGTTATAAAAGCCCATGGTTCTTCAGATGCAAATGGTTTATTTAGTGCCATCCGTCAAACCTATGAAATGGTAGAGAAGGATGTAGCTGGAACAATACGTAAAACATTAGAGGATATTAATCCTACAGTAGACGAATAGGGGGAATAGAGAATGGGTAAGATTGCATTCGTTTTTCCAGGACAAGGTTCTCAGACCGTGGGAATGGGGAAGGAATTAGCAGATGCTTCAGAAACGGTTCAAGATATTTTTACTAGAGCTGACAAAGCGCTAGGTGAGGAATTGTCCTCGCTTATTTTTAATGGTCCACAGGAAAATTTAACACTGACAACTAATGCCCAACCATCACTATTAACGACGAGTATTGCAATTCTTGAAAAATTCAAGCAAGAAGATCTTACACCTGATTATGTAGCGGGACATAGTCTTGGTGAGTATACGGCGTTAGTAGCTGCTGGCGCACTGAGCTTTGAAGATGCTGTTCGTACAGTACGCAAACGTGGCGAATTTATGGAAGAAGCTGTACCTGCAGGTCAAGGCACAATGGCAGCGATTTTAGGGATGAGCAGTGAAGACTTACACGCTGTAACCGAAGAAATAGCTGCTTTAGGTCTTCCAGTACAGCTAGCGAATATTAATTGTCCTGGCCAAATTGTTATTTCAGGATCTGCCGAAGGGGTACAGAAAGCTTGTGAATTAGCAAAGGAAAAGGGAGCAAAACGAGCGATTCCGCTTGAGGTAAGTGGGCCGTTTCATTCTTCATTAATGGAGCCAGCCGCTGAAAAATTACGTTCCGTATTGGACCAAATTGAGATTATTGATGCATCTGTTCCAGTCGTGGCTAATGTTAATGCGGAAGAAATGACTTCAGCTGATCAAATAAAAGAAAATCTGGTAAAGCAATTATATTCACCTGTTTTATGGGAAAGTTCTGTTCAATATATGCTTGACCAAGGCGTAGATACTTTTATCGAAATTGGCCCTGGTAAAGTTCTTTCAGGTTTGGTTAAAAAAGTAAATCGCAGAGTAGCAACATATGCAATAAGTGATACAGAAACTCTCGAAGCAACGATTCGTGCATTGAAGGAGGGAAATTAAGATGTTAAATGGCAAAGTAGCATTGGTTACCGGTGCTTCACGTGGAATTGGCCGAACAATTGCAATTGAGTTAGCAAAAGCAGGTGCAAAAGTTGCGGTAAACTATTCTGGTAGTGAACAAAAAGCAAACGAAGTTGTTGATGAGATTAAAGCATTAGGTCAAGAAGCATTTGCAATCCAAGCGAATGTGTCAGATGCAGATTCGGTGACAAATATGGTTAAAGAAGTTATTTCTACTTTCGGCAGTCTTGATATTCTTGTTAATAACGCAGGAATTACTAGGGATAATTTGTTGATGAGAATGAAAGAGGAAGAATGGGACGATGTTATTAATATTAACCTAAAAGGTGTATTTCTTAGCACGAAAGCAGTTACAAGACAGATGATGAAGCAACGTTCTGGAAAAATTATAAATATAGCTTCAATCGTGGGTGTTAGTGGTAATCCAGGACAAGCTAACTATGTTGCTGCAAAGGCTGGGGTAATCGGATTAACGAAAACTGCAGCGAAGGAATTAGCGAGCAGAAATATTACAGTGAACGCTGTAGCGCCGGGATTTATTACGACTGATATGACAGATAAGCTTCCTGAAGACGTTAAGAATGAAATGTTAAAACTAATTCCTCTTAATAGATTTGGTGAAACAACCGATATCTCTGGAGTTGTTCTCTTCCTTGCATCAGATCATAGCAACTATATGACAGGTCAAACCTTGCATATTGACGGTGGAATGGTAATGTAAATAGAAAAGTACAAGGCCCACTGCTTGAGGGGATAAGGTTTAGACAAGCGCTGAACCGAAGTGTCTTTTACCTTCAGTAACGATTGGTTAGACCAGTGAGCTGATGGTGCCTGGAACTGGGCAATACGAAAAACTATTGTAAAGGCTCTTGCGCTTTTCTAGTAAAACAAAATATAATACCTTGAGGGGAGGTGAATGGAAATGGCAGATGTTTTTGAGAGAATTACAAAAATCGTTGTTGATCGCTTAGGTGTTGAGGAATCAGCAGTAACTTTAGAGGCTTCTTTTAAAGATGATCTTGGAGCGGATTCACTAGACGTGGTTGAACTTGTTATGGAACTTGAAGATGAGTTTGATATGGAAATTTCAGATGATGAGGCTGAAAAAATTGCTACAGTTGGTGACGCTGTAAATTACATAAAAAGCCAGCTATAATATTTCTTAGAATGTGAGTCCCGTTAATAAAACGGGGCTTTCTCCTTGGAGGTTCATAAGGTGAAGCGGATAAATAAAGACAAAGGCAATAAATTCGCTCTAAAATTTAAAGCTTTTCAGGAGCGACTTGGAATTCAGTTTCATGATGAAGGATTACTTATTCAAGCATTTACACATTCATCTTATGTGAATGAGCATCGAAAAAAGCCTCATGAAGACAATGAACGGCTTGAATTTTTAGGAGATGCTGTTTTAGAACTAACCATTTCCAAGTTCCTTTTTAAAAAGTTTCCAATCATGAGTGAAGGTGAGTTAACTAAGATGCGTGCGGCAATTGTTTGTGAGCCATCATTAGTAACCTTTGCAAATGAATTAAAATTTGGGGAACTCGTTTTACTAGGAAAAGGGGAAGAAATGACTGGTGGTAGAGAGCGACCTGCTTTACTTGCTGATGTATTTGAGGCATTTATTGGAGCGCTTTATCTTGATCATGGATTAGAGGTTGTCAATGAGTTTTTAGATAAAACAGTCATACCTAAAATTAATGCGGGTGCTTTTTCTCATGTGATGGATTTTAAGAGTCAGCTACAAGAGCTTGTCCAGCGGGATGGAACTGGAGTTATCGAATATAAGGTTCTCCAAGAAAAAGGGCCAGCCCATAGTCGTGAATTTGTTTCACGTGTTTCTTTAAATGGCGAGGAACTTGGAATAGGCACAGGAAGATCGAAAAAGGAAGCTGAACAGCATGCGGCAGAAATTGCCTTAATAAAGCTGAAAAACAAACAAAAATAAGTAGCGCACCCCACGATATCGTGGGGTTATATTTTTGCCCATACATATATGGTGATAAAAAGTAATCCAATAAAATACTTGTTTATGATAAAATATGTAGGACTTTAAATTGTAAAATTGTAATTGAGGGGGAAGTTTATGTTCCTCAAACGTTTAGATATAGTAGGATTTAAATCGTTTGCTGAAAGAATTGCAGTAGATTTTGTACCTGGGGTTACGGCTGTCGTTGGGCCAAATGGTAGTGGTAAAAGTAACATCACTGATGGTATACGATGGGTTCTAGGAGAACAGTCAGCAAAATCATTGCGTGGGTCGAAAATGGAAGATATCATTTTCGCAGGAAGTGATAGTCGCAAAGCACTAAATGTGGCTGAAGTAACATTAACGTTGGATAACGAAGATCAATTTTTACCAATCGATTATCATGAAGTGAGTATAACTCGCCGTGTATACCGGTCTGGTGAAAGTGAGTTTTTAATAAATAAACAGGCATGTCGTTTAAAAGATATTGTTGATTTATTGATGGATTCTGGACTTGGCCGTGAAGCTTTTTCAATCATTAGTCAAGGGAAAGTAGAAGAAATTTTAAGCAGTAAAGCTGAGGAACGAAGAAGCATTTTTGATGAAGCGGCTGGGGTGTTAAAATACAAAACCCGTAAAAAGAAGGCTGAATATAAGCTTGCTGAAACACAGGAAAATTTAAATCGTGTTAATGACATCATTCATGAGCTTGAATCTCAAATAGAGCCACTTCAAATCCAGTCATCGATTGCGAAGGATTATCTTGAAAAAAAGAAAGAGCTAGAAACAATTGAAGTAGGCCTAACGGTTTATGAAATTGAAGAACTTCATGAAAAATGGGTGAAGCTATCAAAGCTTGTCGAAGAGCATAAAGAGCAAGAACTCACTTTAAACACAAAACTTCAAGGCAAGGAAGCTAAAATTGAAGAACTACGAAATGGAATTGAAGCGGCCGATTCATCGATTCACGAACTTCAACAACTCCTATTAAGGACGAGTGAAGAGCTTGAAAAATTAGAAGGACGCAAAGAAGTATTAAAAGAACGCAAAAAAAATGCATCGCAAAACAAAGGCCAACTTGAAAATTCAATCCTTGAACTTTCACAAAAGTTGGAGACCCTAAATGAAAATAAACAAACAGAGCAACATGAGCTTTCGAAACTAATTGAAGAAGTTAAAGTACTAGAACAGCAGTTAAAAGAAAAACAAACGTTACTTGCTTCGTATGACCAAAATATTGAAGAGAAAATTGAGAATTTGAAAAGTGATTATTTTGAGTTGCTAAATAAACAGGCTTCTTTTCGAAATGAAATTGGCTATATTAATGATCAGCTTTCACAGCAGGAAGCGAAAGTAGCTCGTTTAGATGAGTCAAATCAAAAATATCTAGTAGAGCGCAAAGAAATTCTCGATGAGAAAGTACGGCTACAAACAAAGCTCTCTGTAATTGAACAGGAGATTAATCACCAAATTGTTTCTTTTAGAGACTTACAAGCAAAGCTTGAGAATGGAAAGAAAAACTATCAGAAGCAAGAAAGCATGCTTTATCAGGCATATCAATATCTGCAACAAACGAAGTCGAGAAAAGAAATGCTTGAAGAAATGCAGGATGATTATTCTGGCTTCTTCCAAGGAGTTAAGGAAGTTTTAAAGGCTAGAAATGATCAACTCGAAGGAATTGAAGGTGCAATTGCAGAATTAATTCAAGTTCCTAAAGAGTATGAGACCGCTGTTGAAATCGCATTGGGTGCGGCAACACAGCATATTGTTGTGAATAATGAAAAAAATGCAAGATCTGCAATCCAGTATTTGAAGAAAAATTCGTATGGTCGAGCAACGTTTTTACCGATGAATGTCATAAAAGAACGTTCGATACCTGCAACCCAACTTGTCGCAATTAAAGGACATCAAGCATTTATTGGAGTAGCTTCTGAACTAATTTCCTACGAAGGAAGATTTCAATCTGTCATTTCAAACCTATTAGGAACAATTATTATTACAAATAATTTAAAAGGCGCGAATGAGTTAGCATCGCTTGTTGGACATAGGTATCGAATTGTCACGCTTGATGGTGATGTAGTAAATCCTGGTGGTTCGATGACTGGGGGAGCTGTCAAACAAAAGTCGAATTCGTTATTAAGTAGAGGCCGTGAGCTTGAGGCAATTGCTAAAAAATTATCGGAAATGGAAATTAAAACAACAGAACTCGAAAAAACGGTTAAAGATAAGAAAAAGCTAATTTCCGAGCAAGAAGAAATGCTTGAAAAGCTTCGTCAAACAGGAGAAACATTACGCTTAAAAGAGCAAACCATTAAAGGTGAATATCGAGAAGTTACTTTGAAAGAGCAGAATGTGAATGAACATTTGGCATTGTATGATGATGAGAAGCAACAATATCAACTTGATAAAGAAAAGATGACTACTCGTCTAGAAGAGCTTAAGGATAAATTAGTTGCTCTTGATGAAGAGCTGTGCTCTTTAGACGAAACGATTGACCAATTGAATTCACAAAAGTCTGACCAACAAACTTCACGTGAAACAGTACAAACGGAAATAACTGAACAAAAGGTTATTTTAGCTAGAAAAAAACAAGCACTCGAACATCAACAAGAAAAGGTGAAACGATTAGAGGTAGAGTTTAATGACGGGCACACTAGGCTTACTGACTTGAAAGACGATTTAGCCCTTCTTGATAATGAAATGACCTCAAGTAATTCAGGTGAATTAGAGCTTGAAGAAGCAGCAAAGCAAAAATTAAATGATAAGAACGAAGCGATCCAAATGATTAGCAATAAGAGAGATCATCGCCTATCACTACAAATGACACTTGAAGATCTAGAGCGTGAGTTAAAGGAATCAAGACGTCAGTATAAGCAGCTCGTAGACATTCTACAAGATGAAGAGGTTAAGGTGAATCGCTTAGATGTAGAACTTGAGAATGGTTTAACACATCTTCGTGAGGAATATTTATTAACTTATGAGGCTGCTAAAGAACAATTTCCTCTTCAAATCGAAGTTTCTGAAGCAAGAAAGAAGGTAAAACTTATAAAGCTTGCTATTGAAGAGCTTGGTACTGTCAACCTTGGGGCAATCGATGAATATGAGAGGGTATCTGAACGTTTTACATTCTTAACAGAACAACAAAATGACCTTCAGGAAGCAAAGGATACGTTGTTCCAAGTGATTGATGAAATGGATGACGAAATGAAAAAGAGATTTGAAACTACTTTTACAAGTATTCGTTCCCATTTCGAAAAGGTTTTCCAGGCACTATTTGGTGGTGGACGAGCAGACCTTCGTCTAACTGATCCAAATGATTTATTGAATACAGGTGTAGAAATTGTTGCTCAGCCTCCAGGGAAAAAACTGCAGAACTTAGGGCTTTTATCTGGTGGGGAAAGAGCATTAACTGCAATTGCATTGCTATTTTCAATTCTTAAAGTACGACCTGTTCCATTCTGTGTACTAGATGAGGTAGAGGCTGCACTTGATGAAGCAAATGTATTCCGGTTTGCGCAATATTTAAAGAAATTTAGCAATGAAACACAATTTATTGTTATTACTCATCGTAAAGGTACAATGGAAGAAGCGGATGTGCTATATGGTGTAACCATGCAGGAATCCGGGGTTTCCAAACTTGTTTCAGTTCGACTTGAAGAATCGAAGGAATTTGTATCGCAAACGTAGAACGAAAGGGGATTTACATGAGTTTCTTTAAAAAATTAAAAGAAAAGATTTCAACTCAGGCTGACTCAGTAACCGAAAAATTTAAGGATGGTTTATCTAAAACTCGTAATACATTTTCAGAGCGAGTTAATGATTTAGTTGCTCGCTATCGAAAGGTTGATGAGGACTTTTTTGAAGAACTTGAAGAAATATTAATCGCTGCAGATGTTGGCGTATCTACCGTAATGGAACTTATTGATGAATTGAAGATGGAAGTCAAACGAAGAAACATACAAGACACAAAAGACGTCCAAAGTGTGATCTCGGAGAAACTTGTTGAGATATACCAAGGAAACGAGGAACAATCACCTAAGCTAAATATTCAGGAGGAAGGCCTTACTGTCATTTTGGTTGTGGGCGTTAATGGTGTGGGTAAAACCACATCTATTGGTAAAATTGCCAACCGCCTAAAAAATGAGGGCAAAAATGTCCTTTTAGCAGCGGGAGATACATTCCGTGCGGGTGCAATTCAGCAGCTTGAAGTTTGGGGAGACCGTGTTGGCGTAGATGTGATCAAACAATCAGAAGGTTCAGATCCAGCAGCAGTTATGTATGATGCTGTTCAAGCAGCAAAATCTCGAAATGTTGATGTGTTAATATGTGATACAGCGGGACGACTTCAAAATAAGGTCAACCTTATGAAAGAGCTTGAAAAAGTTAAACGCGTCATTGAACGTGAATTACCTGGTGCTCCGCATGAAGTCTTACTCGTTCTTGATGCGACAACAGGACAAAATGCATTAACTCAAGCTAAAACTTTCTCAGCAGCTACAGATGTAACGGGAATTGTTTTAACAAAATTAGATGGAACGGCTAAAGGTGGAATCGTCCTGGCAATCAGAAATGAACTAAACATTCCTGTAAAACTGATTGGACTTGGGGAAAAGGTAGACGACCTGCAGGAATTTGATGCTAAAAACTACGTGTACGGTCTATTTGCAGACTTAGTCGAGAAAGCAGAAGAATAAAGGAACAAAAAAAGAGCCTGATCACACAGGCTTTTTTTTGATAGGTGTTATGACACTTTGTATATGATAGTAAAGTAAATTAACTTGACAACCTATTGTGAAATAGGTAAACTATTGAATTGTAAAGGTATTTCACTTAACAAGGGGGAGATTCTATGCTTGAAAAAACAACGAGAATGAATTATCTCTATGATTTCTATCAATCGTTGTTAACGCCTAAGCAAAGAAACTATATGTCTTTATATTACCTAGATGACTTTTCCCTTGGTGAAATAGCAGAGGAATATGAAATTAGTCGTCAAGCTGTCTATGATAATATTAAGCGTACAGAGACAATGCTTGAAGAGTACGAGGAAAAACTGTTACTATTTCAGAAATTTCAAGAGCGAAGAAAACTGATTACCGAGCTAAAACGACTTTCACATCAATATGATGATAGCGAAGAACTTCAAAATGTGATACAGTTGCTTGAGAAATTAGAATAAGGGGCGGTGAAAAAATGGCATTTGAAGGATTAGCCGACCGACTGCAAGGTACACTGCAGAAAATTCGCGGTAAGGGAAAAGTATCAGAATCCGATGTAAAGGAAATGATGCGAGAAGTACGTCTAGCATTACTTGAGGCTGACGTTAACTTCAAAGTTGTAAAAGATTTTGTCAAGCGTGTCAGCGAACGAGCTGTCGGACAAGAGGTAATGAAAAGCTTAACTCCAGGACAACAAGTTATAAAAGTTGTTCAGCAGGAGCTTACAGACCTTATGGGTGGAGAGCAAAGCAAGATTGCGGTTGCCAAAAGACCGCCAACCGTTATTATGATGGTTGGTTTACAAGGGGCTGGTAAAACCACAACTACTGGAAAGCTTGCCAACCTATTACGTAAAAAGCACAATCGTAAACCACTTCTCGTTGCTGCTGATATCTATCGTCCAGCTGCAATAGATCAACTACAAACATTAGGTAAACAACTTAATATGCCGGTTTTTTCTCTTGGCGATCAGGTAAGTCCTGTTGAAATAGCAAAACAAGCAATCGAAAAAGCAAAAGAAGAACATCATGATTATGTGTTAATCGATACGGCGGGACGTTTGCACATTGATGAAGAACTGATGGACGAGCTTAAACAAGTCAAAGAAGTTACTCAGCCTGATGAGATTTTTCTTGTTGTTGACGCTATGACAGGTCAAGATGCAGTCAATGTCGCGCAAAGCTTTAATGATTTATTAGGTTTAACGGGTGTTGTTTTAACGAAGCTTGATGGGGATACCCGTGGTGGTGCAGCATTATCAGTTAAAGCTGTTACAAATACACCAATTAAATTTGTAGGTCTTGGTGAAAAATTAGATGCTCTAGAACCATTCCATCCTGAACGTATGGCCTCACGTATTTTAGGGATGGGGGATGTGCTTTCACTCATCGAAAAAGCGCAAGCTTCCGTTGATGAAGATAAAGCAAAAGAGCTAGAAAAGAAATTTAAGTCAATGTCCTTTACATTTGATGATTTCCTCGAACAGTTAGCACAGGTGCGTAAAATGGGTCCTCTTGATGAGGTTCTTGGTATGCTCCCAGGCGCTAACAAAATGAAGGGGCTGAAGAATGTTCAGGTTGATGATAAACAAATCGGTCATGTCGAGGCAATCATCCGTTCTATGACAAAGGCTGAGAGAGAACAACCTGAGATTATCAATTCAAGTCGTAAAAAGCGAATTGCAAAAGGTAGCGGTCGAACTGTTCAAGAGGTAAACCGTCTCTTAAAGCAATTTGAAGACATGAAGAAAATGATGAAGCAAATGACAAACATGACAAAAGGTAAGAAAAAAGGATTTAAATTTCCTTTTATGTAATACCTAGTTCTAGTTGTCCAGCTTCAGGCGCTATCGGCTCGAGGTCATAAGCCAATCGCTTCTGAAGGCAAAAAACGCCTTCTGTCAGCGCTTTTCTTATGCTTGTCGCCGATGAACGAGCGCCTTACGCTTTTCTATTTAAATGTAGTAATAATAACCATTTCATTGATGTAAAGAAAAAACACTTTACAAACAGATGTGGAACAGTTAATATTATATCTTGTTGAAATATTTTCGGAGGTGCTATATAAAATGGCAGTAAAAATTCGTTTAAAACGCATGGGAGCAAAAAAATCTCCTTTCTATCGTATCGTTGTAGCTGATTCTCGTTCACCACGTGATGGACGTCAAATTGAAACTGTAGGAACTTACAATCCAGTTGTTCAACCTGCAGAAGTTAAAATTGATGAAGAATTAGCATTAAAATGGTTACAAAATGGTGCTAAACCATCTGACACAGTTCGTAACTTGTTCTCAAAACAAGGAATTATGGAGAAATTCCATAACGCAAAAAACGGTAAGTAATGGGTAACATACAGATGAAAGAGTTAATTAAAACAATCGTACAGCCACTGGTTGATCATCCTGAAGAAGTCAATGTCACTGAAGACTCAGACGACCGCAATGTCACTTATTTGCTAAGCGTGAATAAAGAAGATATGGGTAAAGTTATCGGGAAACAAGGCCGTGTTATTAAGGCGATTAGAACTGTTGTCTATGCAGCAGGAACAGGACATAATAAACGAATTCATCTAGAAATTAACGAATAAAAAGAAAAGTGTAGGCGGCTTGATCAGAAACGAGAAATTTGGAGACTCCGACGTAGAAGTGGTTTTTGCTTCTGCTGAAGGAGTTGAAGATTCTCGAGTTTCTAACCGCTGGAACTAGACCAAACAAGGAAAAGGGAGAGGGCAACCTCCCCCTTTTTTCTATAAGTGGATGTTTAAAAAGTCCGGTGAAAATGACGCATCTAATTTCTGCGAATATTACTCCTAGAAGATCATAAATAACTAGGACATGCGCTTGCGTCTACTAGTATATTCTAGAAGTCAATTCCTCAGCGCAAGGCTGCAAGGATGTAACTCAAGCAGTTGCCTCGCTCCGGTACTCGGGAGCTCGCGCCGCCTTGAACTTTCAACGTACAGGACGTACTAGTGTCGACAAGACATGAGGCCGTGGCGTTTTTGTCGACCCGGTCCTTTTCATCCTCCTTTTTGAACATTTATATAAATTCATGAGGGTTGTGTGCACGTGAAAATCATCCAAACAGTTGAAGTAAAACAAATTTTAACGGATAAAAGCAAAGCAAAGCTCATCGATTCATTACAAGTCGATAAAGTTCAACTACTTAAAGAATGCGAGCAGCTCAAGTTTGAACTAAGAAAAATGGAAAAGCTTAAGAAATTTGATTCTGCAAAAATTAACCTTTATTTCACCAATGAAATTAACCTTAGGCAAGAAAAAATCAAACAATTTGAGTTTCAAATCGAACAAATACATATGCTACCCATAGGCAGTGAAATAAAGGAAAAAGAAGTACAATCGATTATTGATATAAATGTAGGGGATAACTGGGATGAAGTAACAACTGCACGAACAATTATTATTAAAGAAGGTATAGTTGAAGAAATTCGTTAGAGGTGAAATAAATGGACAAGTGGTATAACGTAGGAAAAATTGTAAATACACATGGAATTAAAGGCGAGGTTCGCATTATCTCTAGAACAGATTTCCCTGAAGAGCGTTATAAGGTTGGAAATACATTACATATCTTTATAGCAGATAAAGAACCTTTAGAAGTTAAAGTCCAATCACACCGTACTCATAAAAACTTTGATTTAGTTACTTTTGAAGGTTACGACAACGTTAATGATGTGGAACAATTTAAAGACTCCCTAGTTAAAGTACATGAAAGTCAACTTGGTGCATTAGAGGAAGGAGAATATTACTTCCACGAAATAATTGGTTGTACTGTTGTTACGGAGGAAGGCGAAGAATTAGGACCTATTAAAGAAATATTAACACCAGGTGCGAATGATGTGTGGGTTGTAAAAGGTGCAAAGGGTAAGGAAATTTTGATTCCGTTTATTGATGATATCGTGAAAGAAATTGATATTGATGAAAAAAGAATCACTATTCACCTCATGGAAGGATTAATCTAACATGAAAATCGATATCTTAACCCTTTTCCCAAATATGTTTAATGGCGTACTGGGTGAATCCATTTTAAAAAAGGCACAAGAAAAAGAGAAGGTTTCGTTCAGGGTTGTAAACTTCCGTGAATATGCCGATAACAAACATCAAAAAGTTGACGACTATCCTTATGGTGGTGGAGCTGGAATGGTATTAATGCCGCAGCCCATCTTTGATGCCGTTGAAGATCTTACTAAACAAACAGAATCAAAACCTAAAGTTATACTTTTATGCCCACAGGGAGAGAGATTTACCCAACAGAAAGCTGAACAATTGGCAAAGGAAGATCATTTGATCTTTATTTGTGGCCACTATGAGGGCTATGATGAGCGGATTAGAGAAAATTTAAGTACGGAAGAAATTTCAATTGGTGATTTTGTTTTAACTGGCGGTGAACTTGCAGCAATGGTTATCTCAGATAGTGTTGTTCGACTTTTACCAGGAGTATTAGGTAATGAGGATTCACCAGTGCTTGATTCTCATAGTACGGGATTACTAGAACACCCTCATTATACAAGACCTGCAGATTTTAGAGGGATGACCGTACCTGATGTCCTTTTATCTGGAAATCATATGCATATTGAAGAATGGCGGGAAAAAGAATCACTTAGACGAACATATAAAAGAAGGCCAGATTTACTTGAAAGCTATCAACTTTCACCTAAACAAGAAAAATGGTTAAAAGAAATTAAAATAGATGAAGAGTAACTATTGCAACGGTATCAGGAATATGGTAATATACTCTTTGTGACTTGGGCAATTTGTCCTTGTCTTATTAAGATGTTCCGCTGCAATGAATGTATATTGGTAAGAGCATCTGTTGGAAGGAGTTGAAAAGACGATGCAAAACATTATTGAAGAAATCACAAAAGAACAATTAAGAACTGACCTTCCTGTTTTCCGTCCTGGAGATACAGTACGTGTACACGTTAAAGTTATCGAGGGTAACCGTGAGCGTATTCAGGTATATGAAGGTGTTGTGATTAAGCGTCGTGGTGGTGGAATTAGCGAAACTTTCACTGTTCGTAAGGTATCTTACGGAGTTGGTGTTGAACGTACATTCCCAGTGCATACACCAAAAATTGCGAAGCTTGAAGTAGTACGCCGTGGTAAAGTACGCCGTGCGAAATTATACTACTTACGCGAACTTCGTGGTAAAAAAGCACGTATTAAAGAAATTCGATAATAAACGAGAAAGGAGCTTGTATAAAATTAACAAGCTCCTTTTACATTTGTACAAATTCTATTTATAATAGTAGGATAATACATACTCTATTCTTATATAAAAAGCTATTTGGTAGATGAGAAAAGAACAGGTGGAGGAGCAATGATGGCCAAACAAAAAAATGAACTTTGGGAATGGATTAAAGCGCTAGCCATTGCTGTCATATTAGCAGCAGTAATCCGTTATTTTTTCTTTGCACCGATTGTAGTAGATGGGCTTTCAATGATGCCAACCTTACATCACCAAGACCGTATGATTGTTAATAAGATTGGTTATAAGGTGGGTGAACCAGACCGATTTGACATCGTAGTCTTCCATGCAACAGTCGAAAAAGATTACATCAAGCGGATAATAGGATTACCTGGTGATCGAATTGAATATAAAAACGATATCCTCTACATTAATGATGAACCGTACGAAGAACCCTATCTTGATGAATATAAGAAAAACCTAATTGATGGACCACTTACAGATCCATTTATTTTAGAAGAAGTGCCAGAAGGTCACCTGTTTGTCATGGGGGACAATCGCCGCTACAGTAAGGACTCGCGCCATATCGGCCCAGTCCCAATCAGCGAAGTCCTAGGTGAAACAAGCCTAATCTACTGGCCAATATCTGATTTTGGTATTGTAAAATAAACGAAAAAGACAACTTAACAAAATAAACCATATAAGTTGGTGAAGATATTGACAATTCAATGGTTTCCAGGCCATATGGCAAAAGCGAGAAGACAGGTCACCGAAAAACTCTCTCTCATTGATATTGTATTCGAACTTGTTGATGCTAGGATTCCTGCATCATCCCGAAACCCAATGATAGATGAAATCATAAAAAATAAACCAAGGCTTCTCCTTTTGAATAAAGCAGACATGGCCGATCCAAAACTAACAAAAGAATGGATTTCATATTATAAAGAAAACGGTGTACATGCCCTCGCTATTAATTCACAAGAAGGTAATGGCATGAAGCAAATCGTTAGTGAAGCAAAGGTAATTTTAAAAGAAAAATTTGACAAAATGGCTGCAAAAGGGATTCGACCACGAGCAATACGAGCATTAATTGTTGGGATTCCTAATGTCGGTAAATCGACATTAATTAATCGCTTAGCAAAGAAAAATATTGCACAAACGGGTGACCGTCCTGGGATTACGAAAGCTCAACAATGGATCAAGGTTGGTAAAGAGCTAGAGCTCCTTGACACACCTGGAATTCTTTGGCCAAAATTCGAGGATCAAGAAGTGGGTCTAAAATTAGCAACAACTGGAGCTATTAAAGACACAATTCTAAATCTGCAGGATATTGCTGTGTATGCCCTTAGATTTTTAGAAGAAAATTATCCTGAGAATTTACAAGACCGTTTTGGTCTTGAAGAAATTCCTGATGATATCGTATTGCTATTTGATGAAATTGCCAAACGTCGTGGTAGCATGATGTCTGGTGGATTTGTAGACTATGATAAAACAGCAGAATTAATTATTCGAGAAATTCGAACTGAAAAATTAGGCAGGTTAACATTTGAGAAACCTTAAGGTTCGCTTTATAGCGAGCCTTCATTTTTTTTCGAAAATGACGATATAACTTACATGAAGCATTAGAAATTGAAGGTGAAAACATGTCACAATTGACAATCAAAGATATCGAAAATCAACTATCCATGATACATAATGAACAGGATCAGTTTTTAAAGGACTGTGAAAATGATTCTCGCAAAGGGGTTCAAGTTCTTCTGCAACGATGGAGAAAGAAAAAAGCTGAAGAAAAGGCCTTAGAGCAACAATTTAAAGAAATGACCCAATATGAACAAGGCCTTTATAATATGGGGTATCGTTTTATAGCGGGAGTCGATGAAGTCGGTCGTGGTCCATTGGCAGGCCCAGTAGTTGCGGCTGCTGTCATTTTACCTCAAGATGCTTTTTTACCGGGCCTTAATGATTCAAAAAAACTATCTGAACAAAAACGAGAAGAATTATTCCAACAAATAACAGAATGCGCGATTTCTATCGGTATCGGGATTATACCTGCAGAAGTTATTGATGAAGTAAATATTTATCAAGCAACAAAGCAAGCAATGAAAAAAGCACTTATGGGTCTTTCTGAAAAACCTGATCATCTATTAGTTGACGCAATGGAAATACCAATCGCTATCCCTCAAACGTCGATCATTAAAGGAGATTCAAAAAGTGTTTCGATAGCAGCGAGCTCAATTATTGCAAAAGTGACTAGAGATCGTTTAATGGTCCGCCTAGGTCATGAGTATCCTCAATACGGGTTCGAAAAGCATATGGGATATGGTACAGCATATCATCTTGATGCGCTTAAAAAATACGGCGTTACAAGCGAACACCGACGTTCATATGCTCCAATTCGACAGATAATAGAGGTAAAATGATGATCCCAGTTCATTTAATACAAGCAATATTTAAGAGTGGAGCTGTACAAAAGCTTCACTCTCTTTCAAATGCAAGTCAGGGAGAAGAAAAAACACAAATTTCTTCCACCAACCTATCGAGGTTATTATCTGTAAAGACGAGTGAAATCTCTAAAAATGCATTCCAGCAAAATTCCTTATATCAAATGGACACAGTTGACCTAACGTCGAATGACCCTAGTCAATTTCTTCAATACCAATTTACCTTTCAAACTCAAGATAATAAGAACGTTTCTCTTTGGATGAATGGAAGGAAGAAAAATGGGAAAATTGATTCTGATTTTTGTCGTTTACTCTTTTCAATAGAACTAAAATATTTAAATGAAGTAGTCATTGATGTAAAGGTTCAAAATCGTATTATATCAATAGTGATTATTAATCAATCAGATAAAGTCGAGTCTTTGGTCAGTGAATTGAAATCTACCCTCCAAACGAATTTAGTTCCTTTAGGGTACCAGCTTTCATCAATAAAGATAAGTAACACATTAGAGAGGGAGAACGTGATTGGTCAAATCGACTCAACTCAAGTTCATGAAAGAGTAGATCTAAAAATATGAAAAAAGGACAAAAGAACAAAGCAAAAATGGCTGTTGCTTTGTCATATAACGAAAAAATAGACTCTGAGCCTAAGGTAATTGCAAAAGGTAGCGGGCTTGTAGCCGAAAATATAATTGAACAGGCAAAAGAACATGAAGTTCCAATACAAGAGGATACAGCTTTAGTAGAGTTGTTAGGGGAACTTAGAATAAATGAGGGGATTCCTGATGATTTATATCAAGTCGTTGCAGAAATTTTTGCTTTTGTTTACGAAATAGATAAATATCTTGAAGAATCAAAAAAATAGTTTTGTGGTATAGTAAATTAGTCATTATTTGTAGAAAAAAGAACAAATTCATGCGAAATGGTAGACAAGTAGTTAATTCAGTTATAAAATGAAAGCGCAGTCTAATTTTGTCGAGTTAACATCATAAAGAATGAGGAAAAAATCCTATCTCAGTATGATGTAAATTTCTATGCAAATAAGATTTTTCGGAAAAATTATAATTGTCATAGAAAGATTAAAAAAGAAAATGTATAATAACATTTGGACTGACAAAAAAATTCTTTGCTTTTATACATAAGAATGGAGGATGGGAAATGAATATCCATGAGTATCAAGGAAAAGAGATCCTCAGAAAATATGGGGTAGCTGTTCCAAATGGTAAGGTTGCTTTCACGGTTGATGAGGCTGTTGAAGCTGCAAAAGAACTTGGTTCCCAAGTTTGTGTTGTTAAAGCACAAATTCACGCAGGGGGTCGTGGTAAAGCGGGTGGAGTTAAAGTAGCGAAAAACCTAGATGAGGTTCGTACATATGCTAATGAAATCCTAGGTAAAACGCTTGTAACACACCAAACAGGACCAGAAGGTAAAGAAGTAAAGCGTCTTCTAATTGAAGAAGGCTGCGATATTAAAAAAGAGTACTATGTTGGACTAGTACTTGATCGTGCTACTTCTCGTGTGGTTTTAATGGCATCTGAAGAAGGTGGAACAGAAATCGAAGAGGTTGCTGAAAAAACACCTGAAAAGATTTTCAAAGAAGTAATCGATCCAGTAGTTGGATTATTGCCATTCCAAGCTCGTCGTATTGCTTTCAACATTAACATTCCAAAAGAATTAGTGAATCAAGCTGTTAAATTCATGACTGCTTTATACACTGCATTCGTTGAAAAAGATTGCTCAATTGCTGAAATTAACCCATTAGTTGTAACAGGCGATGGTAAAGTTATGGCGCTTGATGCAAAATTAAACTTTGATTCTAACGCATTATACCGTCAAAAGGACGTGCTTGAATACCGTGATTTAGATGAAGAAGATGCAAAAGAAATTGAAGCATCTAAATATGATTTAAGCTATATTTCACTAGATGGAAACATCGGATGTATGGTTAACGGTGCAGGTCTTGCTATGTCTACGATGGACATTATTAAGCACTACGGTGGCGATCCTGCGAACTTCCTTGATGTTGGAGGCGGTGCAACTGCAGAGAAAGTTACTGAAGCATTCAAAATCATTCTATCTGATGAAAACGTTAAAGGTATTTTCGTAAATATCTTTGGTGGAATTATGAAGTGTGATGTAATCGCAGAAGGTGTTGTAACTGCAACGAAAGAAGTAGGCTTGGAAATTCCTCTAGTAGTACGTCTTGAAGGAACAAACGTAGATTTAGGTAAAAAGATCTTACAAGAATCTGGTCTGAACATTACAGCTGCTGAATCAATGGCAGATGGTGCACAAAAAATCGTATCACTAGTAGGATAGAAAGGCAGGGGACAAACATGGGTGTTTTTGTTAATAAAGATACAAAAGTAATTGTTCAAGGGATAACAGGATCAACTGCATTATTCCATACAAAACAAATGCTTGAATATGGTACTAAAATTGTTGGTGGTACTTCACCTGGTAAGGGTGGAACTGAAGTAGAAGGAGTTCCTGTATTTAATACTGTAAAAGAAGCAGTAGAACAAACAGGTGCAACAGCTTCAGTAATTTATGTACCTGCTCCATTTGCAGCAGACGCAATTATCGAAGCAGTTGATGCTGAATTAGATTTAGCAATCTGTATTACTGAGCATATACCAGTATTAGACATGGTGAAAGTGAAACGCTATATGGAAGGTAAGAAGACTCGTTTAGTAGGTCCTAACTGTCCTGGTGTTATCACTGCTGATGAATGTAAAATCGGAATCATGCCTGGATATATCCATAAAAAGGGACATGTAGGTGTTGTATCACGTTCTGGTACATTAACTTATGAGGCTGTACACCAATTAACACAAGCTGGAATTGGTCAAACAACTGCAGTTGGTATTGGTGGAGACCCAGTAAACGGAACGAACTTCATCGATGTATTAAAAGCATTTAACGAAGATGAAGAAACATATGCGGTTATCATGATTGGTGAAATCGGTGGAACAGCTGAAGAAGAAGCTGCTGAATGGGTTAAAGCAAACATGACTAAACCAGTTGTTGGATTTATCGGTGGACAAACTGCGCCTCCAGGAAAGCGTATGGGCCATGCTGGTGCGATTATTTCTGGTGGTAAAGGTACTGCTGCTGAAAAGATCAAAACAATGAATGAATGTGGAATTAAGGTCGCTGAAACACCATCAGTTATGGGCGAGACATTAATTTCTGTTCTTAAGGAAAAAGGTTTATACGAAAAGTGTAAAACTCACTAATATATACACGAAAGAGGCAGTTCTTGTCTAGAGAACTGTCTTTTTCTGATGAAAAAAAGGAGAATTTATGGACAAATTTCGAGAAAACTTAATACATCTTCACCACTGTCGAGGAATAGGTTGGAAATCGATTTATAAAATACTACAGCATGATTCATCCCTCTCCCAAATTTATAAATACCCCCCTTCCCTTTATGAAAAAATCCTTTCATTGTCTAAAAATCAACTAACTATTTTTCTAAAAGATTTGCATTCTTTATCAATCCAAAGTATGCTAAAACAATATAGCGATAATAATGTGGGGATAATTACCATATTTGATCAAGAGTATCCTAGACTATTGAAACAAATTTATGATCCACCATGGGTCATTTATACGCTTGGAGACAAATCCTTGCTAAATAGTAAGAAATTATTAAGTGTTGTTGGTTCACGTACACCATCATCAACTAGTTTACAGAGTATGAAAAAAGTTTTAGAACCTTTGATTAAGCAAAATTGGGTATTGGTTAGTGGTTTAGCGCGTGGTATTGATACAATGGGACACCAATTAGCAATCCGAAATAATGGAAAAACAATTGCAGTCATCGCTGGCGGTCTTCATCATATTTATCCTCACGAGAATAAAGAGTTAGCAACTACCATCACTCAGAATCATATACTTATTTCTGAATATCCCCCATCCACAAAGCCTGAAAAATGGCAGTTTCCGATGCGAAATCGAATTATTAGCGGTTTAACTCAAGGAACTCTTGTCGTTGAAGCAAAAGAAAAAAGCGGTTCATTAATTACTGCTGATCAAGCTCTAAACCAAGGCAGAGAGGTCTTTGCGATACCAGGTTCGATATTAGAACCTTCATGTGTAGGAACGAATAAGTTAATCCAATCCGGAGCAAAATTAGTCCTTACAAGCGAGGATATTTTATCAGAATTTCATACTTTTGAATAAAGAATAACTAGTTAAAATGTATAAAAATAAATTTAACAGTTTGACAAACGGTACATGAATATTTAATAATATGGAGGATTTATTATTAAATTAGGCAATATTTATTATAAATGGAAAATTAATTTAACCTCTAAGGAGGAAGCGATACATGTCGGACTATTTAGTCATAGTTGAATCACCAGCAAAGGCAAAAACAATTGAGAGATATTTGGGTAAGAAATATAAAGTAAAGGCTTCAATGGGCCATGTACGAGATCTACCAAGAAGTCAAATGGGTGTAGATGCAAAAAATGATTTTGAAGTAAAATATATTACTATTCGTGGAAAAGGACCAGTGTTAAAGGAATTAAAAACTGCAGCAAAGAAAGCAAAGAAAGTCTTTCTAGCAGCCGACCCCGACCGCGAAGGAGAAGCAATCGCTTGGCATTTGGCACACTCGTTAGATCTTGATATTACTTCTGATTGTCGAGTTGTATTTAACGAAATTACAAAGGATGCCATTAAAGAATCCTTTAAACATCCACGTCCAATTAATCAGGCACTAGTAGATGCTCAACAAGCAAGACGTGTTCTTGACAGATTAGTAGGCTATAATATTAGCCCGTTGCTTTGGAAGAAAGTAAAAAAAGGTTTAAGTGCGGGACGAGTTCAATCAGTTGCTGTTAGATTAATTATTGATAGAGAAAAAGAGATTCAAAATTTTGAACCGGAAGAATATTGGTCAATTAAAGCGAACTTTTTAAAAGAAAATGAAAAAGTACAATTTGAAGGGCAATTTTACGGTGTAAATGGAAATAAAATAGAGTTAACAAATAAAACCGAGGTAGAAGATATCCTTTCTCAAATTGAAGCTGAATTCTCTGGGAGCGGTGATGAGTTAACAGCGGTGATTTCTAAAAAAGCGAAATCATTTACCATTACATCTGTTACAAAAAAAGAACGTAAAAGAAATCCGGCACCACCATTTATTACATCTTCCCTACAACAGGAAGCTGCGCGTAAATTAAATTTCCGTGCGAAGAAAACAATGATGCTTGCTCAACAATTATATGAAGGAATTGACCTAGGTAAGGAAGGAACAGTTGGTTTAATCACATATATGCGTACAGATTCAACTCGAATTTCAGAGACAGCCGTTCAGGAAAGTTCCCAATATATTGAACAGACATTTGGAAAACAATTTTTAACAGATACAAAAAGGAAAGAGAAAAAAGGTGCGAATACACAGGATGCTCACGAAGGGATTCGCCCGACTTCAGTCTTCAGAGAACCAAATAGTGTGAAACAATATTTAAGCAGAGATCAACTTAGATTATATAAATTGATTTGGGAGCGATTTGTTGCTAGTCAAATGGCTTCTGCAATCTTGGATACAATGAGTGTTGACCTAAATTATGGAGACGTTGTGTTCAGAGCCACTGGATCAAAAGTTAAATTCCCTGGATTTATGAAGGTTTATGTTGAGGGTAATGATGACAATGTTGAAGAAAAAGAGAAGATGCTACCTGATTTAAAAGAGGGTGACCGAGTATTTGCTACAGATATTGATCCGAAGCAACACTTTACTCAGCCACCTCCAAGATATACGGAAGCTCGACTTGTTAAAACGATGGAGGAACTTGGAATAGGAAGACCTTCAACTTATGCACCAACTTTGGATACTATCCAGAAAAGAGGCTATGTTTCCTTAGATAATAAACGTTTTGTTCCTACCGAATTAGGGGAAATCGTAGATGAGTTAATGCTTGAATTCTTCCCGAGAATTTTAGATGTAGAATTTACTGCAAAAATGGAGCATGACCTTGATGAAATTGAAGAAGGTAAAACTGAGTGGATCAAAATTATTGATGAATTTTATCAGGACTTTGAAAAGAGATTAGAAATTGCAGAATCAGAAATGAAGGAAGTAGAAATTAAGGATGAACCTGCGGGTGTAGATTGTGAAAACTGTGGTCATCCTATGGTTTACAAAATGGGTCGCTACGGCAAATTCATGGCCTGTTCCAATTTTCCAGATTGTCGCAATACAAAACCGATTGTAAAAGAAATCGGGGTTCCTTGTCCGAAATGTGAAAAAGGAAATATTGTTGAGAGAAAAAGCAAGAAGAAAAGAATTTTTTATGGTTGCGATCAATACCCAGAATGTGATTTTCTATCTTGGGATAAACCACTAGCTCGGAAATGTCCAAAGTGTGAAAACCTATTAGTTGAGAAAAAACTCAAAAAAGGAATTCAGGTACAATGTGCACAGTGTGATTATAAAGAAGAAACTCAGAAGTAACATGTGGTGGTGAGCAGCGTACAGCTCACCACTTTCCATTTTCTATCGGAAAAAGCGGATTTCTTACGCAATTCAGAATTTTGTAAAAAAATCAGAGTTTTTATTTGCAAGGGCTACTAAATTGTGATAATATTTAGTAGCCCTTGTGAGGTGGATAAATTGGAAGATGTGAACAAATCGTTACAGTTATTCAAAGAATATTTACAAATTGAGAAAAATTATTCAGAATATACTATTGTGCATTATGAACAGTCAATTGAAGACTTTTTCTTATTTATGAACCGAGAAACAATCTTAAATCTTACTGACGTAACATATTCCGATGTGCGTTTGTATCTAACTGAGCTTTATAAGAAACAATATGCAAGACGTACTGTTGCAAAAAAAATATCAACATTGCGCAGTTTTTTTAATTTCCTTTTAAGGGAGAAGCTTATTTCTCAAAATCCCTTTATACTGGTGTCATTACCAAAAAGGGAACAAAGACTTCCCCATTTTTTATATGAAGAAGAATTGGAAAAGCTATTTAGAGTTTCAGATGTTTCAACTTGCTTAGGGCAACGGGATCAAGCTTTACTTGAGTTATTATATGCGACTGGAATCCGTGTAAGTGAATGTTGTAAGCTCACTCTCCAGGACTTGGACTTTTCAACAGGAACCGCGTTTGTTCACGGAAAGGGAAACAAACAGCGATATGTCCCTTTTGGAAGCTATGCTGAACAAGCACTAACAAACTATATATCCAAAGGTCGCAAGGATTTACTTGAAAAAGCTTCAGTACATACAAACCATTTATTTCTTAATTTCCGGGGTGGACCACTAACAACAAGAGGAGTCAGGGTAATCTTAAATAATATGATTAAGAAGACGTCTTCTACTATTCATATTAGTCCACACGTATTAAGACATACTTTTGCTACACATCTTTTAAACGAGGGCGCTGATATGAGGTCTGTACAAGAACTGCTGGGCCATGAAAGTTTGTCATCAACACAGGTGTATACACATGTTACAAAGGATCATTTGCGAAATATCTATAAGTCCTCACATCCACGTGCATAAGGAGGTTGTTTGAGAAATGTCTAATTTTCATGCAACAACAATATTCGCTGTAAAACATAAAGGAAAATCAGCAATGGCTGGTGATGGTCAAGTTACCTTTGGAAATGCCGTTGTTATGAAACATACAGCAAGAAAGGTACGAAAACTATTTCAAGGAAGGGTTATTGCTGGTTTTGCGGGGTCGGTCGCTGATGCGTTTACCCTATTTGAAATGTTTGAAGGACGCCTAGAAGAGTTTAATGGAAATTTGCAAAGGGCAGCAGTTGAACTTGCAAAAGAATGGAGAAGTGATAAAATTCTTCGTAAATTAGAGGCAATGCTTATTGTGATGGATGAGAAGGATTTGCTACTTATTTCTGGAACAGGCGAAGTAATTGAGCCAGATGATGGAATTTTGGCAATTGGCTCTGGTGGGAATTACGCGCTCTCTGCAGGACGTGCATTAAAAAAATATTCAGGTGATCATTTAACTGCAAGGGAAATTGCAAAAGCTTCATTAGAAATTGCAAGTGAAATTTGTGTGTATACAAATGAAAATATTATAGTTGAAGAACTATAAGGAGGGGATACCTTTGAAGACGAATCTAACCCCAAGACAGATTGTAGAAAAATTAGATCAATACATCATTGGCCAAAATGAAGCAAAAAGAGCTGTGTCAGTAGCATTAAGAAATCGATATCGTCGCAACTTGCTTAACGAAAAGCTAAGAGATGAAATTGTACCCAAGAATATATTGATGATCGGGCCAACCGGAGTAGGTAAAACTGAAATAGCTAGGCGATTAGCAAAACTAGTTGGTGCACCTTTTATTAAAGTAGAAGCAACGAAATTTACTGAAGTTGGATATGTCGGACGTGATGTTGAATCGATGGTTCGGGACTTAGTTGAAACGTCAGTTCGCCTTGTAAAAGAGGATAAAATGGTTCAAGTATCCGAACGTGCTGAGGAAAATGCAAATAAACGAATAGTTGAACTACTTGTCCCAAGTTCTAAAAAGCAAACATCTTATAAAAATCCACTTGAGATGCTTTTTGGAGGCAATAACACTGAACCCGAAGTAGAGAAAACGAATGAAGATGAAAGCTTGAGTGAAAGAAGAAAGCGAATGGCGCATAAGCTTGCACTTGGTGAACTCGAGGATTATTATGTAACTGTCGAAGTAGAGGAGCAACAGGCATCTATGTTCGACCTACTACAAGGCTCTGGTATGGAAAATATGGGAATGAATATGCAGGATGCATTAAGTAACCTCATGCCGAAAAAGCGTAAAAAGCGTAAATTAACAGTTAAAGAAGCTCGTAAAGTCTTAACAAATGAAGAAGCCGCTAAACTAATTGATATGGATGAGGTAACACAGGAAGCTGTAAACCGAGCAGAACAGTCGGGTATTATTTTTATCGATGAGATTGACAAGGTTGCAGGTAAAAGTCATAATTCTTCTTCTGCAGATGTTTCAAGGGAAGGAGTCCAACGTGATATTTTACCAATTGTAGAAGGTTCGACAGTTGTCACCAAATATGGTTCTGTTAAAACAGATCATATGCTCTTTATTGCAGCTGGGGCTTTTCACATGTCAAAGCCTTCAGATTTAATCCCTGAATTACAAGGTCGTTTTCCGATTCGTGTAGAGCTAACTAAGTTGACAGTAGATGATTTCTACCGTATCTTAGTTGAGCCAGATAATGCATTATTGAAACAATATTCAGCATTATTAGAAACAGAAGGTATACAACTGGAATTTTCTGACGATGCTATTCGTAAGATAGCTGAAGTTGCCTTTCAAGTGAACCAGGATACAGATAATATTGGTGCTCGTCGTCTACATACAATTATGGAAAGACTATTAGAGGATTTATCATTTGAAGCGCCGGACATTACGATGGAAAAAATCACAATTACTCCACAATATGTCGATGAGAAATTAAGTACAATTGTAAAAAACAAAGATTTAAGTCAGTTTATTTTGTAAGTTTATCAGGAGGAACAAGAAAAATGCCATTATTAGAAAGAACTAGAAAAATTAATGCAATGCTGCAAAATGCAGCAGGTAAACCAGTTAACTTTAAGGAAATGTCAGAAACATTAACCGATGTAATCGGTGCGAATACTTTCTTATTAAGTCGTCGTGGGAAACTTCTTGGTTTTGCCATCAAGCAAACGATTGAAAATGAAAGAATTAAGAAAATGATTGAGGATCGTCATTTCCCTGAAGAGTACACACAAAGCTTATTCAACATTCAGGAAACATCATCTAATCTCGATATTGAAAGTGATTATACTGCTTTTCCAATCGAGAACAAGGAATTGTTTAAGAATGGACTAACAACGATTGTTCCGATAATCGGTGGTGGAGAACGATTAGGAACACTCATTCTTTCAAGACTAGATGAAAGATTTGAAGATGATGACCTTATCTTAGCTGAATATGGTGCAACAGTTGTTGGTATGGAAATTCTGCGTGAAAAAGCTGAAGAAATTGAAGAAGAAGCTAGAAGCAAAGCTGTTGTTCAGATGGCAATTAGTTCATTATCTTATA
>Ga0182742_1000707_pt1 | contig 49156 bp, 40 predicted proteins | sample eDN5th37CBELigMG_FD_128880 | JGI IMG/M metagenome (GOLD analysis project Ga0182742, IMG submission 128880) | Enriched Miracle-Growth compost microbial communities from Emeryville, California, USA - eDNA 5th pass 37_C BE-Lig MG (version 2)... ...
ATCAGCATCCCCGACCACCTGCTTCATGACAAAGCAGGCAGCGCAACAGCCAATCTATAGGGGGTCAATTTTGGACGCCGATCCCCCGGCTCAGGGGGTCACTATTGCAGGCCGAATAACATCGATCTGCTCAAGACCGGGGCTCTTCCATCCAACTTTGTGGGTACGGAGCGCCGCGTCCCTGTGGAGGACCTTGCCCGATACAAAAAGCAGATCGACGCGCAGCGCCGGAAGGCGCTCGATGAACTGGCCGCTGAAGCGCAGGAGCTTGGGCTCGGATATTGAGCCGCCTAAGCCCCCCATGATGATCCAAAATTCGGAACGACCGGTGTCGGTGGCGCAAAGCCGCGCCCTTCTTTCCTCTGGCCTATGCCACTATAACGCGTAGTGGGACCGAGCATCGTGGAGGTTCAAGTTTGCTTGTGAGGGCAAGGGGTTGTCATGAGGGCAGCGATTCTGTTCCAACGCCGGGTGATTTCGTCGAGGTGCGCACCCGCCGTTGGCTCGTGGAGGACGTGACGGGCGGAGGGGCGCAGGTTCGAGCGCGGCTCGCCTGCATCGATGACGACGCGCAGGGTGAGACACTCGAAGTGCTCTGGCGTGACGAAGTCGACGCCTCGGTTGTCGCAGATAGCCACTTATCCGTGTTCGAAAACCCGGGGACCGACGATCCGGAGGTGTTCTCGGCTTACCTACGTTCGATCCGCTGGAACACCGCGACCGCGGCCGACCGAAAGCTCCTTCAGGCGCCGTTCAGAGCCGGCATTCATCTCGATGCATACCAGCTGGTGCCGCTTGCGAAGGCGCTCGCCCTCCCTCGGGTCAATCTGCTGATCGCCGATGATGTCGGTGCCGGCAAGACCATCGAAGCCGGACTGATCCTGCGCGAACTCATCCTCCGGCGCCGCGTCGATTTCGTCGTCGTGTGCGCGCCTCCGTCGATGACGCGCCAATGGCAGGACGAACTTCAAGCCAAGTTCGGCCTCGCCTTCACGATCATCGATCGCGAATACCTCGCGGCGGTTCGGCGCGAGCGCGGCTTCGCGGTAAATCCGTGGTCGTCGGGTTCGCTCTTTTTGCTCTCCCACTCGCTCGTCACGGACGAGGTCTACACCGCCGGGCTCCGCGACGTGCTCGGCGAATTCCGCGCCCGCTCGCTGCTGATCCTCGATGAGGCGCACCATGCAGCGCCCGCTTCCGGGTCGCGTTACGCCATCGACAGCCAATTCACGCGTGCGATCGAGTCTCTGGCGCCGCGCTTCGAGCACCGGCTTTTCCTCACGGCCACGCCTCACAACGGACACTCCAACTCCTTTACCAAGCTCCTCGAAATCCTCGACCCACAGCGCTTCACGGCGGGCGTTGATGTGCAGCCGGACGATCTCGCGCCGGTCATGGTGCGGCGTCTGAAATCGGACCTGAAGCGCTTCGGCGAGAATTTCCCGACGCGGCGCGTCGAGGCCATCGTCATTGATAACTTGCCGGCCGATGCTCCCGAACTTGTCCTCGCCAACAAGCTCGCCGCTTATGACGCACTGGTAGCCGAGCGCACGCGCAATCTGCCGCCGGCCGCGGTGGCGCGATCGCGACTCACGATGGTCGGGTTGCAGCAGCGGTTGCTTTCGTCGATCGCGGCATTCACGCGCACGCTACAAAAGCACCGCGACAGACTTGAACAACGCCTTTCGGACCTGCCGGCCGTCCAGCCCGATGCTTCGCTGCTCGAACCCGTGGAGTTGGAGGACGAACCTGAAGATGAGGCGGAGGCAGAAGCGAGGATCACGAAAGAAGAAGACGAGGCGGCCGAGGCGATCGACGCCGGCATCGGTGACAAGGCGCTCGTTGACGAGATGCTGGAGATTGCGCGTCGGCACGCGAACCGCCCCGACGCGCGGATCGCCAAGCTGAACGCCTGGATTCGGGAAAACATGACGGCCAGCGGCCAGTGGAGTGAGCGGCGTCTGCTCCTGTTCACGGAATATGAGGACACGCGTCGCTGGCTCGAACGGCGGCTCTTGGAGGCGCTGCACGATCTCGATCCGGAGGACCGCATCGCCTGCTTCACCGGCGCCACCTCGACCGACCGGCGCGAAGAGCTGAAGCGGCGTTTCAACGCCGATCCTGCCACCGATCCGCTGCGCATCCTGATCTGCACCGACGCGGCGCGCGAGGGCATCAACCTGCAAGCGCGCTGCCACGACCTGATCCACATCGATCTGCCGTGGAATCCCGCAAGGCTGGAGCAGCGCAACGGCCGCATTGACCGCAAGCTCCAGCCCTCGCCCAAGGTATGGTGCCGCTATTTCGTCTATCGCCAGCGCCCCGAAGATCGCGTGCTTCAAGTCCTCGTCGAAAAGACCGAGCGGATACACGAGCAGCTCGGCTCCGCCGGACAGGTGTTGTCGGATCGGATCGCCGACCTGCTTGCGCGCAAGGGCCTGCGTGATTCGCACGTGACCGATGAGATCGATGCGCTGGAAAAGGACCCGCGCGTCGCCAAGGCGCGGGAGGAGATGGACGACCGCGAGGAGCGGCGCCTTCAGCGTGAGGCGCGCGAGCTTGACCGCATGCGCAAGCTCCTCGAAGATTCGCGAAAGCGTGTGGGTGTTGAGTCGACCGACCTGAAGGCGGTGGTCGCCGCGGCGCTGCACCGCGCCGGCGCCTCGCTCGACGACGCGCGCGCCGGCGAGGTTGGCGCCACCGAGCTGTTCCGGCTCGATCCCAACACGCCCGTGTTTGGTCATGGCGGCTGGCAGGAGGCGCTCGACGATCTCCGCGTCCGCCGGCGTGGCCGGCGGGAGAGGCTGAAGGCCTGGCGCGCCGAAGCGCCGTTGAAGGCCATTGCCTTTGAGCCCGCACGCGATCCGAATACCGGCGTCGACGCCGAGAACGTAGTGCAGGTCCATCTCGAGCACCGGCTGGTGCGCCGGCTGTTGTCGCGCTTTCTGAGCCAGGGCTTCACCAGCGGGTTGAGCCGCGTGTGCTCGATCATCGGGCCCGGCGCGCAGCCGCGCGTGGTACTGATCGGCCGGCTTGCGCTCTATGGGCCTGGCGCCGCGCGCTTGCATGAGGAATTGCTCATGGTGACGGCGGCCTGGACCGAGCCGGATCGGCGCACCAGCCCGCTGCGGCCTTTCGGCGAGCGCGGCGAGGAGGCGACGCTCGACCAGCTCGAACAGGCGTTGCGGGAGAACCGCACGCCGTCGCCGGCGATCATCGAACGGTTGCGCGCCTCGGCGGTCCGCGATGCGGGCGATCTCGAACCGGAGTTGCAACGGCGCGCAGAGGCGCGGCGCGCGGAAGTCGCGCGCGAGTTACTCACCGTCGGCGAGGAGGAATCGGAAGCGCTGCGCCGGCTCCTCGTCGATCAGCGCGACCGCATCGCCAGGCGCGAAGCGTCCTTCGACGATCGGCAGCTCAGCCTTGAGTTCGATCGGGCCGAGGCCGAGCAGGCGCGCCGCGACCGCCGCCGCTGGCAGGCAAAATACGAGCGGCTCGCCCGCGAGATCGAGATCGAGCCGGAGCGCGTCCGTCAAAGCTACAGTGTCGTCGCCGACCGGCTGGAGATCGTCGGCCTCGTCCACCTTTGGCCCAAGAGCAATTGAGATGGCCCAGGGCGATCCGAACCGCGACCCGAATCTCGAATGGCTCGGCTATGTGCAGCCGGTCGGGCTTGTCCTCAGCCCGGTCATTCTCGATCGCTATGGCCTCGTGCCCGAGGAACAGACGCGCGCGGACGGCGATGCCGTCGCCGCTTGTCTCGCGCCCGAGGGCGAGGCGCGAGCGCTCGCCGATCCGTGGACGTTCTTCTCACGCATCCTTGGATGGCGCGAGCATCAGGTCGCCGGCCTGCCTAACGGCAAGCGGTTGCCGGATGGTTTGTCGGTCGCCATCGACGAGGATACGGTTCTCGATCCGCATTGGGCGGTGATCGATCCTGAAGGTAAGCCCACGCTGCTTGTGCGTATCGAGGAGCCGAGCGTTGCGGCGGATCAGCGCGGAGCGCTTGCCGGCTGGGAGGCGACGCCGCATCAGCGCTTCGAGCGGCTCTTGCGCGAAAACGAGGCCGGCGTGCGCGCCGGCATCCTGCTCACGGACGATCAGCTGCGCCTTGTCTACGCGCCGAAGGGCGAGACGAGCGGTTGGCTGACCTTCCCGTTGCGTCAGCTAGGAACGCTTCCAGCAAGCCCCGCGCGGCGCAGCCGTGTAGCGATTGGTGGCTATCCGATGCTCGGCGGCCTCAAGCTCGCGCTCAACGCCTTCCGCCTGCACAACGATACGCCCGAGCGGCGCCTGCCGGCGCTCCTCAAGCAAAGCCGCGATGCGCAGGCCGAGGTCTCGGCGAAATTGGCCGAGCAAGTGCTCGGCAGCCTGCACCAGCTCCTGCGCGGCCTTTACGCCGCCGATGAAGCGCGGATCGCGCGCCTCGCCAAGGACCAGCCGGATCATCTATACGGCGGGCTGCTCACGGTGCTGCTCCGGCTCGTCTTTCTGCTCTACGCCGAGGATCGCGGCTTGATCCCGTCGGCGACGGACGAAGAGGCGCGTCAGCTCTATCGCCAGGGCTACGGCGTGCGCGATCTCCACGCCAAGCTGACCGCCGACGCCGCGCGCTATCCCGACACGATGGAGGAGCGCCGCGGCGCCTGGGCGCGGCTGCTCGTGCTCTTCCGCCTCGTCCACAAGGGCGGGGGCGGCGGCTTCATCATGGGCCGCGGCGGCGACCTGTTCGATCCGGCGATCTACCCGTTTCTCCTCGGACAGGACACGCCTGAGGATCGCATTGCCCCCGCAGCCGTCTCGGACGGCACGATCCTCGGCGTGCTCGACAAGCTCCTGGTGCTGGGCGGCGAGCGGCTGTCCTACCGCACGCTCGATGTCGAGCAGATCGGCAGCGTATACGAGACGGTGATGGGCTTCACCGTCGAGACGATGCGCGGGCCGGCGCTGGCGCTGCGCGGCGGCAAGAACGACAAGGTGCCGGTATTCGTCGATCTCGCCGAGCTTGCGGGGTTGAAGGGTTCCGATCGGCAGAAGAATCTGAAGGACCACCAGGTCAAGCTGCCGGACAAGGTGGCGAAGGCGGTCGCGGCGGCAAAGACGCAAGAAGAGCTCGAAGTGGCGCTGAAACCGCGGGTGGACGAGCGCGCCTCGCCCGGCGCGATGCTCGCTCCGCCCGGTGCGCCGCTGTTACAGCCGACGGACGAGCGCCGGCGCACGGGCAGCCATTACACGCCGCGCGATCTGACTAATCCGATCGTGGAACACGCGCTGGAGCCGGCCTTCGAGCGGCTCGGGCCGGACGCCAAGCCGGAAGACGTGCTGGCGCTCAAACTGTGCGACCCGGCCATGGGCTCGGGCGCATTCCTGGTCGAGGCCTGCCGGCAGCTTGCGGTGCGGCTGGTGAAGGCCTGGACGCGCTGGCCCGAAATGCGCCCGCGCATCCCCGACGACGAGGACGAGGAGCTGCACGCCCGGCGCCTCGTCGCGCAGCGCTGCCTCTATGGCGTCGATAAGAACCCGCGCGCGGTGGAGTTGGCAAAACTCTCGCTCTGGCTTGCGACGCTCGCGCGCGAGCACGAGTTCACCTTCCTTGACCATGCGCTCAAATGCGGCGACAGCCTCGTCGGGCTTACGAAGGAACAAATCGCCGCGACGCACTGGGATACATCCAAACCGCCGACCTTCGTCGGCAAGCTCGTCGCCGATCATCTGCGCGACGCCGAGCAAGGTCGCTCACGCATTCAAGCCGAGGCGGAATGGGCGACTGAGGCTGAGCTTCGGTCGCAGCTCAAGGCAGTCGATGCGAAACTCGAAGTCGCGCGGCTGATTGGCGATGGCGTCATCGCGGCATTCTTCTCCACGGACAAGCCGAGGAAGCGGACCCAGGCGCTCGTCGAGTTTCAGAAGCTGGTTCAGAGCAATCTCGGATCGCGCGACTGGGCTGAAAAAGCTGCTTGGTTCTCGGACGAATTGCTGATGGGCGAGCATCCAGTCCGGCCCTTTCATTGGGCTATCGAATTCCCGGAGGTGTTTGATCCCAAGCGCCGCGACGGCAATCCCGGCTTCGACGCAATGGTTGGCAATCCACCTTTCATGGGTGGCACTCGAGTCACGGAGAACCTAGGAGAGACATACTCGGACTGGCTGAACCAGCTCCATGACGGCGCGAACCGCCGAGCTGATCTCATCGCGCATTTCTTTCGGAGAGCTTACAGCAGCCTGAGGTCAGGTGGGGCGTTTGGCCTTATCTCGACGAATACAATTGCACAAGGCGATACTCAGGAGAGCGGCTTACGGTGGCTCGTCCGGCACGCAGCATGCATCTATCGATGCATGCGCAGGCTGAAATGGCCGGGCGAAGCAGCCGTTGTCGTGTCCGTTGTTCACATCAGCAAAGGACAAACGCGACCAAGCCTTCTAAATGAGCGCGCGGTTTCCAGAATCTCAGCCTGGCTCACTGAAGGTGAACTCGACGATCTTCCTCGGAGGCTGGCTGCAAACGCGCGACTCGCATTTCGCGGCCATGAGATTGGAGGCAGAGGTTTTCTGTTCACGGCTGACGGCGATAACGGTCGTAGTTCGACATTCTCCGATATGGAATGGCTGTTTCAAGTTAGCCCTGAATCTCGTTCTATTGTGAAGCCTTACATCGGCGGCGAGGAGGTTAACACTACACCTGATCACAGCGCTCAGCGGTACGTTATTGACTTCGGAAATCTTGAAGAAGCAATCGCCAAACTGACCTATCCTGAGGCTTTTGGGATCGTTGAGCGTCTGGTGCGACCGGAGCGGATGAAGCTTCTCAGCAAAGGTGGCTGGAGCGCCCGTCGGGCCGAAAGGTGGTGGGTGTTTGCCCAGCGCGCCGACTCGATGGAAGAGGCAATTGACGGCATGAACAGTGTCATCGGCATTTGCAGAGTTTCTCCGCACATGTCGTTCACGTTCCTTGATCGCAGGCAGATATTTTCGGTCGATCTTCGGATTATTGCATCCGATAGGTTTGGTGATTTTGGTGTGTTGCAATGCCGTGTCCACGAAGTATGGGCTCGGTTTTTTTGCTCTTCGATGAAGGACGATTTGCGCTACTCCCCGTCAGACTGCTTCGGTAATTTTCCCCGCCCTCTCGAAGGGCAATCCGGGGCGAGTATCAGCGTCATTGGCAACAATTATTTTGACCACCGCGCGACGTTGATGGTCGCCCGCAACGAGGGGATGACCAAGACCTACAACCGCTTCCACGATCCCGACGAACGCGGCGAGGACATCATGCGCCTGCGCGAGCTTCACGCCGAGATGGATCGCGCCGTGCTGCGCGCCTACGGCTGGGACGATCTCGCCGCGCGCGCCGAGCCGATCTTCCTCGACGAGACCAACGAGGACGACCACACATATCAGGGCCGCCTGTTCTGGCCGTCCGCCTTCCGCGACGAAGTCCTCGCCCGCCTCCTCGCCCTCAACGCCCAGCGCCACGCCGAAGAACTCCGCCTCGGCCTCGCACCGGGAACGAAGGGAGAGACGGGGGAGGAGGGAGAGGCCGACGTGGAAGAAGAGGAGGAGGAAAACGCGCGGGCGAAAGCCTGATGCAACTGGACGTTGCCCAGGCGGGGCATGTACCTTTGCGGCGGCTTTGACAGCACGATGGGGGGGGAAGACATGCCAGCGCGCAAACGCGGCCCGAAGCCGCGGTATAAGGTAAATGTCGCAATGCAGGCGTGGGACATCGCCAAGGCGGGGGCGGCGATCACGCTCAAGGTGCGTCATCGCGGCGGCCACCTCGGGACGATCGAAATCGGCCAGGGCAGCCTGCGCTGGAAACCGCCATACGGCCGATTCAAGCGCATCCCTTGGTCGCGGGTCGCCGACATTTTGAACAATCAGTAGGACGGCGGTACGCCCGCCTCGGCGTCTCACGCGAATGCACTGAAGGGCGCGCGAGGATGATCGCGGTGTCAAAACCGAACGATTGATCGTGCAACCACAGAGCAGCCGATGCCAATCTGTAGTCGATGCGGCAGTGAAATCGAATTTCGCTACATCGACGGGCGCTGTGTGCCGCTGCATCTCTATGGTGGCGGGTGCGGCGGGTCCGCACGTTCGGAAGTCTACGATTATGCTGGCTACAGCCGCAGCAAGGAAAGCTCGTGCTTTTTGACGACCTGCCCCGAATGCGGCTGCGAAGTATACTTTATACGCCACAACGGCGGCAGCGTCTGGATCGATCCTCCGCTGGGACCGCCCTGGTACAAGCATCCCTGCATGGACAACACCTATGTGGCGGCGAAGGGCGTCCGCTCGCAGGTCGTTAGCGAGTCCGCTCTTGCAAAATTCACAGTGCGCGACGGCCTCATCATCGGAATCGTCAAGGAGGCCGAGGCATCTTTCTCGAAACGTTGCTCCCTGATCAACATCGAAACCGGAAAGGACGTGAGCATCGTCCTTCTGATGAAGGGCAACGCGGGTTTCCTCGTCGGACGCCTCGTTCTTTATGACCAGCGGGGAAAAGTCGTCCCTTGGGTCGACAACGATAGCTACACATTCCGCGTCATCGCGCGCCTCAAACCCCGACCTGTTCGGCCGGGTTCGCTTGCGCTGCACATCGAATGCCCTGAGTGCATTAGCAGAATCAAAGCGGGCGACCTGCCAGAACATCTCAAGCGGCACCACTTTTTTCCCCGCACAATCGACCTGGATAAGGTGCTCGATCAGTCTCCATTGATGACCCGGAAGCGCGGCGCTTCCGGCACGACGAAGGCAAGGCCGGCGGTCTTGCACCGCATTTGCCCCAACCCATCGCGGTGGGACGGCGTATTCAAGCAGTTAGTCGAGTATGCCGAGGCGAATTCATGTAATCCAAGCCGACCCCCGACACCTCTCATTCTTGCGGGTTGGGCGTACAGCAACGATTTCGACAAGATGCGCAGGTGGAAAGAAACGGTCGATTGGGCGTCGGCCAATGACTGCGTGAGCATCGTCGAAGGATTGTCCGACCAAGACTTCTATCAGGTCAAAGAGCTGAGTAACCTTCCAACCGGTCCGATGGGCGGTCCATGTTATCGGCCGTGGGATTTCGAAAGGAAGGTGCGGCCTTCCGCGGAACAGTTGGCGAAGCATTTTGAATATTTGCGGGTTCACTGGGCCGACATCGTGGGATCGACTCTGTCAAGTGTCACGAGCCCGGTGGCATTCACGGGCAAGAAGGCGCGGCGATTGCTGGTGAGGGCTGACGGCGCCGCCACCCCATCGTGGGGAGGTTGGTCACATCGATCGTCGGACGAGACCATGCGGCGAACGTTCACCCATTTCCGCTCTGCCGTTAATAAGGAAATCGCACCGCATGAAGTCGATCATATCGAGTTCGTCACTGAATAGAGTTACGGCGCGCAATCGCTCATTCGCCAGCGCACTGTTCACAAGAGCGGCCAGCGCGGGTGCAATGCTCAGGCTGTGAGCTTTTGCTGCCCGGCCAATCTGCCTCGACGAGACCCACGAGGGTGACCAGATCGATCGCCGTTAATTAAGATGCTGAGCATTGGGGGGATACTATGAAGACCATCCGGACGGGGAAGGTCGGTGATTTGACGCTGCGCCTCGTCGAGAAGGACCGAACCTTCATCGGTCTCGTCTTTGCGGCGGACAATTCCAAGAAGGTCCAGATCGAGGGCACTGACGCGTACGACGTGTGGCGACGCCTCCATGACGAGGCCGGAAAGGCAAATCCTAAATACTTCGGCTTCGACGGCGCGCGGGCGCGCTTCCTGCGCTTTTTCCCGAACGGCTTCCATTCGGCGGGCTACGCAAGCGCCGAGCGTGACTACAAGGTTGCTGCCAAGCAGCGCCTCGACGACACCGCGCCACTTGATCAGGCGGTCAGCGGCTCGGGACTAGGCGAAGCGATTCTCGCCGTGTTTCGCGCAACTAACCTGCTCTCGCCCTTCGAAAAGGTGCGGTTGCAAGACGTGCTGCGGGGCCCTTTGGCCGACGAATTCGTCCGTGCTGCAGCGCGCTTTACGTTAGGCGAGGGAAAGCCAGCGCTCCTACAGATGGAGCGTGCGCTGAAACCGCACGACAACGCGAAATGGACCGTCGCGACCTACCTGCCGTTCTTGTGGCGGCCGGAGGAGCACATGTTTCTGAAGCCCGAGGTCACGAAGGACTTCGCGGCCCGCGTCGGGCACCGCTTCGCGACCGATTACGAGGCGCGGCTGGACTTTGCCGTCTACGAGAGCCTCCTCGATCTTGTTTCCAAAACTGCCGCCGAATTGGCGGAGTTCAAGCCGCGCGACCGCATCGATGTGCAAAGCTTCATCTGGGTCGTCGGCGACTACAAAGAGGATAGCGAGCAGCCGCGAGCATAGGCCACTTTTCAGGGCACCCGCCAATGGCGATCAAGCTCACCGACCTATTCGCTCGCGTCCCGCCCGAGGTGGAGGCACGGGTTCGTCGGGCGCGCGATCAGGCGCGGCCGGCGGTGCAAGAAGCGTTGCGCGCGGAATGCCGTCTTGTCCTGCGAACGGCTGAGGAGACTGAGCAGAAGCGGCCGGGAGCGCAGGTTCCGATCGAAATCGCGCCCGGCTATCCAGCCGTCCTGAAGGAAATCGAATTTCCCGATGACATCGAGCGAATCATGCTGCTCGGGCGCTACCGGGCTTCATTGGAGCAAACCCGCGACGCGATACCCGGGCTTCTTCAACTGCGTGACGCGCTGGTCCGCCGCAACGAGCCGGAATCTCTGCTGGCGGCGACCGTTCCGCAGCTGCAATCGGTTGCCGCCTGGGCGGCGCGCCTCCTCGACATTCTGGACAAGCACGATCCGCTGAAGAGGGTTTTGTCGGTGCGCGAAGACTTCCTCGGCGTCTACGAGTACGACGCACGAGGCTTATTCGTTGACGAACACGCAGCCAATCGCGCGACGATCCGGCTTTACTGGGGCGTCATCGGCTTGGTCTCGGAATGGCTCGGGTGCAGCGTTGAAGATTTGACGGCCGTGGTGCTCACTCACGAACTCGCGCACGCCTACACCCAACTCGGTGCGGACATCGAAGGGCGCCGTTGGGCCGCGCCGTCTTTCGCCAAGGCCGAAACCGCACTGAAGGAGGGCCTCGCGCAATACTACACCGATCGTGTGTTGCGCCGCTTGGAGCGCCGCCACGGCGGTGCGCTCAACGTCTTCCTGAAGATGTTGCCGCACCAGCCGGCCGCGTATCGTTCACATGAAGTCTGGGTGAAGGATTTCTCACCCGAGGCGGTTCGCCGGGCAATGCTTGAGGTACGCCGCTGGAACGAGGGCAAGCTGGAGAATTTCAGCGATCGGGTGAAGGCCGCGCAATCCGGTTTGAGCCCCGAAGCAAGGGAGGACAGTTAACCGGATAGTCGCAAGAAAATCTTGCATTTTTTAATCCGCAAGATTATGTTGGCTGCGTCGGCAGGAGGCGGCCATGGCTAACCCTTTGATCGGACAGAGGTTGAAGACCTTGCGGGAGGAAAAGAAGCTCTCGCAGGACGACCTCGCGCGCCTTTTCGGTTTCAAGGATCGGCAGACGGTTTCGGCCATCGAGACTGGCGAGCGCCGGCTTTCGGCCGATGAGCTCCTGCTGGCGGTCCGGGAGCTCGGCGCCCCGCTCGACTATTTCACCGATCCATTTCGCCTCGTCGGCGAGGGCCGTTTCAACTGGCGGCAGTCGAATGTGCCGCCGGCCGTGCTCGGTGCTTACGAGCGCGTCGCCGGTCAGATCATCGCCGCCTTCCGCACGCTGGGAACAGAGGTTGGCGAGAAGCCGCCGCTGGTGCGCCATTCGCTTCGGCTGACCAAGAACTCGCGCTTTGAGGACGCGGCCGAAGCCGGAGAGCGCTTTGCTGCCGAGCACACGCTCGGCGATGTTCCGGCGCAACGACTCGCCGAGGTCATGGAGCGCGATCTCAGTATTCTCGTGCTGATGGTGACGCCGAGCCATGCTGGCGTTTCCGGCGCAGCCTGCCGCCTTCCCGAACTCGATGTCGTGCTGATCAACCGCGACGAAGTGCCGGGCCGCCGACACTTCGATCTCGCGCACGAGCTGTTCCACATTCTGACGTGGGACGCCATGCCGCCGGTGCACGTCGAAGACGCGACCGAGACCGGCGGCGCCAATCGGGTCGAGCAACTCGCTAATTCTTTCGCCTCCGCCGTGCTGATGCCCGCGCGTATTGTCCGTGAGGCCGCCGACTGGCGCTCGCTTCGTGAGGATGCGTTGATCGCGCGACTGAACGCGACGGCCGACCGCCTCGAAGTGACATCGTCGGCTCTCGTGTGGCGGCTTGCGAGCCTCGAACTTCTGACGAAGGCCGATGCTCGCGCCATAGCCGCGTCGGAGGCTATTCGCAACAACGGCCATCCTACCGGCCTCTTTGCCGACACCCGCGCTGCCGGAAGGCCGGCATTGTTTTCGAAACGCTTTGTCGAGATCGTCGCCCGTGCTGTCGAGGAAGGGCGCGTCTCGATCCGCAAGATCGCGGGCCTGCTCAACCTTTCCGTCGATGATCTAGGCGATCTTTTCGCCGCGCACGGCGTTCCGGCGCCTTACGAATTGTGAGGCGACGGTGGCGCGCTGGCGGGGGCCTGTTCTCGTGGATACGAACGCCATCATCGAAGCGTGGCGTGTCAATGCGTGGCGGGCGCTCTGCGGAGGCTACGCGCTCGAAACGGTGGAGGAGTGCGTGATCGAAACTCAAACCGGCTATCAGAAGCGGCGGCCGGAGCAGCAAATCGATCGGGATACGCTCCTCGCGGGCCTCAAAGCGGCGCACACGGTTTTGGACGCCGAGCGGGCCGCCGCCCTCGTCCGCGACGGCGAGATCGCGATGCTCGATGAGGGTGAGAAGGCGCTTTGGGCGCACGCGCTCGCTCGTTCGGATGCCTGGGTTCTCTGCGGTCCTGACAAGGCGAGCCTGCGCATCGGCGTGCGATTGAATCTGCGCGACCGGCTCATTTCGCTCGAGAGGCTTTTGGAGGACACCGGGTTTCGTCCCAAAACGGCACTCAAAAGCGCCTATCGTCAAGATTGGTTGAGCCGAACGCTGGTCGAGCTCGCGCAGCGCGAAGGAAAGATCGCATGACCGCGCCAAGCTCAACCGATGTCCGTGCGCGCCTCGTCCAGACGTTGCGCCGCGACCTGATCGGTCCCGGTCCGTTGGACGCCGATCTCGCGCACGAACAGCTCAAGGAAAAACCTTCAGGCTGGTACGTGACCGGCTATCTCGCGCCCTTGCCCGAGCCAGCCGGACCTTCCGCCGGTACTCCGAAGGAAGAAGAGGACGATCTCTTCGAGGAGGGCGATCCCGTTGTCGGCGACGATCTCGGCAGCGATGCCGACACCGGCCGTGCACGCGCTGCCGACGATGTGCAGGAAGATTTGGCGCCCGTCGTCCGCATTCGCGCGCCATCATCGCTCGGCCTGACCGTCCTGCTCGATGCGTCGGTGCGCGAGGTGGAGGTGAATCTATCCTGGGGCGACTATGTGACAGTCCCGCCCCTCGATGAGCTTCAACTCCTCGATGACAAGGCCGAAGCACCGGAGGTGCTCTGGGAGCGGGTGCCGGGCAGCGAAACCTTGAAAGTGGCTGTCCCGACGAATGGGAAGCGATCTTCTGTCGTTGTTCCGAACTCAGGCGGCAGTCAGCGCCCTGCGGGCGCGCTCGAACTGGCGCTGCATGCGCGTCCCTACAACATTACGGAGCCCGACGGCACCAAACGCAGCCTGCGCGTGCTGACCATCATGGTCGTGAACCGTCGCAGCTCTGTGCGACGGCGCTATCAGGATGTGGCCTATGCGTTTCAGGTGCGGCTTGCGGTGCGCAGTGAGGCTGGGCTTCATCCGCGCGTCAACATGCGCGGCTTCGGCTCGACCGACCTCGACGAGGCGATTGCCGATCTGCACTACCGCGATGTCTGCGAGTATGCGGTGGGGGTGAACACGTCGGCGGACTGGAGAGCCGATTCAGACGGGATCGTGCGCGAAGCTGCGACGGACTATCTGCCGACCGCCGAAGTCGAGCGCGTCGAGCCGAATGAGAACATCGCCAATGTCGAGTTCGAGATGGAGGCGCTCGCCGATCTGGCGCGAACCGGCCCCGCCGATTTGCGGCGCGCGCTCGAGGGGTTGCCGGCCGCTTACGATGTATGGATCGCCGCACAGGGTGCTCTGGTCTCATCCATTTCGGGCGTGCCGCGGCAGGCCACCGCTACGAAACTTGTCGATGCCGCGCGCGAGGCGAGCAAGCGCATTTCCGAGGGGATCGATCTTCTCGCGCGCGATCCGCATGCGCGGCTTGCCTTCCGCGCGATGAATGAAGCGATCGCGCGTGCCAATCGCCAGCGCGCGGCGGGTCACGGCGGCGATCCGGCTTCCCAGAAGGCGCCCAAATGGCGGCCATTCCAGCTCGCCTTCATTCTGCTCAATCTCGCCGGGCTACACGATGCGTTGCATGCCGATCGCGAAACTGTCGATCTGCTCTTCTTCCCGACCGGCGGCGGCAAGACCGAAGCCTATCTCGGCCTTGCCGCTTGGACGATCGCGCATCGGCGCATCACCAATGGCGGCAAGCTCGGCGCCGGCGTTGCCGTGCTGATGCGCTATACGCTGCGGCTTCTCACGCTCGATCAATTGACTCGCGCTGCCGGCGTTATCTGCGCACTTGAATTGATGCGCGGCGAACCGGCTTGGCGTGAAGGCGGGCGCAACACGCTCGGTGACTGGCCGATCGAGATCGGGCTCTGGGTCGGTGCGGCGGCAACGCCGAACCGCCTAGGCGGGAGAGGCAATACCGGCCCCGACACGGCAGTTACCCGCATTCGGCGCTACAAACGTGACGGGCGCGAGGCGCCGGCTCCGATCAAAGGCTGCCCGTGGTGCAGCGAGCCATTTACGCGCGACAGCTTCCGCTGCACGCCGAGCGATGTCGCGCCCCAGAACATGGAGATCGGCTGCGCGAATTCGCTCTGTCCATTCGGTTCGGGCAAGCCCCTGCCGGTGTTGACAGTCGACGATGCAATCTACCGGCGCTTGCCGGCCTTCCTCATCGCCACAGTGGACAAGTTTGCTGGTCTGCCGTTCGTCGATCGGGTGGGAGCTTTCTTCGATCACGTCGACCGTGAGGACGATCACGGCTTCTATGGTGCGGCCGAGCCCGGCACCGGACGCAAGCTATATGGCAGCGCGCGACTGCTGCCTCCTGCGCTGATTATCCAGGACGAGCTTCACCTCATCAGCGGACCGCTCGGCACGGTGGCCGCACTCTACGAAATCGCATTGGATCGATTGGCCTCGCGCCAGTATGGGGGTCGGATCGTCCGGCCGAAGATCGTCGCGAGCACTGCGACCGTTCGGCGCGCGGACTCGCAAATCAAGGCTTTGTTCGACCGTTCCCGGACGGCGATCTTTCCACCTCCCGGCCCTGATCGTCGCGACTCCTTCTTTGCCATCACGGTGCCGGCGGCCGAAAGCCCTGGCCGTCTCTATGTGGGGCTTGCCGCTCCCGGCAAGGGACCGAAGCTTTTATTCCTGCGTGCCTTGACGACGCTTCTCGCGGCAGGCGCCAAAGACATGCCGTTGGGCGATGTGGCCGATCCTTATCTGACGGCGCTTTGCTATTTCAACGCTTTGCGCGAGCTTGGCGGCGCGCGGAGAATTGTCGAGGACGAAGTAAGGGCCAAGCTCGCCGACTACGGGGTGCGTCGCCGCCGCGTAAATCCACAGGATCAGCCTTTCGAGAACCGGGTGCTCCGCGAGGTGCTGGAACTTACCTCCCGCGAAAGCACCGACAATGTCGCCGCGGCCAAAGATGCGCTTGCGCGCTCGGCCTTCACGCCGAATGGCGTCGACGTGGCACTCGCCACCAACATGATTTCGGTCGGTCTGGATATCGGTCGGCTCGGGTTGATGGTCGTTCAGGGGCAGCCCAAGGCCGCAGCCGAGTATATCCAGGCTACGAGCCGCGTCGGTCGTGTCGCCGACAAGCCGGGCTTGGTCCTTGCCTTGCTCAACGTCCACAAAGCGCGCGACCGGCTTCACTATGAAGGCTTCCGCCAGTTCCACGCATCGTTCTATCGCACGGTTGAGGCGACGAGTGTGACGCCTTGGGCCGCACGCGCCGTTGACCGTGCCTTGGCTCCCAGTGTTGTGGCGCTCGCTCGCCATCTTGAACCGCTCCTCGCCGAAGAGCGCGCCGCAGGCAAGATTGGAGATCACTCCTATCTCCGTCAGGCGATCGCCGACGAGGTTGTGCGGCGCGCCCAGTCCATGAATGTCGTCGGTGGGCTCGTGGCGTTGCGTCAGCAAGTCGAGAACCTGATCGATCTCTGGATCAGGCTGGCTGCGGACGCGACCCAAAATGGCGGTCGCTTCTACTACGGTTATCCGGTTGGGGAGGCACTTGTGCGCGATCCGTTGTCGCCACTGTTGACGGCGAGCGGTCCCGAATACGCAAACTTCAAAGCGTCACGCTCGATGCGGGATGTCGAGCACGTCTCGTCGGTCGAGATTCTCGATCCCTTCGGCAATGCGTTGAACTGAGGGGGGAAGGCGTGGCCGAAAACCAGATACGACTGAGCCAACTCATCGGCTACTATGGTCCTGGCGCGATGCTCGATCTCCCAGATCGATCGGTGCTGGTGATGGGCCTTGACGATTGGGATCAGCGCAGCGGCGCTTTCCGCCTGATCGAAGAGCCGCGACTCTCCAGACTTCTGCGTTTGCGGTTACAGGACGGGAACGACGGCCGCCTTGCGACGAATGGCGATCCACAACTGCGAACGCCGCCGCTCGATTTGCGCGATCCGCGCAGATCTTCGCCAAAGGTCAGGGTGAAAGTTTTCCCTCATTGGTTCGTGTGCGATGTCCTTCCAGGCGATCCGCCGGATCGGCGACGGCTTGTGAGGTTCCAGCAGTTGGAAGCTCCAAAGCGACTCGACTATCGCGGTGACGATGGGAAGCGCCGGCGCGTGTCGCCTATTCGGTTTGTCTGTGGGTGCGAGGACGGCCATCTTCAGGATGTCGATTGGCGGCGCGTGGTTCACCAGAGCGCGCCCGGTCGCGAGGGCTGCCAGGAACCGCTCTGGCTTGAGGACGGCGGGACCACCGGCGATCCGCGGCAGACGCGCGTCTACTGCGAATGCGGTGCATCGCTTTCGCTCAATGACCTGTTCTTGCCGGGGCGATTGGGGCCGTGTCGAGCGGAGTGGCCGTGGATCGACAACGGTCGGGACCCGAATGGCTGTACGCACATGCTTCGGCTGTTGACGCGAAGCGCCACAAACACCTATTTCCCGCAGGTCACCCGCATCATCTCCCTTCCGACTGCGGTAGACCAGTTGGTTGAATTGGTGCGAAGCGTTTGGTCGTCATTGCAGAGCTGTTCCTCCGCGGACGACGTTGCCTTGGCCCGACGCTTCAACCCTCAAGTCGCGGCGACATTGGAAGGGTATTCCGACGCCGATGTCTGGTCGCGCATCTCCACGATGCGGCATTCCGACGATCAGGAGGAACAAGCGGAAAATCCGCGTCTCGCAGAGTTCTCGATATTGGCAAGCGGCCAACCTGTCATCGGCACGCCCACACCTGACGCGTTGCTGCATGCTGAAACGCTTGCAAGGCCAATCTGGGACCCAAGCAATTCGCCCCTGCTACAAGGCCTCTCTTCGCTGGTCGCGGTTCACCGGTTGCGGGAAGTGGCTTGCTTGTATGGCTTCACGAGGTTTGAGCCTGCTCCGGTAGTTACGGACGAGTTCGAGGATGTTGGACTCGCCGTTCGCGGCGCGCCGCTCGCCCGCAACCCGCAATGGCTTCCCGCAGTAGAGCAATTCGGCGAGGGCCTTTTTCTTACCTTTGATCGTGACGCTCTTCAAAGCTGGCGGACCCGACCTCAGGTGCAAGATCGAATCGGGGCGCTGCGTTCAGGAGCAGACCAGTGGCTCCAGCAGCGCCGGCAGCGCGGAGAGAACATTTCCGATCGCGCCATCAGCGATCAGCTTCGTCCAGAATACCTGCTCGCGCATTCCCTCGCACATGCATTGATTACCGAAGTCGCCATTGACTGCGGCTATCCCGCAAGCTCCATTCGCGAGCGCATCTACATTTCGCAAGGACTTGGTTCGGCGATTCCAGCGGTTGGTATCCTCATCTACACGGCCTCGGCAGGAAATCAGGGAACGCTCGGAGGCCTCGTCGAAGTGAGCCGTCGGTTCGCGCAGGTCATGGAGAGTGCGCTCGAAAGGCAGCGCTTGTGCTCCGGAGACCCGGTTTGCGCAGACCACGATCCAGCAGAAGCGGCCGATGATCGTGCTCTTCACGGTGCCGCTTGCCACGGATGTCTCGTAATTGCCGAGACTAGCTGCGAGGCACGAAACCTCTTTTTGGATCGTGCCCTACTGGTCGATACGGTCGGACCCACCGGGGTAGGCTTTTTCTGAACCCCACTCTTTGCAGTTGCTCCCATCGGCGGGTCGAGCCTGACTGCGCTCGCCCGATCAACGGAGGGAGCCACGGATGGCGCGAGCCCGCAAACCGTATCCTGCCGATGTTGCCAACGCCAATGTGATCGCATCGGCGGTCCGCTTCGAAATCGCCCTGTTCCTTGGGGTTGGCCGCTACGCCACCGACACCGCGGAGACACTCGACGAAGCGCGCAGGAAGGCTGCTCGCTTGGTCGCGATGCACCGTAATGGCCGGCGTCCCCTGATCTATGGCGTCACCGCCGACGGTCGATCGGGTCTCGTAACCGACACGCCCAGCATGGAGGACCCGATGAAGACGTATGCGAAGAAGTTCAACGCTCAGCGCGCCGCGAAGGCGGCAGGGCACGAGCCCGACGAAATCGAAATCCTGAAGGCGAAGGACCGCTTCACGTGGCGCGCGAAGCGGCAAGGCAAGTCTGCGGCTGATCCCCGCGATGCAAAGCTCGCCGCTGATCCTTCGCGAGAACCGCCTGCAGATGGCATGAAACAGTCCGCCGCACCGAGGCCGCCCGCCGGCAAGCGCGCGGCAATAGAAGCCGCGGCCCGCAAAGGCAAGTTGCCGGAGCCGCCCGATTTCAGCGCGCCGACGCACGCGCGGTTTCGCAACAAGCTCGCCAGCGTCGTTGAGCTTGCCAAGGCCGGCGATCTGAAAGGGCTGCAAGCCTTTCAGATCAATCCCATCAGCTCGAGCCCAAAGGCTATTGCCCGCTACCGCGATCTCTGCATCATCGCGCTCGAGGCGCGCCGGCAAGCCGCGTGATCGCGATTTGGTCGTTCGGGCGAGATCCCAGGACCGCCACGCGGCCCGTCACATGACGGGCCGCGCTTTATTTCCCGGCCGGCCATAGCACGGTCGGTTTTGATGCTTGCACGTTGAAAACAGCTGCGACCAAAGAGGCGCCTGATCTCACCATAAGCGCGCCTCTTTAGATCGAGGGCTTCCCAATCATATAAGGAACCCGATCGGGACGATTTGTGTGGAATCGCTCGCACGATGGCCGAAAACATCCCGAACGGGACGATTTTTGTCCTCCGACTTGGGAATTCTAACGGGCGAGCACTTTCGGCGCCATTGCGTGCGTCCGGCCGCGGTCACGTCGTCGGCACCGATCAGCACCGCATCGTGACCTGCACGCGCTGCCTCCAAAGGTTCGCGGTGCGGCGCGCACCCGTAAAGGTGCGCACTCAAAGCTCGGGTGCGCACCCGGAATTCTTGTCTGTCGCTAGAATTCGATCGCGCCTTTGCCGCCCGCATACGCCATTGGCGAGGAAGAACCTATGGCCGGCGGGGGAGGCGGAACGGGAGGCTCAGCCGCGTTGGCCTGGTGGTAGCGCTCGTAGCCGACTCCGCCGTCCCTTCGCCTAGTGACCCACACCAAGGACCCCGGAAAGTCGTCAACGCAAAGATCGTCTCCACACGCGGAGCAGAGCTGATCGAACTCCGCGCTCGGACTAACCACACGCACAATAAATCGGTCGACGATGTGGCGGCCTTTGAGCGCCGCAAAGTCGAACTCAAATACCGTCCTCTCTTTGCCTGATTCGATTTCCATCCAATCGATAAAGCGCGCAAGCACGCGTTCTCCGGGACGTAGGCGGTCCTGAAGCCACATTCGATAATCCTCATCGATCTCCCGGTGGCGTCGCTTGGTTGTGTTGGTCATTTTCGGATTCTCGTAGGCCTCGGGCAGGTCTTCGAGCCAGCACTCGCCGGCAAGCCATGTGTGCAGACACTTCCAATATTTCTTTGGCCGCTCTTGCGCCTCGTATGCAGCCCTCCACTCCGCAGCTGCTTGAACGATCTTCGCGTGGAGTGTCGCATCGGGATCGAGCTTCTGATACTCCGCTTTGGCTTTGTTGCGTTCGTGCTTGCGCCCGTAAACGTTCCAGAGTTCGTCGAACGGGTCCCGCGCCGGGGCCGCGGGCGGCTCGTCAGGGCCGCCCAGCGGCGGCGGAGGCGCGGGTCCTTGCTTACGTAGGCCGGCCTGTAAGCCGGCTACGTAAGCAGGTTTGGGTGAAGTCGCGTTCACTGCTGGCGCTACTTGAGGTGAAGCCGAGGCCACCTCTGAGGTGATTTGCGCTTCACCCCTACTAGGGGTGAAATCCGGGTGCATCTGCCAATTCGGCACGTATTCGGTTGGCCGCGTTCCGCTGCCGATGCGGGCGACTTCAAGGTAGCCGAGCGCACGTAGTCGTTTGGTCGAAGAGATGACGGCGCGCCTGGAAAGACCAGTTCCGGCGGCGAGATACGAGTGCGCCGCGCGCGAGTTACCATAGAGCTGGTAAAAGCTGTCGACCACGCGAAAAAGCACGGCGATGTCGCCGCGGCTGAGGCGCCGATCGCGAACGGCAGCTTCGACCAGCTTCCACTGAGCAAGTAATGAGCCCGGCTTGTGCCCGGAAGCCGTGGTCGATTGGCCTTTAGCGTGGGCGAGCGACTTCATGGGTCGCTGCCCGGCCGCTCTCGTCGTTCTTGTGAGGCGCGTGGATCGTCGGAAGCCGCCCGAGCCAGCTGCGCAGATCGTCGACACGAATAAGAGTTTTGCGACCATACTTGGCGGCGACGAGATCGCCGTTCTTGATGGCCTCGTAAAGCGTGGTTCGACCGATCCGTGCGGCAGCGCACGCCTCGGCGACGGTCAGAGCAAGTTGTTCCAAGATTGTCTCGCCATCGTTGGCCGGTTTGACTCCGGCGGTCAGGCCCGCGTTCGTGCGGGCGATGGCGGATCAATCTAAACAAATTCTGAGATTTGTCGCCATAGCGAGTGCGGTTTGTTCGACGTGCAAAGCCGTGATTTGCCGCTCAATGCGGGCGAATGCGGAGATCAGCATTTTGCGATTTTGCACTGGGCGAATCGGTGTGGCCTGACGCGCTTCAAATTGCGCGACTGTCATAGGCCCAATGCAAGAGCGCCTGCCGCTGGCGCGGCCGGCACATCGGATCACCTGCCTCGCAATGCTTTCTGACTTGCGAGACATGGCGCCGCATCGCCTTCCAGCGCCCGATCTGGGGCGCATCCTCTTCGGGCATCCGCCGGCCAATGTAATAGCGGCAATACCACTGGAACCACCCGCGCGAGTCGTCGGGATGAATCCAGCCTTTTCTTCGCCATTCCGATAATGGCTGGCTCGCGTCCACGCCGAAATAGTTAAGCGAACAGTCCCGGCGTACGGGCGAGAGTTTGGCGCGCGCAAACCAGCTCGCGGGAAATTCGTCGCGACAATCGGTGAGGTATTTGCCGCAGAACACGCCGAGTTCGAGCATCTGCTTTGGCGTCAACTCGGGCCGAAAGGCCAGGTCGAAGCCGCGACCTGCGGGGGCTGACAAGGCGTAGCGGTAGCCCTGCTGCATCTTGTCGCTAACGGTGACGAAGCGGCGGCGCATGCGGCGCTCAGTTCAACGCAAAGATTGAGACGTTGAGGGCCGAGGCGAAGGCGCCCCAGGCGGCATAGGGCACGAACAGCCACGCCGCTACGCGATCCTGCCGCCAGGACGCACCGATGAAAGCGAGGATGGCTGCGAGCAACAGCAGGATGATGCCAAACGCGACGCCGATCTGGTGCGCGGCGAAGAACACCGGCGACCACGCGAAATTCAGCACGAGCTGCGCCCACCACAGCCGCATCGGCCAGCCGCCACGATCGCGCTCGAAGGTACGCCAACCCGCAATTCCGATCAGCACTTAGAGCGCGGTCCAGACCGGCGCGAACAACCAACTCGGCGGGTTGAACGATGGCTTGGCAAGGCCCGCGTACCATGCGCCGGGTGCGGTCAGGAAGCCGATCGTAAGGCCGCCACCGACCACAAGAATGAGGAACAGGATCAAGGCAGGCCAATTCTTCACCAAAGGTCCTTTCGCCATTCAGGCGGCTCCGGCTCGCCCTTCTCGGCGGCGCAACCAGTCTGAAAGATAAATGCATTCGATGCTGGAAAGCGCAGCCGATACGGACGGGAGCCTGCTTTTGGGTCTCCGCTTTCGCTGTCGACATCAAGCGCCGGCTTAGCGACGGGAATCGAACCCGCGATTTTTTAAGGCGGAAATTGCGTTGGCCTCCGTGTTGGCCCACGCCGAAATCTTATCGAGGGACACCTTGCACATCAATTACTTGCGTTGAATGTTCGATTCCGCCCCTGGCACCATTTTGCAGTTGCGCAGCATCTGCAACATCCAGCGCCACATCCGGGGATCGGCCTGCGGCCGCACGACGAGCGGACCATATTTGTCGAGGATCCAGCGGACTGCCTTTGAGGGGAACGCCCGGCCCGGCCCATGGCGATGCGTATCCGGGCGAGACCTCGCCTGCATTGGCAAAGCTGGTCTCGAGCCCCGGCCCCGTCTGCCGGTCAATAACCGTAACCTCGCACCCTGCTTTCGCGAGATAATAAGCGGTGGTGACGCCGATCACGCCCGCGCCCATGGCAACAACTTTCAAAGCCGTATCTCCTCGGCGGACTGACAGCGACGGGCTCCATCCCGCCCCGATGGATTCTACGAAAGCGGCGCCCCAGACTGGTCAGCACGTCGTAGCCGATCGAGCCGATCGCATCGGCCAGATCATCAACCGACTGATGCTCACCAATTACTTCGATGCTTGAGCCGGCAAATATCCTTTCCGTCGGAATGGAGGTGATGCAGGCACATCCCCTCACGATGCAGGTGGCTTTTCCGCGATCCTCAGCAAATGGGTCGCGCGCGTCTCGATTACGGCACGAATGGCTTTGAGGATTTCCTGCGTGATGCCCGCGGCTTCGAACTCCGCAAGAAGCCTGTCGGCTTCGTCTCGTATGCCTCCTGCAAGCTCCGTCATGTCGCGGACCAGAAGGCGCTGGGCGGTCCGCGTGTCCGGTACGAGGGTCAGCCAGTGCTTCAACTGGAGCGTATCGGCGACAGAGCGTCCGCCAATCGCCATGGCGAGCTTTTTCGCCAGTCTCGGGTATGCCGCCGTGCAGAGAACATCGTAGAGGGGCGCGAGGTCGGCCGCCTTGCCGCGATAGAGCAGGGCATAGTTCTTCCCGTGAGCGTCCGCATTGCCGACGAGATAATGAAAGATCAGCATGCGGATGAAATTTAGCCTGTCCGCCGCCGGGCGCGCGGCGGCGCGGTCGATCAAGTCCAGCGAGCGCTCGATCCCGGGTCCACCTTCTTGCTCGTATTTCAGTTCCGGCGGCACACTCAGCGCCTGACAGAAATCCTCCTGATGCAGCCGCGAGATGGTTCCGTCCTTGTGCTGCGAGCGGTCATAGCGCTCGATCAGGAGAAACGGTATTGGGCCGCTGCGGCGCATCTCGACCCTGGGCACCGGCAGTTTCAGGCGCGCCGCGAGGCGCAGGCAGAACAGCTCGTTCTCGACTGAGCCATCGAGCGCCTGGATGGACGCCTTCAAAATATGCGTGGTGGGACGGCCGCCTTTGGCCAGCCCGATCGCTTCGCCCTCGACGCAGACGGCAAGTTTGTCCTGCGCGCCCGCAAGCGACAGCCGGACACCTTCCTCGCCGCCGAGCAGCGGGCGTTCGCGGAGCTTGTCGAGGATTTCTGCCAAACGCGCCGGACTGAGGGCTTCAACGCCATCGTCGTCCGGGGAAGGCGGCATCTGGCCAGCCGGATAAAGCGACAAGGCTCCCGCACATTCGCCCCCGATCACTTCGAGCAGGCCGAAAGCGTTGCCCGCGGAGATACCGAGCGCGCCGGCCAGACGCTGGCGCGCGCCCTCGTCGGGGAGGAGTCCAGAGAAGAAAGGGCGCGCAACCCGATCCACATAGGGCGCTTCCTGCAGCGGCATGGAAAAGGAAATCGCGCGCGGCTCCCGTCCGGCGAGATAGCCGGGCTCATAGGCGTAGCTGAGCGCGCCTGCCTCGTCCTGGCTGAGAGTGCCGGCCTTTGCCCCACCTAAATAGACATCCAGCAGGCGGCTCACGGGGCACTCTCCCGCCGGCTGCCGGCGGAAATGCTGAGACCCAAGGACGCCGCCACTTGAAGGGCGAGGCCGATCTGGCAACTTTCCTTTCCGGCCTCCAGCTCGCGCACGAAACGCACGCCGACTCCGGTCAGGCCGGCGAGTTGTTCCTGCGTCAACTTCTGCGCCTTGCGCTCCTTGCGGATCAGAAGGCCGAGACTTTTGCTGTCGGTGATGGTCTGCATCATCGTCCCTATCGGGACGATTGTAGCATGTGGATCGCTTCCAAACCACAAAAAGAACCGATCGGGATCATTTTTTTGGAATCGCCCTTGCGAGCTACATGAGAGTCCCGAGCGGGACGATCTTTGTCCCAATCTGGGCCAAGGTCTTGCGACGGCCGGCCAAGCGTCTCGCCGCCATCGCGCGCGCCCGGCGGGTCACGTCGTCGCCACCGGTCAGGACCGCATCGTGATCTGCAAAAAGGCCCGCTGTGGCGGATGCCGCCAGCACCCTCTGGCGCGCAGCTTTGGCGGAGCGCGTCACGTCCTTGGAAGTGGTGCGGCCGGCAACGGCCTGATCTCATGCTCGCTTGAGCCAAGAGGATTTGCGCCGGCGCATCTCCTGCCACGGCAGCTGCGGGCCGGACAAACGACATCGTGCATGGCGGCCGACCTGACCGCAGCCTGTTTGGTCTGGCTTGATGGTCTTGTCTCGCCTTGCCGCCTGACTTGCGCACGCGGATTTTTGAGGGCGAGCGGCCGATAGATGCGAAGACGGCGTCATCCGAATCGCCGATAAGCCTCGCGGCCGACAGGAGCACCTCGATGTCCCGCCGCCTCACTGGAGCCGGTGCGGCAGGAATATCGTTCATCAATCGACGCAGGCTGCCGCGCGATCTGCCCGTCCTCCGGCGACAGGAACGCGGACTAACGCTGAAACACGATCTTGCCGCCGACAATCGTCAGGTCGGCTTTGATGTCCTTGATTTGCTCCTCCGGCACCGTCATGAAGTCCGCCGACAATACGGTCAGATCGGCGAGTTTTCCGGCCTCAATCGTCCCCTTTGCGTTCTCTTCGAACATGTAGTGCGATGCCGCGCTGGTGTAGAGGCGCAGCGCCTGCTCACGGCTCACGGCTTCCTTCGCGCCATAGACGCGCCCGCTGGGATCCTTGCGAGTCACCATGATGTACATGTTGATAAAGGGATTGATAGTGTTCACCGGGAAGTCGGTGCCTGCGCCAAGGCTGTTCAGGCCCACCTTCTCGATGAGAGTTTTCGTCGGCACGGCCCGATTGGCGATCTCGGCACCCAGGAAGCGCTCGACGGTGGCCGCCTTCTCCCACATGAACACGTTCTGGAAGTCGACCCTGACACCGAGACGCTTCGCGCGCTCCATCTGCTCGGGCAAGATCAAGCTTCCATGGATCAGGATGAAGCGCCGATCCTTGATCGATTTTTCCTTATCGGCCGCTTCGAAGGCATCGAGGACCTGATCGATGCCCTTGTCGCCAACGACATGCACGCCCACGCGCCAATTGTAGCGATTGCAAATGGACACGAGTTGCTTAAGGCGTTCCGGCGATTGCTGGGTGACGCCGTGGTAACCGTCATGCGAATCCGGATAGGCGTCCCGCATGAGAGCCGTCTTCAGAGTCATGCCGCCATCGTAAAAGATCTTGATGCCGGCGAACTTCAGCCAGTCGTCGCCGAATCCGGACGACGCGCCGTTGCCTTTCAGGATTGCTTCCCAGGCCGCGTTCTCGGCGGGCGGTTCCGGACGCCACATGAGACCGACCCGCAGCGTTGCCTCGCCGGCCTGAGCCACGCGTTGGAGGGCTGCAATCTCCCCGGCCGAGGTGGCGCCCTCGATGGCGCTGGTGATCCCGAACGAGTTTAGAAAGCTTTCTGCGAGCTTGAATTGCCGGAATTCGTCGTCCGCCGTCCACGCCGGTACGGCCTGCTCGACCTTCTCGATCGCCGTCTCCACCAGAAGGCCCGTGAGCTCGCCAGTCCCGTCGCGCTCGAACGATCCCCCGCTCGGGTTCGGAGTGTCCTTGGTCACGCCGGCCTTCTCGAGCGCCAGCGAATTGGCCATCGAGAAATGGCCAACGGTCCGAAGATAGACCGGGTTGTTCGGCGCAACGCTGTCGATTTCCTGGCGTGTCAGGTAGCGTTTTTCCGCGAGCTGTGACGGGGGATGCCAGGCGCTTCCGATGATCCACTCACCGGGCTTTTTCTTTGCCGCGAACTGCTTGATGCTTGCGAGGGCATCCGCGACCGTTTTCGCGGTGCTCATGTTCACAACATAGCCGGACAGACCCGCCGCCCTGAAATGCGCGTGCGTATCGATCATTCCGGGAACGACAGTCTTGCCCTGCAGGTCGATCGTCCGCGTGCCATTTCTGACCAGGGCCATGATCGTCGCCGTGTCCCCTACCGCCAGGATCCTTCCGTCGCGGACGGCAAGCGCTTCCGCAACTTTTGACTGACCGTCCAGGGTGAGAACCTTGCCGTTGATCAAGGCAAGCGTGGGAGCATCGACCTCCGGCTGCTGGGCCAAGGCCGCGCTGGATGTCAGCACCAGACCCAAGATCGCGGTCGTCAATCTCATTATTGCGCCCTCCCCCAAATGTTCGATAGACGAACAAGCGTTCGATTTTTTATCAGCATGCCTCCTGCATGACGCTCAAGCAAGCGAAATAATTTCTGTCGTTCGCCTTTGAGTGATTGGTCATCGGCGCAACGGTGGCGCGCCGCCGCCGAACGCGTCGCGCTCCAGTCGCTGCCGACCGAGGGGGCTTCGAGGTCTGCCCGCGATGCCAAACCGCCGATCAGGCCTGCCGGTTGCGACGGCGGGCCATGAGCTGCGATCGCGCCTGCGTTTCCAGCAGGGCATTCAGCGTCAGCGCGTTGGGGCAATATTCGTTGTAGGCCTCACGCGCCGAACCGGCTGCGAGCTCGCGCCGGCAGCGCTTGATCATCGCGCAGTCGGCGCAGACGAGACTCATGTCGCGCGTCACCGCGCCGGGATTTTCCAGTTCCGCCGCCGTGAGATCCAGCGCGAGCGCACCCATCAGCCGCTCCAGCTCGTCGGTGCGCGCGCCGCGCAGGAACAGACGTTCGAATGCCTGCTCCGATACGCAGACGTCGCGCGCCAGCTCCTCGCGCTGGCCCGTGTCCAGCGCATTCAATTCGCCGGCGAGAGCGCGGCGGGTTTTCCATGTGGTCCAGATCGTTGCGACACTCATGTTGAACGCCTCCAAAGATGCCGCAGCATGGCACGCGAGGCGCAAGCAAAGATTGCTCTGGCACAAATTGCGCCGGGTCTGCCCGCCTCTACCGGCGATTGCCCCGGCTTTTCCGCGATCGCGGCGGGCAACGGTTAACGATTGGTCGCTAGGGTATCGGCCCAGACATTGGATAACCGCACCAATCGCAGAGTTGCGCGGGTCCCGAATCCGACATTCGCTGCGGCAGGCGCTGCCGGACGCGGCCGGCTTCGGAGCGCGCGCGGGCCCAATGCACGAGCCGCCGATGCCCGATGGCCACCACATCCCCCTCGGGGACCTGCTCCACCCCCGGCTTGGCCGCATGTCGGTGCTGAGCGTGGCGCGGCATGCCTTCATCGTCGTCACGCTGCTGGCGGTGTGGCTGACGCTGGCGCCCTATACCAGCCTGCGGCCGGAGGACTATGAGCCCACCGGCGCCGGACCGATCAATTACGTCGTGTTCGGCCTGATGGCCGCCGTCGCGATGATGCTGTTGCTGCAGGACCGCCTCGCCGCGCTGGCCAGCGCCGCCACGCCTGCCATGATCGCGCTGTGGGTCTGGCTCGCCGCCAATGCAGTGCTCTCGACCAGCCCTTCCGCCTCGCTCACGCGCCTGGCGCTGGTCGCCTTCGCCTTCCTGCTGGCGGCCAGCGTGCCGCTGCTGGCGCAATCGGAGGAAGCGTTCAACCGCTGCCTCGCCGCGGCGGCCTGGATGCTGCTGGGGCTGTGCTACTTCGGCGTCATCGCCATGCCCAGCGTCTCGATCCATTCCCATCTCGACATCGTCGAACCGCATCTCGCCGGCGACTGGCGCGGCACCTTCGCGCACAAGAACTCCGCGGCGCCGGTGATGGCGATGCTGGTCTTCGTCGGCGTGCACCTGATCCGCAGCGGCGGCTGGCTCAACGGCGCGCTGATGGCGGCCTTCGCCGGCAACTTCCTGCTGTTCTCCGGCGGCAAGACCGCGACCTCGATGTGCCTGTTCGTCCTGCTCGCCGGCACGCTGATGACGCGCCTCGGCAGCTTCCGCGCGCTGGCGCTGGCGGCGTTCGTGCCGCTGGCGCTCATCAATCTGGTGTCGGTCGGGTCGGTGATGTTTCCGGCGCTCGACTCGCTGCTGGAAGTGCTGCCGATCGACGCCTCGTTCACCGGCCGCGCCGATATCTGGAGCTTCGTGCTCGACGCCATCCGCATGCGTCCGATCCTCGGCTACGGCTTCGCCGCGTTCTGGGGCGAGCCGGTATCGGCCAATCTGCAGATCGACAGCGACACCGCATGGGCCGCCGGCGCCGCGCACAGCCATAACGGCTATCTCGATCTCGCCGTCACCCTCGGCCTGCCCGGCCTGCTGCTGTGCCTCGTGGTGTTTCTCTACAAGCCGCTGAAGGATTTCGCGCAGGCGCGGCGCATCGATCCCGCCAATTCGCTCGCCGTGCTGTTCCTGCAGATCTGGCTGTTCAATATCTATCTGGCGTCGATGGAGCCGGTGTTTCTCTATCGCATCGATCCGGGCTGGTTCACCTATCTGGTGGCGATCTTCGGCCTGCACTATCTCGCGCGCTTTCCGCTGCGCCACGAAGGCGCGGCGGACCGCGGCTGATATCAGCCCGCCGATGCGGCCTCGTCGAACACACCGAGCCCGCGCAGGCCGCGTCCCTCCGGCGGCGCCGACGACGGAAAGCCGGCGATCTCGATCCGCAGCCGGTGACGGCCGCGCGGCAGACCGCTCGCCAGCACCACCGTTTCGCGATCGAAGAACGGCTGCTGCCGCATCGGCCGCACCACGCCGTCATCGATGCTGATCCGCGCATGCGACAGCAGCGTCGCGCAGGGACCGTTCAGCACCAGCGCGGCGCCGGTGCCGTCCCAGTCGATCAATAGCCGCGCGCGATCCTGCGTCACCGCCCAGAGCGGCGGCTGCCCTTCGGCTTGCGGGCGAACGAAGCGCCAGCCGTCATGCGCCGCCGGCCTCAGCCGATCCGCCGGCAGCCAGCGCACATGGGCATAGAGCGCCGACGACAGCGGCGCCGGCAGCCGGCCCGGCGCCGGCGCCGGCGCCGGCGCCGAGGATATCGGCTGGCGCTGCACGTCGTCGAGGAAGTCCGTGCAGAACCCGGCGGCCCAGCGGTGGCCGAGATCGTTCGGATGCACCGTATCGACAATCAGGTCGCGCCATGCCAGCCGCCCGGCCTCGATCTCGGGCCAGACCGCGTCGCGAAAGCTGAGCATCGGCAGATCATAGTGAGCGCCGACCGCCGCCTGCATCGCCTGATCGTTGCCGCCCTTCTCCCACATCATGAACAGCAGGAGCACGGCGGGCGCGCTGCGATGCGCGAGGATCTGGCGCAGCAGCCCCTCGAACGGTTCGGTGTCGGTCCAGGCGTCGTTCACCGCATATTCGACGATGACGAGATCGGGATCATGCGCCAGCAGATCGGTCCCGACGCGGAACGCGCCGAACAGCGATCCGGTGCCGCCGATGCCGGCATTGACGACGGAGAGCGGCGCGCGCGGAAAGCGCCGGCGCCACCCCTCGGCGACCTGCGCGGCGTAGCTCAGCGCCGGTTGCGAGGCCATCGCGCCCTGGGTGATCGAGCCGCCGATGAAGCCGAGCGTCACCGCTTCGCCGCGCGCCGCTTTCGCGAGAACGCGCCTGAGCCGCGCGGTATCGCCGCGCGCCACCACGCTGCGCGCCCGCATCGCCTCGCTCGGCGAGTCCAGCGCCTGCACGGGTGCCGCGAAAAGCAGCGCGCCGGCCGCAACGCTCGCGGACCGCAGCAGGGCGCGGCGAGACAGGCGCATGGATGGCAAGGTCACAGCGTCCGCTCCGTTCGCAGGACATTCGGCGCGGCGAGGTGACGGCGGCGCCGCGTCCATTCCAGCACCGGCCGTTCCAGATACCAGTAGGCGAGCACGCCCGATGCGAGGCCGCTGGCGACGGCGAGCAGTGTCAGCGGCGGATAGGTCAGCAGGCTCACCGGCCCCAGCAGCTTCGGCGCGATCGCCCACACGCCTGCCACCGCGAACAGGTGGAACAGATACAGCGAATAGGACGCGTCGCCGAGGAAACGCAGCAGCGGGATCTGCGGCAGACGGCCTTCCGCCTCGGCGCGGATCGCGGCCACGACGATGCTCATCGCCGCGAACGACATCGAGAGGTGAAACAGCGGCAGGTAGCGTCCGGACTCCGACCCCAGCGTGATCAGGTAGAACGCGGTCAGCGCCAGCGCCCCGGCGATCGTCAATCCGGCCATCGCCCGCCCGCCGAGCCGCTGCAGCCAGCCGAGCTGGTAGAGCCGGCCGACGCCGGCGCCGACCACGAAGCCGAGCAGGCTGTAGCTGGTATAGAACGCCTGCACATGGCTCGGATGCTGCAACAGGCTGCCGGCCGCCATCAGCGCGAGGAAGAACACCGCGATCACCGCGGTGCGCGTGCCGGCCTTCAGAAAGAACAGGCTGCCGAACACCAGATAGAAGAACATCTCGAAATTCAGCGTCCAGCCGAGCAGCAGCAGCGGCGCCTTCGGCATCTCGGACGGAATGAAGGCCAGCGACTTGAATACGCCTTCCAGCGTCGGCACCGTGTTGCGGAAGCTGGAGGGCATGGCGAGCGCAAGGCCGATCACGACGAAGGTGGCAAGCCAGTACATCGGCACGATGCGCAGGATGCGATTGCGGGCGAAGTCGAACGGCGCGAAGCTTCCGGGGCCGCCGATCACGGTGATGATGAATCCGCTCAGCACGAAAAAGATCTCGACGCCGAGCCGGCCGGTATTGACCAGCACGTCATGGCCGCCGCCGAGCGGCCACTGCAAGGCATGGGTGACGAGCACGGTGAGCGCCGCGATGGCCCGCAGGTACTGGATCGAGACGAGCTGGGGACGGACGGCCGCCGTCTTCGCTGTCTCGTCATGGGAGATCACCTGTGTCATTATCGGCCACTCTCTGCGTCGGGGATGCCTTTGGGAAACGCGTTGCAAGCCCCGCGCCAGCGGCCGGCACGGCCGCCCCGGCGGAATCGCCCAAAAGACGCTTGGCGAGGCCGAGACGCGGGTGTTAAGGCCCGTCTCGGTTTCCGGGGGCAGATGCCAGCGATGAGCGCTGCGGTTTCGATCGGCGACAGCAAGGCGGCGCGGCTTGCGCCGCATTCCCTGCGTACGGCGGTGCTCGGCGAGGTCCATGCCCGTCCGGTCACCGCTATCGCGGCGCCGGTCCGCATCCTGCATTTCGCCTTCGACACCACCGGCGAGCGCGCCGCCGCCGACCGCGCCCGCCTGAGCGAGTTCTGCGCCGCACGCGGCCTGCCCGCTCCGCAGCCAGCGGAGAAGCAGTTGCGCGTCACGCTCGGCGCCACGGTGCTGCGCTGGGAGCAGCACTCCGAATTCACCACCTACACCTGGGAAATGCCGTCGGAGGCCGACACGCCGGCATTCCATCCCTCGGCGGAAAGCCTGGCCGGGCCGATGCGGCAGATCAGCCAGCCGGGGCCGCTGCTCGTCGCGATCGACCTGCATCTTTTGCCGGAGAATCCGGCCCGCACCGCGCCGGAGCAACTGTTCGACCGCGCCAGCCTTGCCGCCGCCGAGACCGCCGATGCGCTCGCCACCTACGCCACCGATTTCCAGCTCGACGCCGGCGGCTATATCCGGATCCTCGTCATCGATCGCGGCATGAGCGGCGAGCGTGCCGGCGCGCTGGTGCAGCACATCATCGACATCGAGACCTACCGCACCTTCGCCCTGCTCGGCCTGCCGGAGGCGCAGCGGCTCGCGCCCTCCATCGCCCGCGCCGAGAGGCGGCTGGCGGAAGTCACCGAAACGATGCGCGGCGCGCGCGACCTCTCCGACAATCATCATCTGCTCGACGACCTGATGGCGCTGGCCGCCGAGGTGGAAGCCGGCGCCGCTGCCAGTTCGTTCCGTTTCGGCGCCAGCCGTGCCTATGACGACATCGTCGCCGAGCGCTTGCAAGGCATCGGCGAGCGTGCCATCGGCAGCCTGCCGACGTGGTCGTCGTTTCTCGCCCGCCGCATGGCGCCGGCGCTACGCACCTGCATGGCGACGCAGGCGCGGCAGGCGGCGCTGTCGGAGAAACTGACGCGCGCCGCCAATCTGTTGCGCACCCGCGTCGACGTCGAGCGCCAGCAGCAGAACCAGCAGCTCCTGAGCTCGATGAACGAGCGCACGCGGCTGCAGTTACGGCTGCAGACCACGGTGGAAGGCCTCTCCGTCGCCGCCATCACCTATTACGTCGTCGGCCTGTTCGGCTATCTCGCCAAGGCCGCGCACGAGGCGCATCTGGTCCGGATCGACCCGGTCTATCTCAGCGCCGGCTTCGTGCCGATCGCCGCGTTCGGCATCTGGTGGGTGGTGCGCAGCATCCGCCGCAAGCACATCCGCGAGCCGCACTGAGCCGTCAGCGCCGCGCCAGCGGCGTGCATCCTCAGCCGCGCCCCGGAAAGGCCCGCTGCATAGCGGCTGCCGCCTCGTCCATCTGCGCCGCGATGTAAGCGGCGATCGCGTGCGGCAGCACGTCGACGATCCACACCAGGCGACTGCGGCTCTCGCCGTCGGCGATCACCTGCACCGAGGCGCTGTGCTGCGCCACACGCTCGCTTGTCACCGCATAGACCAGACGCCGCCGCGCGTCGTCGCAATCCACCAGCCGCTCCCGCGCCACCGTGCCGTTGGCGAAGGTGACGATGCGCGCATCGTCCTCCAGCCTGGTCTCGAGCACGAAACCCGGCACCAGCCGCGTATGCAGCGCGCCGAAGTCGCGCACCGCCGCCCAGACGTCGGCGGCGGGTGCGTCGAGCGCAATCTCCCTGTGTATCGATGCCATCGCGTGTTTCCTTCCTGCTCGCGAGCAAAGCCCTCCGATACTCCCGTCGTCCCGAGCTGCGAGCGGCCACGTCGCGGGCCTCGAAGGATGAGGGCCGTCGCCCCTCGGGGGTCGTGCAAGAGCACGGCCACCTCCGGATGACGGCGCACGATCAATCCCCGACGAGCAAATCCCTATGTGCACACCGCCTCGACGTTGTTGCCGTCGGGATCGAACAGGAACGCGGCGTGATAGGTCGGGCCGTAGTCGGGACGCGGGCCCGCGCCGCCGTTGTCGCGGCCGCCGGCCTTCAGCCCTTCGCGATGAAACGCGGCGATGGCGGCGTGATCCTTGGCGCGGAACGCCACATGCGCGCCTGTGCCGGCGGCTTTCCTGTCGAGATGCAGCCACAGCGCCGGTGCGTCCCTGGGTCCGAAGCCGGCGCCGCTGTCATCGCGCGAACACAGCACGAAGCCGAGCGGTTTCAATGCAGCGGTATAGAACCGCACGCTGGCGTCGAGGTCTTTCACTTTCAATCCGATATGGTCGTACATGGTCGAATGCTCCATCGGCGCGCCACCCGCGCCGTCGGAGGCAACCTACTCAGCCGTGCATCAGCCGTTCTTGGAAAATCTTGCGGTCGCCCTTGGAAGCCTTGCGGAAGCCGCGCGGCGACACGCCGGCGGCGCGATGGAACGTCCGCACGAAGTTCGACAGGTCGCCGAAGCCGACATCGAAGGCAACGTCGGTGATGGCGCGCGCCTCATCGGCGAGAAGCCGCGCCGCATGGCGCAGCCGCGAGCGCACCAGATATTGATGCGGCGTGACGCCCAGCACCTCGGAGAAGGTGCGCAGGAAATGAAACGGACTGACGCCGGCCTCGCGCGCGGCATCGCCGAGATCGATCGGCCGGTGCGACTGCGCGTCGATCCACATCGCCACCTCGACGGCGCGCCGACGCTCGCGCGCGGTGCCGCGCGGCGGCTTGCGCGCATCGCCGGTCAGCGTCGCGACGAAGCGATGAGCCAGCACGTGCCCGGCCTCGTCGAGGCCGATATCGCTGCGGCCGTCGCAGATCGACTGCGCCAGTTCGCCGATCACCATCAGCGCCGGCAGTGGCGGCAGCGCGCCCTGCCGCCATACCGCCGCATCGCCGTTCAAGCTGTCGGCCAGTTCCGGTGACAGCGCGAAGGCGAGGCACTCGTCGCCGCAATCGTGATGATCGTGGGTGCAGGTGTATTCGTCGCCCGGATGGCCGACCAGAAACGATCCCGCCACCAGTTCGTGGTGACGTCCGCGTGTCACGCAGCCGAAACTGCCCTTGCGGACGTAGGCGATGGAATGCCGGTGATGCGCCTCCGCGAACGGCCGCTCGCCCCGCTTCGCCTCGCAGCGATAGTCGGTTACCGTCAGCATCGCATTCTCGAAGAGCGTGGTCGCGGCCATCGCGAATTCTACCGCGTTTTCAGGCGAAGTGGATACCGGCTCGCATCACGAAACCGCGCCGGCCATCCCACCGGGAATATCCCATGCGACGGACAACGCCGCACCTCAAGCCGGAGGTTGTTTCCGCCCATGGCCGTGTGCCACACTTCGCGCAATCCGGTTGTCACGATGACGGCGACGCGCGTCGCCCGGTTCTGGGAGGTTGGTTTGAAAACAGCGATCACTGAGCTCTTCGGCATTCAGCACCCGATCATTCAGGGCGGCATGCATTACGTCGGCTTTGCCGAACTGGCCTCGGCGGTGTCCAATGCCGGCGGCCTCGGCATCATCACCGGCCTGACCCAGAAGACGCCGGAACTGCTGGCGAAGGAGATCGCGCGCTGCCGCGACATGACCGACAAGCCGTTCGGGGTGAACCTCACCTTCCTGCCGACCTTCGCCAAGCCGCCGTATCCGGAATACATCGCCGCGATCAGGGAAGGCGGCGTCAAGGCGGTGGAGACCGCCGGCCGCAGCCCCGAGGAATACATGCCGGCGCTGAAGGCGGCCGGCATCAAGGTGATCCACAAATGCACCTCGGTGCGGCACTCGCTGAAAGCCGAGAAGATCGGCTGCGACGCCGTCAGCGTCGACGGCTTCGAATGCGGCGGCCATCCCGGCGAGGATGACGTCCCGAACATGATCCTGCTGCCGCGGGCCGCGGACGAATTGAAAATTCCCTTCGTCGCCTCCGGCGGCATGGCGGACGCGCGCAGCCTCGTCGCCGCGCTGGCGATGGGCGCCTCCGGCATGAACATGGGCACCCGCTTCATGGCCACCAAGGAGGCGCCGATCCACGACAACGTCAAGCAGGCGCTGGTGAAGGCGACCGAACTCGACACCCGGCTGATCATGCGCGCGCTGCGCAACACCGAGCGCGTGCTGCGCAACGACGCGGTGGACCGCCTGATCGAGATCGAGCGCGCCAAGGGCAAGGACCTCAAGATCGAGGACATCCACGATCAGGTCGCCGGCGTCTATCCGCGCATCATGATCGAGGGCGACATGGATGCCGGGGCCTGGAGCTGCGGCATGATGGTCGGCCTCATCAACGACATCCCGACCGTGAAGGAATTGATCGACCGCATCATGCGCGACGCCGAGCGCATCATTCGCGGCCGCCTCACCGGCTTCCTCGACGGCAACATCGCCGTCGACGCGCGGGTGGCGTAGGCCGGATCTGTTCGGCGACGCGTGTCCCGCCTTATTGTCCGATCGCCGGCCGGATGGTGAATCCGTCGCGCGGGAAGTGGACGTGGACGATGCCGGCCGGAGCGCCGTCACGACGCAGCGTGACGCTGGCGCGGTCGATCGCCACCAGCTCGCCTTCGACCGGCTCGAATCCCCAGTCGTCCGGCGTCACCGTCAGCCGCATGCCGAGGCGGAACGCACCGGCGTCGTCGGGCGGCGGCGGCGTGGCCGGGAACCGGTCGCGCGCGATCGTCAGCGCCGTCTCCGGCGTCATCGGCTCCGCGGTGCCGTGACCGATGGCGTCGAGCCGCGCCAGCCACGCCAGGACGGCCGGATAGCGTTCCAGCCCGGCCTCCTCGCCGAGATTGCCGCGCGCGTACCACAACGGATGATAGGCGGAGAGGTCGGCCACCGACAGCTCCGCGCCGGCGACATAGGGCCGGCCGTCAGCGAGAGCCCGCTCCAGCCAGCCGAGATGCAGGCCGAACTGCACCCGCAGATCCGGTACCCGCGCCTTCATCCGCACGCTGTCCCAGCGATCGAACTTGCCATCGGTAAGGCGCGCGCGGTCGGCATGCAGTTCCGGCGGAAAGCGTTCGCCATGCAGCCCGAACACCAGTCCCAGCGCATCGGCGAACAACTGGCGGTCGGCCCAGGCCGCCATCATCTCCGCCTGCCCGGCGCTCGACGCCGGATGCAGCGTCGGCGACGGATGGCGGCGTTCAAGCTCGGCCAGGATGCATCGCGTGTCGCAATAGACGTCGGCGCCGATCTGCATCACCGGAATGCGCCGATAGCCGCCGGTCAGCGCGGTGAGCCACGGTTTCGGCGCGACGCGCGGCTGCTCGACGGCGTGCCAGCGCAGCCCCTTGACGCCGAGCGCCAGCCGGATCTTTTCCGCGAAGGGCGAGCGCGGATAGTGATGCAGGATGATGTCCGCGTCCGACACGCCGATCTCCGCAACGAGTCATGGTCCGACCGCCATTGTGCGCCGACGCGCCGCAAATGCAATGTCAGACGGCGTCCGTGCGGGCGATACTGCATCGGGCGCTCCTTGTGCTTCGACGGGCTGGATCAGCCTCGTCAGCGCCGCATGATCTTGAACACGCCGTTCGCCAGCGAGACGCAGCGGCCGTCGACACTGAGCTCGGCGCTCATGAAGATCAGGCTCTTGGTGCTGCGGACCATGCGTGGCCGCGAGATGATCAGATCGCCGATCCGCGCCGCGTCGATGAAATGCACGTCCATCTGAATGGTGGCGAGGTGCTCGGAGCCGGATTCGTGACGGGCGGTCATGCCGCAGGTGCGGTCCGCCAGCGTCATCAAGAGCCCGCCCTGCACCATCCCGCGCCGGTTGCGATGCTTGCGCTGCCCTTCCATGGCATATTCGTAGCGGCCGTCGACCATCCGGTGCCACAGCGGCCCGACATAGCCGATAAAACCGTCATCCTCGAGAATGCTCCAGCCCTGCGCCCGCAGGCCGGATTCCGTCACGTCCTTCATCGTTCGCCCTTGCAACCCGTCGAGGCGACAATCACGACATTTTCCCCGCGCGCGCAAGGCGCGAAAACGGATGGACGGGGTGCAAACAGTCGTCGACCGACCGGGACACGATATGTGATATCCGCCTCAGCGCCGCGGACGCAGCAGGAACAAACCGTAGAGCAGGATCGGCAGCAGCAGGGTCAGCCACGACACGCCGTCCCAGATGCCGTCGCCGACCAGCGCGGCGATCAGTCCGACGGTGGAGAGCACGCCGACCACCAAGGGCCAGGTGAAGATCTGCGCCAGCGTCTGGCGCCGTGCGCGCGCGGGCGGCGTCTGCAGGGTCGTCATGATGTCAGCACCTGTCCCTCGACCGGCCGCCGGGCGGCCTCGGCAAGCGCGACCCTCGCCGGCTTGCGCCGCCGCAGCCACAGATACAGCCCCGTCCACAGGATCACGATGGTGATGACGTCGAGGATCGCCCAGATGATCTTCAGCGGCATGCCGCCATAATCGCCGAAATGCAGCGGCTGCGACAGAAACAGCGCCGAGACGTACCAGGGCATGTCGCGGCTGTCGGTGAGCTGGCCGGTCTCGGCGTCGATCAGCGCAGGCTTGAGCAGCCGCGAGGTCACCGGCGTGTCGCCGCGCATGAACACCGCGTAGTGACTCTTGCTGGAGAAGATCGAGCCCGGATAGGCGACGAACGACGGTATCATGCCCGGCACGGCCTTGACCGCCACGTCCACCGCCTGCTGCACCGGCGTCAGCCTGGTGGGAATTTCGCGGCCGTGATATTGCGCCGTCATCTCGGCGAGCTGGCCATATTGCCACGCCTTCAGCACCAGATCGGCCCAGGTGTTGATGACGCCGGTGAAGCCCACCACCAGCGTCCACATCACCAGGAGGATGCCGGCGAGGTTATGCACGTCGAGCCAGCGCACGATGCGCGGACGATCCTTGCGATAGGCGCCGAACCGCAGTTTGCGCATCGACGGCGCATAGACCACGATGCCGGAGATCACCGCGACGCAGAACAGGATGCCCATCAGGCCGAGGAACAGCTTGCCCGGCAGGCCGGCGAACATGTCGGTGTGCAGCTTCAGCATGATGTAGGTGAAGCGGCCGGTGACGTCCGGCGAATCCAGAAAGGCGCCGGTATGGGCATCGACGCGGGCGAAGCGGTTGTTGACCGGGTTCGAGGTGATGGACGTCCCGATCGAGATCAGCAGCGCGTTGGGCTCGTCGCGATCCCAGATCAGGAAATGCGGCGCCTGTCCGGGAAACTTGTCGAGTGCATTCTTCACCGCGACGTCGAGATCGGCCTTCGGCGTTCCCGGCGGCACCACGCTCGCGTCCACCTCCTCATGCAGGAGATGATCGATCTCGTGATGGAAGATCAACGGCAGCCCGGTGATGCACAGCATCAGCATGAACACGGTGCAGACGATGCTGGACCATTTGTGCACCCAGTACCAGCGGCGGAGCGGTCGTGTTCCTGAAATCAAGGTGCGTTTCTCCGTCCGGAACAGACTGAATCAAGAGTCGTCACCCTTCGAGGCTCGCCGCAAGCGACGCGCACCTCGGGATGACGGCCATGGCTTTTTGTCCGACGCTCCATCCGCTAGTTCCAACTATATTTCAACGTGCCGAGCACGGTGCGACCGGTGCCCATGGCGCAGTAAGGCAAGCCGGTCAGACACGACGCTACATAGTAGCGATCGGCGAGATTCCGGGCCGTGACCTGCATCTTCAGCCCCTTCAGATCGGGCCGCATATACGCGAAGTCGTAAGTCAGCGAAGCGTCGAACAGCGTATAGGACGGCACCTCGAAGGTGTTGCCGGCATCGCCATAGCTCTTGCCGACATAGCGCATGCCGGCGCCGATTCCGAAGCCGGCGAGCGGACCGTTGTGCCAGGTGTAGTTGCCCCACAGCGACGCCTGCTCGAGCGCGGTGTTCATCAGGTACTTGCCGACATTTCCCGCCGTGCTCCTGGTGACCTTGGGATCCATGTGGCTGTAGCCGGCGACGATCTCGAACTCCCTCGTCACGTTGCCGCGCGCCTCGAACTCAAAACCGCGGACCCGTGCCGCATCGGTCTGCACGTTGAAGAACGGATTGCTCGGATCGGCCGTGAGCACGTTCTCCTGATCGATCTCGAACAGCGCGGCGGTGATCATCAGGTTCATGCCGTTGGGCTTGAACTTCAATCCGATCTCCTTGCCTTCGCCGGTGGTCGGCTTGAACGTGTTGCCGAACTGGTCCGCGCCGAGATTGGGCGTGAACGAGGTGCCGTAGCTGACATAAGGCGCAAGGCCGAAATCGAACAGATAGTTCAGGCCGACGCGGCCGGTCTGCGCCGAATCGTTGCGCACATAGTTGCCGGCCGGCGGGAACACCGCAAAGCTCGTGAACTCGGTGTTGACCCAATCCTGCCGCCCGGTCAGCGACAGCGTCCAGCGATCGAGCTTGATCTGATCCTGCAGATAGAGTCCCGCCTGGCTTTGCTTGTCGTCGCGCAGAATGAAGGGGCTCAGCGAATTGAACGACGGCACCGCCGCGCCATAGACCGGCGCGTAAGCGTCGATGGGGGAAATTCCCGCCGAGCGATAATCGGTGCTCGACTTGAGATTCATGTAGTCGAACCCGGCCAGCACCTTGTGGACCAACGGTCCGGTGCGGAAGTCCGCCTGCAGCTGGTTGTCGAGCGTGTAGTTCTGCGCATGCGCCCGAACGTAGTTGTAGGTGCGCGCGACAAGCCGATCCGACAGCATGCCCTCGGACCGGGTCGCGGCGAGATTGTTGCTGACGTCGAAGAAGCGGAAGTTCTGGCGGAACTGCAGGTTGTTGTCGAAGCGGTGATTGAATTCGTAACCGATCGAGGCCTGCTCGAGATTGAAACCGTCAAGCCCCGGCTCGCCGAGATAGCGGCTATAGGGAACGCGGCCGTTCGGATTGGGCAGGAATGTCACCTGGCCCGGCACGTATTGCTGATAGCCCTTGTTGTCGATCTTCGAATACTGCGAGAGGATGGTCAGGCTGGTGTCGGCAGTCGGACGCCAGGTCAGGCTCGGCGCAATATAGAGCTTGTTGTCCTTCATGAAGTCGGTTTGCGTATCGCTCTGACGGCCGAGGCCGACGATGCGATACAGGAACTCGCCTTTCGGATCGACCGGTCCGCCGATGTCGAACGCGCCCTGAAACCGATTGAAGGAGCCGAAGGTCCCTTCGACGCTGGAATGCGGCGTGGCCTGCGGGCGCTTGCTGATCATGTTGACGATGCCGCCCGGATCGCTTTGGCCATAGAGGCCCGACGACGGTCCCTTCAGCACTTCGAGGCGCTCCAGACCATAGGTCTCGATGCGGGGCACCGCGAAGGTGGTGTTGTCCATCGGCAGCCGCAAACCGTCGAGATAGCGCGGCACGTCGAAGCCACGCAGCTTAAACAGGTCGAAGAACGTGTTGCTGCCGAAGCTCTGCAGCGAAACGCCGGGCGTATATTCCAGGGCGTCGTTCACGCTCTGGGCGCCCTGGGCTGCGATCTGATCCTGCGTCACCACCGAGATCGACTGCGGTATCTCCAGAATCGGCGTATCGGTCTTGCTGCCGGTGACGCTCTGCTGCGCCAGATAGCCGGTGACCGGTCCAAGGCCGCGCTCGCCGGCGCCGCCCTGGCCCGTCGGCTGCGAGACCACTTGCTGCGGCGGCGTCGCTGGCGCGGGGCGCGGCTGCACGCGGCGGACCGGCGCGCGGCGCGCGGCGCGCTGCTTCGGCGCGGTGACGGTGACCGTCGGCAGTTCCGATGACGATTGCGCATGGGCTTCTCCCGGCACCATCGACAGCACGATGACACTTGTTGCTCCGAGAAGGCCGACCTTGGCCCAGCGCATGCACGACATCTTCAAAAGCCCCCAGCTTCAATTGTCCACCGCATTGCGGGTGGCGTTGGCCCCTCCTTATCATTCTCGGAATGCTTGCCAGCCCCTGCGCGCTTAGAAGGTATTTAAACCCATCGGGATTTACGCGCGCCGCGACGCGCGCATGGCGAAACCCCTTGCAAACAGGGGTTTTTGCCGCATGCCTCGATGGAATTTAAGAAGATTTCTAAGAGGGTTTCCAAAAAGAAGTTCTTTCGGGCATACGCCTGTAATGCCGATGGCCGCGCGCATCCGCAGACGGGAATGATCGGCGGGCCGGACCGAGCGCTACAATCCGGCGCCGCCGCCGCGCGCGAAACGCTTGCGGATGCGCAGCGACAGGCCGTCGCAGACCTCGCGATAGGCTTCCATGCGCTGCTCGCGATTGCCTTGCGCCAAGGTCGGATCCTGCGTCGGCCAGTACTCCACCTCGGTGGCGTGGGTGCGCGTCAGTTCCAGCGCCTTGTGATGCGCCTGCGGCGACAGCGTGATGATGAGATCGAAGTTGAGGCCTTCCCAGTCCTCGAGCTCCTCGAACGTCATCGGCCGGTGGCGCGAGATGTCCTGCCCGAGTTCGGCCATCACCGCGACGGCGAACGGATCAAGCTCGCCCTTCTTCACGCCGGCGGAGCGGACATAGAGCGTGTTGGGAAACATCTGCTTGAGCAGGCTTTCCGCCATCGGCGAGCGCACGCTGTTCTGCCCGCACGCGAACAGCACGGCCTGCGGATGGCGGACGCGCGGCGGCGCCTCCATCGATTACGACCGCCATCGGCAGGACTGTCGCGCGGCAGCCGGACTCATTTTCCGCCCTTCCAGTGCAGCACGCAGATCAAGGTAAACAGCCGGCGCGCGGTCTCGAAATCGATCCGCACCTTGCCGTCGAGGCGCTCCATCAGCGCGCGCGAGCCCTCGTCATGGATGCCGCGGCGACCCATGTCGATCGCCTCGATCTTGTCCGGCGTCGCGGTGCGGATCGCATGATAGTAGCTGTCGCAGATCATGAAGTAGTCTTTGACGACGCGGCGGAACGGCGTCAGCGACAACAGATGCGCCACCACCGGCGTGCCGTCCTCGCGGCGGATATCGAACATCAGGCGGTTGCCGGTGATGCCGAGATGCAGCGCGAACGGGCCGCCCTCGGCGCCTTTGGGCGCGAACAGGTTCTGTTCGATCAGGTCGTAGATGGCGATGGCGCGCTCGTGCTCGATGTCCGGGCCGGAACGGCCGATCGAATCCTCGTCGAGGGTGACCGCGACGATGCGGTTGCGGGAATCATCCTCTGAGGCTTTCTTGCTCATGGCAGATTGAGGCGTCGTCCGATCGAGCGCGAATGGGCTTCCAGTCCCTCCGCCCGGCCGAGGGTCATGGCCGCCGGCCCCAGCGCGCGTAACTGATCGGGCCCACAGCGCAGGATCGACGTTCGCTTCATGAAGTCAAGCACGCCGAGGCCGGAGGAGAACCGCGCCGAACGCGCGGTCGGCAGCACGTGGTTGGAGCCGCCGACATAGTCGCCGATCGCTTCCGGCGTATGGGCGCCGAGAAACAGCGCGCCGGCGTTGCGGATCCTGGCGGCCAGCGCATCGGGATCGGCGGTCATGATCTCGAGATGCTCCGCGGCGATGGCATCGGCGAGCCCGGCCGCTTCGTCCAGTGACTGCACGCGGATGATGGCGCCGAAATCGGCCCACGACGCGCGCGCGATCGCCTCGCGCGGCAGGGTCGCGAGCTGCGCCTCGACGGCGCGCGCGACATCGCGGGCGAGATCGTCGTCGTCGGTGATCAGGATCGACTGGGCATTGGCGTCGTGCTCGGCCTGGGCCAACAGGTCGGCGGCGATCCAGTCGGCATTGCCGGTATTGTCGGCGATCACCAGCACCTCGGACGGTCCGGCGATCATGTCGATACCGACCTTGCCGAACACCAGCCGCTTCGCCGCGGCGACATAGGCATTGCCCGGACCGACGATCTTCGCCACCGGCGCGATGGTCGCGGTGCCGTAAGCCAGCGCGGCAATCGCCTGCGCCCCGCCGACGCGGTAGATCTCCGAGACGCCCGCAAGCTGTGCCGCCGCCAGCACCAGCGGGTTGAGCTTGCCGTCCGGCGACGGCACCACCATCACCACCCGCTCGACGCCAGCCACCTTCGCCGGCACCGCGTTCATCAGCACGGATGAGGGATAGGCGGCCGACCCGCCGGGGACATAGAGCCCCACCGCCGCGATGGCGGTCCAGCGCGAGCCGAGTTCGACCCCGAGCGCATCGGTGAAGCGGTCGTCGGCCGGGACCTGCCGGCGGTGATAGGCCTCGATCCGGTCGCGGGCGAGCTTGAGGGCGTCGAGAGTCGCGCAATCGCACGCGCTTATTGCTGCCGCAATCTCGTCACCGGAAATCCGCAACTTTCCCGCGGGGATATCCAGCCGGTCGAACTTGCGGGTCGCCTCCAGCAGCGCCGTGTCGCCGCGCTGGGCGACATCTTCCACGATGGCGCGCGTCGCCGCTTCGACGTCGGCGGAGACTTCCCGCTTGCTGGCGAGAAATGTCGCGAAACGCGCGGCGAAATCGGGATTGCGGCTATCGATTCGGATCGGCATGACGAGGTTTCCAGCATCCTCTCCGAGAGGACGACACCCTGCTCAATGACGCGACCACAAATCGGCGTCAACCGTTTGTTTTCACGGATTAAGTTTTGGAGCGCCAAAGCCCTGCAGCGCTACTCGGTGCGTTCGCCCGCCGCCGGCAGCGCGGCTTCGTCGACACCAAGGTCGGCGAGTTCGCATTCGAGACATTCGACCTCGAGCCGCAGCGCCGCGCCGTCGGCGAACATCAGCATCGCGGTGCCGCCGGGCGCCATGGTCGGATGAAATTCGATGCCGAGCAGTTCGAACGCCGCATCCTGCGCGTTGAGATCGATATGACGCGACTGGCACGACAGCACCCGATCGAAGCGCAGCGCCGAGATCAACCGGCGCGGCGAAGTTTCGCCGGCGAGCGTCTGCTCCCAGTCGATCCGGCGCATGCCGATGACGAGACGCTTGTCCTTCTGACGCCAGACAATATCGGCCACCACGACCGATGCATCCTGCACATGCGCAGAAATCACCGCGAGATCGTCCTCATCGAGCGCAATCAATCGCGATGCCATGGCGCGCGCTCACCCGCTGATGCGCTCGATGGTCGCGCCGCAAGCCGAGAGCTTGTCTTCCAGGCGCTCGAAGCCGCGATCGAGATGATAGACGCGATTGACCATGGTCTCGCCTTCCGCCGCCAGCGCCGCGATCACCAGCGACACCGACGCGCGCAGATCGGTCGCCATCACCGGCGCGCCGCGCAATTTCTCGATGCCGTCGACGACGGCGGTCTCTCCATCGAGATGAATCCGCGCGCCGAACCGCGCCAGTTCCTGCACGTGCATGAAGCGGTTCTCGAAGATCGTTTCGGTGATGCGCGACGAGCCCTTGGCGCACGTCATCAGCGCCATCAATTGCGCCTGCAGATCGGTCGGGAAGCCGGGAAACGGCGCGGTCGCGACATTCACCGCCTTGATGCCGGCGCCGTTGCGCGTCACGCGAATGCCGTCATTGTTGACGGTGATATTGGCGCCGGCCTGCGCCAGCACATCGAGCGCCGCCTGCAACAACTCCGGCCGCGCGCCGCTGAGCTGCACGTCACCACCGGTCATCGCCACCGCCATCGCGTAGGTGCCGGTCTCGATGCGGTCCGGCAGCACGGTGTGTCGCGCGCCGCCGAGCTTGCTGACGCCTTCGACCGTGATACGCGGCGTGCCAGCGCCTGTGATCCGCGCGCCCATCTTGTTGAGACAGTCGGCGACGTCGAGAATCTCCGGTTCGCACGCCGCGTTGGTGATGACGGTGGTGCCCTTGGCGAGTGTTGCCGCCATCAGCGCCACGTGCGTGCCGCTCACCGTGACTTTCGCGAAATCGATCTCGGCGCCCTTCAGGCCGCCCGGCGCCTTCGCAATCACATAACCGCCGTCGATGGCGATCTCGGCACCGAGTTTTTCCAGCGCCATGATCAGCAGATCAACCGGCCGCGTGCCGATGGCGCAGCCGCCCGGCAGCGACACCTTTGCTTCGTGCATGCGCGCGAGAAGCGGCGCGATCACCCAGAACGACGCACGCATCCGGGACACCAGTTCATAAGGCGCGGTGGTGTCGATGATGTTGGCTGCGGAGATATGCAGCGTCTGGCCTTGATATTCGTGATCGCCGGGACGCTTGCCCGCGGCCATGATATCGACGCCGTGATTGCCGAGAATGCGCTGCAACTGCGCGACGTCGGCGAGACGCGGCACGTTGTCGAGAATCAGTGTCTGATCGGTCAACAGACTCGCGATCATCAATGGCAGCGCAGCGTTCTTCGCGCCCGAGATCGGAATGGTGCCGTTGAGCTGGTTGCCGCCAACGATACGAATGCGATCCATGCCAAGTGCCCCGAAATCCGAAGTTCGCTTCGTTCCTATAGCGCCTTCCCCAGCGAACTTCGTATTCGAAAGGACACTTTTTATATCTATCGACTCGATCTCTAACGACTCGCGTGTGGCGGCTCAGACATCCGCTTGAAGGACTCGCCGACGCGATGAAGCGAAGGTCTGAAGCACATTCTCATCGGTTTGTATGCGCAAAGTCTTAGGCGAACGGATAACTGATTGCAAAATCCGCTGGACTGATCGGTTGATGCAGATGCCCCATGCGCGGCGGACGCAGCCTCCCCGAGACCACGATTCGCCTATCATTACAAGCATTGCCATTTGCGGCGATTTGATGAGCCGATACTTGCCTCGCGCGCGCAGGACCAAGGGCTCGCCTCGAAGAAAACACATCAAAACAACAAGCTAGATTGTCTCGCCGCTTTTCCTAAAGGCGGCTATGGCTCTCTCCGATCGGGATCATCGGAACCAACGGTATTAGCCTGGGAGACATCGTGGCGACCGCGTGCCTGCGCCTTGCGCCGCTTGAGATTTTCACGCAGCGCAAGCTTCAGCCGGTCACGGCGCGACTCCCGCTCGGGCTGCCCACGCGATTTGCCGAGGTCCGATTGATCTGCGTTATCCGACATGGATAATTAACCATCAACGGGTTGCCAGGGTTCACCGGATGCCTGCATCATGCCAGGCGATTTCGCGATGATCTCCAGCGTGGAGTTGCGTGCCTTTAATAGGGATCATGGCAAAGCTCAATCACCCGGAGATATAGCCTATGTCCTCCGCCGTGCTGGCTCCGCTGCCACAGCATACCGTCGCCGAATGGCATCGCTTCGTCGCCACCTGTGACGCGGCCGTGCTGTCGCCGCTCTTGGCGGACAACATTATCTTCCGCTCGCCCGCCGTCCACAGTCCCATCCCGGGTCGTGCGGCGACCCTGCTGGTTCTGACGACGGTGGTGCAGATCTTTGAGAACTTCCGCTATGAGCGCGTATTCACCGCCGGAAGCCACGACATCGCGCTGGAATTCGCCGCCAATATCGGCAAGCTCGAATTGAAGGGCGTCGATCTGATCCGATTCGATGCCGCGGGAAAAATGGTCGAATTCGAAGTCATGATCCGTCCGCTGAAGGCCCTGCAGGCACTTGCGGAAGCGATGGGGAACCGTATCGGGCCACAACTGACGGCTCTGAAAGCCGCTGCCGCGGCGCATTGACGGCAATTTTTCCCCGATCGGCCCAATTTCCTGCGTCGGCGCTTGCACCCCAGGAAGCCTTGTGGCAAGGATCGGCCGCCTCGGCGCAGCCTCAAATGGCTGGCCTTGATGTGGCATTTGCTGCCGTAGCTCAGTGGTAGAGCACTTCATTGGTAATGAAGAGGTCGACAGTTCAATCCTGTCTGGCAGCACCACCCCTTTCCGGCTCGTCGTTGTTTTTCTGACCAATGGCCGGCGCCTTGTCACGCTGGGCAACCGTCCTCCGCAGGGATAGTATTTCGGCTCGAACCAGCGGAGCCGCGCGTGCAGGATCCCGTGCATATCGTCAATCGCCAGATCTGGCGGGAATCCGGTGTTTCCGCCGGCGAACGGGCCATTCCCGAGGAAACCGCCACGGCACTCACTTATAATGGCGGCAGCTACGCCGTGATGATGGCGACGCCGCAGGACCTGGAAGATTTCGCCGTCGGCTTCAGCCTGACAGAGGGCATCATCGGCGAAGCGGCCGAGATCGATAGTCTCGACGTGCTTCCCCAAGACGACGGTGTCGAACTGCGGATGTGGCTCTGCCGGACGGAAGCGGAGCGGCTCGCGGACCGGCGCCGGCATATCGCGGGTCCCACCGGCTGCGGCTTGTGCGGCATCGATTCGATCGCCGAGGCAATGAAACCGGCGGCAATCGTTCCCCCGGGCGGATCGTTCACCGCCGAGCAGATCATGAGCGCAATGCAGGCGCTGTCGCCGCGCCAGTCTCTCAACAACGCGACGCGTGCGGTCCATGCGGCTGCGTTCTGGACCCCCGGCCAGGGGATCGTCGCGCTGCGTGAGGATGTCGGCCGCCATAACGCGCTCGACAAAGTCGCCGGCGCGCTGGCGCGTCAGGGGACCGACGCAGCATCCGGGATGGTGCTGCTCACCAGCCGCGTCTCAGTAGAAATGGTGCAGAAGACCGCCGTAATCGGGGCGCCGCTCATTGTTTCAGTCTCGGCTCCTACCGCGCTCGCTGTCCGGATGGCGACAGCCGCCGGAATCACCCTGGTGGCGATCGCCCGCGCTGACGGATTCGAAGTTTTCACCCACGACCATCGCCTGAACCTGGCGAAAAAGTTTGCCTAACCGCGGGGGTGGAAAACTTTTGCCTGCCTTATTGTCTGATCCTTGATTCGGAATATCCGGATCGCTGTCGGCACATCATGCCGGGACTTGGTATCTTGCTACCTGTCGAGCCTCGCTTTGCGGCAGAAATGCGGCAAAATCGAGCTTGAATATGGCGACACCGGGACAGCCATTAAGGTTCCATTAAGTAACAAAAATTTGTGGTTCCTCAAACGGTTATGAACCGGACACCTGTGGCCGATCGGTAACAGCATTTTACACAAAACCCGTCTAAGAGATGACGCAACGGCGGCGCTTCCACCTAACCGCTCGTTTGCTCTTGGAGAGAACAATGAAGAAGATTCTGCTTGGTACTGTGGCGCTCATCGCCCTCGGCGCGACCGCGCCAGCACTTGCCGCCGATTTGGCCGCCCGGCCCTACACGAAGGCTCCGGCCTACGTTCCGGCTCCGATCTACAACTGGACCGGCTTCTACCTCGGTGGTCACGTCGGCGGTGCTTTCCGCGGCGACGACAACAACATCTTCGCGGGCAGCCGTGACGGCACGTTCCTCGGCGGTGTGCAGGTCGGTTACGACAACCAGTTCGCGCCGAACTGGGTGTTCGGTATCGAAGCCAATTACAGCTTCAAGGACACCAACAGCACCTTCGCCAACCGTGGCCTCGGCTCGGTCACCGGCCGCCTCGGCTATACCTGGGGTCCGACCCTGCTCTACGTGAAGGGCGGTTATGGCTGGGCTGACACCCGCTTCACCAACGGCTTCGGCGGTGACGGCGGCCGTGACGGCTACACCGTCGGCGGCGGTCTCGAATACCTGTTCACC
>Ga0182742_1000710_pt1 | contig 49094 bp, 42 predicted proteins | sample eDN5th37CBELigMG_FD_128880 | JGI IMG/M metagenome (GOLD analysis project Ga0182742, IMG submission 128880) | Enriched Miracle-Growth compost microbial communities from Emeryville, California, USA - eDNA 5th pass 37_C BE-Lig MG (version 2)... ...
AAGGCAAGGCAACCTGTCAGAATCAGGTGATGATTCGGACAAAAACAGTAGACCACGACGTAAAATTGTCCAAAAGAGAGAAGGGTTTGGACAGTTTTAGGTAAAAGGCAAGGCAACCTGTCAGAATCAGGTGATGATTCGGACAAAAATAATAGACTCTGATGGAAAATTGTCCAAAAGAGGGAAGGATTCTGACAGTTTTTGCTAAAAGGCAAGACAACCTGTCAGAAACAGGTGATGATTCGGACAAAAACAGTAGACCACGCCGTAAAATTGTCCAAAAGAGGGAAGGATTCTGACAGTTTTGAGTAAAAGGCAAGGTAACCTGTCAGAATCAGGTGATGATTCGGACAAAAACAGTAGACCACGCCGTAAAATTGTCCAAAAGAGGTAAGGATTCTGACAGTTTTAGGTAAAAGGCAAGGCAACCTGTCAGAATCAGGTGATGATTCGGACAAAAATAATAGACTCTGATGGAAAATTGTCCGAATGAGGGAAGGATTTGGACAGTTTTAGGTAAAAGGCAAGGCAACCTGTCAGAATCAGGTGATGATTCGGACAAAAAGAGTCCTCTATGTAAAAATTGTCCGAATTAATTCCTTCCCCTCAGAATATCAACGACTTCTCAAAAATAATGCAAGATTGCAATAAAAGCCTAATCAAGAATCAATTAATTAGTTGCATGAAAACAGTCATATCCTAAACGGACAAGTCATAGAATTGTACAAACTTCGTTTAAGGGAATGGTGTAGCAAATGACAAATAATCGTGCAGACGAAATTAGAAAACGAATCGCCAGAAGAAAACGTGACCGTAATCACAATACTGTTGTAAAGCCTTCCTCTTCTTTTTTAGCAGGCGATGAAGAAAAGCATGGGTACGAGCGGTTTCCGAGCTATGAAGGTGGTTCGAATGAATCAGGACATCCTCTGTTTAACAAAGAAGTCTTTATGCTTAAGATATTGACTTCTGCCTGTCTGGTGTTAATTGTTGCGATTTTATTTAAGAATGGCTCAAGTCAATTTGAGCCTGCGCGGGATTTTGTAAATAAAACGATGGAAAATGAATTTCAGTTCGCTGCAATTACTGCCTGGTATGAAGATCAATTTGGAAGTCCTTTAGCACTTTTGCCTTCAAACGATAAATCGAATGGAGAGCAGCAGGAAGGAACGAATCATACCGAGTATGCGGTTCCTGCAGTGGGTGGAAAGGTACTTGAAGGGTTTGAAGTGGATGGTCAAGGTATTATGGTAGAGACTGGCAGTAAATCTGTGGTTGAGGCGATGAATGATGGTGTAGTAACCTTTGCAGGGAACAAGGGTGACCTAGGAAAAACAGTCATTATTCAGCATGGTGATGGCAGTGAAACATGGTATGGAAACTTACAGTCTATCGTAGTGCCTCTATACGAACACGTTGACAAAGGTGAAGAAATTGGGAAGGTAACAGAAAGCGAAGATAAAGAGAAAGGGATGTTTTACTTTGCCATTAAGCAAGGAGAAACATTTATTGATCCAATACAGGTGATAAAATTTGAATAGTTATTTGCAATTATTATCAAAATTTCATATACATCCCTTATTCTGGGCTGTCATTGGACTTGCGATTATCACTGCACATTTCAAAGAATTGCTCATCTTACTATTAATTGTGTTAGTCCATGAAATGGGACACGTTTTAAGTGCCCATTTTTTTTCATGGAGAATTAAACGAATTTCACTTCTTCCGTTCGGTGGCGTTGCCGAAATGGATGAGCATGGAAATCGGCCGTTAAAGGAAGAATTAATCGTTATTTTGGCAGGTCCATTGCAGCACGTTTGGATGGTTGCACTTGCTTATGGATTAGAAGCAGCGGCCATTATTTCTCAAGAAACCTTTGATTTGTTTTTATTTCACAACATCGTGATATTTTGCTTTAATCTCTTGCCAATTTGGCCACTTGATGGGGGAAAACTTGTTTTCCTATTGTTATCGTTTAAATATTCATTTTTCGATTCTCATAAATATACCCTTCAAGCATCATTCATGTTTGTTGTGATTATCATTGCTAGCATTCTAGCAATTGTCCCAACACAGCTAAATTTGTGGATTATTACACTCTTTTTATTAACGTCAATCATTCTAGAATGGCGCCGCCGTCATTTTGTATTGATGCGATTTTTACTTGAACGGTATTATGGGAAACAAACAACCTTCAATATGTTAAAACCTATTGAAGTGAATGAAAAGGAAAAAATACACTCAATCCTGTTATTATTCCATCGAGGTTGTAAGCATCCTATTATTGTAAACAAAGATGGAAAGAAGCTCTCGCCGATTGATGAGAATGAAGTATTACATGCATATTTTACTGAAAAAAGAACCACAGAAACGATTGGTGAACTATTTTACTCATATTGACGAAGGATGAAAAAATCGGTACATTGTAACAAAAGTGGTCGTCAAAAAGTGAGGATTGAGCAATTGAAAAAATTAATATTTAATATCTCTACTAGTGAAAAAAGACTAGCTGTTATTGAACATAATCAAGTCACAGAGTTACGAATCCAGCAACCGACAGAGGAAGAAACTGCAGGCAATATCTATAGTGGTCGAGTTACTGATGTGTTACCAGGAATGCAAGCAGCATTTGTTGATATCGGAGTTGGAAAAAACGGCTACATCCACCGTAATCAATTGCTGGACTATCACCTTTCAGATTTACCAGAAGAGGTGAAAAATGCGAAAAGTATATCCTCTTTCGTGCGCGAGGGGCAAGAGATGCTTGTTCAGGTCATGAAGGAGGGAGTAGGTGGAAAAGGTCCAAAGCTGACAGGAATCATTGAAATTCCTGGAACACATCTGGTTTATCTTCCGAAGGGCAATTATGTAGCGGTTAGCCGAAAAATGAAGACAGAGAAAGAGCGTGAAAGGTGGCGCGTTTTTTCACAAGAGGTTTGTGAAGAAATGGAAGGGTTGATTATTCGTACGGCGAGTGAAAACCAATCAACCGAGGTTATTGTACAAGAAATCAACAAGCTACGGAGACGCTATGATGAGATTGTTACTCTTCAAAAGTCAAAAAAGGCACCTGCATTGCTATACGATACGAACAATTTAGTTCATTCAGTATTACAGGAAATTCCATTGCAGCAAATAGATGAAATCATTGTCGATGATTTTAAAACGTTCACAGAGATTAAAGATCATTATCACGGTATCGAATCACTACATTATTATCGTGAAAAAGAGAATATCTTTAGCCACTATGAAATTGAGCATGAAATTGACCAGTCGCTCAAACGTGTTGTATGGCTAAAAAGCGGAGCATATTTGATAGTAGAGAAAACAGAGGCGTTAACTGTTATCGATGTAAATACTGGCAAGTTTCAAGGGAAAACGAATCAACGTGACACAGTCTTAAAAACAAATATTGAAGCAGCTACAGAAATTGCGAGACAGCTGCGTTTACGTGATATTGGTGGTATGATCTTAGTTGATTTTATTGACATGAAATCAGAGGCCGATCAGAAAAAAGTAATAAGTGCTTTTAAGGAATCCACTCAAGATGATCGAAACCGAGTTCGCGTGTTGGGGTTTACCCAGCTCGGAATCTTAGAAGTTACCCGTAAAAAAGTGCGCCCAAGTCTTGATGAAACGCTAAGAGTTGATTGTCATCAATGTTCAGGCGACGGTAGGGTAATGTCAAATGAAACAATAGCATATCGATTAGAACGAAGACTCTGGGAGCTGCGAGAGATGGAGCACGAAGCCGTCTGGATTGAAACCACGAGTGAAGTAAAAAAAATAATAGAAGGTAACAACAAGGAACATCTTAAGGAGCTTGAAGATCATTTGCGTTTTACAATTAAGATAACACCGAATGAATCATTGAGTGACACGTTTTCCATCCGACAGCTGGGATCAGTCGTGGAAATTAATGAACGTATTAATAAATTTATATAATCTTGAATATTCGGTGCGTGGCACCGAATAAATTTTTTGGTGGACTTTTTGCAATAGACTAGGATATAATAGACCCTGGACTGGCAAAGGGCCCACTCAATTATTTGATTGACACAGATTTCCCTTTGTGATAACATTTTACTGTTATTGTTTGTAGCACCCATGCTACAACCGCTCAGGTCAGGTACTAAGATTTCGTTTTAATGAAACGCCTGAATAGCTGGCGAGTCTGAGTTTATTACTAGGAGGTGCAATTATGTACGCAATTATTGAAACTGGCGGTAAGCAAATTAAAGTTGAAGAAGGCCAAGCAATCTACGTTGAAAAAGTAAACGGAGAGCAAGGCGAAACAGTTACTTTTGACAAGGTATTATTCGTAGGTGGCGAAAACGTAAAAGTTGGAAGCCCTGTTGTTGAAGGTGCTACTGTTACAGCTAAAGTTGAAAAACAAGGTCGCGCTAAGAAGATCATTGTTTTCAAATATAAGGCTAAAAAGAACTACCGTAAAAAGCAAGGTCATCGTCAACCTTACACAAAAGTTGTTATCGAAAAGATTAACGCTTAAGGTTTGACATTATGATCAATGTAACGATAACCCGTTCTCATGACGGTTTAATCGAATCATTTACAATGAGTGGACATGCTGAGTTTGCAGAGTATGGTCAAGACATTGTTTGTGCTGCGGCATCTGCTGTTTCATTTGGAACAGTTAATGCTATTGAAGCACTCACAGGTGTTGTGCCTGAAATCGAGCAAGGTGGCGAAGGTGGCTTTCTCCGCTGTGTAGTTCCGAAAGAATTACAGAAGGAAATAGATGAGAAAGTACAACTGTTACTAGAAGGCATGATAGTTTCATTGGAAACTATCGAACGTGATTATGGACAGTATATAAAAATTAAAAACATATAGGAGGTGACACACATGTTAAGATTAGACCTTCAGTTTTTCGCTTCTAAAAAGGGAGTAGGTTCTACTAAGAACGGTCGTGATTCAATCGCGAAGCGTCTTGGTGCAAAACGTGCAGATGGTCAATTCGTTACTGGTGGATCAATTCTTTACCGTCAACGCGGTACAAAAATTTATCCAGGTGTGAACGTTGGTCGTGGTGGTGACGATACTCTATTCGCTAAAGTTGACGGTGTTGTTAAGTTTGAGCGTGTAGGTCGTGACCGCAAGCAAGTAAGTGTATACCCTGAAGCTCAAGAAGCTTAAGTCGTAAAAAAACTCTAACCTAGTGGTTAGAGTTTTTTTTATGAAGCGCGGGGACGGTTCTTCTGCTTCACAATCTATGTGCTAATGGAAATAGTGAAGCAGGAGAACCGTCCCTATGCTTCGTGAGAAATAATGAAGCAGAAGAACCGTCGCCATGCCTCCTAGTTCATTTGATGTATAATTAAGGTTAATAGTATTTTAGAACAAGGTTTGTTATAATTTAGAGAAAACTTGACAAACGACAAAATTCTTAGTTATGCGGGTAATTGTGCGTTGAATTCGTAAAGTGGGGCCATTTACCTAAAGAGAAAATGAAATAGTGGGGAGATATATGAAAAAAGAGTGGAGTATTGTTGATGTGCTGCGGCATTCTCGCCATGATTGGCTTAATAAGATCCAGTTGATTAAGGGGAACGTGGCATTACATAAATATGATCGTGTGAAAGAAATAATTGATGAAATTGTAATGGAAACGCAGAACGAGTCAAAATTGACAAATTTGCATCTTGATAAATTATCTACTTACTTAATGACTTTTAATTGGGAAAAGCATCCATTTATGTTAGAATATGAAGTTATTGGAGAAGCGGGAGACTTGTCGTCCTATGATGTCGCCCTTTTATGTTGGTGTGAATCATTATTTAATTTACTAGATGCTACTGTTGATTTATTGGGAGAAAATCAATTATCTATTACAATCGAGATTTTAAGAGAGGAAGTAAGATTCTTTTTTGATTTTCGTGGAATAATAAAAGATAGAGAAATTTTACTGAATTGGTTTGAAGAAAAACAGCAAGAGTCAATTATTCAGTTAACTGAATACGCAATACATAATGAGGAAATAACAGCAAGTATAAATGTAAAGTTGCCTAACTAAGTAGAAGTAACAGACCGGAGGGAAAATATGTTTGTCGATCAAGTCAAAGTTTATGTTAAAGGTGGAGACGGTGGGAATGGAATGGTTGCCTATCGTCGTGAAAAATATGTACCTAAAGGCGGGCCAGCAGGTGGTGATGGCGGAAAAGGTGCAGATGTCATTTTTGAAGTAGAAGAAGGATTGCGTACCTTGATGGATTTTCGCTATCAGCGCCATTTTAAGGCGAAACGTGGCGAACACGGGATGAGTAAGAACCAGCACGGGAAAAATGCGGAACCGATGATTGTAAAGGTCCCGCCAGGAACGGTTGTAACAGATGAAGACACAGGGGAAGTTCTCGCTGATTTAACACAGCATGGTCAACGTGCAGTCATTGCAAAAGGGGGTAGAGGTGGTCGTGGAAATTCGCGCTTTGCCACACCAGCAAATCCAGCTCCTGAAATCTCTGAAAACGGTGAACCTGGTCAAGAACGATATATTATTTTAGAACTTAAAGTTCTTGCTGATGTTGGACTAGTTGGATTCCCAAGCGTTGGGAAGTCTACCTTGCTTTCGGTTGTATCAGCAGCAAAACCGAAGATCGCTGAATACCATTTTACAACCATCGTTCCGAATCTTGGTGTCGTAGAAACTGAAGACGGACGTAGTTTCGTCATGGCAGATTTGCCAGGATTAATTGAAGGTGCCCATCAAGGTGTTGGCTTAGGTCACCAATTTTTACGCCATATTGAACGTACGCGTGTAATTGTTCATGTAATTGATATGTCAGCTGTTGAGGGACGTGACCCGTTTGAGGACTATGTCACGATTAATGAAGAATTAAAAGAATATAATCTCCGTTTGACAGAGCGACCACAGATTATTGTTGCGAATAAAATGGACATGCCAGATTCGGAAGAGAATCTGGCAGAGTTTAAGAAAAAGCTAACGGACGATGTTAAAATCTTTCCAATTTCTGCTCTAACAAGGCAAGGGTTGCGGGATTTACTGTTTGAAATTGCAAACTTACTCGAGACTACACCAGAATTTCCACTTGAGTATGGTGAAAGTGACGATACTACCAACCGTGTTTTGTATCGACATGAAAAAGAAGAGATTGATTTTGTTATCACGAGAGAAAGTGATGGAACATTCGTTATCTCAGGTGATAAGGTAGAAAAGTTATTTAAGATGACAAATTTTGAACGTGATGAATCAGTTCGTCGCTTTTCACGTCAGCTGCGCGGTATGGGGATTGATGGTGCATTACGTGAGCGTGGTGCGAAAAATGGTGATACAGTGAAACTGCTTGAATACGAATTTGAGTTTGTAGAATAAGTCGTTTAAGGCAAATCTTGTTTTTTCATATGCAAGATATATGTTCACTAATACGTTAATGTGATAAAATCTCTAAATAGAGTTAAAAAATGGGGCAATATTTTTGCTTCATTTTTTACTTATGATAAGTCTGTAAAGCAGGTAGAGGGGTGGGGAGAACCTTGGCTACAAATAATAGTAAAATAGATGAAAAATTTTATCTTGTCCGTGAAGATGTGTTACCAGAAGCAATTCGAAAAACACTCGAAGCAAAGGAACTACTTGAGAATGGAAAGGCAGAATCAATTGCGATTGCCACACAAAAGGTTGATCTAAGTCGCAGTGCGTACTATAAGTATCGCGATACTGTCTTCCCTTTTCATACAATGGTACAAGAACGAATGATCACGCTCTTTTTTCACTTAGAAGACCGTTCTGGGACTCTTTCACAACTGTTAGCCTTGGTAGCTGGTGCTGGGTGTAACGTCTTGACGATACACCAAACAATCCCGCTAAGAGGTAAAGCTAATGTTACATTATCACTAAACACAATTGGTATGTCTGAGGATATTTCTGAATTGATTTCTAAACTTAAGCGCCTAGAGTTTGTCATCAAGGTAGACATACTTGGAACGGGTGCATAGGGGAGGATTTCAACATGACTGAATTACAAATCATCGGGTATCTAGGCCCGAAAGCCACTTTTTCTGAACAGGCAGTAAAATTGTTTTTTCCAAATAGCAAACGCCAGCCGTTTACAACGATTCCTGCATGTATTGATGCGTGCGAGTTAAATGAAGTCGATGCAGCGGTGGTTCCACTAGAAAATACAATTGAGGGCTCGGTAAACTTAACACTGGATTATTTAATTCATGAGCAGCCGTTAAAAATTGTTGGGGAAGTTGTCATACCTATTCGTCAACATTTAATGGTTCATCCTGATAACGTTGACAAGTGGAACGAAATTGAAAATGTATACTCTCATCCACATGCAATTGCACAATGTCATAAGTTTCTATACAAGCATCTAACATCAGCAGGTCTTGAGTATATGACATCAACGGGTGCAGCAGCACAATATGTGTATGAAAATAAGGATAAAAACATTGCAGCGATTGCAAATGAATTAGCGGCAAAAGAATATGGATTGACAATTGTAAAGCGAAATATCCATGATTTTGACAATAACCACACGCGATTTGTTGTTTTACATAAACGCGATGCTAAAGTTTTCGTGAATGATCTCGAATGTGAAGGAAATAAAACAACGTTAATGATTACATTACCTTCGGATCAAGCAGGTGCCCTTCATCAAGTTTTATCTGCATTTGCGTGGCGTAGATTAAATTTATCAAAAATTGAATCAAGACCGATGAAGACAGGTCTTGGCAACTATTTCTTTATTGTTGATATTGAACAGCAAATGGATGATGTCCTTATTCCAGGAGCGATTGCAGAGCTTGAAGCTCTAGGGTGCTCTGTTAAGGTTCTAGGAAGTTATCCTTATTTCCATGGTTGATATTTTTAGAATAGTAGCAGCTTACTCTTTATGGAGAGTGGGCTTTTTTTCGTTTAAAAGGGGAAATTCGTTTGGAAGGAGCTAATCCAGATGCAAGGTATTGAGAAAGGAGGATTTCTAAGGTGTATAGGACATTAACCAAACAATCAAAAATCCTCCGACTTGGAAATTTCTATAGTCTTTCTCTTTTGCACTTTCATACGTATTTTAGCAACAATATAAAGCAACATTGGAATCAAAAATCCGTTAAAAATGGCAAAAGGCACCCATCCATAGAGGTCCCATTCTGCGGCAAATGCGTTATTTGGGTAAACAACTAAGGAATACACCACAAGAACCCCAGTCAGTGGGATTACGATAGGACGATACTCTTTTAGTTTCATTAACTGAGCGACACCTGTGACAAATGAGAAATAGTAGAACAGAATTTTATAGTAAATGGTGATAAACCAGAGAATGGCTACAACAACTTCAATCCGTTGAAGAAAATCCCCGATGTTAATTTTTCTAGCCAATACATAGCTTGGGAACATGCTGCGGGCTGCTGTATTAGGACCTAATACAAGCGTACATAATAATACGACTATAATTACTACAATCCCACCTAAAATAATGGACGAAATAAATGTTTTTCGTAGTTTTTCTTTATCTTCAATATGGGGAATAATCATGAAAAACACAATACAAGGTAAAGCTGCAATGCTAGCATATAATATTGAAGCTTGGAAGATGGATTTTGGTCCACTTTCCAGCACTGGTTGGATATTGACAAGTTCGATTTGAGGAGAAGTGGTGAATAACATGAAAAAAAACAAGAGAATAATCCAAGGTAGAAAAATTTCTGCTGCACGTAACATTACCTCAAGCCCTTGTAAAATTCCATATATAATTACAATAGCGATTATGATATTTATCATCACTAGTGGTGTTTCGGGATACAATTGTGTGATTAGGAAATCTCCTGTGTGGTACAAAACGGTTGTTGCACCAATGAAACAAAAGAAGAGAAATGACATCGAAACGAGTTTGCCAAGCCACTTACCGAGTATGATCTCACTAAACTCGGTAAACGACTTGTCAGGGTAAAGCATTGCTAAGGAGCTATAAAAATAGGCCAATCCTACTCCTAAGCCGACACCAACAACAGCCGATATCCATGCATCCTGTTTTACCATTGACGAAAGACCAGATGGTGTGAGTAAGATTGTACTACCAATCGTATAAATAAACACTAACACCCGAAACTGGTTCATAGATATTTTAACTTTTCTTACCATGGCACCCACCCTAAAGTGATACTTCTACCTAGTTTGTCTAGTTGTTATATACCTTATACAAAAACATGGATTAAAAGGTAAAAGCAACCAATGATAGGTTGCTTGACTATTACAGTAGGTATATTCAACTTATCCCTCGTAGTCTTTTCTTTTCAGGGCACCATGTGTATAGCTATAGAAAACAAAATTTATATAATATGAATCTAATTTTGGTTTCTGGCTCCACCGCCTATAAGCTAGAGGGGGTGACCAAGGAGGGCTAACGCTTACTCATGACTCGATTAAATACCCGGCTTTTTGTAATGAATAACAAGCAGCATCCAGCTTAGTTGGTGAATCTGCTTCAAGGGTGTGTAAATGAATCCCGTCTGTAAGCTTTGATAATAAAGGTGCTTTTGTTTCGCTCATTCTTTCAATAAATTGTTCAACTTCTTTACGGTTGCTAACCATAATTGAGGCTGTTAAATCTCCGTATACGGGATGTTCGACAATTACATCTTTAATTGTTACTCCATGGTCGACAATGAGACAAAGCTCTTCAATTGTTTGTTCAGGTGTATGTGAAACAGCTATCACACGTTTTACCGTTTGTTCGCTAGTTTGCTGGTGCAAAAATAAATAACCTTGGCTAGTGGCGATGATTGGAAGATTTTTTGCTTTTAACAGTGATATATCTTGAACGATGACTTGGCGACTGACATTTGTTTTGGCAGCGAGTTCTCCACCTGTGATAGGTGCATTTCGTTCTTTTAACCAGGTTAATATAAGCTCTCTTCGTTCATCACCGAGAATTTTTTTATCGTCCTTCATAGTCACTCTCCTTTCTCATAGTCTATCACAAACCTATTTTTTTGCATAAAATTGCTCAAGGATTTTGATGCAAATAGAAACTACCTTATCAATATCAGCTTCAGTTGTTGTTGTTCCAAAAGACAAACGAATAAATTGCTTTGCTTCTTCTTTTGTTTTTCCAATTTCCAGCATGGTTTTAGATGGAGCCTGCTGTCCAACTTTACATGCACTACCAGTTGAAATGGCAACACCGTAACGATTGAATTCCAGCATTGTATATTGTCCCTCAATACCAATGACACGAAGCCCTACAATGTGAGGAAGCCCAGCATCACTATTTTCAATCCATTCAATTTGCTCCGCTCTGGATGCTAGTCCTTCTTTTAATTGTTGTCGTAAGGTGGAAAATCTCTGTTGGTTCTTCTCAATGTCTTTTGCAATTGCTGATGCAGCTGTAACAAATGCCGCGATACCAGGTACATTCACGGTACCTGGCCGGAATCCTTTTTCATGTGTTGTGTTTGGATATACAGATTGCCAATTGGTAGTTGGATTTATATATACCGCTCCGACCCCTTTTGGACCATAAATTTTGTGGCTAGAGATTGAGAGGCTATCAAGATTCGCTTTTACCACATCAATCGGAAGTTTACCAAAGGTTTGTACACAATCACTATGAAAAAGAACGTTTCTCTTCCGTAACAAATGTCCAACTTCCACTAGTGGTTGGATTACTCCAATTTCGGAGTTAGCATGATGGATAGAAGCAAGAATTGTGCGATCTGTAATTGCATTCTCCAGTTCATCTAGACTGATTTGGCCCTGCTGATTAACTCCTAAATAAGTGACTTCAAATCCTTCTCCTTCTAATTTCTTAAAGAAATTACTAATTGAGGAATGCTCGATTTTGGTGGTAATGAGATGGTTCCCTTTTTTTCTATGCGCATTAATCAAGGATTGAAGTGCCAAAATATTGGATTCAGAACCACCGCTTGTAAAATAAACCCCAGATTCGCTCCCGTTTATTATTTTTGCCAGTTCCCTGCGACATGTTTCTAGCACACTATTTGCCGATGTACCAATGTCATGTAAACTACTTGGATTGCCAAAAAAAGATCGACTAACTTCTGTATATACATGTAATGCCTCCTCACTCATTGGTGTGGTTGCTGCAAAATCTAAATATATCATTTGTTCCTCCTTCTTGAAGGCAGTTTATTTTCGCAATATTTATATCCAATTTTATTTTAACATGATATAAAAATGAAAAAAGTCTTGTCATGAGAATAAATATGTGTAAATATAGGTGTCAAGATAGTATTTGTTAGGGGGCTTTTAGAAATGCCTTTTTCTGATGTTTTGATTATTGGCAGTGGAATTGCTGCATTATCTGCTGCCGAGCGATTATCTCTGGATAAAAATGTGATTATTATCACAAAGTCAAATATAGAAGCTAGTAACTCAATGCTTGCCCAAGGCGGTGTTGCTGCAGTAGTGGATAAAAGTGATTGTGTGAATGATCATGTTTCAGATACGATCACAGCTGGTTGTTTCCACAATAATCAAGAAGCTGTAAAGCTACTTGTTCAACATGGTTCAGAACATATGAAAAATCTAATTAAACTTGGAATGCCTTTTGACCGTGATCGTACGGGGAGACTTGAGCTTGGTCAAGAAGGAGCACACAATCGGCGGAGAATTTTACATGCTGGTGGAGATGCAACAGGTAAAGAACTAACAACTTTCATGTTAAATAGAGTAAAAGAGAAAGTAAGTATTGTTGAAAATGAAATGGTATTAGATTTACAGATTGAAAATGGGAAATGTGTGGGATTAATTACTGCTACACAATCAGGAGAACGAAAAATCTATTCAGCAAGGCATGTTATTTTAGCTTCAGGTGGGTGTGGGAGCTTGTTTCAAGTCTCATCAAATAACCCAGGTATCATTGGTGATGGAATTGCCATGGCATATCGAGCAGGTGCCGAGTTAACCGACCTTGAGTTTATGCAGTTTCACCCGACAATGCTATTTGCTGGTGGAATGGGTCATGGCTTAATTTCGGAAGCTGTTCGTGGTGAAGGTGCATTTCTTGTCACAGAAAATGGTAGAAGGATTATGAAAGGTGTTCATGACCTTGAGGACTTAGCACCACGTGATGTTGTTGCGCGGGCAATCCAAAAAGAGCGAAGCAAAGGGGAAGAAGTCTATTTAAATATTGGTAACATTTCTAATTTTGCAAAAAGGTTTCCGACCATCACTTCAATATGTGAAAACGCTGGTATTGACCTTTCTGAAGGATTACTTCCAGTTGCGCCTGGAGCTCATTTTCTCATGGGCGGAGTGAAAACAAATAGGTATGGTCAAACAACCGTCCCAGGTTTATATGCAATTGGTGAAGTTGCTTGCACAGGGGTCCACGGTGCAAACCGGTTAGCCAGTAATTCACTTCTTGAGGGAATTGTATTTGCAAACCTATTAGCAGACTTTATTTTAGCAGAAAAGAATTGTTTGCAACCGGTTCCTGTGAAAGGAAGTAAGTACCTAGAATATAAGAGTAATAGAGAATTGTACCTTCCGACAAAGGCAGAAATTCGTAAAATCATGACGACGTACGTTGGAATTGAAAGAAGCTATGAAGGTTTAATGAAGGCGAAAAAATGGATAGAGCAATATGTTGATAAACGAACTCTCTATACAAAAATACAGTGTGAACAGGTAACAACTGAACAAATGACGGTAGTTAATATGCTAACAAATGGGTGGTTAATGATTACCTCCGCGTTGCTACGAACAGAAAGCAGGGGTGGACATTACCGTAACGACTATCCAATGGAAGACCAAGCTTGGCAAGGCAAACAAATTATTAGACAAAAAGAAGAAGTACTTATCCTAAATCAGGGGAATTTAGTGGGAGTGAAATAAAGATGAATCAGTTAAAGTTAAAACAATTGTTACAACAGTTTTTTATCGAAGATATTGGTGAGTTAGATGTTACAAGTGAATCAATTTTTCCATCAGGGATGCAAGGCGAAGGCCGTTTTATGGTCAAAGATGATGGAATTATTGCTGGTATGAATATCATCCGCGAAGGTTATTCTTTACTAGATTCTGAGATTAAGGTAGAGACGCACGTCAGTGATGGAGATAATGTGAAAAAAGGTGATATTATCGCAACAGTTCAAGGTCCAATGGGACTTTTATTAACAGGAGAGAGAGTGATTCTGAATCTTTTGCAACGAATGAGCGGGATTGCTACTTTAACACATCAAGCTGTATCGACTTTAAATAGTGATCACACTAGAATTTGTGATACTCGTAAAACAACACCAGGACTAAGAATGCTAGAAAAATATGCCGTCACCTGTGGTGGAGGCTATAATCATCGCCTTGGTTTGTATGATGGTGTCATGATCAAAGATAATCATATCTCTTTTGCAGGATCAATTACAAAAGCAGTTGAAGCTGTTCGGGCAAGACTTGGTCACATGGTGAAAATCGAGGTTGAAACCGAAACAAGAGAACAAGTGTTAGAAGCAATTAAAGCAAGAGCTGATATTATCATGTTTGATAATCGCTCACCTAAAGAAGTTAGCGAATTTGTAAAGCTTGTACCAGAGAACATTGCTACGGAAGCATCCGGTGGTATTACACTTGAAACTCTTGGTGATTACCGTCATACCGGTGTTGATTATATCTCACTTGGGATGTTGACACATTCAGTTGGTGCCTTAGATATAAGTTTTAATGCAGGGGAAAAGGGGGAGAACTAAGTGAATATTTTAGATATAGTGAAAAAAGAATCGCAACTATCTTTACCAGAAGAATATAAACAGCTCACAGTCTGTGAAATGGAAGAGCGTGTTAGAAAAATTAAAGAAAAATTTGGTAATCGGCTATTTATTCCAGGTCACCACTACCAAAAGGATGAAGTGATTAAATTTGCGGATGCCACTGGTGATTCGCTTCAATTAGCTCAGGTCTCAGCGGAAAATGAAGATGCTGAATTTATTGTTTTCTGTGGAGTTCATTTTATGGCAGAAACGGCTGATATTTTAACGAATGATCATCAAAAGGTAATCCTTCCAGATATGCGTGCAGGTTGTTCAATGGCCGATATGGCAGATATGGATCAAACGGAACGAGGATGGAAGGTTTTGATGGAAACATTTGGGGACACCGTCATTCCATTAACATATGTTAATTCCACTGCAGCCATTAAAGCATTTGTTGGCAAAAATGGGGGCGCAACTGTGACATCTTCAAATGCTAAAAAAGCATTACAATGGGCATTTACACAAAAAGAGCGAATTTTATTTTTACCAGATCAACATTTAGGTAGAAATACTGCATATGATTTAGGCATTCCACTTGATCAAATGGCTGTATGGAATCCGATTACTGACGAGTTTGAGTACGAAGGTGACTTGCAGGATGTGAAGGTAATTTTATGGAAAGGCCATTGCTCTGTACATGAAAATTTTACAGTAAACAATGTTAAGCAAATTCGTGAAACTAAACCTGATATGAATATTATTGTTCATCCAGAATGTTCACGCGAAGTTGTTGCGGTGTCTGATTATGCAGGATCAACAAAGTATATTATTGAAACAATTAATAATGCTCCTGCTGGCAGTAAGTGGGCAATTGGTACAGAAATGAACTTAGTGAAACGCATTATTGACAATCATCCTGATAAGGAAATTGTATCGCTAAATCCATATATGTGCCCATGCTTAACGATGAATCGAATTGATTTACCACATTTGTTATGGTCACTTGAAACAATTGATAAAGGAGAAATTACCAATCAAATCGTGGTTGACGAAGATATTGCTAAAGATGCACTGCTTGCTTTAGAGAGGATGTTAGCAAACGTATAATTCGTGTAGTAAGGAACCGGAAATATAGTCCGAATCTTGCTGAGTAGGTACAATAATGTAGCAGAACACAAGTCTGACTGAACCTTTAATAAAGCAAGTTTTTATGACAGTTTATGTTGTAGAAGTTTGCTTATTATTTGTTCAACCTATCACCAATTTCTATCATAATATTTTTCTCTCTTGCATAAGTTTTCATGAAGAATAGTGGCAATTTGCCTACCGTCACATACAATGTCTAATGACTGACGTACAGGAGGGGAAATTCAGTGAAAATCCATATCGTGCAAAAAGGAGATACTCTATGGAAAATCGCCCAGAAATATGGAGTTGATTTTCAAGAATTAAAACAAATGAATTCACATTTGAGTAATCCCGATATGCTCATGCCAGGAATGAAAATTAAAGTTCCAACTGGGAATGTTCATGTAAAGAAAGAAGCACCAATGAGTCCAGTTAAAGAATCAGTAAAAAAAGAGGCGCAAGTTTCTCCAATAAAGGAAGCTCCAATTACAGAGCACCCTTTCAAGGAAATGCCTCAGGCACCATTACCAGTAATGGATGTACAAGAAGAAAAACCAACACCGCCACCACCAAAACCACCTAAGCCATATTTGCCAAAAATGCCAAAGTTACCTAAGATTCCAGTTGATATTGATATCAACAATTACAACGTTGACATGAATATGGTTGATTTTGATATGATTCATATGCCACAAGCTCCACAGGTTTTACCTGAAATTGAGGAGGAAGATCAAGTAGCAGGTGTGCAGGAGGAATTACCAGAAATGCCTCAAGTGCCACAAATGCCTCCGATGATGAAAGGACATATGCCATGTCCACCACCAATGCCAATGCATAAATGTGTTCCGATGACACCTGTGATGCCGGGTGCAGGATTCAATTGGTGTCCACCATTAACTGGCCCTGTTGGCGGAGCATATGGAGGAGTACCTGGTCAAATGCCTTTTGGAGCTCCAGGAATGAATCCAGCATACGATTATGACGATGATATTGATTTACCACCAAATCAACCAACAAATGTTGCACCAGCTATGATGCCACCACAATATCCTGCAAATCCGTATTCTCAAGGTTTCCCAATGCCTAATCCAGGAATGGGGATGGTTAGCCCTGAAATGGCTGTAGACGATGGTGCTGGAATGGCTCCACTTATGCCATTACCTGCACAAAATCCTATGGGATTCCAGGGGCCATTACCACCATATCAAGCACCAATTGCACCATTTCAGCAAGCGCCAATGCAAATGCCACCTAATGTTTATAACCAGAAAGACTGTGGATGTGGCGGGCCAAAACCACCACACTTAGGTTATCAACCAATGCCGCAGCAAGGTTTTCCAGGAGTGCCTACTCAACCGCTAGGATACCCGCAGCCAATGGCACAAGGTTACCCAGGAGTTCCTGCTGCTCAGCCATTCCCTGCTGTACCAGGAATGCCTCCAGCACCACAGGGTTATCCAGGTGTTGGAATGTATGGGCAACCACCAATGCAACCTGGTGTCCCGTTTAACCCAATGTTTGATATGCCAGACTTCGATGATAACTTAGACGACGACTAATTTGTCTAAAAAAGCTGATTTTAAAGATAGCATCTTTGAAATCAGCTTTTTTTATTTTGGTAAAAAGTACTTACATTGTAACGGTCTACATTTAAACACGTACATTTTGTTCAATCATTGCTCTATAGTAAGTAATAAATCTTACTACTATCCAGTATTTTCACTCTTTTTCCGATAACTAACATAAATAATATATCATTCTAACTGCCATTCTAAACTTGAGCGTTAAAAAACATTTGGTGACTTAAGCGCTTATACGTTAAGAAGGGGGTTATGGTGTTGAAGAAAAAACTGCTTACTTTATCTACTGCGGCACTAATAATGGGTGGACTTGTTGGATGTGGTGTGGATGATAATAATTATCAAACCCAAAATGATAATGACGCGAGACCACTTGGGTATTATTCAAATGAAAACAATTCCCGCAACTTAACAAATGAAAATAGAAATCGTTATAGAGTAAATGATAACGATGGACCACTTACAGAAATTATGGACCGTAACGGAAATGGTGAAGATAATAATACACGTAACCGAAACAACAATCTTGGAAATCGAGATACTAATCGCAAAGGTGCAAACAATGGCAGACAAGATAGAGGGTATGGTGCTTTAGGAAATAATAGAACCAATAATCACTATGGTACCACGAATAATAACGACCAGAATCGTACAGGGATTTTCGGAAACAACAATCGAAATCGAGGCGGTATTTTCGGAAATGGGGATAACCGAAATAACGGGGGTACCTTAGGTACATTAGATAATAATCGAAACAACAATGGGATTTTTGGTAACGACAACAATAGAAATTTAAATGGTACCGATGCTGGTACAAATCGTAATGGTGCAAGAATCAATAATTACAAAGCAAACGGTCATGGTACGGCTGACCGTAACTATCATGGACATATTAATGATGTAACCAGTGGAAACGACCGAGCTAAATCATCAGGTTTTTACAATAATTACAATGGCGATTTAGCAGATAAAATTGTTCAGCGTGCTGAAAAGGTAAATAATGTTGATGATGCTCATGCAGTTATTATGGGAGAAGACATTGTGATTGCAATAGATACAAATGACAAGAATGACCGTAATGTAAATAATCAAGTACGTAATGCTGTTGAATCCTTAACAAAGGGTAAGGATGTACGAGTTGTTTCTGACGAAGCGACTTATTCTCGTGTAAGGGATTTAGACAACAATATTCGCAATGGCAGAACTCCTGATACCATTCATGAAGATTTTAGAGATCTTATCGAAAACATTGGAGAGACAATTCGCCGTCCGTTCCAAAATAATAACCGATAAAGTAGTGGGGGCAGTCAATTTGGCTGGCCCTATTCCTTTTGTGAAAAAATTAAATGGATAATACTCCTAAGTTTGGTCAAACTATGTCTGTAGCATAAAAATAATTTAAAAAATTTTGTCTTACAGACAAATGGCAACTATTAGTAAGAGGTGATGCCAAATGAAGAAAATAGTAGTAGGTATATTATCAATCGCAGTTATTCTCGTTTTATCAGGTTATTCTAGTGCTGACCATTTGAGTCATTCCAATATCACAAAGCCTAACGAAAAACAATCAGAGGCTGATGAGCCATTAACCGTTACAGTTATTTTAGAACGTGTCTATTTAGACGGTGGGGTAAGTGAGGAGTTATTAGAAGAAACCATTTGGTCCATGGAAGATTTTTGGGCTCAATACGAAGATTGGCAGCTCGTTTATCAGGATGAAGAACAATTAGTTTTTCAACAACACATTGATGATATTTCTCCTTTACTAAAAACGAATGGGTATTTTGGAATTAATGACGAAGGTGTTTTATCAATTTTTAATGGCAAACCAGATCAATCAAATAATATTATTCAGTCTTTCTTCCAAATTGATATTGAAAAATTAGAAAGTCGTCAGCATGAATTGCTAAAAAAGGGAATCAAAGTAGGAACAAAAGATGAGTATATGAATGTGTTGGAGACATTTAAAACATATACTACTTCCCCTTAATAGTAGGATGAGACTAGTGGAGTTGGACTAGTCTCATTTTTTCTTTTCAATGGTGTGTTTGTTACCTTGCTTTGAAATGAAGCAGGAGAACCATCCTAAAGGGTTCCGTTTTCGGGTGCTTTCTTATAAAGGCACAAGAATCGACGTATGAATTGTTCTCCCTCAATTCCTTTATCTATCAAGGTTTCTACGAGCTTTCATTAACTTTGATACAGGCAATTAACATCATATTCTAGAGTTTAATAAGTATTGTACTATTAAAAAAGAGGGTCAAAAATTTTGTCATTTACAGTGAAGACGTTTTGAGCAACAATTTTAAAGATCTTTGTTAGCTTGTTAGCTGGACGATAAAACGCTGCTGCTTCCCTCATCTGGGAACGTGAGAGTCCTCTCTTATCGGTTGGGAGTCAGGTTAAGTACGTAGATCTGATAAATAGAGGGAAATATTCCTCTTAATTAATAAATAGGATTAATAATAGCATATATAGAGGGAGAGATTCCGCTTATTTGACTCGAAAAACGTGACATTAGGTAATTTTGCTTTGTATAGGCGGAAAAACTCCCTCTATTTTATCCCCAAACGAGCTCTATACTGTATTTAACGGGAAAAATCTTCCCTATTTTACTATAGCTGCAACCCTTATTTAGAATCGCTACGGTGAACCGTATCACAATTTTATATAAAAAAGGTTTTGTATCCCTAATTAAAGAAACCAGCCAATTACTATGGCGAGTTTTACTTTTTGATATACCCATAACGATGCCAATGTGACTATCATTTCCGCACGTTTTAAGAAAAGTACCTCAAAACGGAACCCTTTAGAACCGTCCCCGAGCTTTGCTATACCTTTTTTCCTTGAATATGATAAAATGGTGTACAGCAATGTAGAGGAGAGAATTTGTAGTGATTGAATTTGTTAGAGGGTATGTGGATTATGTAAATCCAGAATATATTGTTGTTGAAAATAATGAGCTAGGATATTTGATATATACTCCTAATCCTTTTGTTTTTCATAAGAATCATCAAGAAAAAGTGACGGTCTATACATATCAATATGTCAGAGAAGATACACTTGCTTTATATGGTTTTAAAACAAGGGAAGAACGTGCGCTTTTTGTAAAACTTCTAAATGTATCTGGTATAGGTCCAAAAGGCGGATTAGCGATTTTGGCGTCTGGTCAGCCAGAACAAGTTGTAAAAGCGATCGAAAATGAAGATGAAAAGTTCTTGGTTAAGTTTCCAGGTGTCGGCAAAAAAACAGCTAGACAAATGATTTTAGACCTAAAAGGAAAGGTTGAGGACTTGCTACCTGAGCCGGTAACTGGTTTGTTTGATGAAGAGGGACAGGATACAAGATCAGTGGATTCTACCTACACAACAGCCCTTGAAGAAGCTACGGAGGCCCTTAAGGTTCTTGGATATGCGGAGCGTGAAATTAAGAAGGTTGTGCCTAAATTAAAGGGTGAAGAAATGACCACAGATCAATACATTAAAAAAGCATTGCAGTTGTTATTAAAGTAGAGGGGGGAAATTGTGGAAGAACGTCTTGTTTCTAGTGAAATTGAAGGTGAAGAATCGTCGTTTGAGCAAAGTCTACGTCCCCAGACATTAGGGCAATATATAGGGCAAGATAAGGTAAAAGCTAATTTATCTATCTTTATCAAAGCAGCAAAAATGAGAGAAGAAACGCTGGACCATGTCTTGCTATATGGTCCACCAGGATTGGGTAAAACAACATTGGCAACTATTATTGCTAATGAAATGGGAGTAAATATTCGCACCACTTCTGGTCCAGCGATTGAAAGACCAGGGGATTTAGCAGCAATTTTGACTGCATTAGAACCCGGTGATGTATTATTTATTGATGAAATTCATCGACTTCCCCGATCTGTGGAAGAAGTCCTGTATCCTGCGATGGAAGATTTCTGCCTTGATATTGTAATTGGGAAAGGTCCTGGTGCAAGGTCTGTTAGACTTGATTTACCACCATTTACATTAGTGGGGGCTACAACAAGAGCGGGTTCCCTTTCAGCACCATTGCGTGATCGCTTCGGTGTTCTTAGTCGCCTTGAATACTATCAGGAAGAACAGTTAACGGATATTGTTGAAAGAACAGCAGAAATATTGGGTGTCGAAATTGATCTGCAAGCAGCAGCAGAGATTGCAAGACGGTCAAGGGGAACGCCACGGATTGCAAACCGTTTGTTACGTCGTGTCAGGGATTACGCCCAAGTAAGTGGGAATGGCGTGATTACTACCACCATTGCGAAGACTTCCTTAGAACTCCTTCAAGTAGACCGTTTAGGATTAGACCATATTGACCATAAATTACTTAAGGGGATTATTGAGAAGTTTCGTGGTGGACCAGTTGGACTTGATACCATTGCAGCAACGATTGGTGAGGAATCACATACGATTGAGGATGTCTATGAGCCATATTTGCTCCAAATCGGGTTTTTACAACGAACACCAAGGGGACGAATTGTAACCGAATTGGTTTATCGTCATTTTCAAATCGCATTGCCTGAGGAGTGATAGTTGTGGGTAAAATGCTGATAATTGCTGGAATTGTACTTGTTATCATCGGTCTTTTATGGCAATTTATTGGGAAGCTTCCTGGTGATATTGTTATTAAAAAAGGAAATACAACGTTTTTCTTTCCGATTGTAACGTCAATTGTCATTAGCATTGTCTTATCACTAATTTTTTACGTTATTGGTCGGTTTCGATAACCACATAAAGAAAGTCTTTAGAAATAGGTGAAAGTATGAAAGTAGATTTATTTGATTTTGAGTTGCCTGAGGAATTAATAGCGCAAACGCCGCTTGAAGACCGAGAGGCATCACGATTGATGATTGTTGATAAAAAGACGGGTAACATCACCCATGCACATTTTCGTGCGGTCATGGATTATTTGCAGGAAGGAGACTGCCTTGTGTTAAATGATACAAGGGTACTTCCTGCAAGGCTCTATGGTGTGAAAGAAGAGACAGGAGCAAAAGTTGAAGTCCTTTTACTAAAACAGCTGGAAGATGATCAATGGGAGACTCTTGTTAAGCCGGCAAAGCGAATAAAAGAGGGAACCATCGTTTCGTTTGGTGATGGTCGGTTAAGGGCAGTTTGTACAGGTGTTAGTGACCATGGAGGGAGAATGTTAAGATTCGAGTATGAAGGAATTTTTTATGAAGTCCTTGACTCGTTAGGAGAAATGCCACTACCTCCATATATTAAAGAACAGCTTGAAGATAAGGACCGTTATCAGACAGTGTTTGCAAGAGAACGAGGATCTGCAGCAGCTCCTACTGCTGGTTTGCATTTTACAGAACAGTTATTGAATGACCTTAAGGAAAAAGGTGTACATCTTGCATTTATCACTCTTCACGTTGGACTTGGTACATTTCGGCCGATGAGTGTTGATGATATTGATGAGCATGAAATGCATTCCGAGTTCTATCAAATGACAGAAGGTACAGCACGCCTTTTAAATAAAGTGAAAGAAGATGGAGGCAGAATCATCTCGGTTGGTACAACTTCCACGCGTACGCTTGAGACAATTGTACAAGCTCATGAGAAATTCACCGAATCAAGTGGGTGGACAGATATCTTTATTTTTCCTGGCTTTGAGTTTAAAGCAATTGATGGATTAATAACAAACTTCCATTTGCCAAAATCCACACTTATTATGCTTGTCAGTGCTTTAGCTGGAAGAGAAAATATCCTTGCAGCTTATCAAGAAGCTGTTGCTCAGCGTTATCGCTTTTTTAGCTTTGGCGATGCTATGCTAATTATTTAAATATCGGACAAAATGAGGGCAGTGGGATTGCGAAACTGTCCAAATGAGGTTGGGATTCGGACAAGATGAGGGCAGTAGGATGCGAAACTGTCCGAAAAAGTTTGGGATTCTGACAAAATGAGGTCAGTAGGATGCGAAACTGTCCGAAAGAGGTAGAGATTCTGACAAAACGAGGACAGTAGGATTCGAAACTGTCCGAAAGAGCATGGGATTCTGACAAAATGAGGGCAGTAGCGCAAGAAACTGTCCGAATGGGTCTAGAATTCGGACAAAATGAGGACAGTAGCGCAAGAAACTGTCCGAAAGAGGTAGGGATTCGGACAAAACGAGGGTAACAGCACAAAAAACTGTCCGAATGGGTCTAGAATTCGGACAAAATAATGGCAGCAGCACAATAAACTGTCAGAATGAAATAGGGATTCTGACAAAATGAGGGCAGCAGCACAAGAAACTGTCCGAATGAGATAGGGATTCGGACAAAATAATGGCAGCAGCACAATAAACTGTCAGAATGAAATAGGGATTCTGACAAAATGAGGGCAGCAGCACAAGAAACTGTCCGAATGAGATAGGGATTCGGACAAAATGATGGCAGCAGCACAAGAAACTGTCCGAATGAGATAGGGATTCGGACAAAATAATGGCAGCAGCACAAGAAACTGTCCGAATGAGATAGGGATTCGGACAAATTGATGGCAGCAGCACAAGAAACTGTCCGAATGAGATAGGGATTCGGACAAAATGAAGGCAGCAGCACAAGAAACTGTCCGAAAGAGCATGGGATTCGGACAAAACGCAGGCAGCTACACAAGAAATTGTCCGAATACTTCTCAGCTAGTACACGCTATACCGTTGGCGCACTGCGCTTTTCTTCAGAAAGGAGATACTCAATTGAGTGCAATTACGTACGAATTAATTAAAACATGTAAACAAACAGGAGCTCGTCTTGGAAAAGTCCATACACCACACGGCTCCTTTGATACACCTGTTTTTATGCCTGTTGGAACTTTAGCAACAGTCAAAACAATGGCACCTGAGGAATTGAAAGAAATGGGTGCAGGGATTATTTTAAGTAATACATATCACTTATGGCTTCGTCCTGGACATGAAATTGTTAAGGAAGCGGGTGGCCTTCATAAATTTATGAACTGGGATCGTGCAATCTTAACTGATTCTGGTGGATTCCAGGTCTTTAGTTTGAGTGAATTTCGTAAGATTGAAGAAGAAGGAGTTCACTTTCGTAACCACCTAAACGGAGATAAATTATTTTTATCACCAGAAAAGGCAATGGAAATCCAAAATGCACTTGGTTCGGATATTATGATGGCTTTTGACGAGTGTCCGCCGTATCCTGCTGAATTCGATTATATGAAAAAATCGGTTGAGCGTACCAGTCGTTGGGCTGAGCGTTGTTTGCAGGCACATGCGCGTCCAAATGACCAAGGGTTGTTTGGTATCGTTCAAGGTGGAGAGTATGAGGAGCTTCGCAAACAAAGTGCAAAAGACTTGGTTTCACTTGATTTCCCTGGGTATGCTGTTGGTGGTTTATCTGTTGGAGAACCTAAGGATGTTATGAACCGCGTATTAGAATTTACAACACCACTTCTCCCGACAAATAAGCCAAGGTACTTAATGGGGGTAGGATCGCCTGATTCGTTAATAGATGGCTCGATTCGTGGAATTGATATGTTTGATTGTGTATTGCCAACTAGGATTGCACGAAATGGAACATTAATGACTAGTGCCGGTCGCCTCGTGGTGAAAAATGCACAATATGCAAATGATTTCCGTCCAATTGATGAAGAATGTGATTGCTATACTTGCCGTAATTATTCACGTGCGTATATTCGTCACTTAATCAAATGTGACGAAACATTCGGAATACGATTAACTACTTATCATAATCTGCATTTTCTGTTAAAATTAATGGAGCAGGTTAGACAAGCAATTCGAGAAGATCGTCTAGGAGACTTCCGAGATGAATTTTTTGAGCGTTATGGATTTAATAAACCTAATGCAAAAAACTTCTAACTGACGTATAATCATGCTATGCTTCAATTAAATTCTTTCATATAGGAAGTATGAAGCTTATCCAGTTTTCGGTTGAAGAATTTACATATGGTATCGGTCAAGTTGGATAACTTTTTAAAAATTGCGAAAGGGGTGAATTTATATGGATTTAATCGCTACAGTTGGTCCACTGATTTTGATGTTTGCTATTTTCTACTTCTTGCTAATCCGTCCACAGCAAAAGCGTCAAAAAGCAACACAACAAATGCAAACTAGCTTGCAAAAAGGTGACAAAGTCGTTACAATTGGTGGATTTCATGGCATCATCGATGGAATTGATGAAGATAAAGTCATTATTAAAGCAGGTGACGGTTCTCGTCTTACATACGATCGCAGTGCAATTCGCGATGTGCGTAATGATTAATAAAAAAAGCGTCCATTGGGCGCTTTTTTAAATTGCATTACACTTAGTTCTAGAGCGAAATTACTGAAATCTAACAGAAGAAAATTGTTAGGTGTAAAACCATAAAGCCTGAACTAGAGACTTCATTAGGTGACTATCTCAACTGCTAGGTAGACATATGCTCCGCCATCCTCATTACTTTGTTTTTATGACTCGTTCCGTGAAGGAGTAGTCATATTCACACCGAAAATACCGCCAATTGCTGCAGTTGCTAAGAAACCTAAATGATAAATGCTTTGTTGAGTTGAAAACAATGAATCATGCCCTAAGTATTGAAATAAGAATACTATGATTGAAAAGAGAAGTCCTGTTCCAGAGCCAATTAACCACCCTTTCTCTTTTCCTTTGCCTCCTGTCACAAACCCACCGATAAACATCGCTAAAAATGACACCGCGATAATTACCCAAGACAACGCTGATTCTTGCATAGAAGTAAATCTTAGTAATAGTGAAAACAGAAGACTTGCCAAAACGATGACAACAAAGATTGTGATTACCCCATAAACCATTGCCAAACTAAGTTTCCTCATTTGTTCCCCTCCAGTTGAAATGTAATAGTGTGAGATAAACGATCTCATTCCTTTTATCTAGTCTTAGTACGAGCATATTCATGTCCTTACTAAAATAGAATACAAATATTTTATTGGACTACCTTCATATGATGTAGTAAGAATAGTTGCGGACATGGAAGGGGAACGGAGAAATGACAGTAACAGTAGCTTCAGCAATCTTTATTATTAGCTATCTTGTCATCATGACAGAAAAGCTTGACCGGGCCCTGATTGCCGGCTTTGGTGGAGTTTGTATGCTCCTTTTTGGTATTTATGATGTTGATGCGGCATTTTTAAAATATATTGATTGGAATACAATCGCGTTGCTATTTTCAATGATGATCATTGTTTCAATCACAAGTGAAACAGGAATTTTTGAATTCATTGCTATTAAAGTTGCAAAGCTAGTGAATGGCAGGGGAATTCCATTATTATTTGTTATTTCTTTACTTACAGCTATTGGATCTGCATTCTTGGCGAATGTTACGACTGTCTTATTGCTGGTCCCCATTATTTTAACTTTAGTAAAGATACTTCATGTTCCAGCAGTTCCTTATTTGGTGGCGGTGATAATTGCTTCAAATATTGGAGGAGCAGCGACTTTAATTGGTGATCCGCCAAATCTCATGATTGGTCAGGCAGTTGAACATTTAACCTTTAATGCCTTCCTACTACATTTATCTCCTGTTGTTATCTTGATTTTTATTATTGCCATGCTTGGGTTGATTTTGCTTTATTGGAAACAGCTACATGTTAGTGAGAATAATCAGAAAAAGTTAAAAGCTATCGATTCACTACAGTACCTAAAAGTGAATTCTGTTTTGTTCAAGGCTATCGGTGTTCTACTATTGACAATAGCAGGATTTATCCTTCATCCATTTATCCATGTTGATATCACCAGTGTTGCGATGGCAGGAGCATTGCTCCTATTGTTTTTAACTCATAAGGAACATCGTAGTGAGGATGTCTTAAAACAAGTTGATTGGGGAACATTATTCTTTTTTATCGGTCTGTTTTTACTAGTTGGTGGATTAGAAGAAGTTGGAGTAATTGATGAAATGGCACGGGGTATTATTTACTATACAGAAGGTGATGTCCCGAAAACAGCGATGCTGATTCTCTGGCTATCAGGTCTTTTGTCTGGAGTCGTCGACAATATACCATTTGTTGCTGCAATGATTCCTGTGATCCTTGAGTTTCAAGAATATGGAATGACAAATCTTGACCCATTATGGTGGTCATTAGCTCTTGGAGCATGTCTAGGAGGAAACGGCACATTACTAGGTGCTTCCTCCAATTTAGTTGTAGCTGGCCTAGCTGCAAAGGCGAAAGAGAATGTAAATTTTGTTGAGTTTATTAAAATTGGTATACCGATTGTCGTACTGTCCTTACTAATTTGCACAGTTTATATTTATTTTCGCTATTTGTTACCGTTCTTTTAGAAGAAGCGGCTACAAAATGGAAAATCCTTCATCTAATTTTTAAACATATTGTAGACCATACTAGTAGTTGATGCTTGTAACAACCTGTGAGGGAGGCTATTGGATGGAGGAATATCTACTTATAGCAACGAGAACAATTTTCCTCTATTTTACCATCCTGTTTATTTTCAGATTAATGGGGAAAAGAGAAATTGGTGAATTAAGCATCCTTGATTTAGTAGTCTTTATCATGATTGCCGAAATGGCGGTTGTAGGGATTGAAAATACTGAACAGTCATTGCTGCAGTCCATTTTTCCGATGTTCTTATTAATGGGTATTCAAATTTTGCTCGCGTTGTTTTCCTTAAGAAGCCAAAAATTTCGTCGACTCATTGATGGGAAACCAACTGTGGTCATTAACAAAGGAAAAATTGATGAACGTGAAATGAAAAAACAACGATATAATTTTGATGATTTAATGATGCAATTGCGTGAAAATAAAATTAAGAATGTTACAGATGTCGAATTCGCGATCCTTGAGCCTTCCGGAAAATTATCAGTAATTGAAAAAGATAAAAGTGGGAATGAAAACAATACATTGGATTTACCATTAATTATTGATGGAGTGATTCAAGAAGAGCATCTTCGTCTGATCAACAAGACCAATTTATGGCTCAGACAACAGATACGAAAAATGGGGTATAAAGATATTAGAGAAATATCATTCTGCACTTATAATAATGGCGAGTTTTTTATTGATTTAAGGAACGAGTAATCACTTATTGATTATCTAATATGAAGTAGGAATAAAAGTTTATACTAATCTTATATGAAAAAACAAGTAACCATCTTTATTAGGTTACTTGTTTTTTTGACTAGGAAGAAAAGCTGATAATGGGGCTCCTATGACCGGGATTCTGAGCATTTCTTCCTTTTTTATTAATTTGAAAATAATTAGAAACATAAAATAAACGATACAAGTACACATGATAGCGATAACAGTTCTAATTACTAATAGTTGATCATGTGACAATACTGTAAAAATATAGTGACCCACAAACCCGGCAGCAACCATAGTAATTGCACTCTTTATATATTCTCTAATATAAAACGTATAAGAAATTACTTTAATGACTGTTGAAAAATGCAGTAAAGTAACCAGTACCATTCCAATCATAATTGCTAAGGCTGCTCCCATAATACCAAGCTCTGGCCTTGTTGCAAGAACGAATATGAGTGCTGTTTTTACTGCTGCTCCAATAAAGCTGTTAATCATGGCTGCTCTTGCTAGGTCTAATGCTTGTAATGTAGCTTGTAGTGGACCCTGAAAGTAATGAAAGATGAAGAAAGGTGCCATTACTTTTACGTAAATCGATGCATTTCCACTTCCGTACATGATGACCATGATTGGGTCAGCGAAGACGTATAAAATGATGACTGCAAGTCCCCCTGACACAAGTGACAATCGTAATGCCTGTTGTAAACGATGTTCAATAAGTAATGTTTGCCGTTGTGCTGCCGCTTCACTAATAGCGGGTACTAATGAAGTTGAAAGCGCATATGTGATAAACGAAGGTAGAAACAAAAGTGGCATCGCATAACCAGTTAATTCTCCATATTGTTTCGTTGCCATATGGGTTACTACACCCGCAATTGCTAAACTTTGGGCTACAACAATTGGTTCAAAAAACCAAGATAATGATCCAATCATTCGGCTTCCAGTTGTTGGTAGAGCAATTCTCATTAAATCGTTAAATGTTTCTTTACCAGACTTAACTGCCTTAAAGAAGTTACTTCGTAATTTAATACGTTTTTTAACTTTAAACATCCAAAGCATATATAACAGAGAGATAAGTTCCCCGATTACAGCGGAAATCATTGCTCCAGCAGCCGCATATTCAATACCGTATGGTAAAAATGCTTTTGTGAACACTGCGACCAAGGTAATGCGTACAACTTGTTCAATCACCTGTGATAACGCGGCAGGCCGCATATTTTGACGACCTTGAAAATATCCCCTAATGACAGATGAAACAGCGATGATTGGAACAATAGGAGAAATTGCTAACAATGGCCAGTATACCCGTTCATCTGTGAACAAGGTTTCTGATAAGAGAGGTGCCAAAAAAATCATTGCTGGCGTGAAAATTAGACTTAGTGTTCCAGTAATCGATAAAGAAACAACCAAGATTTTTTTTATCTTCTTTCGATCACCTTTTGCTTCTGCTTCAGCAACTAACTTCGATATTGCAACAGGTAGACCGATTTGGGTAATCGTAACTGTGAGAACGAATGTTGGAACAGCCATCATATAAAGGCCAACTCCTTCTTCACCGATAAATCTCGCAACTACGATACGATTAATAAACCCTAATACCCTAGTAATAAGTCCTGCAATAATTAAAATTAAAGTACCTTGTAAAAACGTTTGTTTCGACATGCAATTCCCTACCTTCTCAAAAAAGGTGATATCATTTACAATTAACTATATGCGAGGTAGGGGGCCAAGCATGACAAGTATTATTTGATAAAAAAAGCTAATTGGGTTAATTTTGGGTTTAGGAGTAAAGAGAAATTATCCTAAATAATTTTAGACAAACTATCATTCTTTCGGGATAAGCACCGTAATATAACTACAAATAATAGTTTGCAAAATAGGGGTGTTTATAAATGAAGGAACAAATCAAAGACTTTATCGTTCAAAATTTAACTTTTTTACCACCAGAGTTAATTGTCATTATTGTATCAGCAATGCCAATCCTAGAACTAAGGGGAGGTCTTCCACTAGCATACATACATTATGACTTCAATTTGTTTACATCAGCCATATTAAGTATCATTGGAAATGTGTTGCCAATTGTACCATTGTTATTACTATTCCAACCGATTAGTAAAGTTTTAATGAGATTTAAATGGTATACGAAGATGTATAACTGGCTTTATCATCGAACGATAAGAAAAAGTAACAATGTTGAAAAATATGGGGCGATTGGATTGATCCTGTTCACAGCATTACCGCTTCCGACTACAGGTGCCTATAGCGCGTGTGTGGCAGCATCTATTTTTGCAATAAAATTTAAAAATGCTTTTTTAGCAATTGCTACAGGTGTAATAATTGCTGCTGTAGTTGTATGCTTGGGTCTTTTATCATTTTCAATATTTTAAGAAAAACATATAGTAGTTATGACTGAATATGGGTGGCTTCAACACACCTAGGATTTTTATTGAAGAAATAAAAAGGAGTGGTAACAAATGCAAGCCTATGAACAATTCCGTGAAAACGTAAGACCAGTCTTAACAGTAAAATGTGAAGAATTTACGCTGTTTGGATATGATAAGGTATCAGAAGATGAGTTGTGGAATTACCTTCAAAAAAAGAAATGGAAAAAAGAAACTTCTCATGATAAGCTTCTTTATCAAGTAGTAAGTGATATTATGTCAATCAAAATCGGAGAATATATGAATTATGCTACAGTAGAAGCATTTAAATCTCCAGACTGGTTTTCTGAAGAGGGAAGAGAAGAACTTGAGAAGCTCCTTTGACAAAGATTATTCATTAAATCTCTACAAGTATATAATAAGCGTAGATTGACACATATTTATCGTTGTAACATAATAGGAATATTGACTGATACATAATTATTTCTAGGAAAAATTGAGTAACAAGAAGTTATTATCATCTAAATTTGTATGGGTGTCTAGCTCCAGCGCCTAGTCCGCAAGTCTAAGAAAATCAATTTAATAAGGATATAAAGGAAACCTTCTAGTTGGCAAATCTTTGACTTCCGGGCCGACCTTAGTCGCTTACGCTTTTCGTATTAAAAGGAGGAAATACATAGTAATGGTTAAAAGAAGTCGTATCGTTGCATTTTTCCTAATTGTCCTTTTGCTTGCAAGTACAATGGGAATGACAATTACTAACACAGTAAATAACATTAAACTTGGATTAGACCTTCAAGGTGGTTTTGAAATTTTATATGAAGTCAAACCAGTTAACGAAGGCGAGATTGATAGAGAGGCGCTTGTAAGTACAGTTAATGCACTTGAAAAACGTGTAAACGTTTTAGGGGTCAGTGAACCTAATATTCAAATAGAAGGCGAAGATCGAATTCGGGTTCAGTTAGCAGGTGTCACAGATCAATCAAAAGCACGAGAAATTTTATCAACGCAGGCAAAGCTTACGTTCCGTGATGTAAATGATAAGCAACTAATGGACGGAACAGATCTCGTTGAGGGTGGAGCGAAGCAATCTTTCGATGAAAATGGACAACCTAATGTTGCATTAACATTAAAGGATGCTGAAAAATTTAGAGGTGTGACTGAAAAAGTTCTTTCAATGGGCTATCCTAATAATCTAATGGTTATCTGGTTAGATTTTGAGGAGGGTGCTGACTCCTACGCTACTGAAGCGGTGAAGCCTGATCCGAAGTACCTTTCAGCAGCTAGTGTAAATGAAGTTTTTAACACAACAACTGTCACTATTTCTGGTGGGAACTTTACAGTTGAATCGGCAAAAGAACTAGCGGCATTACTGAATGCTGGCGCATTACCAGTTGAACTAGAAGAGATGTATTCTACCTCTGTAGGTGCGAAATTTGGAGAACAAGCATTAAATGAAACAATATTTGCAGGTATCATTGGAATTATTCTGATTTTATTATTTATGGTTATCCTTTATCGGGTACCTGGTTTTATCTCATTTGTAACACTAAGTGTGTATATTTTCCTAATTTTACTTGTGTTTGATTGGATGAATGCAGTTCTAACACTGCCAGGTATTGCAGCACTACTCCTTGGAGTAGGAATGGCGGTTGATGCTAATATTATCACATATGAACGTATTAAAGAGGAATTAAAGCAAGGGAAGTCAGTATTATCTGCGTTTCGATCTGGAAACCGCCGCTCCTTATCAACTATCTTTGATGCTAATATAACGACATTGCTTGCTGCAGTTGTATTATTCACGTTTGGGACAAGCTCTGTAAAAGGGTTTGCAACTATGTTAATTATTAGTATTCTTGTTAGTTTCATCACTGCTGTTTATGGAACAAGATGGTTGCTTGCTCTATGGGTAAACAGCCGTTTCTTAGACAAAAAACCAGGAATGTTTGGTGTCAAGAAAAAGGACATAACAAATATTGCCGAGGTGGATGATGATACTGATTTACCAACTAAATTTGATAAAATTGATTTTGTTAAGCATCGTAAAGTTTTCTTTTTAATTTCAGGAGTTATTGCAGTTGTTGGCATTGGGCTGCTCCTTACAATAAAATTGAATTTAGGAATTGATTTTGCGAGTGGAACACGAATTGAAGTATTAGCAGACAAGTCCTTGACAACTGAAGAGATAAGCTCTGAACTAGCTAAATTAGATTTAGAGACAAAAGATATCGTCTTATCAGGAGAAAATAAGGAAATTGGTGTTGCTCGTTTTATCGGTGTCCTTTCAAAGGAAAAGATTGCTGAAGTGAAGCAGCATTTTAGTGATTTATATGGTTCAGAACCAAGTGTAAGTACAGTGTCTCCAACCGTGGGGAAAGAACTGGCTCGTAATGCAGTATTCGCAACAATTATTGCATCCATAGGTATCATTATTTATGTAACCATCCGCTTTGAAATTTTTATGGCTCTTGCAGCGATTGTGGCATTGTTACATGATGCATTCTTTATTTTGTTTGTCTTTAGTATCACTCGATTTGAGGTAGATATTACCTTTATAGCTGCGGTGTTAACAATTATCGGGTATTCAATTAATGATACGATTGTTACCTTTGACAGGGTCAGAGAATTATATAAAAAGAAGAAGAAAGTCAAAACGTTTGATGATCTTGCTGATATAGTCAATCGGGCGTTGCGCCAAACACTTACAAGATCATTAAATACAATTATCACGACTTTAATAGCTGCAATCTGCTTGTTACTATTTGGTAGCGAATCAATTAGGAATTTCTCGTTTGCATTAACGATAGGCTTAGTCGCTGGAACATATTCCTCAATCTATATTGCTGCTCAGCTCTGGTTAGTTTGGAAAAGCAAGCAACTAGGTAAAACACGTCCACCGAAGAAAGTTGACACAGATTTAGAACCGGAAGTGTAAGAACGAAAGGGCAACCAATTGAATTGGTTGCCCTTTTACTAGTGATAAGAAGTGTTTTTGGTTACAATAGTCAAAGAGTCTCCATATCTTGATGCTTATGAAATTTCTAATACTGAGCACTTATTTTATGTACAAGGCAAGAAGTGACTAGTAAGTTGGCTGTCTTTAATCTTAGGTAGAGTGTATAGGCTTTTTTGAAAGGATGGTTCGATGGAGAAAAAAGATCGATTTAAACAAGCTGAATTTGCAGCCATGGTCGGAGTAGTAGGTAATATAATTTTGGCTATTATAAAATGGGTTGTTGGATCAATTTCCGGAAGTCGTGCTCTAATAGCAGATGCTGTTCATTCAGCTTCAGATGTAGCAGGTTCGTTTGCTGTTTATGTTGGTGTACGGGCAGCCAAGCAACCTCCTGATCGAGACCATCCATACGGTCATGGAAAAGCAGAGTCAATTGCTGCTATTATTGTCGCTGTTTTACTGTTTCTTGTTGGGTTAGAAATCGGAAAATCCTCCTTTGAATCATTTTTCACCCCAATTGAGGCTCCAAAAATAATGGCTATTTATGCGGTTGTACTATCTATTGTCGTGAAAGAACTTATGTTTCGATATAAGTATAACTTAGGGAAACGTATTAAGAGCGATGCGGTAATTGTGAATGCATATGAGCACAGATCTGATGTTTATTCTTCGATAGCAGCTTTAATAGGTATTGGAGCTGCGATTATTGGTGAAAAGATTGGAATTTCGTGGCTGGTATATGCCGATCCAGTTGCAGGTCTAATCGTCTCGTTAATGGTGCTACGAATTGCATGGAAGCTTGGTTCAGAGTCCATCCATTCCACACTTGATCATGTGTTGCATGAAGAAGATACTATCGAATTAAGGGAGGCAGTCCTAACCGTGCCTGAAGTAAAAAAGATAAATGAGCTACATGCGCGTGAACATGGCCATTATGTGATTGTTGATTTGAAGATTTCAGTCGATCCATATATGACTGTTGAAGAAGGGCATAAGGTGGGAAAGAAGGTTAAGGAAGAACTTCTTAAGGTAGAAAATGTACACGATGTTTTTGTTCATATTAATCCTTATTCTGAAGATGATGATGAAGTATCAATTTCTGCTAAATAATAAGGTCAAAAGAAAACATTAATAATGTGTAGAGGGGGAGAGAAATGAAAGGACAATGGACATTAATTATTGCACTTATTTTTGCATTGGTTGTTGCTATTTTTGCAGTAATAAATGTAGATCCTGTAGCTGTAAACTTTCTTTTTGGAACCGCAGAATGGCCGTTGATTCTTGTTATTATCTCAAGTGTTTTAATGGGTGGTGTCATTGTTGCATCAGCAGGGATTTTTCGGATGTTTTTACTACAGCGACGAATCAAGCAGCTTGAGCGAGAAAACTCAAAATTAATAAAGGAAAACGAAGAATTAACATCAACACAACTAATTGATTTCAAAGAAACTCACGAAAGTCTCGAGAAGAACAAGAATCATTTTAGTGAAAATACGTAAGGTACTGTAGTCTGGAAACAAATTGCAATTATTGAAACCCCAATACCACTCTTGTATAATAGGATGGTTGAGGGGTGACGTTATGCTAAAGGCAAAAACACGCTGGAAAGTTAGTGAAAGTGACAAACATAAGGTTGATGAACTTGTGGAACAGCTTCATATCACACCACTAGTAGCATCATTATTGGTTAACCGTGGTATGACTGTAGAAACTGCTCGTGAATTTTTAAATACAGAACACCTGCAATTCCATGATCCATATTTACTAGATGGCATGGATGATGCTATCAATCGTATTAGACATGCTATAAATAATAAAGAGAGAATCCTTATATTCGGGGATTATGATGCAGACGGAGTAAGCAGTACAACTGTCCTTCTTACCGCGTTGCTAGAATGCGGTGCTGATGCAGAATTCTATATTCCTAATCGTTTTACCGAAGGCTATGGACCGAACGAAAAAGCATATCGATGGGCTAAACAGGAAGGCTTTTCACTGCTTATTACAGTTGATACAGGAATTTCAGCCATTCATGAGGCTGAAGTTGCCAGAGAGTTAGGGTTGGATGTCATCATAACTGACCATCATGAGCCGGGGCCTGTTTTACCGCATGCATATGCCATTATCCATCCGAAAAAACCTACATGTCTATATCCATTTAAAGACCTAGCGGGTGTAGGTGTAGCGTTCAAGCTAGCACATGCATTACTCGGAGTTGTGCCTGAATCTTTACTGGAGATAGCCGCGATTGGCACAATAGCTGATTTAGTTCCGTTGCATGGAGAAAATCGTTTACTAGCTAGTCACGGAATTAAAAAGCTACAAACCACAAATCGTGTAGGAATCAAAGCATTATTAGACTTATGCGGGATTAATCAAGCTGAAGTTAATGAAGAGACAATTGGTTTTGCAATTGGACCAAGGATTAATGCTGTAGGCAGGTTAGAGTCGGCAGATCCTGCTGTTCACTTATTAATGACTACTGATTCTGTAGAAGCAAAAGAATTGGCTCAAGAAATTGACGAATTAAATAAACAAAGACAGCAACTTGTAAGTGAAATGGCCCAGGAAGCCATTCAGGAGGTGGAAAATTTTTATCCACCAGAAGAAAATGGAGTATTAGTCATTGCTAAAGAGGGCTGGAATCCTGGGGTCATTGGTATTGTTGCATCAAAATTAGTAGAACGTTATTATCGACCTACGATTGTTCTAAGTATTGATAGAGAAAAAGGTGTAGCAAAAGGTTCTGCACGAAGTATTGTTGGTTTTAATTTGTATGAGAATTTATCGACTTGTCGGGAAATTTTGCCACACTTTGGTGGACACCCAATGGCCGCAGGAATGACACTGAATATTGAGGATGTTGATGAGTTAAGAGCTCGCTTGAATAAGTTAGCAACAGAACAATTAACTGCGGATGATTTTGTTCCTGTTACCGAAGTTGAAGTTGTATGTGAAATGGATGAAGTGACTTTAGAAGCAATTAATGAAATGGGGAAGTTAGCTCCATTTGGAATGAATAATCCAAAACCTAAAGTGTTAATAAAAGATTTATCCATGGCTAATATTAGGAGAATAGGCTCTGATAAAAATCACTTGAAGATCGTATTTGAAAAAGATGGACAATCTCTTGATAGTGTCGGCTTTGGACTAGGTGAGAAATATAATGAAATTTCCCCTATATCAAAGATTTCTGTTGTAGGAGAGTTATCGATAAACGAATGGAATAACTTTCGAAAGCCACAGATTATGTTGAATGACCTTGCTGTAGAGGAATGGCAATTATTTGATATGCGCGGGATAAAAGCAGTGAAAACAACAATTGAGCAACTGCCACGTGAAAAGCGTAAATTAATTGCATTTAATCAAGAAACGATTACTATTCATAATTTAAATGAATATCGTGAAGAGATAATGATAATTGATCAAGTAGAGAAAGCTATTGAATATACAGGTGGAGAGGACTATGTTTGTCTTTTGGATTTACCAAAAGATGGAGCATTCGTAACTGCAATTTTTTCCCGAAATTCTCCAAGTAGGGTCTATACTTTCTTTCTAAACCAGCAAAGTCATTTCTTTAGTACGATTCCTACTCGAGACCACTTCAAATGGTTTTATGCATTTTTAGCAAAAAAAGGCCGTTTTGATTTAAAACGACATGGTGCAGATTTAGCTAAGCATAAGGGCTGGACAATCGAAACAATCAATTTTATGTCAAAGGTGTTTTTTGAATTAGAATTTGTTAAAATAGACGAAGGATTTATCACATTATCAAATCATGCAGCCAAAAGGGATTTAAGTGAGTCAAAGACGTATCAAGAAAAACAGCGTCAAATTGAGTTGGAAAATAAGTTTTTATATTCATCTTATCAACAATTAAAAGAATGGTTTGATGCAATTAATAAGGGTTCGTTAACGTTCGAGGAGGCCATAAACTAATGGATTTAAAGAAATTTGTTACAATTGTTCCGGATTATCCAAAACCAGGCATATTATTTAAGGATATTACTCCTTTAATGAATGATGGTGAAGCATATAGACATGCAACAGATCTGATTGTGAAATATGCACAAGAAAAAGACATCGATCTTGTTGTAGGACCAGAAGCACGTGGATTTATTATTGGCTGTCCTGTAGCATACGCACATGGTGTTGGGTTTGCACCAGTTCGTAAAGAAGGAAAGCTACCTCGTGAGGTTATCAAAGTAGATTATGGACTAGAATACGGTAAAGATGTATTAACGATCCATAAGGATGCCATTAAACCAGGTCAACGAGTCCTCATTACAGATGACTTGCTTGCAACTGGTGGGACAATTGAAGCAACAATTAAGCTTGTGGAAGAGCTTGGTGGAATTGTTGCAGGTATTGCGTTTATTATCGAGCTTACTTACTTAGATGGTCGTGACAAGCTTGACGGATATGACGTACTAACATTAATGCAATTTTAATTTACGTGAGCGCTCTTTTTGAGTGCTCTTTTTACTAATTATAATTACTATAAAAAGATATATTTTATTATTTAAGCGGAATTTTTCCGTTTTTACTTTACATATGACGTTTTTTTCATGATAATAGTAACAATACTTATTTATTATTTTTCTAAATGAAGACAAGCATAAGCTACGAATTGTACGTCAAGAGCCGTTCGTAGTTTTTTTGAACTTTTTTAAGTCGAATTTCGTTTTTCTAAAATAGATCTAGAATAAAAAGGTGATTCCATGGCAAATGAACAGGTATTAACTGCTGAGCAAGTGATAAATAAAGCGAAGCATTATCTGTCAGATAATGATGTACAGTTTATTGAAAAAGCATATGACTATGCAAATAATGCTCACCGCGAACAATACCGCAAATCAGGCGAGCCTTATATTATCCATCCCATCCAAGTAGCTGGTATCTTGGTTGACTTGGAGATGGATCCGTCTACGATTGCAGCTGGCTTTTTACATGATGTTGTTGAAGATACAGAAGTTAGCTTAGAAATGCTTGAACAAGATTTTACTAAAGAGATTGCAATGCTTGTTGACGGGGTTACAAAATTAGGGAAAATTAAATATAAATCACACGAAGAACAACAGGCAGAAAATCATCGTAAAATGTTTGTTGCCATGGCTCAAGATATACGAGTTATTCTTATCAAACTTGCTGACAGATTGCATAATATGCGGACATTAAAGCATTTACCGCAGGAAAAGCAACGTCGGATTTCAAACGAAACGTTAGAGATTTTCGCTCCGCTTGCACACCGCCTAGGGATCTCAAAAATCAAATGGGAGCTAGAAGATACGGCATTACGCTACTTGAATCCACAGCAATATTATCGAATTGTTAATTTGATGAAGAAGAAGCGTGCTGAACGTGAGCAATACCTTGATGATGTCATTAATGAGGTAAAGAGCAGAGTGAGTGAGGTATCTATAAAAGCTGAAATTTCTGGAAGACCAAAGCATATTTACAGTATCTATCGTAAAATGGTCCTTCAAAATAAGCAATTCAATGAAATCTATGATTTATTAGCTGTTCGGATTATAGTAGGAAGCATTAAAGATTGTTACGCTGTACTTGGTATTATCCATACCTGTTGGAAGCCTATGCCAGGAAGGTTCAAGGATTATATTGCAATGCCAAAACCAAATATGTATCAATCCTTGCACACCACAGTGATTGGACCTAAGGGTGAGCCTCTTGAGGTGCAAATTCGTACAGACGAAATGCATCAAATTGCAGAATTTGGAATCGCTGCCCACTGGGCTTATAAAGAAGGAAAAGATGTTGATGATGATTCATCTTCATTAGAACAAAAGTTAACATGGTTCCGTGAAATTTTAGAATGGCAAAATGATGCAAGTGATGCGGAAGAATTCATGGAGTCATTAAAAATTGATTTATTTTCAGACATGGTTTATATTTTCACTCCAAAAGGTGATGTAATCGAACTTCCATCAGGCTCGGTACCAATTGATTTTGCATATCGGATTCACTCCGAAATAGGAAATAAGACCATTGGGGCAAAAATTAATGGCAAAATGGTTACGTTAGATTATAAGTTGAAGACGGGAGATATCATTGAAATCTTAACGTCTAAACATTCCTATGGACCTAGTCAAGATTGGCTTAAGCTAGCTCAAACCTCACAAGCAAAAAACAAAATTCGCCAATTCTTCAAAAAGCAGCGCAAAGAAGAAAACATCGAAAAAGGGAAAGAGTTAGTTGAAAAAGAAATCAAAGCAATGGAATTTGATTTGAAGGAAGTATTAACACAAGATAACATTAAACGTGTTGCAGAAAAATTTAATTTTTCCAATGATGAGGATATGTATGCTGCAGTTGGCTATAATGGAATCACTGCTGCTCAAATTGCAAATCGCTTAACTGAAAAGTGGCGTAAAAAGCGCGATCAAGAACAGGATAAACATATTACAGAAGCTGTTTCAGAACTAAAGCAGTTTGGAAATGGAAAGAAACGAGATTCTGGAGTACAAGTTCAAGGTATCGATAATTTACTAATTCGTCTTTCAAAATGCTGTAATCCAGTGCCAGGAGACGATATTGTCGGTTTTATTACGAAGGGTAGAGGCGTTTCTGTTCATCGCTCTGACTGTCCAAATGTACATTCTACAGACGCGAAACAACGGTTAATCCCGGTTGAGTGGGAAAGCTCTGCTAACGATCGTCGTGAATATAATGTTGAAATTGAAATTAGCGGATTTGATCGTCGTGGCTTATTGAATGAGGTTCTACAAGCTGTAAACGAAACAAAAACAAATATTAACTCTGTTGCTGGAAAATCGGATCGTAATAAAATGGCTACAATTACCATGGCCATCTCTATAAAAAACATTAGTCATTTACAAAAAGTAGTCGAGAAAATTAAGCAAATTCCTGATATTTATTCTGTAAGACGGATGATGAGTTAAAGGGGCTTTAAAGAAAAATGAGAGTTGTTGTTCAACGTGCACGTAACGCACAAGTAACAGTTGCCGGGAAACGAATTGGGAAAATCGAGAATGGATTTATGCTCTTGGTTGGTATTACACATTCCGATACCATTGAGGATGTGAAGTATGTTGCAGATAAAGTTGCCAACTTACGAGTTTTTGAAGATAAAGAAGGCAAGATGAATCTTTCGTTACTAGACGTGCAAGGTGAAATCCTTTCCATATCTCAATTTACACTATACGGTGATTGTAGAAAAGGCAGACGTCCTAATTTTATGGATGCTGCAAGGCCAGAATTTGCAAATGAAATGTATGATGCATTCAATCAAGAATTACGCTCTAAAGGTATTCGTGTGGAAACAGGTGCATTTGGTGAAATGATGGATGTAGCATTCACAAACGTTGGTCCAGTCACATTAATTGTTGAAAGTAAATAGAAAAGCGCAAGTGCCTTGGTCAGACCCCAAAGGCGCTTGCGCTTTTCTTTTAATTCGCTTTAAAATAGTGGGCAAGACCGTAATAGACTCCATTTGAAACCTTTTCTTGGAACGAACTAGAGTTTACAGTTAATTCTTCCGATAAATTACTTAAATAACCTAATTCTAAAAGGACAGAGGGTTGGCGATTTGTTCGGAGAACCTGGAAATTTCCAATCCGACTGCCTCGATCTCTAAGACCAGTGTATTTAATCATTTCTGGTTGTAGTGTTTGGGCGACAGGTCTATCCAACGATTCGTAATAATATGATGTAATTCCTCTAGCACTTGAGTCAACCGAACTATCATAATGAACGCTTAAAAAAACATCTGCATTACGATAATGTGAAATACTAACTCTTGATGCGAGACTAACATAGGAATCACTATTTCTAGTTAAAATGACATTTGCTCCAGCTGCCGATAGCTTATCATACAACAATCTGGCAGTACGCAATGTTAAGTTTTTTTCGAGCGTGCCGTTTCTACCTAAAGCCCCACTATCATTTCCACCGTGACCTGGGTCTAAGACGATTGTCTGACCCTTAAGGTACTGATTAACACCAGGCCTTTCTATTTTCTCCGTTGTTCCAGATACAGATACAATCCAGCCAGCAACATAGGCGGTTTTGTTGTTGCTAAGTTGAATCTCATACCAATCTCCTTTTGTTGCAAGGATTTGATAACGGTTCCCTTCATTTACTCTAGCAACCACTTTACTATTGGTTGATGGTCCAGAACGAAGATTTGTTCCATTATGTAAGATTGTTACCTTGTCTTGGTCATGATTGTCTGAAGGTGTCTGTTGCTGTGGTTGAGGTGCTGTGTCTACCTGTACAAACCACCCAGCAATCCAGCCTTTTTTTCCATTACTCATTTGTATTTCTAACCACTGGTTAGATTCTGATAAAATCTTTACTTTTTCTCCTTGTTTAATACTAGCAACTACTTTTCCATTCAATGATCCACTATCTCTCACATTTAGTGAGGATGCGGTGACCTTTCCTGTTTTACTTAGAGTAGGCTCAGGGCTTGGGTTAGAAGTCTGTGTGTTTGACGCTGATAATGAGACAAAATCACTATGGATCCATGCATTTGCCTGCTTGAATCTAATCTCTACCCAATCTTCACGTTCACTTACAATTACAATTGAATCGCCTCTTTTTAGTTTCCCTACGACACTACCTTGGAGAGTTGGATTACTTCTAACATTTAAGACAGTTGCTGTAATCTTACCTGTCTTGGAAGTTCCAGTATTTGTAGGATCTGGGTTTCGTACACTTCCTTGGCTAGAATCCAGATATTGGGAGGAAACCCAACCAACTGTATTTTTGTACTTAATTTTTGTCCAGTTTTCATTTTTTGATTGAAAGTTGGCTTCTTGCCCTTTATCAAGATGTCCAATGATTTGGAAGCTTGCCCCTGGACCAGTTCTAATTCGTAATCCATTCACACTTGCTTTCAGTGTAGAGCTATCCACAGCAGTTGGTGAGGATTCTTTTATAAGCCATGAAGCTACCCAACCTTGTTGGCTGCCTGACAGCTTAATTTTTACCCAATCTCCTTTTCTTTCAACGATTGAATATTTCTCTCCTTGTTTTACCTTTTTTACAACGTTATATGATAATCCAGGACCTCCACGTACATTTAATACAGATGTGTTAATGGTTGCTGTTGTTTCTGCTGCTTGAACAGACGACATATCCACATCTTTTGGGATGAGTAAGATAAGTAGAATAAGGCAAATAAGAACTTTATTAACTTTTTGTTGCAATATAAAAATCCCCCTTGTTGTGAAAAAACGTACTACCTAGTTAACAAAAGAAATCGTATGTAGTTTTAACTAGGAACTTGTGTATATCTATATGAAATCAGTACTGTCTCCTTTTACTTCTAGAAAATATCGTAAAATCCTTGTCGTATTGAAAAAAAATTGCTGAAAAAGGGCAAGATATGTGTTAGAAGACAAAATATTACTAAAAGGGGGCAACTGGTCAATATGCGCTTCAGTGAAAAAGGTCAGCTATCAAATCAAGGGGTAAATCAAATATTAGGTGTTGATTTACACGATTTTATTCAAAAGGAACAAGGTTCAACATATTTGGAATTAGCTTCAGAGTTTGGATTATCGTTAAATGATGTAAGAAAATTAAAACGTCAGCTAGATCGTTCGTAAATTTCGTATCAACCCTTGACAATATCAACGTAGATTATTATGATAATATAAATTCTAATAATAAAAAATAAGTTATAGTAATAAACCAATGATGGAGAAAAGTAGTTAGGATACATATGAAAAGAGAGGAAATGCCATAGGCTGAAAGCATTTCTACATAATGACTTAATGAACGAACACTCCGTAGGTTTCTCTCTGAACAGCATTATTTGGCATAGTAGGAGTTGAACGTATCAGGCGTTAACTGATGAAGTGAAGACTATTATAAATAGTCTTAACTAGGGTGGTACCACGGGAATAAACTCTCGTCCCTACATGATTGTAGGGGCGGGAGTTTTTTGTTTTGTAAAAAAGCCTTGGTGTTAAACTTGATTTGGGGACTATGACTGAGGTAAATATCACAAGTAATCCGTCCCAATAGGGTCGGTTCTACAAAATACATATTTACTTGGATGAGCTTTAAGATTTAGGAGGAATTGGAAATGTCGATTAACATACCAAGAGGAACCCAAGATATACTCCCTGGCGATACTGAAAAGTGGCAATTCATTGAGAATACTGCCAGGGAAATCTGCCGAAAGTACAACTACAAAGAAGTTCGTACGCCGATTTTTGAGCACACAGAACTTTTTTTACGTAGTGTTGGTGAAACAACTGATATAGTCCAGAAGGAAATGTATACATTCGAAGACCGTGGTGGAAGAAGTATTACATTGCGTCCAGAAGGTACTGCTGCAGTTGTCCGTTCATTTGTTGAAAATAAAATGTACGGAAACCCAACACAACCAACAAAGTTGTATTATACAGGTCCAATGTTCCGCTATGAGCGACCACAGGCGGGACGATATCGCCAGTTTGTTCAATTTGGAATTGAAGCATTAGGCAGCAATGATCCAAGTATTGACGCAGAGGTGATTGCTCTTGCAATGGAATTATATCAATCTCTAGGGCTAAAAAAGCTAAAGCTAGTGATAAACAGCCTTGGTGATAAAGATAGCAGAGCAGCACACCGGGATGCATTGGTAAACCATTTCAAACCAAGAATTAATGAATTCTGTTCTGACTGTCAGTCTCGCCTTGAGAAAAACCCAATGAGGATCTTAGATTGTAAGAAGGATAGAGATCATGAACTGATGAAATCAGCACCTTCTATCTTAGAATACCTTAACGAAGAATCAAGGGTTTATTTTGAAAAGGTGCAAACATATTTAACAGATTGTGGTATTGAGTATGTTGTGGATGCAGGATTGGTGAGAGGTTTGGATTATTATAACCATACTGCCTTTGAAATTATGAGTGATGCAGAAGGGTTTGGAGCCATTACTACTCTTTGTGGCGGCGGCCGTTATAATGGTCTTGCTGAAGAAGTCGGTGGTCCTGACACGCCAGGTATTGGGTTCGCTTTGAGCATCGAAAGATTACTCTCAGCACTAGAGGCCGAAAATGTAGCACTGCCAATTGAAGAGGCTATTGACTGCTATGTTGTTGCGTTAGGAGAAAAGGCTACAGAAAAGTCAGTTTCTCTTTTATATAACTTGCGAAAAGCTGGCATTAGTGCTGAAAAAGATTATCAAAATAAAAAAGTAAAAGCGCAATTTAAAACGGCGGACCGTCTTCATGCAAAATTTGTTGCGGTATTAGGTGAAGATGAGCTTGAACGTGGCATGATCAATGTAAAAGTCATGTCAACTGGTGAACAACAAGAAATCAAACTTGATGACTTGATTCAATATATTAGTGAAAATCGTTAAGAGGTGAGCAGAATGTTTGGAAGATCTTATTATTGTGGAGACATAACAGAAAATGCGGTTGGAGAAAAAGTAACTTTAAAAGGATGGGTTCAAAAACGTCGTGATTTAGGTGGCGTAATCTTCATTGATCTGCGTGACAGATCTGGTGTTGTTCAGGTTGTTTTTAATCATGAAGTGTCTGAAGAGGCGTTAGCAATCGCTGAATCGATAAGAAATGAATATGTAGTGGATATTCAAGGTACTGTTGTTGCTAGAGAAGAAAGTACCGTTAATGAAAATATTGCTACTGGTAAAATTGAAGTTCAAGCTGAGAAAATTGATATCATAAATACAGCTAAAACACCTCCGTTTATGATTGAGGATGATACAGATGTATCTGAGGATATTCGTTTGAAATATCGTTATTTAGATCTCAGACGTCCAGAGATGTTTGATACATTTAAGATGCGTCACAACATTACAAAAACGGTTCGTAACTACCTTGATAATGAAGGATTCTTAGAAGTAGAAACACCAATGTTAACAAAAAGTACACCAGAAGGGGCTCGTGACTACTTAGTGCCAAGTCGTGTTCACCCAGGTGAATTTTATGCATTACCACAATCTCCTCAACTTTTTAAACAATTATTAATGGTTGGTGGATTTGAACGTTATTACCAAATTGCACGTTGCTTTAGAGATGAAGATTTACGAGCAGACCGCCAGCCTGAATTTACACAAATAGACATTGAGACATCATTCTTAAGTCAAGAAGAGATTATTTCAATGACAGAAAGCATGATGGCGAAAGTGATGCAAGAAGTGAAAGGCTTAACTGTTGCAACACCATTCCCAAGAATGTCTTATGAAGAAGCAATGGGTCGATATGGGTCAGATAAACCTGATACTCGTTTCGCTCTCGAACTAATTGATCTATCAGAAATTGTAAAAGATAGTGGGTTTAAAGTATTCAGTGCTGTCGCCCAAAGCGGTGGACAGGTAAAAGCTTTGAATGTAAAAGGTGGTGCTGATAAGTATACACGTAAAGAGATTGACGGGCTTACTGAATTTGTCAGCGTATATGGTGCAAAAGGGCTAGCGTGGCTGAAGGTAGAAGAAGCAGACTTAAAAGGTCCAATTGCAAAATTCTTTAATGAACAAGAACAAACGGCTATTCGCCAAGTTGTAGAAGCTGAAGCTGGTGATTTACTGGTCTTTGTTGCTGATAAGCCTTCAATAGTTGCAGATTCCCTAGGTGCACTTCGCTTAAAACTGGGAAAAGAATTAGGGTTAATTGATACAACTAAGTTCAATTTCCTTTGGGTAACAGATTGGCCACTATTAGAGTATGATGAGGAAGCGGGTCGTTATTTTGCAGCCCATCATCCATTCACAATGCCAGTAAGAGAAGAACTCTCACTATTAGAATCATCTCCTGGTGATGTTCATGCCCAAGCATATGACTTGGTACTTAACGGATATGAGCTTGGTGGAGGATCATTACGTATTTTTGAACGCGATATTCAAGAGCAAATGTTCAAGGTTCTAGGCTTTACACAAGAAGAAGCGAGAGAACAATTTGGTTTCTTATTAGATGCCTTTGAATATGGAACACCTCCACATGGTGGAATTGCGTTAGGATTAGATAGACTTGTTATGCTGTTGGCAGGCCGTACAAATCTAAGAGATACGATTGCATTTCCAAAAACAGCAAGTGCAAGTGATCCACTAACGGATGCTCCTGGAGAGGTTAGTCAACAGCAGCTTAATGAATTATATTTGTCATTAAATGTTAAAAAATAATACTCATACGACGAGGGTGAACTTGAAAACAGTCTTTTAGTATGATATGATTTTGACATAGAAAGAGTCCTGATATGTTCGTCGTATAACCTATTGTTTTGACCGAACAATAAGTTATACGGGAGCCCGGAGTTTTCTAACTGCGTAAATGCCTCGTAGCTTGCTTGCTAAAGTGGACTTACAAAAGTTGAAACAGGGCACCCACCTGCGGTGAGCGGGTTCAAAACTGAGGCAGCGACGGCACAATTGGGACTCTTTAATTAAAAATGACATAATAACCTATGTAGACAGTAATGTTTACATAGGTTTTTTGTATGTATGGGGAAATTTTTTGGATAGGGTATTGTTACTAGACGAATAAAGCCCTTGGAGGATGGAAAAAGCGTAGGAAGGTATTCATAGGGTGATAATGAATCCCTTGGAGTATCGAAAAAGCGTAGGAAGGTATTCATAGTGGGCGAATGAATCCCTTGGAGGATGGAAAAAGAGTAGGAAGGTATTCATAGGGTGCGAATAAAGCCCTTGGAGGATGGAAAAAGCATAGGAAGGTATTCATAGGGTGATAATGAATCCCTTAGAGTATGGAAAAAGCATACGAAGGTATTCATAGGGTGCGAATGAATCCCTTGGAGTATGGAAAAAGCATAGGAAGGTATTCATAGGGTGCGAATGAATCTCTTGGAGTATGGAAAAAGAGTAGGAAGGTATTCATAGGGTGATAATGAATCCCTTAGAGTATGGAAAAAGCATAGGAAGGTATTCATAGGGTGATAATGAATCCCTTGGAGTATGGAAAAAAGCGTAGGAGGTATTCATAGCAGTCGAATGAAGCCCATCCATTATTAAAAAAGAGGCATAAGGTATTCATATAAGGTAATCTCCCATAATAATAGAATAATTAACACAAATTCATACTAGTTTACGTTAACTATTGCTTTTCAAAATAAGTATGATATAGTCATATTCGGGTAAAAATATACGAATAATCAATTTTTAGAAATTATTGTTTGGAGTGGAAAAGGATGTTACACCAATTTTCAAGAAATGAGTTAGCCATTGGAAAAGAAGGCTTAGAAATAATGAAAAATAGTACTGTTGCAGTACTAGGTATTGGTGGAGTTGGCTCTTTTGCAGCAGAAGCGTTAGCTCGCTCGGGTGTCGGGCGTCTTGTCCTTGTTGATAAGGACGATGTTGATATAACTAACGTAAACCGTCAGTTAATCGCTTTGCTCTCAACTGTTGGCCAACAAAAAGTAGAATTAATGAAAGACAGAATTGCTGATATTAATCCTGATTGTGAAGTCATTGCATTAAAAATGTTTTATACAGAAGATACATATGAGGAATTTTTTAGTTATGATCTTGATTTTGTTGTCGATGCTTCAGACACCATTATGTATAAAATCCATTTGATGAAAGAGTGCTTAAAACGAAATATTCCTATTATTTCGAGTATGGGTGCGGCGAACAAAATGGACCCAACTCGTTTTCAAATTGCCGATATTTCAAAAACACATACAGATCCAATTGCAAAGGTAATTCGAACAAAACTTCGTAATGAGGGAATTCGTAAAGGGATTGATGTCATATTCTCAGATGAAAGTCCGATCGTCATTCGAGAAGAAGTTAGAAAAGAAATAGCCAACGATCAGGCAAAAATCCGTAAAGCGAAAATGCCTCCTGCCTCAAATGCGTTTGTTCCATCAGTTTGCGGCCTTATTGCCGCCAGTTATGTTGTAAGAAAGTTACTAAAGGATATTAAAATATATAGAGTCAATGATGAAAAATAAAGAAACGCGGCCTACGTGTAACAGGTTCCGTTTCCTGTCTCAAAACCTGAAAATGCAAGCGGAAATGTACCCCAATTTGTATTGCAAATTGTATCTATCTTGGCAATTAAAATAAAATGGCTCAGTACAGTTCACTTAAACTGTACTGAGCCATTTTTATGTCAGTCGATAAAAAGATGCTGATTCCCTCATCTCGGTCTGTTAAGGTTCGCTCTTTTCGTTTGTGGGGCAAGCAAAAAAATGGGTTGGGTAAATAAGCGGAGAAATTTCCCTTAATTAGAACTAGCACTGAAATTGAGCTTAAGTAGAGGGAGGAATTTCTCCTAATTGACCAAAAAAATGTGAAAGTAGGCAATTTTGCATTGCATAAGTGGAAAATTTCCCTCTATATCTCCCGAAACGAGCTCTATTCTGCATCTTAAAGGGAAA
>Ga0182742_1000711_pt1 | contig 49002 bp, 40 predicted proteins | sample eDN5th37CBELigMG_FD_128880 | JGI IMG/M metagenome (GOLD analysis project Ga0182742, IMG submission 128880) | Enriched Miracle-Growth compost microbial communities from Emeryville, California, USA - eDNA 5th pass 37_C BE-Lig MG (version 2)... ...
CTCGGGTTGGCTGGGTTGCTGTGTGGTAACAACATCCTACCAACTCGGGCCGGCCTTCCTCTTCTGCTTCAAACCCTTAGCGCCATCCGTCAACGGCGCTGGGACTTATCTAAGTGCCATTAGGTTTAGGCTGAATCGATTGATCTTGCCGCGATTGATGTCCGATACCCGCGCGTGGCTTGTGCCCAGCATCCCAGCGGCTTTAACTTGAGTCATGCCGCTGTTCGTGAGCCAGTCTTCCAACTCGCGCAGCAGAGTTGAACGAATCTCAAGTTCCGTCGCTTCTTCGGCTGGAAACAGATTGCGAATCACGCTCCGGCCTGCCGGCGTCTTGGCCTTCGCGCCGTGTTCGTTCGGCGTAGAACGCTTCTTCGCTTTCATCAAAATTCCTCACGTTGCGGGCTGAGGGCGCGCAGCTGGATACATGACGGAGCATCCTCTCGCGGGCTGAGGAGACGGAAATGGGGGCAAACCATTCTCGGGGCTCTCTTGTCTCCTCTGTAGATGAACCTTCATTGACCGCCTTCAGCTCGGATCCTTACCCACAATTGCGCGAAACAAGACGTGTTGCTCGAGTGGCGCACGGCTCTCGAGAACATCATGCTGCAAGCCGAGATCCGCAACCTCGATCGGAAGGCTGCTCTGGATAAGGCGCATCGCCTGCTGGCCATGGTCGGGCTGGAGAAGTTCGCCAACGCCTACCCTCACGAACTCTCCGGCGGCATGCGTCAGCGCGTGTCGATCTGCCGCGCCCTGCTCCACGATCCCTCACTGCTGGTCATGGACGAGCCGTTCGGCGCTCTGGATGCATTGACGCGCGATCAGTTGCAGATCGATCTGCTGCGGCTGTGCGCCAACCATCAGATGACCGTGCTGTTCATCACTCACTCGATCGTCGAAGCGGTGTTCTTGAGCGACCGTGTCGTCGTGATGTCGCCGCGTCCAGGGAAGATCGAAACCATCGTACCGATCAATCTGCCGAAACCACGTCGCATCTCGGTGCGTGAGTCGCCGGAGTTCCTGCGCGACATGAGAACGGTCACCTCGATCTTCGAATCCTTGGGAGTGCTGCACGAGGATTGAGCGGCGACGCCGGCAATCTGCAATCCTGCTGGACACAGGCAGGCGTCTCTCTACATCGGCATGGGGGGCGGCGTTGTCGACTCGCACTCGAGGTATCTTGCACAGGTTAAGGTAACACCCGGAGCTGCAACTTGTTTTCAATCCTGCATCGGCATCGATTTGGAGCGATGCAATGAGCGCGAGACGTCCATCCGCACTCCATCGCTGATCTTCCCAAATCCCAAATTGACTCTGCTGTCAGCCGTGACACTATCGGGTAGCGAACCGTTACCAGAGGTGAACTGCGATGAGCGAAGCTAAGCGAAGTGAAGATCGCAAGGAAACTGTTGGCCTCGAACTGAAGGACATGGGCGACGCCGTTGAGGAAACGAAGCAGACCCTGCCCATTCCGCGAGTGGTCGACAGTGCCATGGGCGGATGGGGTGTTCATGGAGGGTGGGGGTAACCCAGCCACGGTTCTAGCAGTTCTTTGAACTGCTAGAACCCAATCCTCACTTCGCCGTACAGGAACCGTCCACGGAGGTCGCCTTGTGAAACGTCGTAACCCCACGCGCTGACATTGGCGTATCCAGGCTCGGAATCGAACAAGTTAGTCGCGCCGACTGTGAGCGACGATGCCCCCCAATAGCGCGAAATGCGCAGGTCAACCAGCGTTTGTGAGCGCACGCTGAAGCTGAATCGGTTGAGGGCATCAGCATCGCGATAGCTTGGATGTTCGGTGATGGTTGTAGCAAGGCGCCACGTATCATTCTCCCATGCGAACTGAACGGTTGCGCGATGCCGTAGGATGGAGCCGCGCTCAGATGCTGTGCCGACGCGGTCCAGTGGCAAACTGATTTCCGCAGGCAGCTCCCGATATTTGTAGTCGCTGTTCCATGTTGCTCCCACTTCGGATATGAGGTGACCACCCCAGGCGCGCGTTCTCTTGCGCACCTTCAAGTCCACCCCTGCCGCATTGACTTCGCCCAGGTTATGCCATCCGATATCAATACTCCGGATTGGCCCTGGCACGCCGTCAAGCAAGGAGGGCTCTCGAATGACTATTCCTGGCAGGTAGTCTTCATACTGAAGCGCTGACAACAATGACAGAGGGCCAATGGTGTCTTGTACCTTTACTCGCCAATAGTAAAGAGTGGTCTCTAGTTGGTTCTGAGTGGTCAGTGAGAAGCCGAGCCCACCAGACGTGGCTGTAGTCGACTTCAGGTCCCGTCGTCCCCCTTGTGTTACGGTCGTCATCGCCGTTTGGCGGGTTTTCGGATCCAGGAGAGGGACTTCGACCGGCAACTCGCCCTGGTGCAATTCCACCAGCGAAGGTGGCCTGTAGCGTTCTCCCAGATCCCCGTGCAGCTTGAATCGCTCGTTCGCAGTCCATTCGAAACCTAGCTGACTGCTCGTGACTGACTCCCCATCAGAAAAGTTGTCGTGTCGAGCGCCTGCTGCCAACGACAATCTCGAGGTTATCGGAGCGTGCAGACCCATGAAGATACCGGCGACTTCACGGGAAGCTTCGGCTCCAACGGGCGCTGAATCGATCGCTTCGTTGCGCCAATCTGCTCCCAGCTGAAGTTTCGAGTCCCCCGATGGCAGAATCCCGACCGCTCTGTCGGCAACGAGTTGAGCATGTGTCGACTTGCTCGTGTAAGTCTCAGAGAAAGTTGGGCCGATCAAATCATGTCTGCCCGCCCCTGGAGCAACTGCGAAGAATCTGAGCGCACGCGAGGCATCATTGGTGCTCAACGAATTTGCCACAGCGATCGGATCGATCGTGTTGGTAAACACGAATCCATAGTGATCTTGCGTATGATCGACCGAAAGCTCCCAGTCCCATCCCACCGAGCGAGCTTTCAACGACGCGGCCCCGCGAAAAAAGTCCGAGCTCGTCTCGTATTCCTGCGACGCAATACCCGTAAGCAGGCCATGGTACAGGACCGATTCGTTGAAAGGATTTTGTGGGTGATTACTCGCCACGAGGCTCCCTATCACCGAGGGTGGAGCCATGGTGTATCGGGTATCCTGACGAGTGTAGATGACATTGCCGGAAATCTCCGCATCTCCAAGAGAAAGGTTGCCGAGAGCCACGATGCTTGCCCGTTGCCTGGCTGGCGCCACTGACTGATAACGCAGCAGGCTGGTCAAGTTGGGCTCTGCGGAGAGATCATCAGCCTCGAGAGACTGCCTGCCGGGCACCGAAGGCAGACCGACGACGGAACTGTTGAAGCCGGGCAGGTTCTGTCCATCGACAGACTGCAGGTTTCCAAGCTCGCTCGTCAGAGACCGGCGATCGATGCCTCCTCGATATCGCGAGTAATCCTGGTTCACATAGCGGCTGCGTTTGCGCCCAGGCAGATTTGAAACTTCGATTTGATCAGCAATCAGGGTTCCATCCCAGGTATCGTTTTGTGTTCGAGCCAGAGCCGCCAGGCGTCGCTCGATTCCACCCCCGCGAGCACCGCCATATCTAGCCTCGCTCGATACGCCCTCGCTGGGCCGCCGTAGCACGATATTTACTATGCCGCCGACGCTGTCGACGCCATGGACGATGGATCCGCCGTCAGGTATCAGCTCGACTCTTTCGACCGCGGACAACGGAATGGTATTCAGGTCGAATGCCGAGTCCTGCAAAGAGCTGACACTCGCCATCGTGCGCTGACCTTCGATCAGCACCATCGCCGGTCCCACTCCCCGCCCTTCGGCGTACTGGGCGCCATTCAATCTATAACCGGCCGATCGGGTGAAGGCGGTCTGTGTTGCATAGCGCAGCAGTTCCGGAAGGCTGGCGACGCCGGTTCTCTCGATTCTGTCGCGGTCGAACACTTCGGCGGGAGCTGCAACCTCGTCCGTGAGCGAGGGCAGCCGCGGCTTGGCGACCGTCACCTTTTCGAGTTCCTTGTAACCAAAGTTGCAAGCCGATCCGCTCTCTGCGAGAAGCTTCTCGCGATACAACGGGACGACGCTGACGTGCACGGGGGGATCGAGCGAGGGTTCGTTGTACCAGCGGATCATGAGGTCGTCCGAACCGATGAAGATCCGGAGCGCATCGTTGATCGTCATCCGCCCGCGAATCGGGCCGACGTTCGTTTCGACCTCGATCAGTTCCCGGCCGCCATTGGGCAGGAAGCCGAACTTGAAGGGGAACTTGTCGATCACGACCCGGCGAGTGGCACGCTCGATCGAGAAATCCATGACCTCCTCGCCGAATCTCATGTTGGCGAGAACTTCCGGGCGGGTGTCTTGTCGCTCCCGAAACCGGAAGATCTTGACGTATGGAGAGATGAGGGAAAGCCAGAACTCCTTCGCGGAGAGCTCCTTGGCATCGAGTGGGCCCACCTCGTAGTCCCCGCACTCGCCCGGGTCCGGTGGGCGGTAGCCGGCGAGCAGGTCGATATGGTCGGCAGCGACCTTCGCAGGGATCCGGGAACTCAAGCTCAGCCCGGCGCCGACCGACTCGCCATCCTGCGCGTTTTGCAACGACGAGGAATCTACCGGCGTGGACCTTGGAAGGTCGGTCGCGATGGCCTCGATTTCGCCGGCGGATCCGAGATCGCTCGCCGCAATGCACGCAGCGGCCGTAAGGCAAACAGCGAGCCGTCGTCGTTGTGGATGATTATGCGGCGCCCGTTGTATGGCAGAGGTGTCCATAATTCCGTTTCGACCATCCTATCCCTAGGACTGGTTGATAGAACTGCGTGATCCTCATAGGGCAGATTCTTAATCTGCGTGGACCTCGCGTTCTCGGATAGCAGGCGCGCCTCGAGCGCAGATCAGTAGCGGCACGCCGCGTGATCGCAGTGCAGCGAGATCAGGCGACCTTCGCCGTCAGCTTCAATCCCAATGCTTTGACGACCTTGAGCACCGTCGCAAGACTCGGATTACCTTCTGGTGAGAGCGCCTTGTACAACCCCTCGCGAGAGATGCCTGTGTCCTTTGCGAGTTGCGCCATGCCTCGCGCACGTGCGATGTCCCCTAGAGCTGCAGCAATGTATGCCGCGTCATCGCCTGCCTCTTCCATGCAGGCTTCGAGGTATGCCGCCAGGTCCTCTTCGGATTTGAGGTAGTCGACAACGTCGTAGCGCGAGAACTTCTCTTTCTTACGGACCATGGTCAGCTGCTCCAGTCTTCTGCAATCGCCTGGATTCCCGCGCGATAACCGCTGGATCGCGCCTCAATGCGCGCACGCGCGCGAGCGTCACGTAGTGCACATAGCCAGCGATCGAACGTTTCCGATTTGATGACTTCGAACATGGCGACTGTAAACTATAGATTACGACTCGTCAACTATAGTTCACAGCCGATGCGGGCGGTTGAAACGGCGTTGACTGGTTCCCTCTGGAGACTTCGTCTCGCAGGCAACCATCGTCACACCCGCTTCTCGGTAACGGGCGCGGAATATCTGGGAAAAACCTGTCGATTGCCCGGTTGTCTGTGTTGGTTTGCTGTGATTCGGATGCGGCAGGAGAATGAAGCGCTACGAGCAAACGCCCGTGCTCGTGCGGCCCACGAAGGCGCGGCCGGTGGCATCGATGGTAACAATGCGTTCGTGGCTACCCGCTTTGGGGCGCGCGCGGCAGAGAGTGAAGTTTGCGGGGGTGGCGTCGATGCCGGTGGATCGGAAGAGCAGCGTGGCGTTGCCGAACGATTCCGTGAGTTGAAAGGCGGCCGGCATGGCGCTGACGCTGTGCAGGACTTCGTCTCCGCGAAGCACGATCCAGCCTTGTTTCCAAGTTCCGCCGCAGGTCTCTGCGTTTTCAGAAGCGCACAGAGTCACGGTTGCCCCACCCTTGATCGCTTCGCTGCGGGCGAGATTGATGCTGCCGATCAGATCGTTCGCCGATGCTCGCAACTGGCTGTTCAGCTGAGAGCCGCTGTACGAGGGCACGGCGATTGAAAGCAGGATGGCGGCGATGGATAGCGCGACCATCAGTTCGACGATCGTGAAACCTTGGGCGGCTGAGATTCGTGGGCTCATGACACTAGCGCTCGATGTACCAATAGACGCGGTTTTTAGGCTGGGCCGGCAGGCTCGAAGGCGGAATTTTCGGTTCGCTCCCCTCCAGCGGCGAGTCGGCCGTGCAACCCACGCAGAACGGCACCGTCCGTCCGTCGTCGAGTATGACGAGGCCGGCCACGGGCGACGGCGGCAAACCGATGTCCGGCGGCAGTTCCTCAGATCGATCCTGCCTGCCGGTCTGGCTCGCCGCGTTCAGATAGGAAACGTTGTAGACGCGCGCGAGCCCCAGGTTCGCACCGCACGTAGCCGGGGCTGACGCTGCCGGCTCGTGCGTGCTGAAGGTGAGATTGCCGAAGATCGTGATGGCGGAGGTGACCACCTGTTCGGTGGGATTGAGGCCGAGGTACCAGCCCTTCTTGGTGGACAGTTGTTCGTTGGTCGGCGTCTGCCCGTCCAGGATCGGTGTGAGCGAGCTCAAGCACAGTACCGCGGCCGAACACGCGCCCGACTCGCTCGTAAGCCAGGTTGCGTCCTGCGGCTTGTCCCTCAGCACGAAGAAATAATTTTGCACGGTGCTCACATACTCGCGCGGCTTCTCGCGATCGCCCGAGCCGAGCAGGAGCACGTAGGTGCCGTTCTCGAGCAGAACGTCCGGCGCGAACATGAATTTTCGGTTGTAGGCGCAGTTCGCGTTCCCGGTGTCGCAGCCGAGCGAGGCAATCTTGGTCATCGACCAATCCTCGGGTGCGTCATCACCGATGTCGATGCGATACACGTTGCCGCCGAGATCGGCGACATAGGCATAGAGCGCCAGGCCTGTGGTTCGATCAGGCACGACGGCCACTTCGGCAATGACACCGCGGTCGGTGTTGAAGCTGCGCTGGACTGCGCCCGTGACGGCATCGAGCACATACACCTTGTGCCCTTTGCTGCTCGACGTGCAGGTGTGGGGCTTCGTGTCTTCGCACGGGTCGTAGCCACCCCCCATGATCAGTAGCGGCTTTGGCGTGCCGGCAGAGCTGTAGCCGCGTGCGGTGAGCGCTTTGACCGGCGACCAGGTCTGTCCGATCTCGCTCAGGTCGCTGCTGGTGCATTGTGAATCGTTGCAACCAACCTTCCAGGCCAGCTCGATGTCACTCGGATGGCTCGCGTCGATATTGAATGCGTAAACAGCACGTCCACCCCGCCGCATGGTTGCGAAAACGCGCGCCTGCGAACCACTATGAAGAGCGGTGATCGCACCGTCCATGGCATAGGGCTTGGGCTCCGGGGAGCCGGTGGTGATGTTTGGAAAGCTGATGGGCACGGTGTTCTGGTACAGGCGGTTCAGATGCTTGTGGAACTCCGGCGGCACGAAGCCCCACAACTCACCGCCTGGCGCAACGCCGTCGATCTCTCCAGCGTCCGGACGATTGCCATTGATGGCGCGAAACACGCCGTCATTGCCCGCGTAGAACACCACTACTTTCGGATCGGCGTCAGTACCGAAGTTGACTGCGACGGGTCGTGAGTGCACGACATCGCCGTGTACCGAGGGTCGCATCGCAGTTGACGCGGTAGAGGTGGGCGAGATCGAGTCTCCGGTGTGCTCGTTGTCGACATCCTGGCCGCGCGTCCAGTTGATGATCTTCTGTCGCACGGTGTCGTCGGCAACGCCAAGCATCGCGGCTGTCACGTTGCTCACGTCGAAGCTCGTCACGGATGAGCACGTCATTCCAGTGCAGGTGCTGAGCTGGCGGTTGGCGCTCGGAGTTGCTCGGAGCAACTGCGCCTGACCGCCCTTCTCCACGAACTTCCCGTCCGGGTAGTCCGAGCTCATGGGCGAAAACGATTCGTCTTCGACCGCGCAACCCGCCTGATCTTCGAACTGCTGTGAGCGGAAGTTCCAGTAGCTGTTGGCGCTCGTCCAGAAACTCTTCGAGCAGACTCTGACGAAGCCGGAGCTCGTATCGACGGCCGGCGCGCTCAGAGCATCCTGCAGGCGCAGCTCGCTGCCGCTGTAACCGAGCTTGTACTGCTTGAGGTTGCCGAGCCAGCGTGGCAAGGCGGCGCCATCGGGCCGAAACAAGCCGACATAGACCTGATTGAGATACGTGCCTTGGGCGCTCGCACTCAGCGGCAAGCTCACCGAGGCGAACACGCTATTGGTCGCCTGAATCTGCGCGAGCACGTCACGCAGCGCTTTCTCGATCTGCGAGGCCGCATCGCTCGTGTCCTGATACGTGCCGCCGTTGGCCAGCGCCATGTTCTTCAGCAACGATGACCAGCCCGGCCCCTGTCCGGTGGTCTTCTTGTTCACTTCGATGGTGTAGGTGATCACGCCTAACCGGTCGTTCAGGAATCGCGCCCATTCGTCGGTGACGTTGTCTTGCGAGCCCGCAATGGGCAATGGGATCGGCGTCGTGTTGCCGCCCGCCTCCTGCAACATCGAAGTGGCAGTAGAAATGATCGAAGCGTTGTCCTGCGACGGTCCGTTGCTGAGATAGACGATGAAGCGCTTGATACAGCTCGCGCCGGTTCCCGCGACGTTGTAGGTCGCCGCCGATTTCGAGCCGAGCGCATTTCCAGGCAGTGCGTAGATCGCCTGCATCGCGGCCTTGGAGGCCGCGCTCGAGGCGCTGTTCGACCAATCCGCGGCCGAGTTGCCGGTGTAGTCCGCCTTTGCCTTGTTATTGCCCGATCGCGCCTGGCCGGCGCTGAGATAACGATAGGCTTCGGCCATCACCAGGCTCGACTGACCTCCGTTGCCTTTGTCCTTACCGACGTCCATGGCGGAAAACATTGCCGCGTACAGTGGTTTGGTGGCCTCGCTCATCGGCCGGATCGCCGCGCGAACGTAGCCGCCCGGCACGTTGCTATCGCTATTGCTCGTTTCGGCTGCGAGCATCACGCCAATCTGGACCTTGTCGGCAGGCAAGCTGCTGAAGACGTTGCGCAGAGCGGCCATTTCGTTGTCGAAGGCCTGGGTCCAGTTCGCGGTATTGTCGATGATGAACAAGACCTGCGGCTGTTCTCCGGTGCTCGACTGAGCCCCGATGAACAGATCGATATCTTCCGCCGCCGCATTGGCGCAGACGCTGGCGGCAACGACACCGATCAACCATTTCATGGCCGGATTCATGACTGTTCCTGATCCGAGGTGCTTACACATCGCAAACAGCTTCGTACTGAACTTCGGTCAGCAGCACGCGCACGCCCTGATGAACCTGGACTGCCGTGCCGTAGGCAACTGACCCATGATCGTAGGCCGAAACATCGGCCTGCAGATCCCAGACCGTCCGATAGGCATCGCCGGTTGCAGAGGTGAAGGCCTCACCGAGAAACACACTGCTCGGCGGTGCGCTCGTCCCGCCGATGCGCTCGGCGCTGACGCAACTGGGCTGCGCGAACTCGACCTGGAAGTCCATGACGCCGTCGTTATCGATATCGACATCGACGGTCTGAGCCGAGGGGGCTTCGGTAAAGGCCGAGCTCATGACCAGCTCGATGCCACGGTTGGCCGCTGCAATCGCTTCATCGCGCATCTGCATGTTGCCGACCGATTGCACGTTGGTACTGCCGAGGTTGAAGGCGCTGACCACCATCACGGTGATCAAGGCCAGCAGGATCAGCCCCACGACCAGCACGGCGCCTTGTTGCCGTCGCGATGAATGGATCAATGGCGTTCTCATGGCTCTGGGGTTTCCCTGCGGCCGGAAACATTGTTGAGCCGCATGCTGGTCGCAAAGACGTGGCGCTTGAAGCGGTCGTTGGCGGCGGCGATGGTGCTCTCGGTCGGGCACGAGCCATCGGGCGCGAACTCGCCCAGGCAATAGACTTTGCTGTCGGTATAGCCCGGCGAGGGATCGCGGCTTCGAACCAGCACATACAGCTTCACGGCAACGACGTTCATCAGCTCATCGGCGCTGCATGGATCGGCGGTCGTGCAGCGCTTGAACCGATCGGGCGCACCATCGCCACGATTCGTCGGTCGCATCTTGGTCGTTGCATCTTCCCATTCGACCGCTTCACTGTAGTCGACGGCCAGGCCCGACTTGCCCGTATCGTCGATGCCCAGCTCGACTCGCAGCGCTTCCACGCCATCGAGCAGTCTCGAGGGTGTTCGCTGGACGTTGACGCCGCCTGCGAGATCGAACTCAGATCGCATGAGCGTCGGCACGGCGCCGCTGCCATCCGGATGCGGCAGATCCGCGATGTAATAAAGGTTCGAGATCATCCGGCGCTTGTCTGCCAGCGCGCCGCCCGTGATGGGCAGGCTCGTCGGCGTGCCCGTCCCTTCGCAATCGCGTCGATGCAGGGGAAAGGCGCTGGTGCTCAGCGCATACTCGAAACCATAGACGGAGGTGCTATCGGGAATGATGTCCCACGCGGTGTCGAACATCGCCGTTCGGGTGCTGCCCGCGTAGGTGCGGATGCTTCGTAGCTGCCCCATCCCGGTACCGCTCACGATGCGCAAAGTAACGCCTGCATACGCGCCGTCGACATCGGATGCATCGCCATCGAGATCGATGCTGTGCGACGTTGCGCCCGTGACGGCGCCGGCATTCTTCTCAGCGGCGCAACGACCGGTTTGCATATACAGCCGGCCAGCGATGTCGGCGTCGCAGTTCAGTGCTCCAGGAACACAGGTTTCGACGTGACGGACCAGGATCACATCCGTGCCCGCACGATGCGCCGGGAAAGAAACACAGCCCGCTCCTGTGGGCAATGCATCCGAGCTCTGTACCGGGATGCCAAGCAGATTGTTCCGGTATTCGCCGGTCCACGATGCGAAGGCGAGACATGCATCCGGAATCGAGGTCGGTACATCCGCAGGGATCTGCTCGAAGGTCAGATCGTCGAACTGCGGCACGAAGCCGGCCCAATAGCCGGCATGTACCAGGTCGTTCTGTAACAGCTGGACGGCGGAGCGTCCGACGTCGATCAGACCGTTGCTCTTCGCCATCTCGTCATTGGCACGCGCGATGTTGACGTACACATTCACCAATGCCAGCAGCACCACCAGCGAGATGGTCATCGCCACCATCAATTCGACTAGCGTCAAGCCCGCCTGGCGTCCTGCGGTATTTCGAGTGGGCGCGCGCATGGTCATCTGAGATCTGCGATCCGAACCAAAGTGGTCACCGCGCGGCGACAGAGATCATTCGGGCACTGCTCATCGTCATAAGCACCCTGCCCGCAGCCCAGGCTGGCTGGAGGACTGGCGAGCGGAGCAATGCCCTGCCAGGCAACCGTGATCAGATACTCGTTGCTGGACAGGGCTTCGACGCAGCCGCGCGCGCCGATCATTGCACCGGCGTTGTTGCCGCCCTCCACTTCCGCTGCACCGAGCAGCGCGTTACACCATTGATTCGCGTCGATCTCCGCCCGAGTGTCCACCGCCACCGGACAAACGCCGGCATCTGGCAGCGAAGTGGTGGCTCCCGTGACATAGCTGGCTGCATGCGCGCGATTGGCCGCGATCCGGCTCGACATGTCCTGCAAGAGAATGAGTGCTTGCGCGCGCTGATAGCTCTCTACTTGCGAAACGCCCAGACGCGATTGCAACCCGGCCATTCCCAACAGTCCGATGGCGAGGATCACGACCGTGACCAGCACCTCGATCATGGAGGTGCCGCACTGCCTGGAACGTTGCAACGCTGCCGCGTTCATCGCGACCACTTCTCGGCGGGCGCCTTTCTTCCCTGGCTGTCGAGCACCATCGCGCCGTCGCGCGCCTGCGGTCCGAAGGGAGTGAAGGTGATCTCGAAGCTCGGCCGGGTCCCCATGCCCGCGATCGGCTCCATCGTCCATGTATAGAAGCGGCTGACCTCGCTCGGCAGGCTGTAGCCGGTGGCCTCGAAGCTCGACTTATCCGCATAGCTGCGGTGAGCCAGCAGAAACTGCTGCTGACGAGAGGCGATGTCCATCATCGCCTCTTTGGCAGCAGCACGGTGTGCTCGAATCAAGTACTGACGGTAGCTCGGCACGGCGATCGCGGCGAGGATCGCCACGATCAGGACCGTGACCATGAGTTCGATCAGCGTGAAACCTTGTTGGGACGACTTGCGCATGTACCGGCCAGGTTGCATATCTGGCCGGATTGTTTTGTTTTGATCGCGCTGAATTCTCGGAAAGAATCACACTTTCCAGTGTGCTAGTGACATCCCCTTAGCATGGTGCGACAGCACAAATGAAGTAGCTCTCACTTCGCAGCGGACCTTCTTCACATGAGTCAGTCCGGAGTGTGTTCCTTGAGCGGAAAGTTCTCGCGCCATGGCCGTGCTTCATCTACGACTCGCGCGATCGACGGACGCGCGAGCAGGCGGATGCGATAGCTTCGCAAGGCAGTGAGCGATTCGGGAATCGGATAACCCCAATGCGCATAGAACAGCGCGGGCGCCGCGGCGCAGTCGGCAATGCTGAAGGCATCGTTCGCGGCCCACTCGCGACCTTCCATCCATCGGTTCAGCCATGCGTAGCTCTTGTTCAGCGTAGCCTTCGCTTCCACATCGGCGTATGGATCGCGCTTGTCTGCATCGCGCAGCGCGTTCAGTACCATCTTCGACAGCGGCGCCATCACGTAGTCGTCGAAAACGCTATCCATCTGACGCGCTTCGATGGCCGCACGCGGATCGGCGGGAACCATCGGCGGTGCGTTGCCGTGATGAAGGTCGAGATACTCGATGATGGCTGCCGATTCGATCACGGTGCGTTCGCCATCGACCAGCACCGGAAACTGACCCGTCGGCGCCAGGCGCCCGATGGCGGCCGCGTTCTGCTGGTGATCGGCGTCGACCATCAGCAACTCGAACGGCACATTGCGTTCATAGACCGCAATCACGGCTTTCCAATAGAACGCTGCAAACGGGTGACCATAGATCCGCACCATCGACCTGCTCTCCACCGATTGAGTCCAGTGGCGCAGTTTAGCCGTTCTCGCAGCGCGCGTTGCTGAACGCCGGCAGACGTCAGTCTTCGGCTTCGACACCCAGTTCGCGCAGAATGGCCTGACGCAATTGCTGCACATCCGGGCTCGTGAGCTTGCGAGGATGCGGCATCTTCACCTCAAAAGTTGCTTGAATGCGCGTGGGCCGCGGTGACAACACCATGACGCGATCGGCGAGATGGATCGCCTCCTCCACGTCGTGAGTGATCAGCAACACCGTGTGCCGCTCCTGACCGAGAATCTTCAGCAGCTCGTTGCGCATGCGCAGGCTCATCAGCGCATCGAGCGCCGAGAACGGTTCATCCATGTAGAGGATGGCCGGCTTCACCGCGAGCGCTCGAGCGATCTCCACCCGTTTGAGCATGCCGCCGGAGAGTTCGTGCGGATACGCGCTCTCGAAGCCTTTGAGGCCGACGATGTTGGCATAGTGGTCGGCGATGGCGATCTTCTCGTTCATCGACTCGACCGCATTCAGCCCGAACATGAGATTCTCTTGCACGGTGAGCCAGGGAAACACCGAGCCATGCTGCGAGATCAGAATGCCCTGCGGACCGGGGTGAGTGCGAACCGCTCCATCGATGAGAACGCGTCCGGTATCCGGCGCAATGAAGCCCGCCATCATGCGCATGAGCGTGGACTTGCCGCAGCCCGAGGGACCTACGATGGCGATGAACTCGCCATCGCCGACCTTAAAGCTCACGTCCTCGACGACGGCCAGCGTGCCCTTGTCGGTCGTGAAGCTCTTGTTCAGACCGGCCACGTCGATCTTAATGGGCATAGCGCCACCGAACCATTTTCAGTCCTTCCAGTCCGCGCATGAGTCCATCCAACAACAGTCCGATCAAGCCAATGATGATCATGCCCGCGATTACCAGGTCGTAACGGTTGCCCGCATTGCGCGAGTCGATGATCAAGTAGCCCAGCCCCGAGCGCAGCGCGATCATCTCCGCGGCCACCACGACCAGCCAGGCCACCCCAAGGCCGATGCGCATGCCCACGATGATCTGCGGCAACACGGCTGGAATCACCACCTGCGTGAACAGTTTGTAGCGCGACACGCCAAAGTTCTCCGCCGCCCGCAGATACCGCTTCTCGATGGTGTGCACGCCCGCGACCGTCTGCACGATCATCGGAAACACCGAGGAGATGAAGATGAGATAGATCGGCGAGGCATTGCCGACGCCGAACCAGAGAATGGCGATCGGAATCCACGCGATCGGCGAGATCGGGCGCAGGATCTGAAACAACGGGTTCAGCGTGTCATACGCGCCCCGCATCCAGCCCATCCATAGCCCAAGCGGCAGAGCAACCGCCAACGCGAGGAAAAATCCCGCGCCGACCCGACCTAGCGAGGCGCCGATGTGTAACCACAGCGTGCCATCACGTATCAGCTCGATCGTTCCGGTCACGACCTGCCAGGGCGTGGGAAAGATCACGCTGCGAGTCGCGATCACGATCATCCACCAGGCGGCGACCAACAACACGATGACCGCGATGCCCGGCAGGGACTGCCGAAGTCTGCTCATGCGCCAACGCTCAGAAGAGAATCATTCAGTGGGTTCATGGCTCTTGTTGCCGAACGTTTCGGCCAGTTGAAGTGCCCGCCAGCGCAGCCTGCCCCAGGGCGAAGCCGGAAACGGGTCGACAATGATAGTCATTTGTCCGCTGCTGTGCGCAGTGCAAGCGAACTGATATTCGGAGGCGAGCTCGAAAGGCAGACGGAAACGTTGCCCTGGCATGAGCAGCGCCGGGCCGAAAGTCTGGGGCACGTTGTCTCGATTCTCGAGCAGCAGGATATCGTTTATTCCCAGCGTGAGCCGGATGTGCTGTGGAAGGATGTCCACCAGATCGCCGGCCATGCGTCGTTGCCAGGTGCCCTCGGGAATGACAAAAGGTTGTTCTCGACTCTCGCGAGCGGGCACGGGCGCCAATGCGCCCCAGCTGACAGCACCGAAACATCCGATAGCGAGGATCGATAGCCAGCCACGGCGACTCATGACGCATTCATCGGCGAGCTCACTCGCTCAGCAACGCGAGAACGTCGTGCACGTAGTCGGCGGGAAGTCGGCCGTAAGGCATCATTCCGCGAAGCAAACCTTTCTGGTCGATCAGATACACGGACGAGGAATGCGCGACGGTATAGCTGTCGCCGATCGGCTTGCGCTGTGCCGTCACTCCGTAGTTCTTGTAAACTGCCTCGAGTTGCGCGGGCGTGCCGGTGCCGCCGACGAAGCTGGCATCGAAGCCACCGAGATAAGCACGCATCCGATCGGCCGAATCGCGCTCAGGATCGACCGTGACATAGACCACCTGCACCAGTTCGCCCTGCTCTCCCAGCCGCTTGCGCGCCTGCGCCAGTGTCGCCAGTGTCGTCGGGCAGACTTCGGGACACGAAGTAAAACCAAACCCCAGCAGCACGAGCTTGCCTCGATAGCTCGCAAGCGACAGCTTGCCGCCGCTCGATGCGTCGAGCGAGAACTCCGGCGCCGCACGCGGTGGCTCGAAGACACCAGCCTTGAGTGTGGGCCCATCCGCTGCGAGCGTGACCAGGGTGAGCAACGAGGCGAAAGCTGCGGTGAGTGAACCGGCGATGCGAACTGGATGTTTCATGGTGAGCATCAGAGGTTGATGGGCGCCGGCTGCGCGAGCTTGGCGAAACTCTCATCCATGTAAGTCTCATAGGCGATGGGATGTTTGATCGTGCCCGCCTCGATCGACAGCTGCATGAGCTCTTCGAACTCCTCTCGGATCATGCGCAGATCGCCATAGGTGACCCTGTCGGTGGGGTTCTCCATGACGAAGCGGATGATGTTGGGATCCTGATTGAAGTACTGCCGGGCGGCGGCAATCTGCACCGCCTTGTCACGGTTGGCCTGCTGCTGATCGAGCCACTGGCCCGCCCCGAGAACATGATTCACCAGGTCCTGCACCAGGGGCCGATTCGACTGGATCAATTCCTCGCGGACCGTGAGCACACAGCAGATGTAGTTGCGCCATTCATCGCGGGTCATGCGCAAGGGACGTGCATAGCCCGCGCTCTGCGCGGAGGCTCCGAAAGGCTCGCCCGTGCAGTAGGCGTCGACGGCGTTTGCATACAATGCAGCCGGCATGTCGGGCGGCGGCATCTCGACAATATCGATGTCTGCCGGAGTCATGCGCTCCTGGGCCAGCATCTTGCGCAGGAACAGGAAGTCGACCGCGAACCGGCTCGGGATGGCGATACGCTTGCCGGCCAGCTGTCGAAAATTCCGATACGGCGAATCCGTGCGCACCATGATGACCGCGCCGGAGCGATGCCCGAGCGAGACGATCTTCACCGGAATTTTCTTGTCCGCCAGGTCCATGACCAGCGGCGCGAGCATGTAAGCAGCCTGAATCCGCCCCGCCATGAGCGATTCTTTGATCTCGGGCCAGCCGCTGTACTTGCTGTACTCGAAAGCGAAGTTCTCGCCGGCCGCTTGGGGTGTCTTGGAGCGCGCCACGCAGGCCACGGGCAGGGTCAGATTGCAGGTGACGGGCAGCCCACCGACGATCAGCGCACCCGAGGACGCTTCATTGGAGCAGGAAGCGAGACCGGCGGGTACGGCCGCGGCCATCATTGCCTGAAGCAATCGTCGTCGTCCGAGCTGATAGGTACTGAGCATCGACCCGCGAACCCAGGAAAATCCGGCGCGTAGTGTAGCCGAACGTTTGCTCTCGCATTTGATTCTTCGAGCGGTGTCGTCGTAGGGTTGTTCGTGTCGACATCGATCACGGAACTTCACATGACCTCATTGCAAATCGTCGGGCGACGCAGCTCGCATTTCACTCGCATCACTCGCCTGTTCGCCGAGGAGCTCGGCTTGCCCTACGAAATCGTGCCCATCTACGACATGACGGCGCAGGATTCCTCGATCTATGCGAACAACCCGGCTTTGAAGCTGCCCATCCTGCGCATCGGCGAGGACGTGGTGTTCGGCACCGAGAACATCTGCCGGGCGATGGCCGATCGAGCGCCAGAATCGGTTGCGATCGTTTGGCCCGAGCAACTTCGCAGCAACCTTTCCAGGAATGCCCAGGAACTGGTCTGGCATTGCATGAACAGCCAGGTGCAGATCGTGTTCGGCACGGGGATTGCCAAGCTGCCCGCGGACAATCTGTACTTCGAGAAGGCACGCCTCGGCTTCACCGGCGCCTTGAGCTGGCTGGATGCTCATCTTTCAGAAGTGCTGAATGCGCTGCCGGCTTCGCGCCAGCTGAGCCTGTTCGAGATTTCTCTGTTCTGCATGATCGAGCATCTGCACTTTCGCCAGACCTTGCCGGTGCAGCAGTACTCGAACCTCGAGGCTTTCAGGAAATCTTTCGCGGCCCGTCCTTCGGCCGAACGCACGGTGTATCAGTTCGACGTGCCGCCTGGGAACAACTGATCTCGAGGAACCGATCCGAGCGCCCGCTCGGCCAGCAGGAACGCACCGGCAATCCCGGCCTGCGTTCCCAGCTGAGGAGCACAGATGTAAGCATCGAGCGCGCCGGGCTGACTCAGCGGTTCGAGATAGCCTTTGAGCACACTTGCCGCTGCTGCGCGAATGTATGGGAGCAAGCGGCCATTGGCCATTACACCGCCACCGAAGACGACTCGCTCGACCGAGTTCATGAGTGCAATCGTGGCGGCCAGCTGACCCAGGTAGCCACCGATGATGGACCACGCTTCGTGCTGCGCTGGCAGGGCATCGAGCTGAGAACGCCAGCGCGCCTGTATCGCAGGACCGCTTGCGAGACCTTCCAGACAATCGCCATGAAATGGGCATACGCCAGGAAAATCCTGTTCGCGCGGATCCCTTCGCACATGGATGTGCCCCATTTCGGCATGCATGAGTCGCCGCGCGGTCAAATCATGAGGCGCGACCCCACCCCCGATCCCGGTGCCGACGGTGACGTACGCAATCGATCCCAAGCCACGTCCGGCGCCGAGCTGCCACTCGGCCAACGCGGCAGCTGACACGTCGGTATCGATCGCAACCGGGACATCGAAGTGCGAGCGCAACGGCTTCAATAGATCCACGCCCGACCATCCCGCTTTCGGCGTGGCCAGCATGTGCCCGTGGCTCGACTCATGCGCACGCAGGTCGATCGGCCCGAAGCAACCAAAGCCGAAAGCGCCGATCTTTCCAAAGCGTCGTTCCGCTGTGCTGAAAAACTCCACGCATCCTGCCAACGTCGAGTCCGCGCTGGCCGTGGGCAGGGCTACGCTGTCCAGTATGTTTTGCGATGACGTGCCCACCGCGCACACGAACTTGGTTCCGCCGCCCTCGATGGCTCCGTACAACAAGACGTTCGCCTCTGGCCTTACAAGATGATGTTGTCAATATAGCCTGAGAGCGGGCAGGCATCGTGAACCGCATCACTCAGGGTTTGTCGGGATTCCCTGACTCGAGGTGACCAGGCTCTCAGTTCAGCGATGCAGCGGGTCTGGAGGCTCAGGGCACGGTGGCGGCGGCCGAAGAATTAGCATGTCTTCCGAAAGTCCCCCCTCGATCGGCCTCCCTACGGCCGCCTCCGAGACGAGCGCGCCGCGGGTGTCTGCTCTGCCGGATGAACGGGCGCGACTACAGGCGTTGCAATCCTACGAGATCATGGACACCGGGCCGGAGCTGCGCTTCGACGACCTCACCTTGCTCGCGTCCCAGATCTGTCACACGCCCATGGCGTTGATCGCGCTCATCGACGAGCACCGACAATGGTTCAAATCTCGAATCGGACTGGATCGTACACAGCTTCCCAGAGATCTCGCATTCTGCGCTCCCGCGATGGTCGAGACGGACAAAGTATTCACGGTGGTCGATGCGACGCTGGACGAGCGCTTCGCTGCGCACCCCCTCGTCACCGGCGATCCATACATTCGGTTCTATGCCGGCGCGCCGCTCGTATCCGCGGAGGGTCATGCGCTCGGGGCATTGTGCGTTATCGATCGCGAGCCGCGACATCTCACGGCGGATCAGCAAACTGCCCTGCTCGCCTTGTCGCGCCAGGTCATGGCGTTGTTGGAAGAGCGTCGGACATCGGCAGCGCTGCGTGGAGCGATGCACGCGCAGACCCACAGCGAGGCCTTGTTTCGCGAAGCGTATGAGACTTCTCCAATCGGCATCGCGCTCGTGTCGCCCGAAGGTGGCTGGCTGCGTGTGAATGAAGCATTGTGCGACCTTCTGGGTTATCCAGCCGAGGAGCTCGAGCGCAGCACGACCCAGACCATCACCCATCCGGACGATCTGGAGTCCGACGTGGTCCTGTTACGCAAGCTGCTGGCTCGTGAGCTTCGAACATATCAACTGGAGAAGCGCTACCTGCACCGGATGGGCCACGTCGTCTGGGTGAAGTTGAGCGTGTCGCTGGTCTGGGACGATCAGCGTCCGCTCTATTTCATCTGGCAGATCCAGGACGTCGGCGAGCGCAAGAACATCGAGCGTGGCAAGAGCGAATTCCTGACGATGGTGAGTCATGAGCTGCGCACGCCGGTCGCGGCGTTGCGTGGTGCGCTGGGAATTCTGGCCGCCGGCGCCGCCGGTGTCCTGCCACCCAAGGCTCAGACACTCACCGCTCTCGCCGAGCGCAACGCCGATCGGTTGCATCGCCTGGTGAACGACATCCTGGCTATCGATAGCATCGAATCCGGCGCCTTTGCCTATCGTCTGAGCGACGTCGATTTGAATCAGCTGGTCTCGCAGGCTGCCCTCGAGCTGCGGCCCTACGCAGAACAGAATCAGGTCGCGATCGAGGTGCGTTCGGATCTGCCCAGGGCGTTCGCGCACGCCGATGCCGACCGCTTGATGCAAGTGCTGGCGAACCTGATCTCGAACGCCATCGAACAGTCACCCGCGGGCGGCGCCGTCGTCGTCCAGGTCACCCGCACCGATCAAACCATTCGAGTCGATATCACGGATCGGGGTGTGGGCATTCCCGAGGAGCTGCGCCCCCATATCTTCGAGAAATTCGCCCGAATCCATTGGACTGCAACCCAACGTGAGGCCGATTTGGCACTGGGGCTCAACATCAGCCGCGCCATCATCCAGCGTCACGGCGGGGTACTTGCCTTTCATACCGCACCGGGCGTTGGCTCGACCTTCTACTTCGAGCTGCCGGTGCTCTGATCGAGGATCGGCTCGATCAGATGAACCCGATCATCCGCCCCGCCATCGCGACACTGAACCAGGCGGCGAGCGAGATGGCGACGCTGGCGCGAGCGAAACCCGGCTTGGGCGATGTTTGTGCCGCGGTCTTGCGGAACAACAGCAACTGCACGATCACCGCGACGAAGAACAGAATCATCTTCAGGCGGAACGCCGGGTTGTAGAAATAGAGCTTTGGTGTCGCGATGAACATCAAGGTGCCGCTCAGCGCCGTCAGCGCAAGCCCCCACCACACCAACTTCGTCGCCTCACGGGCCGTGTCCGTCAGCGGTTGATGTTTGAAGGCCAGGCCCACCACGTGCAGGCCGATCAAGAGCAGCGAGGCCAGCAGCGCCACCAGTCCCATGACATGGACGATCTGCAGGCCGGCCCCCACCAGGTGATCGGTCTTGCTGATCGCGTGAGCCAGCGCGCTGTCCTGCAGCCAGGTGAGAACTTCGAATGTCGTCATGACTTCAACCCCAGTTCGGCAGATACGGAATCAATCGCCCGCACATCACGACCAACGTCCAAAGCGCGAACGACGCCACGCCGGCATACGCGACACTGGATGGCAATACCGGGTGGTTCTGTTGCACCGGTGCTCGCTTCGCGATCACGAACTCGAAATACAGCGCATTGAGCCCGGCAAAGACCATGAAGATCATCTTTGCCACGAACGCGGGACTGTCCAGCATGCGCGCGGCCGCAGACCAGAACAGCACACCGCCGGAAATGAACACCGCGATGAAGCCGCCGATGACATACGGCCGCAGCTGACGCAGCACATCGACCACCGGCACGCGCTTCATGAACAGATTCATGAGGCGCAGATCCGTGAGCAGGATCAATCCCACCGAGACCGCCAGGCCGATCAAATGAATGCCTTCGATGATCGGATAGGCGTAACGCGACTCAGCAATCGCCACGCCGATGGCCGATGCTTCTATCTGTTCCGCCAGGGCATATAAGGTAGACATACGTGTTCCAACCTACTTGGCGCTGAGCACCGCGACGTTACCGAACGGCCCGTTGTTCTCCACGCAGATGCGCTCATAACGCTCGATCAACGGGGGCTTGCCGGCCGGCTGATTCGCATAGGCCACTTCGTAGTGCCAGCCGTCCGGCTCATCCCGCAACGAGAAGCGTCGAGCCGGAATCGTCGCGGTCCAGGGGCGGGTGAATACGGTCGGATCGGTGATCGTCGCCACATAGTTGTAGCGAGTGCCGTCGCTATTGAAGATGTAGCGCTCCTCGATGTGCACGTTCTCGCTGAAGAACTCGCCGGTGCGAGCCAGCCGCGCCTTGGCGTTGTTGTTCGTGACATCGACGATCAGCGTGTTGCCCTCCCAGCGACCGCGCGAGTCCGCGTTCCACAGCTTGATGTTGTCCGGCAGATGCGGCTTGCCGTCGAGATGGATGACCCGCGTGCCGGAGTTGAACAGGAACAGCACGTAGCCCGGGTACTGACGAATCTCGTAGCCGTGCCAGGTGAACGATTTCGGAACGCCGGCCGGCGCGCAACGTGCGAGTGGCTCGATGTACTGCTCCTTGATGGGATTGTGGAAGTACTGCAGGAATTCCTGCTGGATTGCACGCGCCCACGGTTGGAAAGGCACCTCTCCATCCGATGGATCGCTTACCCGACTCGGCGCTCGTTCGGCTCGCGGCGTCGGCGGCGGACCGTTACGACCGGGATCGCCTGGCACGCCCCCTTGTGGGTCGGTCCAGTTGTTGTGATTGGCGATGGTGTTCGACCAATGCCCCTGCACATCCGGCTGACCGTCCGCGAGGCGCGGACCGGTCCACTTGCCTGAGGCGATCGCAGTCACCGTCTTCTCACGTTGGATGCGCTCACCGCCCGGCGCCTGTTGCGCCTGAGCTTGAGTCATCGCCAGCACCGCGAGCGACAGAAGTGGAAGCAACCTTCTGGTGTTCATGCTGTGAGCCATCATTCGGTCGTGCCCTGCTGCGGCACCGGGTAGTACTTGTCGTAGCCGAGCGTGAAGCAGTAGTTCTCGATCAGCTGGAAATCCTTTTCGCGATGCCGATGCAACTGCACGCTCAGGGTCCAGGGGCGCGAGTACACGTCGGGATCTTCGAGCGTCGCCTGATATTCCAGGGTGTTCTCATCGAGGAATCTCCACCGCTCGACCACATGGAGTTTCGGGCCATGAAAATTGCCCGCGCGATCCAGCCAGGTCTCGGTGCCGAAATCGGTCACGTCGACGACCAGCGTGTCGCCTTCCCAATGAGCGCGCGAGTCGCCCAGATAGAACTCGTTGTCCGTGACCTCCGGATGCAGCGTGCCGTTGGTATGAATCGTCCGCACCGAGTGGCCGAACTGGAACAGCAACGTCAGATCGCGATCGCGCTGAAAGATCTGAAACGGCTCGCGATAGTAGATGCCGCGCGGCGTGCCGAGCGTCCAGCATTTCAGGCGCGGATCGTCGTTACCGCGAGCAGCGAAGTTTTTCTTCTTCTGCTCCAATGCCGCCGGCAGGTACGGAATGGTCTTGCCTTCGATCACGCCGGCGCTCGGTGGCGCATCGGCCCGACCGGAATGCGGCTCGAGGTCGTACTCGGCGGCACTGGTCGTTTCCCAGATGCCGGAAAAGTCCGGCTTGCCGCTCTTCAGCCGTGGAATGTTCGGCGCGGCCGTTGCCATCGCAGCGGCCAACAGTCCGCCTGCAAACACGACCGCGACGCGAGTTTTCTTCATCGCATGCATCCTTGCGCTCACCGAGTGATGCTCGCCGTGCGGGCCGACGGCGCATCCTGGGCGCCGCCGGTCTGGAACTCACGCCCATCGGGCAGCCGGACGATCACGGAATAACCATACGGGCCGCCGTTCTTCGCGAGGTAGCCGCGAATGTGAACTTCGGTGCCCGGCGCGACATCGGTCTTTTTCAAACCGATCTTCGCCAGTTGATTGGGCGCGCCGAACTCCACGCCCCAGTTCGTGACGGCGCCCTTCGCATCGGTCACGTCGAAGTACAGCCAGCTGTGCGGGTTGACCCATTTGATCTTGGTCACCTTGCCCTTCAGATCGATCGGCCGGTCGGCGTCGAACTCCGCCGCAAAGGCATGATGTGCGCTGACCTGGCTCGCTCCGGCCAGCAAAAAGCCTGCGGCGAACACGGATAGAAACGTTTTGGTGATGGCGTGGCTCATGGGCTGCTTCCGATCAGAACGTGTAGGTCACGCCGCCCTGGATGAAGCGGCCGGAGGCGCCGTTCGGCGCGATGAACGAATAGGGATTGATACCGCTGGAGCGGTTGCCGGTGACGTACTTCTCCGGATACTTGTTGAGCACGTTCTGGACGAGTACGTTCAGTCGCAGGCCCTGCAGCAGTTCGTAGTCGAAGCCCAGATCGAGATACGCCTCGGGCGAGAATTCCTGATCGATGTTGCCGTTCGCGGTAGCCACGCCCGGCACGTTTCCTACGTTGTAGGTGTAGCTGTCGTAGTAGGTTCCCGTGAGCTCGAGCGACCAGGAACCGAGGCTGTAACGGCCATTCACGATGTATTTGCTTTTCGGCACCCCGGTTTCCGCATCACGGATGCGCGAATTGCCGATCACGACCAGATCGGCGCCGCCGGCGTTCACCGACCGATTCACACTTTCGACTTCGGTGTCGAGAAAGCTGGCCGCTGCCGTGAGCTCGAGCGAGCCGACCGGGAAGTTGAATTGCTGTCGTCCGACGAGATCGACACCGCGAGTGCGCGTGTCCCAAGCGTTCAGGTAGTACGTGGCCTGCGTGTAGCCGCTCAGGCCGATTGCGTTGAACGCGGCGACCACGCTCGGGCCCTGAATGGTGTCCGTGATCGTGATGACATCCTTCACGTCCAGCTGATAGGCGTCGACGGTCAGCGAGCTGGTGCTGGTCGGACGCAGGACCAGGCCCAGCGACACTGTCGTCGACTCCTCCGGATCGAGCGGTTTGGCGCCGAAGCCTGCGGCTCGAGGATCGTTCGAGCGAAACAGTCGCGTCCGACCCGGCGTGAGAATGCTCGTGCCGTTGTTCGTGAACGTGCTGGTGTAGCCGGTGGATTGCTGGCCCAGCTGCGCCAGGCTCGGCGCATGGAAGCCGCTGCTCAACGTGCCGCGTAGAGCGACGGCCGGGATGAATTCGTAACGGCCGGTGAATCGATAGTTGGTGGTGCTGCCGAAGTCGGAGTAGTCCTCGAAGCGCGCGGTCAATCCCAGATCGAGCTTGTCGAACACCGTGAAATCGAGCCCGGCATAGCCGCCATAGACATTTCGAGTCACCGAGCCTGCGTCGATCGGAGCGATGCCGGCAGTCAAAGAGCCCGTCGCCGGAATCACCGAGTTGTCGGCCGCGAAGTTCACGTTCGGAAACTGCGAGGCATATTGGTTGTAGATGCCGCCGGGGCCGTACAATGAAGCGATCGTGCGACCCGCGAGCGGTCCGCTGGTATACCCCGCGGCATCACCAAAATCGGCTACGCCCCAATACTCACGTCGATACAGTGCGCCGGAGGACAGCACTGAGGATTGCAAGCCCGGAATGGCGAGATTTGTGGTGTAGTCCAGCGTCACGCTGGTGGTGCGGCTCTTCCACGAGCCCAGATAGAACTTCGTCGGACTCTCCGGACCGTAGCTCGGATTGATGGTGCTTCCGGCCGTACGGCCGGTTTCGTTCTGACCGAACGACACGGCGAAGTCCACATCGCCAAGCGATGCTCCTTCATAACGGACACCGGCGACGGCCGCGATGTCCTCGGCGTCGTAAGTCACGAACGGCTGATAGCCATTCGGATAGACGGCAATGACCGCATTTTCGGACACGCGAGTCGGATCGGTCGCGCTGGGGACGCGAGTATTCGCTTTGACGATGCGTTCGGCATTGACGTAGTTGAGCGCCGATTTGTCGGCATAGTTGGCCCAGCCGTAGGCCCGGACGCTCTCGCTCAGGCCGATCTCGGCATTGATCAGGGCGGCCCAGTTGTCGCGGGTGGACTGGCCCCACTGGCCGTATTTCTTGTCGAACGTTTCATTGCGAGGATCGCCATTGGGGAACAGCTGACGCCAGTCCGCCTCGCTGCGATCGACGTTGTCGTTCTTCAAACGATCGATGCTGACGTTGAGGAAGCCGTCGCGACCCAGCGAGGTGGCAAGATTGCCCAGCAGCTGATGCGTTTCGCCGCCGCCATCACTGTAGCCGCCGTAACGACCACCGAGCTCAGCGCCGGATGCGTCTTGTCGAAGGACGACGTTGATGACGCCGGCGATCGCGTCCGAGCCGTATCGAGCGGCAGCGCCGTCACGTAGCACTTCGACGCGCTCGATCGCATTGACTGGAATGGTGTTGATGTCGACGACCTGGGCTGCCGGCCACGGGTCCGTGCCGGATAGCTGAGCCGACAAGTGGCGGCGCTTGCCGTTGACCAGCACCAGCGTATACGCCGGGCCGACGCCTCGCAGCGACGCCGAACGTACGCCCTGCCCCTTCACCGCGTTCTGGCCCTGCGGGAAGTTGAAAGAAGGATGCAACTTCGAGAGCGCCTGATTAACCGTCACCGCGCCAGTCTTGCGCAGCTGGTCGGGTGTGATGACATCGACCGGCGCCGTGCTGGTCAGCTCCGTCGTATTCGCACGCGCGGTACCGAGCACGACGATGCTGTCGATGACGCCAACATCCGCGGTGGCTGCGTTCGCGTCCACATCCTGTGCGTGCAAGGTCGATATCGAAGCGGCGCTCAACAAAGAAACGAGAGCCGCAGCAGAGACGCGACGCATGATGGCGGTCATTCCTCGACAACCTACGGGCTGCGCAATCTAGCGACGCCGGCTCTTGCGACGAAATGCCGTGTCGTTATTTGAATTGCACTGGAACCGTATGTGATCGGTTTCTAACCTGGTGACGACCGGAAGCGGGCCTGAAAGTGACTGGCGCACGCATTTCTGCAACCTTGTGACTGCCGTGTGACTGGACACGTCGAACGTTGTTACGACCACGAATCGCTTGTTTTGGTTTGTCAGTGGTTCTGGTGCGCAACCCCGCAGGGAAGGATCGGACCGTCACGGTGCTGCAATCTTTCCAGCCGACCGTAACAATTGAGCAACAAAACATTCATAGAATGCGGCGCGGTCACAGGTGAATCGACACAAAGTCATCGATGAAGCAATCCGCCGCGTTCACTCATGTGCTTGCTATTGGCGCCGCCACCCTGGCCCCTCCGGTACTCTCCGACGCCCTGCAGCTCTATGAAGACTCGCAGACCCGGCAGATCTACTCCGAGCCAGGTCCCAACCGCGTGCCGCTGGGCAAGTTCCGGCGCATGGATGAGGAAGACAAGCCGGCGCCCGCGGCAGAAGCTTCGCGCAGCCCGTTCAATGATCGCTTTCGGATTCGCGGCTATCTGCAAACCCGTTACACCGAAATGCTGGGAGGCGATGCCGGCATCGATCTCTGGTCGGATCGCTCCGTGGGCGATCAGAAGTCACTCGGCGATGCGGACAAGAGCTATCTGATTCGTCGTGCTCGCCTCGTTTTTCAGGGCGACATAGGCGACCGGCTCTCGTTCTATCTTCAGCCCGACTTTGCCAGCAGCGCAGGCAGCACCGGCAATGTCGCGCAACTGCGTGATGCCTACGGCGATATCTATCTGACCACGGACCGCGTACACCGCCTGCGCGTCGGTCAGTCGAAAGTTCCCTACGGCTGGGAGAACTTGCAATCCAGTTCCAACCGCCTGGCCCCCGATCGCGCCGACGCACTCAACAGTGCGGTCCGCGATGAACGCGACCTCGGAGTCTTCTACTACTTCACACCGAGACACGTGCAAGAGCGCTTCGAAGAGATCGACCGACGCGGCCTGAAACACAGCGGCAACTACGGGATGTTCGGCCTGGGTCTGTACAACGGTCAGGGCGCCAACCGCGGCGATCGCAACGACCATCAGCACGTCGTCGCCCGGGTGAGCTACCCCTGGCAACTGGCCAACGGCCAGTTCTTCGAGGCTGGCGTGCAGGCTTACAGCGGCGAATATGTGCCCACCACCGCCGCCTATCGGACGCAAGACGATGTGAGCCGCACACCGACCATCGCCGAGGATTTTGAGTTCGGTTACGACGACGAGCGCGTCGGCGTGAGCGCCATCTGGTATCCGCAGCCTTTCGGCGTGCAGGCGGAATGGAACTGGGGCGCCACACCGGGCCTGGACGTTGCGACCAACAGCATCGTGGCGCAGGACCTGGAGGGCGGGTACGTCCAGGCGATGTATCGGTTCGAACATCGCTTCGGCACGTTCCTGCCGTTCATCAGATGGCAGTACTTCGAGGGCGCCAGCAAGGCGGAGAACAATGCGCCACTGAATGCGGTCAATGACCTTGAGATCGGTGTGGAATGGCAGATCGCCGCGCCCCTGGAACTGGCCGCCGTCTACCATCGTATGAACCGGACCAATCTGGTGACGGGCAATCGCGCGGGACGCGTCGACTATCAGCGGTTCGAAGCCGACGCGCTCCGCTTGCAGTTACAGCTCAATTTCTGAGGGCGACACCTCGCCTGCGAGGCGATCAGAAGTTCGACCGCAGGATGACGCCCACGTAGCGACGCGGACCGATGCCGTCGTAGCCGACCGGCGCGCTGTTGCTGAAGTCGTTCACACTGGTGGTGTATCGGGTGTCGAACGCATTCTTGGCGACGATGCTCAACTCGTACGTCGCCGAGTCCGTTTCATGCGTGATCCCTGCGCCGAGATCCGTGAGCGAATAGCCGGTCTGCTCGCCGAACGGCGACAGCAACTGCTCCAGATTGTGTTTGGAGCGATACACATGGTTGCCAAAGAAATGCGCACCGAAACCCGAGGCGAGCGGCAACTGATAATCGAACCCCAGGATGCCGGTCCAGCGAGGCGCGCCGACGATCTGCCGGCCCGTGTTGTTGCAGACCGCGACGGATGACGGGAACGAGCGCGGGCAAGTCGCGGTCGACCAGTCGGTGTATCCGGCCTCGTTGTATGCTCCACCCGCCGTGAACTGCAGGTTCTCGCTGACTCGGACGGCCGCATCGAACTCAGTGCCGACCGCGCGGATCTCCGGGATGTTGCCGAGCCTGGAACTGAATCCTGTCGGCGACGTTGGGTCCGGCTCGCTCGTGACATTCTGATAGTCACGCACACGGGTGTAATACACGTTCACGTTCAAGGTCAGCAGATCGTTGAACAGGCGGCTCTTCACGCCCGCTTCGAAGTTCAATGCCTTCTCAGGCCCCACATTGGCGATGCCGCCGGTGTTGCTGAACGCCACGGCGCCGGATTTCTCACCGGCGCTGGCCGAGGCATACACCAGCACCTGATCGGTCAGCTGGAAGCTGGGATTGATCAGCCATGCGATCGAGTCGTCTTTGATGCGCAGGCCCTCCACCGTGCCGTAATCGGCGCCGGTCTGTGCCGCGCGTATCGCATCGGCCGTGGCGTTGCCTGTAGAAACAAGTGGGGAGCCATCGAGTAGCGAGGTGCGTCGATACACCTCGTTGGTCTTGTATTCCCAGCTCTGGCGCAGGCCCACCGTCAAGCTGGCGCGCTCGCTCAGATGCCAGTTCACCTGGCCGAACCAGGCGGCGCTATCCGACACCGGCTTCTGATGGGTGACGGAGAAAACATCGCGCAGCGACGCCTGCAGCAGGGGGCGGCCCGCACTCGAATTCAAAGCACGATATTGCGAGTCGCTAGCGTAGAAGGCGCCGGCATCCGCGCCATAGGTATTGCGACCGGTGGTATCGGTTTCGATGTTGAACAAATAGATACCAGTCTGATAGTCGATGCGATCGTTGATGTCGCCGGCGAGGCGGAACTCCTGCGAGAGCTGGCGCGTGTCGACGAGCGTGCCGCTGCGTGCGATGGCAAACCTCGTCTGCTCCTGATCGTTGTTCGCGTCGAAATGAAACCAGCGTGCGGCCGTGATGGAGGTGAGCTCCACCGCACCGGTATCCCAGGTGACGACGGCGGACGCGCCGTAATTGTCCGTGACCAGCGGTCGCGCCATGTCCAGCTCGATCCTGTCCCACGAGCCGATGATCGGCGTATAGCCGCCGAAATAGTCACGAGCCAGGCGCGTCGAGTACGTCGTGTTGCGCACCGAGCCGTCGTTCAACGCCACGGGGTCGACCATGAAGGGTTTGGTGTTGCTGTTCTCGTGCGTGAAAGCGCCGTCCAGATTGAGCTTCACCGACAGCGAACTGCTCGGCTCGAGCAGCAACTGCACGCGTCCACCGTATCGCTTGCGCTCATGCCAATGCCCGCCATTGGCGACATTCTCGATGTCGCCTTCCTGTCGATCGACGAACGCCGACGCACGGATCGCCAGCAGATCGTCGATCAGCGCATTGGAGAACGAGCCGCGCGCCTTGTACGACTCCCGGCTCAAACCGCCTTCAAGCTCCAGGCTGCCCTGCGGCGTGAACGTGGGCGCGCGGCTGGTGTACTTGATCGCGCCCAATGAAGTGTTCTTACCTAGCAAGGTCCCTTGCGGTCCGCGCAGGATCTCGACACGCTCCAGGTCCGTGAAGTCCTGATACGTCATGCCGACGTGACCTAGAAATACGTCGTCGACGATCACGCCGACCGCCGGTTCCATGTTGTCGTTCCCGCTGGTCTTGCCGATGCCGCGAATCGAAATACCCGAGCGGCGCGCATTCGGAGTGGTTGCAGTCAAACCGGGCGCACGCTGGCTGAGTTCGGCCACGGTGAAGGTGCGGTCGCGAGCCAGCGTCTCGCCACTGACGACCGAGATGGGGATCGGCACCTCCTGCAGCAGTTCCGAGCGGTTGCGTGCGGTGACGACCACCTCCTCCAGGTTCCGAGCGCTCGAGCGAACCGCCTCGCCGAGGTCCTGAGCGAACGAGGGAACGTTCAAAGCCACGCCGCCGCCGAACGCCGTAACCCACCCCAACCAATGTTTCATTTGAACAGACTGCATGTCGCCACTCCCTGAAGGCGCATGCAATCTATGACCGGCACGGTCAACGGATCAGTCGCGAAGCGGTCGCGGCCGAGTCACCGCTGCGACACGAATCGTGACTGCAATCGAGGCAGATCCCGCGGCTGCGCTCTGGATGCGCGCAGCCGTTGCGGTCACGCAGGTAACATCGTATCGATAGATAACGAATCGTTTGGAGGTTACGAGTCGTACGGATCGAGCGGCAGATACGCCAGCGGCGGCCCGCCCTCCGCATCCAGCAGCACGGTCCAGAAGGTCTTGCCGAGGATGGGCACATAGCGCAGCTGCGACTCGGGCAGCGGCAGTTTGGCATCCGCGACCATCTGCCTGGCCTCCGGATGGTGTTTGTAGAGATCTTCCAGCGGCTTCGCCTTGCTCTTGACCTGCTCTCGCACCTCTTCGTACGGAATGTAGTAGCGAGGGAACATCTGCAGATCCTTCCCGCCCAGCGAAGCGAACATCACTTCATTCTGCGCTTCGGGATCGCTCGGGCGCTGTGTGCCGATCAGGACGGGGCCCCATAGCGGACGGGTCCGGTACGGGTCCTTGGCGGCGAGCAACTCCTGCTCTTCCAGGTCCCTGGCGGCCACCACTTCAAAACGGTCGTAGACGAACGCAACGTAAACCGGACGGGCGCCCGCGATCGACACGACCCCATAGACGAACGCGGCCAGCTGCACGATGCCGATGACCGTGTAATCGAATATCAATGCCCGCCGCGTCTTCTTGCTGTTGTAGACGATCAGCGACGTGAGCGGTCCGAGCACCAGGTCGATGCTGCTGATCAGCAGGAAGAACTTCGTTCCACCCAACAAGGCCTGGAACGGATCGGGGTACCAGATGAGGAAGATCACCGCGGCCGCGGCGGCGGCCATGACGAGCGTGACCAGGAAATGCAGCGACATTGCCCGAAATTTCTCGCGCCAGGCAATCATGGGACAGTGAGCTCCGAGAACCTACCTGGCGCGAATTATCGGACGGCTCGCCGATCACTGCCAGATCCCGGCCGGCGCCAGGCGAACGGTCTGTGCGCTCGATCACATCGAGTGCGGCGGCGGTACGGCATGTGACGATCAGCATCGAGCGGAGACTGCGCTATGCTGCAGGCTCAATGAGTTGCGGATGGTCTCGATGGCGAAGATTCCTCCCGGCGTCGGCCCCAATTTTCCCCAGGTCGTGGTGTTGTTTGGTGCGACCGGCGATCTGGCGCGACGCAAGCTGCTGACCGGCTTGTTCCATCTGACCAGCGAGGGTTTCATCCCCGGGTGCCGCATCGTCGGTGTCTCGCTCGATGAACTGAGCCCCGATGCATTCCGCGATCTCGCACGCGCGGCGCTCACCGAGTTTTCGGCGCGACCGGTCGCCGATTCGGAATGGCAGGCTTTTGCGAGTAGCCTCGACTACGTGCCGCTGAGTGCCGGCCCTGCGGCGCTGAAGGCCGCTGTCGAAAAGGCTGAAGGAAGCTTCACCGGCGAGAGCAGGCGTCTGCATTATCTGAGCGTGCCGCCCAATGCCGCGTTGTCGGCCGTACGCATGCTCGGCGAGGCCGGGCTGGTCGAGCGCTCGCGCATCGTCATGGAGAAACCCTTCGGGGTGGATCTGGACAGCGCCGTGAACCTGAATCGCCATCTGCACGAGGTGTTCAGGGAAGATCAGATCTTTCGTATCGACCATTTCCTCGGCAAGGAGCCGGCGCAGAACATTCTCGCCTTTCGTTTCGCCAATGGCCTGTTCGAGCCGATCTGGAATCGCAACTTCATCGACCACATCCAGATCGATGTGCCCGAGAGCATCGGTCTTGCGACGCGCGCGTCGTTCTACGAGGCGACCGGTGCGTTCCGCGACATGGTGGTCACGCACCTGTTTCAGATTCTCGCGTTCGTGGCCATGGAGCCGCCCACCTCGCTCGAGCCGATTCCGATCGGCGAAGAGAAGTACAAGGTATTTCGCAGCATGTGTGCGATCCAGCCGAACGACGTGGTTCGGGGGCAGTACGCCGGATACCGTTCCGAGGAAGGCGTCAATCCACAGTCGGACACCGAGACGTTCATTGCGCTGAGATGTCACATCGACAACTGGCGCTGGGCCGGCGTGCCCTTCTTCCTACGCACCGGCAAGCGCATGGCGGAAGGCCAGCGCATCATATCGATCGCGTTCCGTGAGCCGCCGAAGAGCATGTTTCCGGCCGGCTCGGGCATCGGCGAGCGGGGTCCCGATCACCTCACCTTCGACCTGGCCGACCAGTCGAAGATGTCGCTGTCGTTCTACGGCAAACGCCCCGGACCGGGCATGCGGCTGGACAAGCTCAGCCTGCAATTCGCCATGCGCGACACCGGCCTGATCGGCGATGTGCTGGAAGCTTATGAGCGTCTGATCCTGGATGCGATGCGCGGCGATCGCACGTTGTTCACGACGGCCGAAGGCATCGAGCGGCTGTGGGCGCTGTCCACCGGGCTGCTGGAACGTCCGCCGCCGATCCGGCCCTACCCGCAGGGCTCCTGGGGCCCGAATGCCATCCACCAATTGATTGCGCCGCGCGCCTGGCGATTGCCATTCGAGCGTGCCTGGCGCGATCCGGACAAGTTGGGCGGTTAAGCCGTCTTGCGACGACGGCTCACCAGCACGCCCAGGCCACCGATGGCGAACAATGCCAGCGTGCCCGGCTCCGGAACATTGACGGCGTCGACCGTGAGGTTGTCCAGGAAGAACTTGCCGTCACCGCGGATGCCCGGAATGCCCGAGATGATCAGAGTGTCCATCACGCCGAGGCCCGCGCCGTTGAAGCCGAACAGCCAGCTCTGGTTGCCGGCCCAGGCGGCGTAGTTGGACGGATCCGCATCCGGAAAATAAACATCCGAGCTCGAGGTGAGCACGCCGTTCAAGTAGGCCTCGAAGCGCAGCGACATGCCGGGATTGTTCAGGCCGCTGAGCAGGTCGACGCTCGAGAGCGTGAACTCGCCATCCGCCGTGATCTGCAATGGGCTGTAGGCAGTCAGCAGTCCAGAATCGTTGATGGCGCGATCGGAGAGCAGCGCGTCCGGATAGTCACGCGCATAGTTCGTTTCGTACGTGCACAGCGTGCTCGCGGAGATCGAGACGGCCGAGCCGTGATACGAACCGGCGCACTTCTGCCACTGATCCATCGAATAACCGGCGCTCTCATAATTGGCATATGAGAATTGAGGGGAAGCATCGAAGTCGTTGAATCCCACTGTGACCAATCCGGCGTGGGCCGTACATGCGAAACCGGCGGTCAACACCGTTGCCATGACCAAGCGCTTCATCGATCGCTCCCTTGAAACATCAACCGCTCGCGTCTCGAGCGGGGCGCACTATGTCCCGGCAAATTATGTCGCGCTAGTGTCGGGTTGCTGTACAGGGCAAACGCTGACGCTGTCACGATCGCTCGACTCGATGAGGCGAGCAATGAGCAACATCTGTGATGGAACGCACCGTGCTCACTTCCGCATTTGTGACGTCGTTCTCAGAACACCATCCTCGATGTGGACTAGCTCGCGGCGAAGGCCTCGGAGCGCTCGATGCGCCGTGCGCGAAATGGGTCGTCCGCCCCTGGCTCGAGCACCCGGATGTATACAAGGAGTCGCGACCGGTCGCGATCGACCGAGATCGTCCGAAGCCGACGCAGCTTCGATCCTCCTTGTCGCTGAGCTGCAGGTTGGATATACCTCACCGCCAAAGCCAATCTGGCGCCGATGGAAACCAATAATGCTGTCGATGAAGGGGAGCTTCTGGGCGGTGGTGGCGACGTTGTCGGTGGCAGGCGGCGCCGTACATGCGGACGATGCGCCCGATACGCGAACATTGAGCGAGCTGCGCGCCGATCTGGACGCTCGCAAGACCACGTCGGTCGAGCTGGTCGAAGCATTCACGCGACGGATCGAGGCCATCGACCGAAACGGTCCGAAACTGCGCTCCGTCATCGCCATCAACCCCGACGCGCTCAAGCAAGCCCGCGCGCTCGATAAAGAGCTGCGTACCAAAGGCCCGCGCGGCCCGCTCCACGGGATCCCGGTGCTGCTGAAGGACAACATCGAGTCGGCCGATCCCATGCCCACCACAGCAGGCTCGCTGGCGCTGGCCGGCAACCTGACCCACCGGGACGCACCGATCGCCGCCAATCTGCGCGCCGCCGGCGCCATCATCCTTGGCAAGACCAATCTGAGCGAGTGGGCGAACTTCCGCTCCCGCAACTCGACCAGCGGCTGGAGTGCGGTCGGCGGTCTCACCAAGAACCCGCACGTTCTCGATCGCACGCCGTGCGGTTCCAGCGCCGGCAGCGGCACGGCGGTCGCGGCTCACCTCGCCCCGGTCGCAGTGGGAACGGAGACCGACGGCTCGATCATCTGTCCCTCGGCCATGAATGGCATCGTGGGGCTGAAGCCGACCTTGGGTCTGCTCTCCGGCAAGCACATCATCCCGATCGCGCACAGCCAGGACACTGCAGGTCCGATGACAATGACCGTGAAAGACGCCGCGTTGCTGCTGGCTGCGCTGGTCGGCGATGCGCCGGCCTGCGATCCGCCCTCCGCCGGCTGCTCCAAGTCCGACTACACCAAGGGCCTGGTGCCGACGGCATTGAATGGCAAGCGCGTCGGTGTGCTGCGCTTCGAACCGGGCAGAAATGGCTACGTCACGCCCGTGTACGAGCGAGCACTGAATCACCTGAAGGAAGGCGGCGCGACGCTGATCGAGATCAAGATGCCGGACACGGCACGCGTTGGAGAGGCCGAGGACATCGTGCTGCACGCCGAATTCAAAGCGGACCTGACCGCTTACCTCGCGGGCTCGCCGGCGAAGATCCCGGTCCGTTCGCTCGAGCAGTTGATCGAGTTCAACAAGAAGACGCCGGCCGAGCTTGCGCTGTTCGGTCAGGACATTTTCGAGAGATCGAACGGCATGCCGCCGCTGAGCGATGCGAAGTACACGAACGCGCTCGCCGATGGCAAGCGTCTGGCGGGCGTTGAAGGCATCATGAAGATGCTCGCCGAACACAAGCTGGACTTCATCGTTGCGCCCAGCACCGGTGTGGCGCCGCGCGTGGATTCGATCAACGGCACTCGCTCGCCTGGCTCGTTCACTTCCCTGCCCGCGGTGTCTGGCTATCCCCACCTGACGGTGCCCATGGGCGAGGTTCAGGGCTTGCCGCTGGGCATGTCCTTCATCGGCGCGCCCTGGTCCGAAGATGTGCTGCTCTCGGCGGGTTACGCATTCGAGCAGCGGGCGAAGGCGCGCATCTCGCCCAAGTTCATCCCCTCGATCGACATCGAGCAGAAGGCGTTTGCGCCGGCGCTGCCCTCGCTCTGAGCGAACCCTCCTGCAATTGACCGTCAGTCCTCGCGACTGACGGTCAATGCGCAGCTGCGCAGGCAATCGTCGCTGCCTGACATCGATGCCCAGGTAGAATGGGCCCCATGGCCACGCCCGAATCCACTTCGACTCCCCGAGCACAAGCTTCCATCAGCGTCATCGTGCCCAGCCACAACTGCGGCCCCCTGATCGCCGAGGCGCTCGACTCCATCCTTGCGCAGACCCTCGCCGTCGAGCAGATCGTCGTCGTCGATGACGGCTCGAGCGACGACACGGCGCAAGTGGTCGGCCGTTACCGCAACCGGCGGATCCAGTACATCCAGCGGCCGCACGAAGGCATGGCCAGCGCCTGCAATGCCGGTCTCGAGGCCGCTCGTGGCGAACTCGTAACTTTTCTTTATCCCGGCGACCGGTGGAGTCCCGCCTTCACCGAGCGTATGCATGACTTTCTCGTCGCAGATGCCGAGATTGCCTGCTGCTTCAGCAATTTCGTCTATCAAGATGAGGCGAGCGGCAAGATGCTCGGCGATCAGTTCAGCCATTATCCGGAGATCAAACGGCCGGTACTGCTGCGTGACGCTCCACATGCGCACGGTCGCATTCCCAAGGAGCGAGCGTTCGGCGCATTGGTCGCCTGCAGCGACATTCCCGCTTATCTGCAGGTGATGATGTTTCGCCGAAGCGCGATCGCAGACCTGCGCTTGGATTCCAGCCTCGGCCCAGGTGCAAACACCAGCTTCGCGCTGCAGGTGTTCATGCGCGGCATGGTCGTCTTCACCGATGAGATCCTCGCGATCGTGCGTCACGCGTCCGGCAAGGCCACGCCGGATCCGGACCTTGCGGTCCATCGGCTCGATGGATTGAAAGCGGTGGCGCCGCAGGTCACTCGCGAGCGCGACGTGGCGCCCTACCAGGAACGTCTGATCAAAGCGCATATCGATGCGGCGTTGACTCTCGTGAAACGAGGTCAGGTTCGCGCCGGATGGCGCACCTATCGAGAAGCCTTCAAATTCACCGGCTCCAAAATGCGCAAGTTCAAAGGCTCGCTGCGTTTGTTCTTGGCGCTGCCGCAGGGCCTCAGGAAATAACATCGATCGCTCGCGTGCAGTGCAACTTCCCGGGCAGCGGCGCGTTGAAGATCGGCGGTGCGAAGTTTTCCCTTATGGAATTGCTACTGCGTAGATGAGTCAATGCATCTCCAGCGGCAATGACGTGCGCCGCGGGGGTTCGCGATGGCAATCGGTCGAGCAGTGCTGTATCGGGAGTCGCGCCACGAATCTGCATCCGGGGATTGGGCGCAACGACTGTGGCGATGGCGGCACTGGGCATTGTTCTTACTCGCCCTGCTCGCCGGTGCGATGGCAACCGTCAGCTTGATCACCAATCCCTCCGAATCGCCGCCGCCCGCCACCAGTTATCTGCCAGCGCCACAAACTCCGGCGCAATAACCGCTTCCTCTCCCGGTGCGTCCTTCCGCAAGGAACCGCGTGAAGGCCGACTCGTTAGTTCGGTGTTGAGCTGCGTTCGATGGCAGCCGTCGGAAAATTACCGAAGAGCGAGAGGACACGACCATGGCATTGAGAGACTTTTTCAGAGGTGGACGCCGAGAGCACGATGAGCACGAACGGGTCCGCTATCCGCTGGACCCGCTGTCGCGCGAATCGTGGCGGGAGGATTCCGAGGCCCGTTTCGGTGCGCATTCGGACAGGTACCGCGATCACGATGAGGAGCGCCGGCACTTCAACGATCGATGGGAAGATTCCTATAGCGGGCCTGGCTATGGACGTATGCGAGAAGAAGGCGGCGGTCGGTTCCACTACGGCGGCTCGAGCAGCAATCCGTTCTTGGGTGATCGGCCTCTGACGCGCGCCGGCGGAACCTACGACACAGATTACTTCGGCTCCAAGGCCGGCATGCCCATCACCAAGTGGCGGCCCGATGCCGATCGCGAGGACTTCGACGATCTGGTGTACGGCGGCGGTCGCTCGCTGGAGCCGCAGCGAACCAGTCAAGCTCGCGGTGATTTCAGGGGTCGAGGCCCGCAAGGGTATCGACGCTCGGATGATCGTATCCGCGAAGATGTATGTCAGTGCCTCACCGACGACGATCACATCGATGCCAGCAACGTCGAAGTAAGGGTCGAAGATCGCGAGGTGATATTGACTGGCACCGTGACGTCCCGGATGCAGAAGCGACATGCGGAGGATCTGATCGAGCGCTTGCCGGGAGTGCGCGATGTCATCAACAACATCCGCGTCGCCATCGAAACGCAGACGACTCAGGCAACGCAGTCCACGGCATCCTCGAGCGGACATCAATCCACTCGCATGGGCGGACAGATCCGCTGAATCGATCGAAAGCGCGGCGTGCAGGGAACGCATGCCGCTGCGGCTCGTTTTGTAACCGCTCTGAAATGGACATGCTGAGTGGGCGCGGGCAGCATGCGAGTTTGTCTACCTCAGCGTCGAGGGCGTTCGCATGTATTGCTGGCTTCTCTTTCATCGGGAACTGCGTCGCGACGTTCCCGAAGCAGCCGAGGTGATGCGCTTCCAGCAATGCGCCGCCGAAGCCGGCATCCGCCTGGACGTCCTCAATCCGCGTGATTTCGAACTGATCGTAGACGCCGCCGAGGGCTGGTCGGCCGTGTATCAGGGGCGCAGGCTCGCCAAGCCCGACCTGATCATTCCCCGCACAGGCAGCGAGACCAGCTATTTCACGCTGGCAGTGCTGCGACATTTCGAACGTCAGGGCGTCGCCATGGTGAACAGCCCTGCGGCAGTCGAAGCCGTTGCAGACAAGCTGCAAACCTTGCAGATCCTCTCGGGCGCCGGCATTCCCATTCCGAAGACCATCCTGGGCAAGTTCCCCGTCGACGTAGGCGTGATCGAGCGTGAGCTCGGCTTCCCGGTCGTGGTGAAAACCTTGCGTGGTACGCGAGGCAACGGGGTGCTGTTGTGTGCGAATCGCGAACAGTTCAACGATCTGGCCACGTTGCTCGACGGTGCGCATACCAGTGCCGATTTCATTTTTCAGCAGTATGTGAAGGCCAGTCACGGCCGCGATGTCCGTGTGCTGGTGATCAACGGGCGTGCGGTGGCCGCGATGGAGCGCCGCTCCACCGACGGCAGCTTCAAATCGAACATCTCGTTAGGTGGCGTGGGTACGGCCTTCGAGCCGCCTCCGGCGATGGCCGAACTTGCAGTGCGCGTCGCGAACACGCTCGGTCTCGATGTCGCCGGAGTCGACATCCTGCTCGACGCCGAGGGCTATCGGATCTGTGAGGCCAACTCTTCGCCCGGCTTCCAGGGACTGGAGAAGGCTTGTCACATCAGCGTGCCGCACGCGATTTTCAGCGCGATGCGCGACCGCCTGGGGCTGCCGGCGAGTGTTCGTCGTCGCACGTCCTGGCAAAGATTGCTCGACTCCTTGCGCAATGCCGTGCGCCTGGACAGCCGGCCTACTCCGACAACGGTGCGCGAGCCCACTTAATTCCCCGTGGCGTGCGTCGAGCCCCTCAAATGCAGCAGCGGCCAGACACTGCTGTACTGATCCGACCAGCCGGGGAATGATGCCGGCGCGGTTGCCTCGTAGGTATCGGCGCTCTGGAACTCCGGTCGCGCCAGCAATTCCCGATTCGATGTGACGATGACCCAGATGCTGGTGTCGTAGGTGCCGTCGCTGACGCTGCGTACCACCCGGGCCGAGCGATTCACGGATTCGGCGGACCTGGCGCACACCGGAACCAGATCGATGAATCGATTCGAAATGTGCACGGCCAGCACCCCTTCGGGCCGCAAATGTTTGAAGTACGACTTGAACGCTTCGCGCGTCAACAGATGCGTCGGAATGGCGTCGCTCGAAAACGCATCGATCGCAAGCAGGTCGAAGTCCTGCGGCGGCTGACGCTCCAGCGTCAAGCGAGCGTCGCCGAGCAGCACGTCCACATCGCCGGCCTTTCTCGCAGCCGGCAGAAACGTAAAGTGCGATTCGGCGATGTCGAGGACTTGCGGATTGATTTCATACAGACGCGCGTAGTCGCCTTCTCGAACGTACGCCGACAGCACGCCCACACCCAAGCCGACCACACCCATCCTCACCGGCCCTTCCGACTGCAGCGCCGTCAATGCCAGCCCCACGCCCGAACGCCGCGAGAAATAGGAAGACGGCTCGCGATGCAGTTCGTCGTGCAGATACTGATAGCCATGACTGATCGTGCCGTGGATCAGGTAGCGACGCGCCAGCTCGAAAGTCAGCGGATCGTCCTGCACGCTCAGCACGCCATAGAAGTTTCGTTTCACCAGCACGCTGAGCCTTCGATCGTGCAGCTCGGAGCGCAGCAGCTCGCCCATGAGCGTCAGCACGCCCAGAACCATCACCACGCGGATCAGCAACAGCGTGCGTCGTGATCCCCGTCGATACCACTGCAGCAACACGTAGAGCTCGGCGATCAACACGAGCAGCACAGGCAGTTCGATATAGGTATCGAACACAACGGGCGCGATGAGTCCTACGAACGCGCCTCCCAGCACGCCGCCAAGCGCCACGAGCAGGTAGAAGCGTGTGAGATGCGCGCCAGCGGGCCGCCGCAACACCAGTTCGCCATGACAAGCCATGCAGATGACGAACAGGCTCGCAAGATAGGCCGGCACCACATATTGGATCGGCCAGTTCTCCAGCCGCTGGGTGTACAGATAAGCCAGGCCCCCCAGTGAGATCGCCACCAGCGGGAAGTACCAGGTCGGGTGGTAGATACGATGATGGCTGAAAGCCAGGATGAACGTGAGCAGATACAGCGCGAGCGGCACGACCCACAACAACGGAATCGGCGCAACGTTCGAACTGAGATTCGCCGAGACGCTGACGAGCAATCCGGAGGCGCACGCCGAGAGCAACACCCAAAGCACCATCGGCCCGACACCCGGCGCGGGTGCGCTCTCTGCGGCGACGGCTTCGGCGCTCTCTTCATCGGCGAGCAGTTGCTTGCTGTTCAAGTATGCAATGCCGGCGCACAGCACCGCGAAGACCACGAACAACGCGCTCCACCCCAGCGCCAACGTGCGAGAGGTAAATGCAGGCTCGAGCAGCAACGGAAAGCTCAGCAGCGCCAGCAACGAACCGGCGTTCGACCACGCGAACAGCCAATACGGTGGCTCACTGCCCGTGCGGCGCATGTACCAGAATTGCAGCAACGGACTGGTCGAGCTCAGCATCACCGACGGCAAACCGACCGTGACGGTCAGCAGCAGCAGGATTTGAAGTGCGGGATCGCCCGTGCCATCGGGCCGCAACGCCTCCGAGGGCAGGATCGGCATCATGAGGCAGCTGACGATCAGCAATGCGCCGTGAATCAGACTTTGCCGACGCGGCGAAGTACGAGTCAGCCAATGCGCATAGCTATATCCACCCAGCACACATGCCTGAAAGAACACCAGCGCCGCGCTCCACACGGCGGATGTGCCGCCGAACCACGGCAGGATCATTTTTGCGATCAGCGGTTGAACCAGGAACAACAGACACGCGCCAACGATCACGGTAACGGCGTATAGCGGTGTCCAGCGTGCCCGTGCGTCGGGCATCGATTCTGCGGAAGACTGGGCGCTCATAACTTCCGAGGATAACGCATATACTCCGCAGCATGAGTCACCCTCCCCTACAACGAGACATTGCGAGACATCGTATGCACCCGACGTACCAGCATTCATCGCTGCTGAAGGCGGCCATTGTGTCGCTGCTAGCCCTGTGTGCCGCCTGCTCGCGCGAAGCGACACCGCCCGCCGCTGCCGATGCGAATGCCCCTGCAGCAGGCGCGTCTGCCGCGGTGTCCGGCGAACCCCTCGAAACGCGCCCGCCGAATGGTGAAGATTTTCAAGCGGCCTTCCCCGGTCAGACGCGCGCTCCCGCTCTGAAGAGCGAGTTTGCGTTGGAGATCACCGAGGTCGCGAAGGGCTTGAACGGCGCCTGGGCGTTCGAGTTCCTGCCGGATCAGCGCATCCTGGTCACCGAACGGCTGGGCAACCTGCGCATCATCGGCACGGACGGCAAGATTTCCGCGCCTTTGAAAGGACTGCCCAAGGTTTATTTCGAAGGTCAGGGCGGCCTGCTCGACGTGGCGCTCGATCCGCAGTTCGCGACCAATCGCACCCTCTATTGGACCTACGCCGAGCCGCGTGACGGCGGCAACGGCACTGCGCTCGCCAAGGGCGTGTTGTCCACCGATGAGAGCAGCGTCGAGTCGGTGCAAGTCATCTTCCGCCAGATGCCCACGTTCAATTCGAAACTGCACTTCGGCTCGCGCATCGTGTTCGCGCCCGATGGCAAATTGTTCCTGGCGCTCGGCGAACGCTCGGTGCCCGAAGCGCGCGTCCACTCTCAGGATCTGAACAGTCACTTCGGCAAGGTCGTGCGCATCAACCCGGATGGCAGCGTGCCCAGCGACAATCCCTTCGTGGGCCGCAGCGACGCGAAGCCGGAGATCTGGTCGTACGGCCATCGCAACATCCAGGCCGCGGCCCTCGATCTGCAAGGCAAGCTGTGGACCATCGAGCACGGTCCGCGCGGCGGCGATGAGTTGAATCAACCGCAGGCGGGTCTGAACTACGGCTGGCCTGTGATCACCTACGGAATCGAATACTCGGGTCCGAAGATCGAAGGCGGCATCACTCAGAAGGAAGGCATGGAGCAGCCGGTGTACTACTGGGATCCGGTCATCGCGCCCTCCGGCATGATGGTGTACGACGGCGATCTGTTCCCGGAATGGCAAGGCAACATCTTCGTTGGCGGCATGGTCAGCACCAAGCTCGTGCGCCTGCAGATGCAGGACGGCAAGGTGGTCGGCGAAGAGTGGCTGCTGCAGGATCGCGGCCGTCGCATCCGCGACGTGAAGCAAGGGCCGGATGGCGCGGTCTACGTCGTCACGGAAGCCGCTGATGGTGAGTTGCTGAGGATCGGTCGCAAGAGCTGATCGCTCCTCGGTGAGGATCGCATGGCTCGAGCATGCGATCCTCAGAGCGCCCTCATTCTCCGATACTGCCTTCGCCCGGGCGCAGGCCGTCCGGAGCGAAGGCCAGGCACTCGATCGCGGCCAATCCCCACTGTGCGGCTTCGTTCGTCGATACCCAGGCGGCTTCATCCACCGGGTTCATCACCGCGGGTCCGCCGATCTGTTTGGTCTCGAAGCGCTGACCGGGCTTGAATCCGGCGCGTCCTGCATGAAATTCCTGCCATGCCCGGCGGGCAAGCTCGGGATCCCGTTTCTTGCTCGCTGCGTATGCCGTCAGCCGCGAGTGCCCCTGCCCGAGGTTGGGCTCGCCGAAGCTCTCGCCCAACTCTGCCCTCTGCTGATCCGTCGATGCGTTGTAGAGCGTGCAGTACTGCACCCATGCGCGCTCGAACTCCGGAACCTTCAACAGCTCGATGAGCTCCGCGCACACCTCTGGCAATCCGAAGGCGGCGCTCAGGTGAGAAACGTTCAGTGCGCGATCCTTCGCAATTTCGAACGCGCCCGTGTTCAAGTTCATGCGCCCGCCTCCAGTGAAGAACCCTCTGGGCTGTGATCCGATCGATCGCATGCTCGCGATCAGCCGATCGCGCATCTGTCGTGAACCGGTTCTCTCCCACTCTGTCAACCACGCACCCGCAATCGAGCCCCAGTCCGTGCCGAAGGCCAAGTGTGCGTGGTCTCCATCGGCAGTCTCACGGGGGCGATGCTGTGTCTCGGGCAGCTTCCGCTCCGGAACGACACTACGCAGCGTTCGCGCTGCCTCCAACTGCTCGCGCAGCAGATCGCCGACGCGTTCATCCGCCGTCAGGAAGTAGTAGTAGCGACGATTCAAGGCCGTGCTGATGCGCAGCTGCTTGGCGCTGCAGCCCCAATGCATCACGTTGTGTCGCGATCCGAGCGGTGCGAACTTGCCCAGGTGATGAACGTCGACCTCACCGGTGTGACGGGTCATGGCCTCTGCGAATCGATACACATCGGCGCGTCCAGAACGCAGGAAATACAGCCAGAGCCAGATGTCGGTGGACAGCTCCGAGTTGTCCCATGCGTAACCGCCGACATCGTAGCGCCAGGTATGGCGGTCCGCGTCGTAGGTGTGCATCACGTCACCGAAGTTCCAGAACCCATACCAGCTGTGCTGGTCGCGCTGTTTTTCGTAGAACTCGAACAGCCAGTCGAGCTGCGCCTCGATGCGCGAACGTTTCCCATCCGATCGTTCCGGCAATGAGAACGTGCGACCGAAAACACCCGCTCGCTGCAGCGTTTGCGGAACGGCGACCATCACGGCAGGCGTGCGCGCTGCCGCTGCCAGCTGCACGAGGCGCTCACGAGCGGGTGTCGCTTCGAGCATCCACAAACGCATCTCGCTGGTTCGCGCGACACCGAGCGGGGTGCCGAAACCAGGCTCGTAATCCTCGTAGGTGATATTCAGCCCTTGCAGCTGTTTTTCGTGCGTGTCCTGGCCCAGACCGTCGTGATAGAAGCGCAGATCCATCGCAGGCGCATCCGGCGCCCAGAGCCACATCGTCACTTCCGCCTGCTCGGTGCGTGCGCGTCGAATATCCAACTGCGCCGGATGGCTCTCCCAGAAGTTGCGAATGCCGAACGCCACGCCGCCGCTCGGTCCACCGAGGTAGCCCAATCCGGATGCACGGCGGCCGCGACTTGAATCGAGCCAGGCGTGTCCGGCCGCCGTGCGCTTGCGGATCTGGAACGAATCCGCCGTCGGCTGCAACAAAGTCCAGTCACCGAACGCAGGAATCAGCTCGAGCCCGTCGGCGACGCTTGAACTGATCGAGGTGACTTCTCTTCCCGCGATCTGCGCTGCGCGTGCCTCAGCACCGGGATCGCGACGCAGACCGGTCAGCCCTCGCACCGCTTCGCCGAAGACGCCGTCATCCTCGCCGACGAATCGAACGTGTCGGTCGTGCAGCGAGTCCGATAGAGGAACCTCGAAACGCAAGCCGAGGCCGCGGATGAAATCTCTGTTCTCCTCGCCGTCGAACACGAACGTGTGGATCATCCGCACGTCGTCGCCACCCGCATAGAAGTACAGCCGTAGCGTGAATGGCAACCACTGGCGCCCCTTCGCGTGAGAATGTTGCCCGGTGATCTTGATCACGGCACGCAACGGGCCTTCATGTTCGATCTCGGCCGACTCGATCGATGATTCGAATGTTTCCAGCTTGACGTCAGGATCGGCCTCCTCCATCGGCACGTTCTGTCGGATCGCGACCAATCGACCGGCCTTGAGCAGATCCTTGCCACCGCGACGGATCGAATCGATGCAGACGACGCCGTTACGTCGGATGCGGCAAGTGATGGCGCCGGTATCGACTTCGATGATGCCTGCGTCCTGCGCGATCTTGATTGCAGTGGCGGGCGCGGGCCCGTTCTGACCCGGTTCGACTTGAAACGCGGTACTTCTCGAAGTCACATCCGCAGCGACGGCATGGGCCGTCCACTTCAGCGAGCCGTCCGGCCAATAGGCAAGAGGCCAGGTCTGCAGCGGTACGCGATTTCCGTCCCGGTCGCGCAAGGAGAAGCGGGTTCGCGGCGAATGTTTGCTCCGCGGCCAGGGCATGCCCCACGTCGCACCGCTCGCCACCTCCGGCACTCGAGCGTCGAGCCAGTGACACCAGGCTCCCTGGTTGAATGTTTCGTCGGCCGCGGGCCCCGTGCTGACGGGCGTCGTCGTTGGCGAGTTCGAAGCGTCGCTGAAGGCGGCTGGTGCGAGCGCACTTCCAGCAATGAAGTGCCGGCGCGAAATTCCCTTCGTCATTCATCCCCCGTTTGGTCGATGCTCGATCTTGGATTTCGTCGGCGCCTACCTGCGATTGAAATTGATCATTTCGCCGTTCTTTTGCGCCGCAAAGAATGCATTCTCAGACAAATGATTGCAAATTCGATCAAAGTGGAGCAAATATTAGCAGCAAGGCAGGCGGTCGTCGTGCCGGATTGTTACCGGTGTCATCGCTGGCTGCATAACGACTAAAGCTCCGTCGGCCGCGCTTCGCAAGCGCGGCCGGCGATCGGAAAACGTGACTGGGGGATCCATGGCAAAAATCGTTGGATATCGCGGCCAGCGCTCTGCAAAGCACGTCCCGTTGGCATTGGCGAGCTCCGTGTTGGCCTTACACGGATGGTCCACGCCGGCAATCAGCGCCGAAAACGCGGCGCTCGAAGAAATCGTGGTCACCGGCATCCGTGCCGGTCTGCGCTCTTCGCTCGAGGTCAAGCGCGAATCGATTCAAGTGGTCGATGCGATCTCCGCCGAGGACATCGGCGATTTCCCCGACAAGAATCTGGGCGAAGCGCTCCAGCGCATCACCGGCGTGCAGATCAGCCGACAGGACGGCGAAGGTCGCGGCGTCAGTATCCGCGGCGCCGAGCCGGGATTGAATCGTGTCGAGATCAACGGCGTCACTGCCCTCTCGCTCACCGTTGGTGGCGGACGTGATGTCGACTTCCGCGATCTGCCGGTCGAGTTCGTCTCGCGCCTGGAAGTCTACAAATCCTCGACGCCGGAGATGACCGAAGGCGGCGTCGGCGGCACGGTTCGCGTGGTGACACGACGTCCGTTGGACAGCACCGAGCCTTACCTCGCGGGCTCCACCCAGATGGTCTACAGCGATCTCGCCAGAGAGTACGACCCGAAGCTCGCCATCATCGGCAGCCGCACGTTCCTGAACAACACGCTCGGCGTGCTCGGCGCCGCCACTTATGAAGAGCGACATCTGGACAGTCACAACGCCCGCACCACCGGCTGGCTGCGTCGGGCGCCCGCGGCCTCGGGCGCCGGCGCGACGCCCGGTCGCGGCACCGATGTGAATGGAGACGGTACGCTCGATTGGATCCCGGAAATTCCGCGTTACGGACTGGATCGTCGCGAGACCCGTCGCCCAGCCTTCCTGGGTATCGTGGAATGGGCGCCGAACGATGCCGTCAAACTGTTCGCCGAAGGCACCTATGCCAAAGCGAAGGAGCAGGTCAGCAGCATGTTCATGCAGCTCGGCGCCGCCGGCGGCCTGATCGACTATGCGAACAGCGTCGTGGGCCCGGATAACACCGTGACCCACCTGGAAACGACTTCGTCCACCCAGTTTCCCATCGACCTGGCCTATCGCAACATCAACGGCTCGCTGGAGCGCGAGCAATACACGACGGCCTTCGGCGGCGAATGGAATGTCGGATCGTTCAAGTTGGACGGCCGCCTCACTTATGCATCGGCCGAAGTGCAGAACGATGAGAAGAATTCGACGGCCACGATCTTCGGTGTGCCGCGCGCGATCATCGACTACAACAACAGCGCACGCGCGCCGAACTTCAGCTTTCCAGGCATCGACACGACCACCGCCGATGGCGTGAACAACCTGGCGGCCGTGTTCAATCCAAGAACCAATTCTCAGGAAGAGACCAGCGCGCAGTTCAACGTCGAGTACCTGCCCGAGAGCAACTGGCTGACCTCGATCAAGGCCGGTGTCGAAGTACGCGAGCTCACGATGGACAGCATTCTGTTCCAGCGCACGATTCAGCTGACCAGTCGCACCGGCATCGCGAGCAGCGGCGCAACCATCACCGTTCCAGTTGCACAGTCCGTCATCCAGGACATCGTGAACTCGAACTCCGGAATCAACGACGGCCGTTTCTTTGCCACCGGTGACCTTGGCTTCGGCCGTGGCGGCGTCCGCTACTGGAACGACAACAACGACGCCACCTACAACGCGACCATCGCGGCGAGCGGTCTCGGCAACATCGATCCGTACGCGGTCAATCCGAACATCGAGACCAACAACACCTTCCAGAACTACCTGGATACCTGGGAGGTCGAGGAGAAGACCAACGCGGCCTATCTGCAAGGCTCGTTCAAGTTCGCCGATCTGGCGATTCCCGTGAGCGGCACGTTGGGCGTTCGCTATGTGGACACCGATACGATGTCTTCGGGCTACAACCGCATCAAGCATGGCCCCGGCGATGTGGAATTTCCGCGCGCCTCGCGCGATGGCGGCTACAGCAAATGGCTGCCCTCGCTGAATCTACGCTTCGATCTGCGTGACGATCTCATCGGACGCATGACGGCCGGCAAAGTGCTCGCCCGTCCCAACCCGAGCCAGCTGGCGTTTCGACGCTCGCTCGATAGCGTCGGCCTCACCGGTTCTCGCGGCAATCCAGCGCTGAAGCCGTATGAAGCGGTTCAATACGATCTCGGCCTGGAATGGTACTTCTCGCAGGACGGATTCCTGTCCGCGACCGCGTTCCGCAAGGAGATCTCCCAGTTCGTCATCAATACCTCGCGGATGGAGGAAGCCGACGACGGCTCGGGCACCTTGTATACGGTGGCCGTGCCCATCAACGGCGACGACGAAGTGACCATCAACGGCATCGAGGCCGGCGCCCAGTACGCGTTCGACTTCCTGCCGCAGCCCTTCAACGGCTTTGGCGCACTCCTCAACGTGACCTATCAGAAGGACGATGGCTTCAAGGGCAAGAACATCATCACGAACGAGTCACTGCCCTTCCCCGGCCTGTCGCGGCTCAGTTACAACTACTCGCTGTATTTCGAGAACGAGCGTTTCGGCGCCCGGGCCTCGTACAACTGGCGGGAGAAATGGCTGATCACGCCCTCGGGCCGAGGTGCGCTGGCCGAGTTCAACGAAGACTTCGGCTCGCTGGACGCATCGGTGAGCTACAACATCATGCCGCAGCTCACGGTGTTCCTGGAGGCGATCAATCTGTTGAACGATCAGCGCATCGAGCACAACACTGCGCTGCGCCGGATTGCGAACGAGACTTACGGATCGCGCTACTTTCTTGGCGTTCGAGCGCGGTTGTGAGCAAACCCAAAACCATCGGCTTCCGCATGCAGCTGAAGCCTGGCAGAGTGGATGAGTATCGGCGGCGTCACGACGAGCTGTGGCCGGAGCTGGCCGAAACGCTGCGTGATGCGGGGATCTATGACTACTCGATCTTCCTCGATCCGAAGACCTTGCAGTTGTTCGCCGTGCTCAAATTGCGCCCGGGGCATCGCCGTGAGGAACTGCCCGAGCATCCCGTCATGAAGCGCTGGTGGCTGTACATGGCGGAGCTCATGGAAACCGAACCCGATCTGCGGCCGCGCGAGTGGCCTCTCGTGCCCATGTTTCATCTGGATTGAAGGTAACGTTTCATGCACGTTTCGCTTCGTGACTACGACACCTCGCGCCTGCATCGCACCGTCCAGTTGCTGATCTCCAATCTGGTCGATCTGAAAGATTCCTCCGGCGAGTTCCTGTTGCGGCTCGAGGACGGCCGCGTCATCGACACCAAGGGCTGGAACGATTGGGAATGGACGCACGGCATCGGGCTGTACGGCATTCAGCAGTACTTCCAGCTCACCGGCGATCCGCGCTGCCTGCAGGTCATCAAGTATTGGTTCCGCGATCGCTTCGCCGCCGGTACGCCGACCAAGAACGTCAACACCATGGCGCCGTTTCTCACGCTGGCGAACCTGTACGAGCAATACCGCGATCCGACCTACGTCCCCTATCTGGATGTCTGGGCCGAGTGGGTCATGCACGACATGCCGCGCACCGAAGAAGGCGGACTGCAGCACATCGTCTTCAACTC
>Ga0182742_1000713_pt1 | contig 48792 bp, 42 predicted proteins | sample eDN5th37CBELigMG_FD_128880 | JGI IMG/M metagenome (GOLD analysis project Ga0182742, IMG submission 128880) | Enriched Miracle-Growth compost microbial communities from Emeryville, California, USA - eDNA 5th pass 37_C BE-Lig MG (version 2)... ...
CAGCGCCACCAGCCCGAACAGGATGAAGAACGGCCTCCGCTTGCGCCTGGTCATGGCGCGGGACCGTATGCGCCGCGCTGAGCGCGGCGCAAGTCCGATCGTTCAGCCTCCGGCGACCGCCGGCAGGATCGTCACCTCGTCGCCGTCGGACACCGGCGTGTCCAGGCCCTCGAGGAAGCGGATGTCCTCGCCCTTCAGGTACACGTTGACGAAGCGCCGCAGCGAGCCGTCGCCGTCCGCGATCCGCTCGCGCAGCTCGGTGTGCTGGGCGTAGAGCGCGTCCAGCGCCTCGCCGACCGTGCTGCCCTCGACCGACGCGGCCGTCGCGCCGCCGGCGGCGTCGCGCAGCTGCGTCGGGAGCTTGACCGTGACCGCCATCAGACGGCCACCGGGGCGAACTCGGCGTCGAACGCGTCCAGCGACGCGGGGATCTCCGTGACCTCGAACGTGTCGCGGACCGCGTCGATGGTCTTCAGGCCGTCACCGGTGACCATGGCCACCACGCGCTCGTCGCGGCCGATGTCGCCGCGCTCGGCGAGCTTGGCCAGCGTGGCGATCGTGACGCCGCCGGCGGTCTCGGTGAAGATGCCCGTGGTCTCGGCCAGCAGGCGGATGCCGGCGCGGATCTCGTCGTCGTCGACGGCGTCGATCGAGCCGCCCGTGGTGCGCGCGAGCTCGACCGCGTAGGGGCCGTCGGCCGGGTTGCCGATCGCCAGCGACTTGGCGATCGTGTCCGGCTTGACCGGGCGGCAGACGTCCGTGCCGGCCGCGAAGGCGGCGGCGACGGGCGAGCAGCCCAGCGCCTGGGCGCCGTTCATCACCGGCACCTGGCCGCTGACCAGGCCGGCGTCGATGAACTCCTGGAAGCCGCGGGCGATCTTGGTGAACTGCGAGCCGGAGGCGATCGGCCCGACGATCCGGTCCGGAAGCTCCCAGCCGAGCTGCTCGACGGTCTCGTAGGCGAGCGTCTTGGAGCCCTCCGCGTAGTACGGGCGCATGTTGATGTTCACGAACGCCCAGCCCGGCCGCTCGCCCGAGACCTCGGTGCAGAGCCGGTTGACGTCGTCGTAGTTGCCGCGGATGGCCACGATGTTCGCGCCGTAGGCGCCCGTGGCCAGGATCTTCTGTTCCTCGAGGTCGTGCGGGATCAGCACGTAGGCGGGCAGACCGGCGGCCGCGGCGTGCGCCGCGACGGCGTTCGCCAGGTTGCCGGTCGACGCACAGGCCAGCGTGTCGAACCCGAGCTCGAGTGCACGGGCCAGCGCGACGGAGACGACGCGGTCCTTGAAGGAGTGGGTCGGGTTCGCGGTCTCGTTCTTGATGTAGACCTCGCCGAGCCCGAGCCGCTCCGCCAGCCGGTCGGCCTTGACCAGCGGCGTCCAGCCCGTCGGCAGCGCCGAGCGGGGCGCGCCCGCCAGCGGCAGGAAGTCGGCGTAGCGCCAGAGGTTGTGCGGGCCCGCCTGGATCCGCCGCTTGAGCTCGGACGGGTCACCGTCGCCGAGCGTGTAGCTGACCTCGAGCGGACCGAAGCACCGCTCGCAGACGAACCGCGCCTCGAGCGGGTAGGTGGTCTGGCACTCCTTGCACTTCAATGCATCTGCCGGCATGTGGTTTGTCCTCCGCCCGGTCGTTGCGGCGGAGCTTCGGCAGGTGCACCGGGATAACCCCAACCGCATCTCCCAGGCCTGTCTTCGTTGGAGCCTGATGGAATTGCCACCTTGAACCCGGTGTGCGACCGGGAGCAGGTTGGCGGGGCTTCATAGGGCCAATCCCTCCACCCCTCTGGATGCGTTCCAGCTATGTGGATCGGAAGCGTAGCGAACTTTCTTGAGGGACAAGTACAATCCTCGGCATGTTGCCGCCCACCGACGAGCCGCTCAGTCCAGGCCATGCCGAGCCTGCCTCGCAGCCCGTTCGGACGCCGCGGCCGCACCGCCGCTGAGCCTGCGCCTGAGCGCACCGAGCCGCGCGTCGAGATCGTCTCCTCCCCCGGCCTGCGCTGGGTCAATATCGAGCGCCCGCGCGGGCTCGAGTACGCCTGGCTGGAGGAGCACTTCGACTTCCACCACCTCGACTACGAGGACGTGCGCTCGCGCAACCAGCGGCCGAAGGTCGACGAGTACGACGACTACCTGTTCATCGTGCTCCACTTCCCGCGCTACGACAAGGTCGTCTCGCGCCTGAACGCGGCCGAGGTCGACATCTTCGTCGGCCCCGACTTCCTGATCACGCTCCCCAACGAGCCGCTGCAGACGATCGACTACCTGTTCGAGCGCTGCCGCGCGAGCGAGGAGCTGCGCGAATCCCTGTTCTCCAAGGGCCCGGGCTACCTGCTGTACAAGATCGTCGACGACTGCGTCGACGCGTCGTTCCCGATGCTGGGCAAGATCGGCAACAAGCTCGAGCGCATCGAGGAGGAGATCTTCGTGGGCAAGGGCGGCGAGGACGTCGTGCGCGACATCTCCAACGCCAAGCAGGAGATCATCAACTTCCGCAAGATCGTGCGCCCGCAGCGCGTCGCGTTCCGCGACCTGGAGCGCAACAAGGCGCGCTACATCGCCGAGGACCTCGACATCTACTTCGACGACATCATCGACGCGTCCGAGCGTGTCTGGGACATGCTCGAGAACTTCAAGGAGGTCGTCGAGGGCCTCGAGGCCACCAACGAGTCGGCGATCGCGCACCGCGCCAACGAGACGTTCCGCGCCCTGACCGCGATCTCGCTGATCTTCCTGCCGCTGACGCTGATCGCGAGCCTGTTCGGCATGAACGTGCACCTGCCGTTCGAGAACTGGGACTCGGCGTTCTGGATCATCGTCAGCGCGATGTTCGCGCTCGTCGTCGGGCTGGCGCTCGTGTTCCGCCGCCGCGGCTGGCTATGAGCGACGGCGTCGGGTCACTGGAGGCGGGCGAGCGTCCGAAACGGATGCTCGTGATCATCAACCCGGTCGCGACCAAGATGTCCGACCGGGTCAAGGGCCTCGTCGTCTACGCGCTCCAGGGCCGCTACGACGTCACCACCCGCGAGACCAAGGCCAAGGGCGACGCGATCGCGCTGTCCCGCCAGGCCGCCGCCGACGGCTACGACGTCGTGGTCACCTTCGGCGGCGACGGCACGGTCAACGAGGCGGCCAACGGCCTCGTCGGCACCGACACCGCGCTCTCGCCGCTGCCGGGCGGCTCGAACAACGTCGTGGCCAAGCTGCTCGGCATCCCCACCGACCTGGTGGACGCCACCGAGCACCTGCTCAAGCTCGCGGATCGCTGGCAGCCCCGCAGCGTCGACCTCGGGATCGTCAACGGCCGCTACTTCACGTTCGCGGCCGGGATCGGCCTGGACGCCAGCGTGGTCGAGCGCGTGGACCGCAACCCGGGGCTGAAGAAGCGCTTCGGCCCGTACTACTTCGTCGAGTGCGCGATCGTGACGTTCCTGCGCCGCTACGTCGTGGACCCGCCGCGGCTCGCGGTCGAGGTCGACGGGCGCGAGGTCGGCGGCGTCTCGCTGTTCGTGCAGAACGCCGAGAACTACACGTACTTCAAGAACCGGCCCGTGCCGCTGGTCGAGGGCGCGCGCTTCGACTCGGGCTGCCTGGCCGGCGTCGTGCTCACCCGCGCGCGCCCCTACGACGTGCCCACGGTCACGTTCCGCGCCCTGTCGGGCGCCGCGCGGATCGCCAAGCACCGCGGCGTGGACGCGTTCGGCGCCTTCGGCGAGGCCGTCGTGCGCTCGACGGACGGGCGCGCGATCCCGATCCAGGTCGACGGCGACCACATCGCCGACGAGCTCGAGGCGCGCTTCTCCGTCGAGCCGGACGCGCTGCGCGTGGTGGCCTAGGGTTCGACCAGGCCGCGCCGGATCGCGTAGCGGGTCAGCTCGACGCGGTTGCGCATGCCGAGCTTGTCGAGCACGTTCGCGCGGTGGCGGTCGACGGTCTTCTTGGAGATCACGAGGATGTTGGCGATCTCCTCGCTCGTGTGGCCCTCGGCGATCAGCTTGACCACGTCCTGCTCGCGCGGGGTGAGCAGCTCGACCGGCCCCGCGTCCTCGCGCACGGTGCCGCGGTCCAGGTAGTCGCGGATCAGGGCCGTGACCGCGGCCGGGTACAGGAACGGCTGCCCGCGCATCGCCGCCCGGCAGGCCTCGACGAGGTCGCGGTTGGCGCCCGACTTGAGCACGTAGCCCGAGGCGCCGACCTTCAGCGCCTCGAAGAAGTACTGCTCGTTGTCGTGCATGGAGAGCATCAGGACCTTGACGTCCGGGCGGCGCGCGTGCAGCTCGCGCGCGGCCTGCAGCCCGGTCATCTTCGGCATCGCGACGTCGAGCACGGCGAGGTCGATCTGCTCCGTGAGCGCGAGCCGGACGGCCTCCACCCCGTCGCCGGCCTCCGCGACGACCTCGAGGTCGGGCTGGGCCTCGAGCACCATGCGCAGGCCCTCGCGGACCAGCGTGTGGTCGTCGGCGAGCATGATCCGCGTCTTGAGGCTGCTCATGCCGCCGTCCTGACCGCGGGCAGCAGCAGCCGCACCACGGTCCCGCCGCCGGGCGCGGGGGCGAGCGCGAGATCGGCGGAGATCAGCTGCGCGCGCTCGCGCATGCCGGCCAGGCCGGCGGTGTCCGGCGGCAGCTCCGCGGGCAGCCCGCGGCCGTCGTCGGTGACGGTGAGCTCGACGCGGTCGTCGACGGCGTGCAGCGCGACCCGGATCTCGGACGCGCCCGCGTGGCGCAGCGCGTTGGTCACCGCCTCCTGCGCGATCCGGTAGATCACCAGCTCGGCCTCGGGCTCCAGCGGCGGCAGCCCGGACTCCAGCTCGGGCGTCACGCGCACGCCCGCCGGGTTGTCCATGCGCCGGCAGAGCGCGATCAGCGCGTTGCCCAGCCCGAGGTCGTCGAGCGCCTCCGGGCGCAACTCGCGCCCGATCCGGCGCACGTCGTCGAGGCTCTGCAGCGCGGTCTGCGCGATCCGGTCCAGCAGCTGGCGGTCGGCCGCGCCGTTGAGCTCGGCGGCGCGCTCGGCCTGGATCGTCAGCGCGGTCAGCGTCTGGCCGATCTGGTCGTGCATCTCGCGCGCGATCCGCAGCCGCTCGTCCTCCTGGGCCATCAGCGCGCGGCGCACGCTGCGGCGGCGCTCGTCGTCGAGGCGGTCGAGCAGCTCGTTGAAGGCCTCGGCCAGCGCCTCGACCTCGGCCGTGCGCGCGTCGACGAGCGGCAGCCGCCCGGGGTCGCGCGCGTCGAGCGTGGCGACCACGTTGGTCAGCAGCCGCAGCGGCGCGAGCGTGCGCCGCAGCATCATCAGGTGCACGCCGAGCATCAGCGCGAGCCCGACGCTGAGGATCAGCACCTCGGTCACGACGACCGTCGTGCTGACCTGGAACGGGGCGAACACGAGCACGAGCAGCGCGCACACCAGCACGAACGCCTCGGCAGCGAACAGCTGCCACAACAGCGAGCGGCGCCGGGGCGTGTGCATGGCATGAACGATAGGCGGCATCACCACCGGGCACCTGGCCTGCTCGATCAGCGCATCCGCGGCGCTGACCCCGAGCCGGCGCCGGGCGCCGTGCCCGAACTCGGGCGCGGCGACCGCCAGCGCCGCGTTGCGCTCCCGGCAGACGCGCGCCGCGGCCGGCGGCGCGACGGTCAGCACGGTCGCGCCGAGGCCGTCGGCCAGCTGCTCGGCGACGGGCTCGGCGTCCTTGCCGGCGGCGACCACGTACGGGCTCGGGTGCCCGGTCACCGGCCGGCGCACCAGCAGCACCGGGCACGGCGCCGCCGCGACCAGCTCGTGGCGAACGCGCATCGCGCCGAGCCGCGCCGGCCCGCGCAGCGGGCGCGTGCCGAGCACGAGCAGGTCCACGCTCTCGGCGTGCGCGAGCGCCACCAGCTGCTCGGGGGCGCGGCCCTCGAGCAGCCGCGGGCGGGCGTCGACCCCGGCGGGCAGGTCGGCCACGAGCGCGGGCAGCGAGCGCCCGATGCGGCCGCACTCGTCCAGCTCGATCAGGTCGTGGTCCATCGGCGGCTGGACGTGGGCGACCGTCAGCCGGGCCGAGTGCTGCTCGGCCAGCGCGACCGCCTCCTGGAGCGCCCATCGCGACGGCGGCGTGTCGTCCCAGCCGATGCAGATGTGGCGCAGCATCGCAACCAAGCGTGTTCCCGCATGGTGCTCGCGGCCATGGGTCCCAATACGCATCCTGCGCAGGGACGTTGGGTATCGATGCCCATTGGGAGTGGACGCTCGCCGACATAGCGTTCCGGCGGCCAGTGCTCCTGTCGACGTTGATCTTCGCCGCCGCGATCGCGTTGATCGCCTCCGAACGCGTCGACCGGACGAAAGTCGCGTTGCTCGGCGCCGGCGCGGTCGTGGTGCTGGGGACGATCGACCAGCACGACGCGATCGAGGCGATCGAGTTCGCGGCGCTCGGGCTACTGGCCGGGATGATGATCGCGGTCCGCCTGCTGGAGGTCACGGGCGTCTTCGCCTACGTCGCGCTGCGCGCGGCGCGGCTGTCCGGCGGCAACCCGTTCGCATTGGTCGTGCTGCTGGCGCTCGCCACCGGCGGGCTGTCGGCGTTCCTGGACAACCTCACGACGGTGCTGCTGGTGGTGCCGGTCACGTTCCTGATCGCCGACGCGCTCGACCTCGACCCGAAGCCGCTGGTGATCATGGAGGTGCTGGCCTCCAACATCGGCGGAACGGCGACGCTGATCGGCGACCCGCCGAACATCATGATCGCGGGCGCCACCGGCCTGTCGTTCAACGCCTTCATCGTCAACCTCGCCCCGATCGCGGTGCTGACGCTGGTCGTCGTCACCGGCGTCCTGTACTTCGCCCAGCGGCGCTCGTTCGCGATCCCGCCCGAGGTGCGCAAGCGCGTGCTCGACTTCGACGCGCCGCGCTCGCTGACCGACAAGGACGAGCTGCGCCGGCTCGGGCCCGTGTTCGTGCTGATCGTGCTGGCCTTCTTCGTGCACCGGCCGCTCGGTCTCGAGCCCGCCACGGTCGCGCTCGCCGGCGCCAGCGTGATGCTCGCGCTCTCGCGCCAGAAGCTCGACGACGTGATGCGCGGCGTCGACTGGCCGACGCTGTTCTTCTTCATCGGCCTGTTCGTGATGGTCGGCGCGATGGAGCACACGGGCGCGATCGGCGAGCTGGCGGAGCTGCTGGTCTCGGTCACGGGCGGGGACCGCACCGCGGAGCTGATCGGGATCACCTGGATCGCGGGGATCGTCGGCGGCGTCGTGGACAACATCCCGTTGACGGCCGCGATGATCCCCGTGGTCGAGGAGGTCACCGCCGACGGCGGCGACGAGGCCTACTGGTGGGCGCTGGCGATCGGGGCCTGCTTCGGCGGTAACCTGACGATCGTCGCCGCGGCGGCCAACGTCGCGGCGTCGGGCATGGCCGCACGGGCCGGCAGCCCGATCGGCTTCGTGCAGTTCCTCAAGGTCGGCGTGCCCGCGACGCTGCTTTCGCTCGTGCTCGCCACGGCCTACATCCTGCTCCGGTGGGTCAATTAATCCTCATCAGCGGTCTGCTCATGAGCGCGGCGCTGGCCGCGTCGCTGCTGGCCGGCCGGCTGCGGATCCCCGGCCTGCTGTTGTTCCTGTCGCTGGGCATGATCGTCGGCAGCGACGGGCTCGGGCTGGTGCACTTCGACGACTACCAGCTCGCGCGCGACATCGGCATCGTCGCGCTGGCGGTGATCCTCTACGAGGGCGGCCTGACGACGAACTTCGCGCAGCTGCGGCCCGTGATCGCCCCGGGCGCGAGCCTGTCCGTGTTCGGGACGCTGCTGACCGGCATCATCACCGGCTTCGCGGCCGCCTGGCTGTTCGGGCTCTCGACGCTCGAGGGCATGCTGATCGGCTCGATCGTCGCCTCCACGGACGTGGCGGCGATCTTCGCGCTGCTGCGCGGCTCGGGCATGCAACCGAAGCTCGCGCGGCTGCTGGAGGGCGAGGCCGGCAGCAACGACCCGGTGGCGATCCTGCTCGTGATCGGCTTCATCGAGTGGATCACGACGCCCGACTACGGCGTCTGGAACATGGTGCTGCTGTTCGTGCAGCAGATCTGCATCGGCGTCGGCGTCGGGCTCGCGCTGGGCTGGGCGGCGATCCGGATGCTGCGCCGGGTCGAGCTGCCGACGCTCGGCCTGTACCCCGTCGCGGCGCTGACCGCGGCCGCGCTGGCGTTCGGGGTCGCGGACGTGCTCAAGGGCTCGGGCTTCCTCGCCGTCTACATCGTCGGCCTGATCATCGGGTCGACGACGATCCCGGCCAAGCGCACCGTGATCTCCTTCCACGCCGGGCTCGCCTGGGTCGCGCAGCTCGGCGTGTTCCTGATGCTCGGCCTGCTCGTGTTCCCCGCCCAGCTGCCGTCGATCGCGGTGGAAGGCACGCTGCTGGCGCTGATCCTCTGCTTCGTCGCGCGGCCCGTGGCCAGCCTGATCACGACCGCGCCGTGGCACTTCACCTGGCAGGAACGGGTCGTGCTGGGCTGGGCCGGCCTGCGCGGCGCGGTACCGGTCGTGCTGGCCACGTTCCCGGTGATCGCCGGCATCCCGGGCTCCCAGGAGTTCTTCGACATCGTCTTCTTCGGCGTCGTGCTCTCGCTGCTGATCCAGGGGTCGACGTTCGAGCCGCTCGCGCGCCGGCTCGGGCTGGTGGTCAAGCAGCCGGCGCTGCCCGAGCCGATCGCCGAGATCGGCGTCATCCGCGGCCTCGGCGCGGAGGTCGTCGACTACCCCGTAGGCCACGACCACGCCGTCGTCGGCCAGCGCGTGCGCGACCTGATGCTGCCGCGCGAGGCGGTCGTGAACGTGATCGTGCGCGGCGACGAGGCGATCCCGCCGCGCGGCTCGACGATCGTGCGCGCCGGCGACCACCTGCACATCCTCGTCCGCCGTGAGGCGGCGCGCGAGGTCGCCGCGCTGATGGAGCGCTGGCGCTCTGGCCCGGTCGGGCCGCCGCCGCGGCCGCGCCGCCCCGTGCGCGGCGCGCCGCCGGTGTTCAGCGTGCGGCCGTGGACGCCCGAGGCGGCCACGGGCACCCCGAACGCGCCCGAGACCGTGCTCGGCGTGCCGGTCGTCGCGCGCCTGCGGGTGCGCCGCGACGCGCCCGGCGCGCTGGTGGCGCTCGCCGACGGTCGCTACGCGGTCACGGGCAACACGCTGATCGTCGGCTCGCGCGACGACATCGCCGCCTACGTGCGCCGCCGCTTCAAGCAGGTCTCCAACGACGAGCACGCGTGGCTGCAGACGATCGTCGGCGCGCTCGCCGCCGACGTGTTCGTCTGACGTGTGGCCAACCCCACCACGATCGGCCAGCTAGTGCGATGTATCACGTCCGCGCCCGCGGGGATCATTGGGACATGTCCACCACGCCTCAGCCCAAGCTGGTCAAGGTCGTCGCGGCGGCGCTGCAGCCCAACCGCACGGCGCATGACCGCCAGCGTGAGCTCGTCCGCGCCTCGCTCCTGGTCCGCTGACTCAAGGTCGGATGATCGGGGTGGGGCGGAGGGGCTGCCCTGCCTTAATCCGCTAACTGCCGGCCGGGATGACCCGGTAGGCGTCGAAGACGCTGTCGATCGCGCGCAGGCGGTTGATCGCGGCCTTCAGGGCCTGCGTGTCGCCGACCTCGATCACGAAGCGGTTGCGGGTCATCGGGTGCTGGACCAGGCAGCGGGCCTCGACGATGTTGATGCCCGCCTCCGCGAAGGTGCGGCTGAGGTCCTCGAGCAGGCGGTGGCGGTCCCAGGCGTCGACCTGGATCTCGACCTTGAAGCCCGTCTCGTTGTCGCCGTCCCAGGAGACGGGGACGAAGCGCTCCGGGTCCTTGCGCAGCGCGTCGACGTTCGGGCAGTCGTCGCGGTGGATCGTGATCCCGCGGCCGAGCGAGACGTAGCCCACGATCGGGTCGCCGCTGACCGGGCGGCAGCACTTGGCGAGGCGCAGCGGGACGTCGGCGACGCCCTCGACGCGAATGCCGAACTTGGCCGCGTTGCCGTCCGGGCGGCGCAGCGCGGGCGCCTTGCGGCGGTCCTTGAGCAGGTCCTCGCCCGGGCTGGGCTCCTCGACCCCGGCCTCGCCCTGCTTGAGGCGCTGCAGGACCTTGTTGACGACGACCTTGGGCGAGATCTTCGCGCCGCCGAGCGCGATGTAGAAGTCGTCGGCCTTCTTGAAGCCCATCTCGCGGATGACGTCCGCCAGCAGCGGCGAGCCCGTCAGCTTCTGCGCGGGCAGGCCGGCCTTGTTGAGGTGCTCCTGCAGCAGCTCGCGGCCCGTGTGCTCGGAGTCGTCGCGCGACTCGGCCTTGAACCAGGCCTTGATCTTGTTGCGCGCGCGGGTCGTCTTGACCAGCGCCAGCCAGTCGCGGCTCGGGCCGCGCTCGCGCTTGGAGGTGAGGATCTCGACGATGTCGCCCGACTGCAGCTCGTAGTGCAGCGGCACGATCTTGCCGTTGACGCGCGCGCCGACGCAGCGGTGGCCGACGTCCGTGTGGATCTCGTAGGCGAAGTCCAGCGGCGTCGCGCCCGCGGCCAGCGACTTGACCTCGCCCTTGGGCGTGAAGACGAAGACCTCGTCCTCGATCAGCTCGCCGCGCAGCTGGTCGGTGAACTCCGTCGGGTCGTCCGGGTCGGACTGCCAGTCCAGCAGGCCCTTGAGCCACTGCAGGCGCGCGGCCGTCTGGTCGACGGCGCTGCCGCGCGAGCCCTCCTTGTAGCGCCAGTGCGCCGCGACGCCGTACTCGGCCGTCTCGTGCATGTCGCGCGTGCGGATCTGGATCTCCAGCGGCCGGCCCTCGGGCCCGATCACCGTGGTGTGCAGCGCCTGGTACATGTTGAACTTCGGCATCGCCACCATGTCCTTGAAGCGGCCCGGGAGGGGCTTCCACAAGGAGTGGATGACGCCGACGGCGCCGTAGCAGTCCTTGACGCTGTCGACGATCACGCGCATCGCCGTCAGGTCGTAGATCTCGTTGAACTCGCGACCCTTGCGGGTCATCTTGTTGTAGATCGAGTAGAAGTGCTTGGCGCGGCCTGAGATCTCGGAGTTGATCCCGAGCGCCTCGAGCTCCTTCTGCAGGTAGCCGCCGGCCTTGGCCACGTAGCGCTCGCGCTCCTCGCGCTGCTGGTTGACCAGGCCCTTGATCTCCTGGTACTTGCGCGGGTGCAGCGTCGCGAACGCGAGATCCTCCAGCTCCCACTTGATGGCGTGGATGCCGAGCCGGTGCGCCAGCGGCGCGTAGATCTCGAGCGTCTCCTTGGCCTTCTCGATCTGCTTCTGCTTGGGCATCGCGCCCAGCGTCCGCATGTTGTGCAGGCGGTCGGCCAGCTTGATCAGGATGACCCGGATGTCCGTGGCCATCGCGACCATCATCTTGCGGTAGTTCTCGGCCTGCGCCTCGTCGCGGCTCTGGAACGTGATCCCGGTCAGCTTGGTCACGCCGTCCACGAGGCCGGCGACCTCCTCGCCGAAGGCCTCCTTGACCTCGTCGAGGCTCGCGGTCGTGTCCTCGACGGTGTCGTGCAGCAGCGCGGCGCACAGCGTCTGCGTGTCCAGGCGCATGCCGGCGCAGATCTTGGCCACGCCGACGGGGTGCGTGATGAAGTCCTCGCCGGACTGGCGGCGCTGGTCGGCGTGGTGCTCGCAGGCGAACAGGAACGCGCGCAGCACCGCGTCACGGTCCACGGGCTCGGCGACCTCGTCCGCGTGCTCGGAGACGATCGCGAACAGGTCCGCCAGCAGCTCGTGCTCGAGCGGCGTCAGGTCGTCCGGGATCGCGAGCGCGCCGTCGTCGCCGTGCTCGGCACGGTCGACCGGCCGGTGGGCCGCGATCGCGACCGGCGTCGCCGCCCCGTCCTCGGACCCGGGGGCGTCGCCGTTCTCGTTCAAGCGGCTTGTCGCCTCGTATTGGGGCTGCTCAGGAATTGCCGTCCGTCCTCGAACCGTCGCTGGTACGCCAGGAAGGCGGGAGATCGCTCCAACGCTGTCCGCCCCGCGTGCTCGGCCACCGCGAACGCCTGCTGCTCGCGGTCGTACTCCGCCAGCCCCAGCTCCGCCAGGACCCGCACCAGCCGGCCCGCGAGCGCCGCGGACCTCGGCTGCGGCCCCTCGCCTCGGAGCAGCGCCTCGGCGGCCTCACCGCGTACCACCCCCGCCGCGCGCAGTGCGCGGTAGACGGTGGCCAGCGGCTCGCGCAGATTGAAATCCCATTCGTGTATCCGTACCGCAAAGTCTAGTTCAGGTGGCCCCCATGCCAGGTGGGTCCATCCCTCCCCGTCCGGATGGCACGGCCGCGACGGCGGATCGACGGCGACCACGTGGGTGAACGGCGCCGCGAGCGCGGGCTCGTCCTCGAGCGCGGCCCACGAGGTGAGCGCGAAGCCGCCGACGCGCGGGGCGAGCGCGCGTGCCCGGTGCGGCGCGTGCGCGGCGACGGCCAGCACGGGCTCGCCGGACGCCACGAGGTCCCCGAGCAGGCCGGCGATCCCCGTGCCGCGCAGGTCGCGGGTGAGACGTGTGGGGGCGTCGTGGGGTGGGGCGGCCGCGCCGTGAGGCGCGGCGGCGGCGTGCGGCGCGGCGGCCGCCCCCGTGGGGGCGGCGTGGGGTGCGGCGGCGCCGCGCGCCGGCGCGCCGGCCACCCACGCGTCGAGGTCGCGGTCCAGCTCGCGGGCCACGCCCTCGGCGAAGGCTGGCTCGCCGAGCACGTCGATCGGGCGCGGGGCGCACGGGTTGGCCTGGCGCAGGACGAGGCGGGGCGAGACCGAGCCGTTGAAGCGGTCGATCTCGAGGCGCACGGCGGCGTCCGCGGGCTCGGCGGGCTCGACGGGGAGCTCGCCGCCGCAGCCGAAGGCGACGCAGCGCGAGCGGGCGCCGCCGGCGGCGAGCGTGAAGGTGATGTGGCGGCCCTCGCTGCCGAGCGGGCGCGGGTCGGTCATCGTGGCCGCGGGGACGAGCAGGGAGACGGCGGGGTTGCCCATGCCGAACGGGGCGAGCTGCTGGAGCTCCTCGGCCAGGTCCAGCGACAGCGCGTCGCCCTGGGCGACCGCGTCGATGCGGACCTCGGGCACGAGGTCGTCGTCGGTCAGGACGTCGTCGGCGTGCGCCAGGAAGGCCTCGCGGAAGGCGTCGACCTGCGAGCGCGCGAGCGTCAGGCCCGCGGCCGCCTTGTGGCCGCCGTAGCGCAGCAGGTGGCCGCTCGCGGCGTGCAGGCCGCCCAGCAGGTCGAAGGCGCGGATGGAGCGCCCGGAGCCCGAGCCATCCTCGCCCTCGAGCGCGATCAGGATCGCCGGGCGGTGATGGCGCTCGGCGATCCGCGAGGCCACGATCCCGATCACGCCCGGGTGCCAGCCCTCGCTCGCCAGCACGAGCGCGCGGCCGTCGGGGTGCTCGGCGACGAGCGCCTCGGCCTCGAAGCGGATCCGGGTCTCGACGTCGCGGCGCTCGGCGTTGACCGCGTCGAGCTCGGCGGCGACCGCGCGGGCGCGCTCCGGGTCCTCGGTCAGCAGCAGCTCCAGGCCGGCGTCGGCGCGGTAGAGCCGCCCGGCGGCGTTCAGGCGCGGCCCGAGCCGGAACCCGATCGCGCTCTCGTCGAGCCCGCTCGGGTCCACGCGCGCGACGTCCATCAGCGCCCGCAGCCCGACCTTGCGCGTGCTGGCCAGGGCCCGCAGCCCTTCGCGCACGAGCCGGCGATTCTCGCCCTGCAGCGGCACCACGTCGGCGACGGTGGCCAGCGCGACCAGGTCGAGGTCCTCGGCGGCCAGCGCCGGGTCCTCCCCCGCGCCCTCCAGCAGCGCCTCGGCCAGCTTGTGCGCGACCGCCGCCGCGCACAGGTCCGCGCACGGGTAGCCGTTGACGCGCGGGTGCACGAGCGGCGCGTCCGGCAGCACGCCGTCCGCGCGCGGGGAGTGATGGTCCGTGACGATCACGTCCATCCCGAGCGAGCGGGCGAGCGCGACCTCCTCGACGGCCGTGACCGCGCAGTCGACGGTGATCAGCAGCCGCGTCCCGCGCGCCGCCAGCCGCTCGACGGTCGCGCGCGCGAGCCCGTAGCCGTCGTCGATCCGGCTCGGCAGGTACCAGTCGACGTCCGCGCCCAGCGTGCGCAGCGCCCGCACCAGGATCGCGGTCGAGCACACGCCGTCCACGTCGTAGTCGCCGTGCACGGTGATCCGCGACCCGCGCTCGACGTGCTCGAGCACGCGCCACGCCGTCACCCCCAGCCCGGGCCAGGCCGACAGCGGGTGGCGCTCGCCCGCGGCCAGGAACGCGCGCGCCGCCTCCGGATCGGCCAGCCCGCGCCGGACGAGCACCTGGGCCAGCACGTGCGAGCAGCCCAGCTCGGCCCCCAGCCGCGCGGCGGCCGCGAACTCGTACGGGGAGACCTGCAGGCGCGCGTGCACGATGCCCGGAGGCTAGGCGCGCGGGAGGACGGAAACCCGGCACACTGGGGGCCATGGACTTCCCGGCGGGGTTCTTCGACCGCGCGCCCGCGCGCGCGCTCTCCCGAGGCCTCGACGAGGGCGCCACCGCGGCCGTGCGCGACCTCTACTCCGACCTCGGCGTCGATGGCCGCGTGCTCGACCTGTGCGGCGGCTCGGCCGACCAGTTCGAGGTCCCGCCGGACGAGCTCGTCGTCCACACGGGCGACCCCGACGAGCCGCTGCCCTACGGCGACGAGGCGTTCGACGACGTCGTCTGCTCGGGCGGCATCGGCTCGCTCACGCGCCCGCGCGAGGCCTTCGCCGAGGTCGCCCGCGTCCTGCGGCCCGGGGGCCGGTTCGTCTGCACGTTCGCGAACGGCGTCCACACGCGCCCCGAGGTGCGCGGCTGGGCGGCCACCGACGACGCCGGGCGCGTGCGGATCGCGCGCGCGTACTTCGCGCTCACCGGCGCGTTCGGGCCGCCCGAGAGCGACCTGCGCACCTCGCTCACCGGCATGGGCGATCGCCTGTGGGCGGTCTGGGCCGCCAAACGCTGAGTTGCTCGCCGGTCCGGCCCCCCGGTATGGTCGCACTGACCACTCTGGAGAGGCCCCGATGGCGACCAGCGCCCTGCGCACCACCGCGATGCTCCAGGCCCTCGAGCGCGCCCGGGCTGCGGTCCCGGCAGTTGGAGAGCTCGATCCGACCCTGGGCGGACGGTTCGCGTCGCGGTTCGACGACCTCGCGGGCGAGGTCGAGGACGGGCTGGCCGACGGCGCCGACCCCGAGCGCGCCGCCGAGCTGCTCCAGCTCGGCGAGGACCTGATCGGCGAGACGCTCGCCTTCCTGGGCGGCGCCGCCGCGCGCAAGTACGCGCTGGACTTCGGCGTCACCTCGCTGGCCGACGCCTGGCTGGACCAGCTCAGCGACGCGATGGGGCTGCCGCGCGTCGGCGTCGTGATCCCGGCCTCGACCGAGTTCACCGGCATGCTCACCCACGTCGTCCGGCTGCGGCTGCCCTCCGAGGGCGTCTGGGGCCTCCCGGTGGCCGTGCACGAGTACGGGCACTTCCTGGCCTCCGTGTTCGCGCGGCGCGAGCTCAAGGACGGGTTGCGGGTCGGCGTGCTCGCGGTCGAGGAGCGGCTGCGCGAGGCCGCGCAGGAGCACGAGCTGCCCAAGCTCTACCTGCACGGCCACGAGCTGTTCGCCGACGCCGTCGCCGCCGCCGTGGTCGGGCCGGCGTACGTGCGCCACTGCATCCACGACCGCTTCGACCCCGCCCTCGCCGCCCGGCCCGACGTCACGCACCCCGCGCCCGTGCGCCGCGTGCGCCTGCAGCTGAAGGTGCTCGAGCGGATCGCGGCGCAGGACAAGACGGGCTACCTCCCCCACGCGGCCGCCACCGCCGGCCAGGAATGGCGGGAGCGGCTGGCCGCCGCCGGGGTCGACCCCGAACCGCCCGCGGACACGCTGCTGGACCCGCTCGAGGACGAGCTGGTCGAGCTGCTCGACGACCCGACGCTCAAGAAGGTTCGCTACAGCGACCAGCGCGCCGCGCAGGCGCTCGCGCTCGAGCTGCTCGAGCCCGGCGCCGAGGCGGACTCCGCAGCGGTCGCGCTCAACGCCGCCTGGGTGCGGCGCCTGGACCACGGGACGCCCCTGGACGAGATCACGGCGGCGTGCGAGCGCCTCGTGCGAGGAGCGCTCGGCCGTGGGTGACCTGCTGCTGAACACGCGCGTCAGCGTCACCAAGCGCAACCTCGAGCGCGTCGAGCACCTGCCCGAGGTGCTCGGCACCCGCGACGACCGGGTCGAGAAGTTCCTCGCGCTGCCCGAGCAGCTGCAGGCGAGCGTCAAGGACCTCAGCCGCGAGGTGCTCAAGCTCAAGAACCTCGAGCTCGAGAACGAGCTGCCGCAGGAGGTGCTCGACTCGCTCGGGGCGCTCGAGGACGGCCTGACCGACGTGCGCCGCCAGCTGAGCGCGATGACCCGCGAGGCCGGGCAGCTGCGCGCCGAGAACTCCGCGCTGGCCGGCCGCCGCGACCTCGACGTCTTCCTGCGCAACGCCGCCGAGGAGCTCAAGCGCACCGTCACCGCCGACAACTACTGGGCCCAGCGCGAGCGCTGCGAGCGCGTCTTCAACGAGTACGTCGACCTGCTGCGCGGGGTCGCGCTGCGCAGCATGAGCATCGACCGCATCAACGACCTGTTCGTGCTCGCCGACGCGCTGCCGGAGCTGTGGGGGCCGCTCGGGGACTGGACCTGGCAGTCGCTGGCGGTGCCGTCGCTGATGGAGCGCAACGAGAGCACGCTCGCGTCCGTGCTGCGGATCGGCTTCCCCGAATGGACGATGTGGGCGCTGCCGCTGCTCCAGCACGAGTTCGGCCACGTGGTCATCGGCAAGCACAAGGCCGACCTGACCGTCGCCGGCCCGGCCGACGCCGCGATCCTGGCCGACGCGCTGGCCGTGCTCGTCACCGGGCCCGCGTACGCGTGCGCGGCGCTGCTGCTGCGGCTCGACCCCGCGCACGTGGAGGAGGCGAGCCTCGAGACGCTGCGCTCGGCCGAGATCCTGGCCGCGCTGGAGCGCTGTGCCGAGGCCGACCCGAACCTGACGCTGCTCGCGCGGCGGCTGGACGCGGAGTGGAGCGACGCGCTGGGCTCGATCGGCCGCGACCCGCAGCTCGTCGCGGCGGCCAAGGCGTCGCCGGCGGTCACGGGCGCGCTCGAGATCGCCGCCGAGTTCCTGCGCCTGGACCCGAAGGCCCCGCGCCCGCGCTGGGCCACGTCGTGGCCGGCGGTGGTCAAGCTCGCGGACGAGCTGGCCGCGGGCGACGCCGCGACGCCCAACGGCGAGCGCCGCTCGGCGCTGGCGAGCCTGCTCAACGCCGCCTGGCTCGCCCGCGTCCCCGCCGTCCCCGGCGCCGAGCCCGACGCCGCGGGGCTCGACCGGATCGCCCAGACGACGGTCGCGCGCATGCTGGAGCTGGTCAAGCCGGCGGGCGGCGAGCCGTCCGTGAGGAGCTCGCGCTCATGATCGCGCTCGCCGAGGCGACCGTGCAGCGGCCGGTCGAGCGCGACGTGGAGCTCGCCCGCCAGGCCGTCCTGCGCCACGACCCCGACGCGCTCGACCGCGCGCAGGAGGTCCGCGACCGCCTGGGCCGGCTGTGCGCGCACGCCGACCTGCTGGCGGCGCTCGCGGCCTCCGACCACGGCGACCGCGGCCGGCTCGCCGGCGCGATCGCCGCCATGGGCACGCCGGCCGACCCCGAGGCGATGCTGGACCTCGCGCTCGCCCTGCTCGTCGACGGGCGGCCCGCGGAGTCGGTGGCGATCGTCCGCGAGGCGCTGCGCACCGGCGCGGCGCAGAGCGTGACGCCGACGCAGCTGATGGCGTTCATCGACCAGCTGCTGGGCGCGCGCGGCCACAGCGAGCTCGAGCCGCTGCTGCGCGTGATCTACGACCGCCTCGTGGGCGCCGACCCGGCGGTGCCGGGCCGCGGGACGCGCGGCCCGCGCCCGAAGCCCGCGGCGCGCCGGCGCTTCCTCAAGGACTCGCTGCGGCTGATCGACGAGCGGCTGGAAGCGGCCCCGCACGACGGCACGCTGGCGTGCGTGCGGGCCGGCGCGCTGATCGGGCTCGGGCGGCTCGACGAGGCGCTCGACACGGTCAACGCCGTGCTCGCCCGCGAGCCGGAGAACACGCTGGCGCAGGACCTGCTGGTCGCCACGCTGACCCGCAAGCGCAGCTACGGCACCGCCGTCGACGAGCTCCAGAAGCTCCCGCCCGAGCGGCGCAACGCGCCCGAGCTCGTGAGCACGCAGGTCGACCTGCTGGTCAACCTGGGCGCGCCCGACGACGCCGTGCGCGTGGCCGAGGAGGCCGTCGGCCCGACCGCGGACGACGCCGACGTGCGCGCGGCGCACGTGCGCGCGCTGATGGCCGCCGGGCGCCACGCCGAGGCGGTCCAGCACGCGAGCCGGCTGGCGGCCGAGCGCGAGGACCGCGTCGACCTGATGGTGCTGCTGGGCGAGGCCCTGCGCGCCGCCGGCGACGGCGAGCAGGCGTACGCGACGCTCCGCCACGCCACCGAGCGCGACCCGAGCAGCGTGGTCGCGCACGCCCAGCTGGCGGCCGCGCTCGAGGACCGCGGCGAGCCCGGCGCCGCGCTGGACGAGCTGGGACGCGCGCTGGAGATCGACCCCGGCCGCGCCGACCTCGCGCTGGAGCGCTCGCGGCTGCTGCTGCAGGCCGGCCGGACGGTCGAGGCGCTCGAGTTCATCGACAGCATGGACGTCGCGCTGCTGCCCGAGGCCAACGAGCTGCGCGGGGACATCCTGGCCGAGCTCGGCCGCCCCGACGAGGCGCTGGCCGCCTACCTGAGCGCGCTCGACGGCGCCGGGGACGCGCGCGCGATCGCCGGCAAGGTCGAGTCCCAGTGCGACACGCTGCTCAACCAGGGCAGGCACGCCGCCGCGCTCGACGGGCTCGACGCGCTGCGCGCCCGGCAGCTGCCGCTGACGCCGCACGGAATGGCGCTGCGGGCCGAGCTGCTGCGGCTGGCGCTGCGCCCGCGCGCGGCCGTCGAGCAGGCGCGGGCCGCCGCGGCCGCGGGCTACCGCGCGGACTGGTTCACGGGCACGCACGCCGACTCGCTGCTGGCGATCGGCCGCCCGCGCGAGGCGCTGGAGATGATCGAGCAGGCGCTGGCGGACTTCCCGGACTACGTGTTCGGGCGTTCCGTGCTCGTCTACGCGCTGCTCGACCTCGGCCTGGTCACGCGCGCGCTGGAGGAGCTCGACGCGCACTTCCCGCCCGACGCGGCGCCGCCGAACTGGAACGCCTGGGCGATCATGGCCCGTGGCGGCGTGCTGCTGCACGCCGGCCGCTTCAAGGAGGCCGTGGCCCTGCTCGAGGACGCGCGCATCGACCTGCCCGGCGACGCCGACATCCTGGCCACGCTCGGCGCGGGCTACGCGCGCCAGCGCCGGCTGCGACCGGCGATCGAGGCGCTCGAGGAGTCGGTGCGGCTGCGCGGCGAGGACGCGAGCCCGTGGGTGCTGACCACGCTCGCGGACACGCTGACCGCGCGGGCCGGGCGGCGCACGCCCGAGGCCACCGCGCACCTCGAGCTCGTGACCGGGCGGCTCGAGGCCCAGCGGGAGCGCGAGCCGCTCGCGCCGCGCGCCCGGCTCGACCTGGCCGCCGCGCTGATGCAGCTCGACCCGCGGCGCGCCGTCGGCGAGTTCGAGGCCGCGCTGGCCGAGAACGAGGTCGCGCTGCCCGACTGGGAGCTGTGCCTGTGCGCCGCGCTCGTGCTGGCGGGCGAGCAGCCGCGGGCCGACGCCCTGTTCACCGACGTGCTGGCCGGCCTGCGCGACTTCGAGGACGCGGCACGCGTGCGCGGCGTCCTGGCCGAGGGCGCGTTCACGTTCTGGCTGCTGGAGCGCGACCACGGCTGGAGCCGGTTCCACGGCGAACTCGCGCGGCTGCGCGAGCGGCTCGAGGCGGCCTGATGGCGCTCTTCAGCAAGCCGATCGCGGCGATCTACGTCAAAGAGCTGCGCAAGCGCTTCGACCCGCTGACCGTGCCGATGTTCACGCCCGACACGAAGATCTCCGTCGGCGACTTCGGGACCTTCGAGGGCGGCCGTTTCGTGCGCAAGGGCAACGTCTTCGCGCGCGGCGTGACCGCGGTCGTGGAGGAGGCGGAGACCGCCGGGTTCGACTTCGCCACCGCCGACGGGGTGACGATCGGCCCGTCGGTGACGCTGCCCGGCGGGCTGCTGCGCGCGACCGTGTCGCTCAAGAGCGAACGCTCCGTGCTGGTCTCGCTCAAGCCGGGGCGCGAGGCGACGGTCGCGGACGCCGACCACTTCGCGGAGGAGCTCAAGCGGCTGTGGCTGGCCAACGAGCTGCCGCGCGACCGCGCCGTGGTGTGGTCGGTGCGCTACGCGCAGGGCGGTACGGTGATCGCGTCCGAGCAGGGCGACAACGCCGTCGACGTGTCCGCGGACTCGGCGCTGCTCGGCCCGCTGGGGTTGACGCTGCCGAACCTCGCCGTCGGCGTGCAGTTCGGGACGCCGCGCAACGCGATGTGGACGCTGTCGCAGACCGACCACGAGCTGACGGTCTGGATCCGGCTGCTGCGGCTCGAGAAGGGCCGCGTCGACGACGCGTTCGGCTTCGAGCCCGGCAGCGAGCAGCTCGCGCAGGCGGCCGGCGCGGCCGCCACCGAGCCGGTGCCGGTCGGCGAGCTGCTCGCGCAGCTGGAGTGAACGACCGGGACGGCGGCGCGGCCACCGTCCCGGAAGTGCCTGGCTAGGCCGCGGGCTTGTGGCCGTAGTCGACGGGCGGCGGCATGTCGCCGCGCTCGATCTGGCGCACGCCCAGCCACCACACGAGGCCGAGGCCGGCGAGCGTGCCCGGGATCGCCTCCAGGCCGACGAGCAGGTTCGTGTCGTCCTGGCCCGGGATCGAGCCGAAGCGGACGATCAGCGGGAACACGAGCGAACCCACGAGCGCGCCGCAGAACGCGCCCACGATCCCGCCGTAGAACTTGTCGGGCAGGAACACCGTGAAGTGCCAGATGGCCAGACCGACCATGACCCAGATCAGCACGGCCATCAGCGCGGCCTCCCATGACGACGGTTGCGGGGCTTTCGTTCCTTGGGCGAATCGCCGTCCGGCGGCGGCCCGTTCTCGGCCTCGGCCTGCGCCTGGGCGCGCGCCCGCGCACGGCGTCCGCCGGCCGGCCGCGTCGCGCCCGTCGCCGCGGGCTGGGGCTCAGGCTTCTCCTCCTGGACGCCGAGCTCGCGCACCATCTCCTGGAACTCGGTCGGGCTGACCTCCTGGCCGGGCGGCGCGGAGACGCTGCGGCGGCGCGTGCCCTTCTCCTTGGGCTGGACGTCCACGGGCCCGCCCTGCTGGGCGGTCGCGTACGCCGGCACGTAGCCGAGGCGCTCGACGATCCGCACGATGCGCGCCCGGAAGTTCGGTTCGCGCTCCTTCCAGTGCACGAGGATCGGCGTGCCGATGAAGATCGAGGAGTACGTACCGGACGCGATACCGATGAGCATCGCGAACGCGAAGTCCTGCAGGGTCTCGCCGCCGAACAGCAGCAGCGCGAGCACCGGCAGCAGCGTGCTGAAGCTGGTGGCCAGCGAGCGCACGATGACCTCGGACAGCGACCGGTTGACGATCTGCGCGAACGACGCGCTCGGCATCCGCGGCACGTTCTCTCTGATTCGGTCGAACACGATGATCGTGTCGTAGAGCGAGTAACCCAAGATCGTCAGGAGCGCCGCGACCGTCGACGTCGTCACCTCCCGGCCGACGAGGGCGTACACGCCCGCCACGATCAGGATGTCGTGCGCGACCGCGATCAGCACCGGCACCGCGGACTTCCACTCGAACCGCAGCGCCAGGTAGACCGAGATCACGAACAGCGACGCGACGATCGCGATCAGCGCCGAGCGCGCGACAGTCTGGCCGAAGCTCGCGCCGATCTCCTCGACGTCCGGCGCCTCGGTCTGCCCGTACTGCTGCTCGAGCGCGCGGGTGACCTGGTCGACCGTGCCCTCGGGCAGGTCGCCCGTTGAGATCTGGATGACGTTCGGGCCGAGCTGCTCGTTGTCCAGCGTCGTGATCCGGGCGTCGGCCAGGCCGAACGGCGCCACGGTGTTGCGCACCTGCTCGACGGTCGCGGGACGCTCGAGCGACTGCGTGATCCGCGTGCCGCCCTCGAAGTCCATGCCGAAGTTGATGCCGTTGATCGACATCGCCAGCGCGCACGCCAGCAGGATCAGGCCCGACGCGGAGAAGAACCACTTGGCCTTCCCCATGTAGTCGATCCGCGTCCAGTTGAGCTGGCGGTCCTTCGCGCCGAGCGCGGCGCGCGAGGCCAGCAGGCGCGTGTTGCGCAGCGAGTACAGGATCGCCTGCGTCGCGAGCACCGCGGTGAACAGCGACACGATGACGCCGAGACCGAGGGTGAACGCGAAGCCCTGGATGCCCGCGGTCGCGATGATGAAGAGGATGAACGCGACCAGGAACGTGACGATGTTCGCGTCGATGATCGCGGTCAGGCCCTTGCGGTAGCCCAACTGGATCGCCGTGCCGACCGATTTGCCGGCCCGCACCTCCTCCTTGACGCGTTCGAAGATGACGATGTTCGCGTCGGCGGCGACGCCCAGCGTCAGGATCAGGCCCGCGATGCCCGGCAGCGTCAGCGTGATCGGGATCAGCTTGACCAGCGCGTAGTAGTAGAGCGCGTAGATGCCCAGGGCGACCGTCGCGATCACGCCCAGGACGCGGTAGAAGGTGATCAGGAACAGCGCCACGACGGCGAGGCCGGCCATGCCCGCGATCAGGCCCTGGTCGAGCGCCTGGGCGCCGAGCGAGGCCGAGACCTGCGAGCGCGAGACCTCGGTGAGCTTCAGCGGCAGCGCGCCGATCTTGAGGATCTTCGCCAGGTCCTGCGCGGACTGGATCGTGAACGAGCCGGAGATCTGCGCGCCCGTGCCGCCGTCGATGCCGTCCGGGTTCTCGCGCCAGTTGATGTACGGCGCCGAGACCAGCTCGTTGTCGAGCGCGATCGCGAAGTGCTGCGAGGTCTGCAGCGGGTTCTGGCCGAGCGCGTTGTCCGCGCCGCGCTGGGCGACCCGGCGCGTGATCGCGTGGAACGCCTCACGGCCCTTCTTCGTGAAGCTGAAGGTGACGATCGGCTCGTTGCCGAGCGTCTGGTCGAAGCTCTGCTCCGGGTTCTTGATGTCCGTGCCGGACAGGCCCGGGCGGTCCTGGACGATCCACCAGCGGTCCGGCGGCGGGGCGTCCGGGTTGTCGCTGGTCTTCTCCGCGCGCAGGACGAGCACGCCCGCGGGGACCTCGATGACCTTCGCGCCCTCGCGCTCGTTGGGCCGCAGCCGCTCCAGCGCCTCCTGGCGCGAGCCGAAGCTCTGGCCGTTGACCAGCGGCTGGTCCTTGGCGTCGAAGACGTAGAAGCGCGGCTTGGCCGCCGCCTGCGACGGGCCGCCGGGCGAGTCGTCGGCCAGCGGGTCCAGGCCCTGGCCCGTCCCGACGTTCTTGCACTTGGACGCCTGCTGCACCGCCGCGTGCAGGCCCACGATGGGCTGGCGGTTGTTGGCGTTCTGGTCGGGGTCGGTCTTGCAGTCCTCGTCGAGGATGTTGGCTTCCCAGTCGTAGAAGAACAGCTGGGCGGTCGAGCCCACCTGTTCGGAAAGCCGGCCGGCGTCGTCGACGCCCGGCACGTTGACCTCGATCTGGTTGTTGCCGGCCTGGAAGACCTCGGCCTCGGAGACGCCGAACGCGTTGACGCGCTCCTGCATGAGGTCGATCACGCGCTGCATCGCGTCGGCGTCGACCGTGGGCTGCGCCTGCGTGGGCTCCGCCTGGTAGACGAGCTGGCTGCCGCCCTGGAGGTCCAGGCCCAGCATCGTCGGCTTGGACAGGATGACTGCGACCGACGCGCCCATCAGGGCGAAGACGAGCAGCAGGACGAAGAATGAGCGGCGGCGTTCGGACACAGTTCTCTCGGAAGGTGGGTACTTTGGCGACGCGACCGGGTAAGGCCGCTGGGCGGACGTTTAGGTTTCCTGGTCTACCTGGACGGAGTCAAGACAAGCAGCAAGCCGCCGTCATCATCGTAGGCCGGGAACAGATCGGCGACCGCCTTGGCGGGCAGGTCTCCCTCGGCATTCACTGTGACAGGCTTGCCGAGCCGGCGCACTCCCCATTCGAGTGCCATGCCGACTTGATCCTCGTCGCCCTGGAAGTCGAGGCCGAGCACTTCGCGCACCGGACGGCCGATGACCTTCTCGTCCGAGAGCCCCGTGAGCTCGCGCGAACCGCGCCCGCAACCGATGATCCGGCCCTCCTTGTCGCACACGAAGAAGGCAGCGTTCGGCGCGGGGTAGTAGTCGTCCAGCAGCTCGAACAGGAACCCGAAACCACACTTCGAGCATCCCTTGGGCACGTTCCGGAAGCCGGACGTCCGCTCGTTGGCGGTCGTGCGGGTACCGCAGTTCGGGCAGATGAACAGATGGGCCATACAAATCGGGAGGGTAGCCCGCGGGCTAAAGCGGCGATATGGACATCCGCTTAGAAGAGGGTCCTGTCAGTTGAGGGCGGCTCCAGCCCGAGATGCGAGAACGCGTGCGCGGTGGCGATCCGGCCGCGCGGCGTGCGCTGGATGAACCCGCGCTGGAGCAGGTAGGGCTCGTAGACGTCCTCGATCGTGTCGGGCTCCTCGTGCACGGCCACGGCCAGCGTCGACAGGCCGACCGGGCCGCCTCCGAAGCGGTCGCAGATCGCGTTCAGGATCTCGCGGTCCAGGCGGTCCAGGCCCTCGTGGTCGACCCCGAGCAGGTCCAGCGCCGCGTAGGCCGTGGCGGCGTCGACGGAGCCGTCGCCGTGGACCTGCGCGTAGTCGCGCACGCGCTTGAGCAGCCGGTTGGCGACGCGCGGCGTGCCGCGCGAGCGCTCCGCGATCGCCTTCGCGCCGTCCTTGTGGACGGGCACGTTGAGGACCTTCGCGCTGCGGGCGACGATCGCCGCCAGCTCGTCCGCGTCGTAGAGGTCCACGCGGTGCTGGAGGCCGAAGCGGTCGCGCAGCGGCGCCGTCAGCAGCCCGGCGCGGGTGGTCGCGCCGATCAGCGTGAACTTCGGCAGGTCGAGCGTGACGACCTTCGCCCCCGGCCCCACGCCGAGCGTGACCGGCAGCTGGCCGTCCTCCATCGCGGGATAGAACGTCTCCTCGACCGCGCGCGGGAGCCGGTGGATCTCGTCCACGAAGAAGATCGAGCCCGGCTCGAGGTCGGTCAGGTAGGACGCGATGTCGGCCTTGCGCTCGAGCGTCGGGCCGGCGGTCTCGCGGATCGGGGCGCCGAGCTCGTTGGCGATGATGCGCGCCAGCGAGGTCTTGCCCAGGCCGGGCGGGCCGGCCAGCAGGACGTGGTCGAGCGGGTCGCCGCGCTCCTGGGCGGCGCGGATCGCCAGCTCGAGCTGGGACTTCAGCGCCTCCTGGCCGACGAACTCGTCGAGCCGCTGCGGCCGCAGCCGCGCCTCCTGCTCGTCGCCGTCGCGCACGTTCGGGGTCTGGATCCGGTCGAGGTCTGCGCCCGGGGTGCGGATCATCGGCGCGCCGCCTTCAGGGCGTGGGCGATCAGGGCCTCGGGCGTCTCACCCGCGGCGTCGCGCAGCAGCTTGTCGGCCTCGTCGGGCGAGAAGCCGAGGCCGAGCAAACCTTCGCGGGCGAGCGCGTGCGGCTCGTCGGTTCGCGTGATGACGATCGGGTCCTCGACCGGGGCGCTGCCGACCTTCTCGCGCAGCTCGACGACGATCCGCTCCGCGGTGCGCTTGCCGATGCCCGGGACGGCCTGCAGGCGCGCGGTGTCCCCGGCCGCGACCGCCGACAGCAGCTCGCGCGGCGGGCCGCCGGAGAGCACGGCCAGCGCCATCTTCGGGCCGACGGACTGGACGCCGAGCAGCAGCAGGAAGAGGTCGCGCTCCTCCTCGGTGGCGAAGCCGTAGAGCAGCAGCGCGTCGTCGCGCACGATCAGGTGGCTGAAGAGGGTCGTCGTCTCGCCGACCCGGGGCACGTGCTTGAGCGTCTCGGCGGAGACCGCGAGCCGGTAGCCCACCCCGCCGCAGGAGACGACCACGTGGTCGCCGCGGCGGACCGCGACCTCGCCCTGGACGAGCGCGATCACGCCGACACCCTCTCCAGCGCGGCCTGCAGCGGCGCGCCGTTGGCGTGGCAGATCGCGACCGCGAGCGCGTCCGCGGCGTGATCGGGCTTCGGGAGCTCGGGCAGAGCGAGCAGGGTCTGAACCATCCGTTGCACCTGGTCCTTCGCGGCCTTTCCGGAGCCGCAGACCGCGGCCTTGACCTGTTGGGGCGTGTACGACGACGTGCGGATCGCGCGCTGGCCGGCGGCCAGGATCACGACCCCGCGCGCCTGCCCGACCGCGAACGCCGAGCGGGCGTTGGCGCCGAAGTAGAGGTCCTCGACCGCCACCGCGTCGGGCTTGTAGCCGTCCATCAGCTCGCCCACGCGCGCGTGGATCGCCGCCAGCCGCGCGCCGGCGTCCTGGCCGGCGGGCGTCTCGATCACGCCGCCGTCGAGCGCGACCAGGCGGCCGCGGTCATGCGCGACGATGCCGAAGCCGGTGTTGGCGACGCCGGGGTCGATGCCGAGGACGATCACGTGCACGGCAAGGATTCTGCGCGGGCGGTCGGACGCCTCCCTGTCTACGGGTTCGGCAGCGACGAGCCCGCGAAGCCGAAGAACCAGACCGCGAACGCGACGAGGGCCAGCGTGACCGAGACGATCATCACCTGGTCGAGCACGCCGGCGCGGGCCGGCTGCGCGCGCTCCCCGCGCAGCGAGCGCAGCCACGTCGGGCGCCTGGGGTCCTCCCTGCGGCCCGTCAGGCGGCTGTGCAGGCGGTCGAGGTAGCCGAGGCCCTTGGCGACGATCGCCATCCCGATCGGCAGGCCGCCGATCACGAGCAGGTACGGGCCGGCGCCGGGGCGCGGCGAGTCCGCCAGCTGCGAGGCGAGGTAGATCAGCCCGAGCGGGACGCCGATCCACATCACGACCGAGCCGACGGCCATCAGCAGCACGAGGATCAGCGCGGGCGGTGACCAGGGCGAGCGCAGCATCGCTCCGGGCATGTTGGCGCAATCCGCTGCGACAATCGTCGGGTCGTGTACCGCGAGTCCGCTCCCCCGCCCGACCTCGCCGAGCACCTCGCGTGCGTGTGGACGAGCGTCTCGAGCGGCGGCGCGATCCTGCCGGACGGGTGCGTGGACGTCGTCTGGCGCGGCGAGGAGCTGGTGATCGCGGGCCCGGCCACGCGGCCGCAGGATCCGGGCGTGGGCCCGGGCACGGGCGTCTTCGGCGTGCGCTTCCGGCTCGGCGCGGCGGGCGCCGCCCTGGGCTGGCCGGCCGAGGAGTTCCTCGACGCCTACGTGCCGGTCGAGGCGGTCTGGGGCCCGGAGGCCGTCGAGCGCGTCGCTTTCGGAGGGCTGCCGGCGCTGGTCGCCGAGGTCCGCGCGCGGGTGCAGGCCCCCGTCGACCCGCTCGCGCGCGCCGCCGCGCTGGGGCTGGCGCGCTCGGGCGCCCGCGTGGACGCGCTCGGCAACGCGCTGGGCTTGAGCGAGCGCCAGCTGCGGCGGCGTTTCGCCCAAGCCGTGGGCTACGGGCCGAAGACGCTCGCGCGCGTGCTGCGCTTCCAGCGCTTCCTCGCGCTGGCCGGCGGCGGCTCGGAGGACCTCGCCCGGCTCGCGCTCTCGGCGGGCTACGCCGACCAGGCGCACCTCACGCGCGAGTGCCGCCGGCTGGCGGGCCGCACCCCGCTCGAGCTGCTGGCCGGCGGCGCGACGCCCGCGGGCGAGCGGCTAGTCTGAGGCGCGGCCTGAGGGGGCGGCGAGGCGCGCGTGAGCGCGAGGTGGAGCGGCGCGAGGTGGCCGGCGCGGCGAGGCGCGCGGCCGGGCGGCGAGGCTGCGTTGGAGTGGCGCGGCGGGCGAGGCGGCGCGGCGAGGCGCGCGGCGCAGGCGGCGCGGACGAGGCGCGGCGACGAGGCGGCGCGGGGGTGGCGCGCGGCGAGGAGAGGCGCACGGCCGGGCGGCGAGGCGCGGTCGTGCTCGCCGGCGGCGCGACCGGTCCGTCGAGGTGCGCCGGATTCATACGTATTTCCGGGGGGTTTCCCGGCTCACCTCCGCAAGACGGGCGGGGCGGCGTCGCGGCGGGCGGTGGCAACCCGCCCGGGTGGGCGTCGCGGCGGGCGGCGGCAGCCCGGCGAACGGGCGGGTGGGCGTCGCGGCGGGCGGCGGCAGCCCGGCGAACGGCGGGGCGGGCGTCGCGGCGGGCGGCGCAACGCCGCGAACGGGCGGCGGCAACCCCGCCCGGGCGGGGCGTTACCGGCGACCGGCGGGCGTGTGCGCGGGCGCCAGCGGCGGCGGCGACCGCGTCCGATTCATTCAAGCCACGGCCGCGCGCGCGGCGTACCGTCCCCGGCGATGATCGAACGAGCACGCAAATACGTCTGGGACACGGCGCGGGTGCTGGAGCAGCGGCGCTTCGAGCTGCTCTTCGGCGACGGCGGCCCGGAGCCGGTGATCGCCGCGCTGAAGCCGTACAAGACCGCGGACGGCGGGTACGGGTACGCGCTCGAGCCGGACGGGCGCGGGCCGACGAGCCAGCCGCCGCACATCTGGACCGCGCTGGAGACGCTCGAGGACGCGGGGACGACGGACGCCGCCGTGGTCGACCACGTCGCCGCCATCGCGGCTCCGGACGGCGGGGTGCCGGTCGCGCTGCCGACGATCGAGCCCTACTCGCGCGCGCCGTGGTGGGGCGTCGGGACCGAGGGCACGCTGCTGGCCACCTCGCTGATCTACGCGCCGCTCAGGCGCGCGGGGGTCGAGCACCCGTGGCTGGAGCGCGCGGAGGCGTTCTGCTGGGCGCGGATCGAGGCGATCGAGCGGACGCACCCGTACGAGGTCGAGTCGGCGGTCACGTTCCTCGACGCCGTCCCCGACCGCGACAGGGCGCTCGAGCAGGCCGAGCGGCTCGGCCGGCTCGTGCGCGAGCAGAACCTCGTCGGCACGCAGCCCGAGGGCTACTCGCCCGGCGAGATCCACCACCCGCACGACTTCGCCCGCCGCCCCGACAGCGTCGCCCGCGCGTGGTTCAGCGACGCGGAGATCGAGGCGAGCCTGGACGAGCTCGCCTCACGCCAGCGCGAGCACGGCGGCTGGGAGATCACGTGGGCGCACTGGCTGCCCGCGATCGCGATCGAGTGGTCCGGCCTGATGACGATCGCCGCGCTGAAGACGCTGCGCGCCTACGGGCGCGTCTAGCCCGCGACGCGCTCGAGGATCTCGGCGTCCACGTCGAAGTTCGCGTGCACGGAATCCGTGTCGTCGAGGTCTTCGAGCGTGTCGATCAGCTTCATCAGCTTGGTCGCGCCGTCCTCGTCGAGCGGGACGAGGGTCTTGGGGCGGTACATCACCTGGGCCTCGGTGACCTCGATGCCGGCCTCGACCAGCGCGGAGCGCATCGCGGTCAGGTCCGAGGGGTCGCAGAGGATCTCGAAGACGTCGTCGTCCTCGACGATGTCCTCGGCGCCGGCGTCCAGCGCGGGCATCAGGTCGTCCTCGGAGTACTTCGTGGCGTCGACGATCGCGACGCCCTTCTTGTCGAAGAGGTAGGCGACCGAGCCGGGCTCGCCGAGGTTGCCGCCGTGCTTGTTGAACGCGTGGCGGATCTCTGAGCCGGTGCGGTTGCGGTTGTCGGTCAGCGCCTCGACGAGGATCGCCACGCCGCCGGGGCCGTAGCCCTCGTACATGACCGCCTCGTAGGACTCGGTGTCGGCGCCCGCGCCGGTGCCCTTGGCGATCGCGCGCTCGATGTTGTCCTTGGGCATCGAGGCGTCCTTGGCCTTCTGCACGGCGAGGCCGAGCGCGGGGTTGCCGTCGATGTCACCGCCACCTTCCTTGGCGGCAACGGTGATGGCGCGCGCGAGCTTCGTGAAGAGCTTGCCGCGGCGCGCGTCGACGATCGCTTTCTTGTGCTTGATCCCCGCCCACTTGGAATGACCGGCCATGGCCGGGGATTCTAGACGGCGGGAAACTCCGCCACGGTCCGGTCCGGGCGGCGTCCAACGGTCGACACCGCCGGCGACCGAGGGGCTGCGACCCGCCCCGCCACGACCGCGCCGGCGCCCCTGAACCGACCAAGGAGCTCCCCATGCCGGCCGCCCCAGCCGGTCGCTCCCTGCCGCCCGGCAGGGACGATCACCCCTGCCGTGACGGCGTCAGCCGCCGAGGCTTCATCCTTGGCTCGAGCGCGATGCTCGCCAGCCTCCTGATCCCGCGCGTGCCCTTCCCCGCCGCCCAGGCCGCGGGGCCGGCCGCCTGGGACGCCGCCGCCTACTGGGCCTTCGCCGACCGCGTGCAGGCCCAGCTGGACCCGTACTGGCGCGGCAAGCGCTACGAGCCGGCGCGCGCGATGTACAACGCGACGCTGCTGCTGACCCACTCCGCGGCGGCCCTGGCCGGCCACACCGGCCCCGCCCGGCGCGACGAGCGCGCGCACGCGCTGATCCGCGCGCTGTGCGAGCCGCCCACGTGGGTGCGCGCGCCCGCGACCGGCTCCCAGGGCCACATGCCGGGCTGGCGCGACAGCCTCAGCGGCGGCGGGATCCAGCACCTGGTCGTCGACACCGAGATCGCCTGGGGCCTGGCGATGGCCTGGCGGGCGCGCGACGCGCTCGGGCTCGACCGGGCCACCGCGGACCTGATCGCCGAGCGCATCATCTCGACGACCGAGGGCACGTTCTGGCGCTGGCCGGCGCTGCGGCTGAACCAGAGCAACTGGTACGCGCGGATGTACCAGGCGGCGGCGTCCGTCGGCGGCGACAGGCGCTCGCTGCACGACCAGCTGCTGCGCCAGCTGCGCCGCTTCGTGGACGGCGCCAAGCGCCCGATGGACGGCGCCGCGATCGCCAACCTCGGCCCGGGCTACCGCTTCCACTACCTCCCGCACGTCAGCGAGCGGCACAAGTACAACCTCGACAGCACGGAGTACGCGAACATCGTCTGCGGCTTCCTGGTCGCCTACCAGCAGGCCCGCGAGCAGGGCATGCCCGCGCTCGATCGCGCGCGGGCGCAGGTCGTACGCGCCTGGAGCGAACGCGTGCTGGCCGGCTACTGGACCCACGCCGGCTACCTGAACTGGGACACCGGCCTGGGCTTCAAGCGCTGGCACCAGGGCAAGAAGGTCGGGCTCTCGCAGGCCGCGCTGCTCGGCATCGCCACCTGCCCCGAACTGGCGCCCAACGGCCCCTGGGCCAAGCACATCCTGGACCGCAGCTTCGAGCTCTACGACCGCTGGATCGAGCGCTCCGGCGTGCCGCCCGCGAACGCGTTCGGCGTGCCCTCGATCAACGCCAACGAGTCCTCAGCCGTGCTGGCGCTGGCGCGCGTGCAGGCCAACGCGGCGCAGGCCGCGCTGCTCAGGCTGGGCGAGCAGCGCAGCGCCGAGCCGCCGCCGCTGTACGCCTACGACCCCGACGTCGGGCGCCTGGCGGTGACCACGCCCGCCTACAACACCGCGATCGTCGCGGTCACGCGCGGCGCCTTCCCGTACGGCGGGATCGAGCTGGCGCGGCTGTTCGACGGCCGCCAGGAGGTCGCGGGCGGCATCGGCGGGCGCCCGCCCGCGTCGTTCGGGATCGTCGTGCGCGACGCGTCCGGGGCGATCGCCCACGCCTCCCAGCGCGCGCTCGCAGCCGCGGGCGACCCGCCGCTGGAGCTGCTCGACGCCCCGCGCGGCCGCGGCAGCGACCCCGCGCCGTACCCCGACCGCCCGTACGCGGGCGAGTTCTCGCGCCTGCGCGTGCGCGGCAGCTCCGAGCGCGACGGCGTGCGGATCCAGACCACGCACACGTTCCGCGCCGAGTTCATCGAGACGGAGTGGCGCGTCACCGGCGCCGGCGGCAAGCGCGTCGAGGCGCTGTTCCCGAGCTGGGGCCGCGGCGCGCGGATCACGAAGCTGGACGGCGCCTTCCACGTCCAGAGCGAGCACACGGGCTACGTCGTGGTGCTGCGGCGCGGCGGCGGCCAGGCGCGCACGCTGCGGCCGCAGCCGCAGGCCTCGGCGCCCTCCCCCGGGCCGACGCTCGCCGTCCGCGCCCGCGGCAGCGTCGTGGTCGCGCGGATCGCGCCCGCGCGCACGGCGCAGGAGGCCCGCGCCGTGGCCGCCCGGCTCGGCGCGTGAGGAGTGTGCGCGACCCCACGCTGGAGCGAACGTGCGTTCCTAACCTAGGAGACATGAATTCAGAGCGTTCAGAGGCCTACGGCCGGGTCATGCGCACGCTCGCCGAGCTCGGCCCCACCAAGCTGCTCGCGGACGAGCAGGAGCGGCTGCGCGAGGCCGCGGACACGCTGCTCTTCTGCGAGGACCCCCAGGACGAGGCGGCCGTCGCCGCGCTCGGCGACGTCCGCGCGATCGTCCAGAACCTGACCGAGTCCGGCCGCTGGACGGAGGAGCGTGCCGCCCAGCTGGCCGACGACGTCGCGGCCTGCGGGCCGCTGGCCGCCGTCGGTTAGAGGACGGGCGTCGGCGTCGGCTCCACCGGCGCCGGCGTCGGCGTCGGCGTCTCGACCACGGTCGGCTCGGGCGTGGGCGTCGGCACGGGCGTCTGCTCCGGCGGCGGGGTCGCGATGCCCTTCGGCGGCCCGCTGCCCGCGGCCGGCGTGAACGCCTTGCGCTGGATCCGCTTCAGCACGATCTGGTGCTTGCCGTTGCGGTAGGTGACCAGCAGCTTCGTCATCTCGCGCTGCTCCGCCCCGGTCGGGTGCTTGCGCATGAACGCGCGCAGCGCGCGGTTCAGCCGTTGCCGCTCGTCGCGGTCCAGCCGCGTGACGCGGGCGGGCGCCTTCGCGCGCCGCGGCTTCGGCGCCGCCGGCTCGACCGCGGTCGGCGCGGGCGTGGCCACGTGGGCAACGGCGGTCGCGACCGCCGGCACCGGAGTCGAAGCGAGGCGGGCGCGCTCGCGCCGCTCGCGGCGCTGCTTGGGCTTCTTGGGCATGACCGGCTCGACCGACACGAGCTGCGGCCCGCGCTGCGAGTGCACGCGCAGCTCGGGCACGGCGACCGCGCCGCCGCCCACGACGAGCGCGCAGCACGCGCCCACGGCGACCTTCTGCACGGCCGCGCCGCCGCCCAGCAGCTGGGCGACGATCCCCCACGGGCTCCAGCCCGCGAGCCGCCGCAGGCGCCCGGGCGTGCCGCGCAGGTCGCGCTGGTAGGCGCGGCAGTCGGCGCACGTCCACAGGTGCCGGCGCGCGACCTCGCTGGCGCGCACGCCCGCGGCCGCGGCCTCGTCGAGCGCGTCGCAGACCAGCTGGCAGGCGGTCTCGCGCGCCGCGGCCGTGCGCCGCAGGTTCTCGCGCGCCCGCGCCAGCAGCGAGCGGGTGGTCTCGACGGTGGTCTCCAGCCGCGAGGCGACCTGCTCGTGCGAGAGCCCTTCGATCGCGCTCAGCACGAGCACGCGCCGCTGGCGCTCGGGCAGCCGGTGGATGTCCCCCAGCAGCGCGCGGGCCTCCGCGCGCTGCGCGAGCCCGTCGGGCAGCCCGACGGCGTGCGACGGGAGCACGTCGAGCTCGACGTCGCCCACGGGGCGCGTGCGCGAGCGGCGCAGCTCGTCCACGCACGCGTTGTGCACCAGGCGCATCAGCCAGGCGCGCGGCTCGAGCGGGACGACCCCGCCGCGCAGCGCGACGTGCACGCGCAGGAACGCGTCCTGCACGACGTCGTCGGGGTCGTGGCCGGAGGCGTAGAGCAGACGGGCCGCCTGGCGGCGCAGCGCCGGGCGGTGGCGTTCGAACACGACCGCCAGCGACTCGTCGTCGCCGGCGGCGAAGCGCGCGAGGAGCGCGCGGTCCTCAACTGGTGTGGAGATGGCGGTGTTCAGGTCGGTGGACGGCCGTCGGTCGGACCGGTAGACGCCGAAGCTGCGCGGACGTGGCGGAGTTTCTACGGCACTTGGGCCGCGTTGTCGTCATCCCTACGTACGATCTTTCGCCGTATGCGCCCCGGAGAGCGCGCCGCCCGCGCCGCGGCCTATGAGCGCGCCCGCCCCGAGATCCTCGAGCACGTGCCGGCCACGGCCCGGCGCGTGTTGGACCTGGGCTGCGCCACCGGGGCCACGGGCGCCGCGCTCAAGCAGCGCCAGGCCGCCGAGGTGGTCGGGATCGAGCGCGAGCCCGAGTACGCGCGCGAGGCCGCCAAACGCCTCGACCGCGTCCTGGTCGAGGACGTCGAGACCGCCACGCCCGAGGGGCGCTTCGACGCGCTGATCGCGGCCGACATCCTCGAGCACCTGCGCGACCCGTGGAGCGCGCTGCGCCGCTACGCGGCCCTGCTCGAGCCCGGCGCGACCGCCGTCGTCTCGCTGCCGAACGTCGCGCACTGGAGCACGCACGCCTACCTGCTGCGGGGGACCTGGCCGCGCCGGCCCGAGGGGATCTTCGACGCCACCCACCTGCGCTGGTTCACGCTCGCCGACGCCCGCGCGCTGCTGCAGCAGGCCGGCCTGACCCCGCACACCGTGGTCCGCCGCGGCTGGGTCGCCCACCGCGGCTCGCGCCTCGACGCGCTCGCGCCCTCGCTGCTGCGCGTCCCCGGGCTGCGGAACCTGTTCACGTTCCAGCACATCCTCGCCGCGAGAATCTGAGCCATGGACGACGTCGCGCGGGTCCGCTCCTTCAACCGCACGGTGACCGAGCGCGTCGGCGCGTTGCAGGACTCCTACCTGGACCTCGGCCGCCCGCTCGGCGCCAACCGCGTACTGTGGGAGATCGGCGACGGGACCGACCTGCGGGCGCTGCGCGCGCGGCTGGACCTCGACTCGGGCTACCTGAGCCGGCTGATCGCCGGCCTCCAGCGCGAAGGGCTGGTCGAGACCGCGCCGGGCGAGGACAAACGCGTGCGGCGGGTGACGCTGACCGCGAAGGGCCGGGCCGAGCGCGAGCTGCTCGACCGCCGCAGCGACGAGTTCGCCCGCGACCTGCTGGAACCGCTCGGCGAGCGCCAGCGCCGGCAGCTGATCGAGGCGATGGCCACCGTCGAGCGGCTGCTGACCGCGGGGCTGGTCGAGATCGCCGTCGAGGAGCCGGACACGCCGGACGCCCGCTACTGCCTCGAGCGCTACTACGCCGAACTGGACGAGCGCTTCCCGGAGGGTTTCGACGCCGCCGCCAGCATCCCGACCGACGAGTTCACGTTCATCGTCGCCCGCCTGCGCGGCGAGCCGGTCGGCTGCGGCGCGATCCGCCTGGCCGACAGCTACATCAAGCGCATGTGGGTCGCGCCCGCCGCGCGCGGGCTCGGGCTCGGGCGGCGGATCCTGCTCGAGCTCGAGAAGCTCTCACGCACGGGCGACGTGCGGCTGGAGACGCACGACGCATTGCCGGAAGCGATCAACCTCTACCGCTCGATGGGGTACGTGGAGGTCGAGCCGTTCAACGACGAGCCGTACGCGCACCACTGGTTCGTCAAACGCCTCTGAATATGCTGCTCGCCGCATGCCCGTAAGCGATCTCACCAAGATTTTCAAGGCCTACGACGTCCGCGGCATCTACGGGGACGACATCGACGGCGACACCGCCGAGGCGATCGGCCGCGGCCTGGCCCGCGCGCTCGCCGACCTGTCCGGCAAGCCCACCGGCGAGCTGCGGGTCGGCCTCGGGCGCGACATGCGCCTGTCCGCCCCCGAGCTGGCCGGCCGCTACCGCGACGGGCTCGTCGCCGAGGGCGCGCACGTCGTCGACGCGGGCATGGTCGGGACCGAGATGGTCTACTGGCTCGTCGGCAGCCGCGACCTCGACGGCGGCCTGATGTGCACCGCCAGCCACAACCCGAAGGCCTACACGGGCGCCAAGATGGTCGAGCGCGGCAGCGTCGCGCTGTCCGGCGACCGCGGCCTGAACGAGATCCGCGCCCACATCGAGAGCGGGCTCGGCGAGGCCCCGGGCGGCGGCTCCTACGAGGAGGTCGACATCTACGCCGACTTCCAGCGCGACGCGCTGAAGGTGATCGACCCGTCCGTGATCAAGCCGCTGAAGGTCGTGCTCGACGGCGGCAACGGGATGGCGGGCCCGATGGTCGGCCCGATCCTCGACGGGCTCGGGCTGGACCTCGTCCCCACCTACTGGGAGCCCGACGGCGAGTTCCCCGACCACGAGCCGAACCCGCTGCTGCCGGAGAACCGCGAGTTCATCATCCGCAAGGTGATCGAAACCGGCGCCGACCTGGGGATCGCCTGGGACGGCGACGCGGACCGCTGCTTCTTCATCGACGGCGACGGCGAGTTCGTCCCCGGCGACTTCCTCACGGCGCTGCTGGCCGCGTCCGTGCTGGAGAAGGTCCCGGGCGCGGACATCCTCTACGACGTGCGCGCCTCGCGCGCGGTCCCGGACACGGTGCAGCGGCTGGGCGGGCGCGCGCTGATCAACCGCGTCGGCCACGCCTTCTTCAAGACCCGCATGCGCGACGAGGGCGGCGAGTTCGGCGGCGAGGTCTCCGGCCACTACTACTTCAAGGCCTTCTACAACGCGGACTCGGGCACGATCCCGGCGCTGCTGATCCTCGAGCTGCTGTCCAAGCGCGAGACGACGCTGGCCGAGCTGCTGGCCGACATGCGCTCGAAGTACTTCATCAGCGGCGAGATCAACTCGACCGTCGACGATCCGCAGGCCAAGCTCGCGGAGATCAAGGCCGCCTACGCCGACGCGCAGATCACCGAGCTCGACGGCGTCTCGGTCGACTACGAGGACTGGCACTTCAACGTGCGGCCCTCCAACACCGAGCCGCTGCTGCGGCTCAACCTCGAGAGCCTCATCTCCCAGGAGGACATGGAGCGCCGGCGCGACGAGGTGCTGGCGCTGATCCGCTCGTGATCCACTGCCTCCCCGTCCCCACGCCGTTCCGGGTCGGCCTGGTCAACTGCTACCTGGTCAAGGACGACCCGCTGACGCTGGTCGACGTCGGCCCGAACTCGGGCGCGTCGCTGGTGGCGCTGGAGGCGGGGCTGGCCGAGCACGGGGTGCGGATCGAGGACCTCGAGCGGATCGTCATCACCCACCACCACACGGACCACCTGGGGCTGGTCGGGATCCTGGCCGAGCGCTCGGGCGCGGAGGTCTGCGCGCTCGACCAGCTCGCGCCCGTGGTCGAGGACTTCGGCGCCTACGTGGACCGCAACGACGCGTTCGCGCAGGAGCTGATGCGCCGCCACGGGATCGGCACGGACGTGGTCACCGCGCTGGCGGCGGTCGCGCGCGCCTACCGCGGCTGGGGCGGCAGCGCGCCCGTGTCGCGGCGGCTGGCCGACGGCGGCGAGCTGGCGTTCGCCTCGCGCACGTTCGAGGTCCTGCACCGGCCCGGGCACTCGCCGGGCGACACCGTCTTCTATGACCCGCGCGACGGCACGCTGCTGGCCGGCGACCACCTGATCAAGCACATCTCCTCCAACCCGCTGATCGCCTACCCGCTGGCCGGCGAGCCGCAGGAGCGCCCGCGCGCGCTGGTGACCTACCTCGAGTCGCTGCGGCTGACGCAGGCGATGCCGATCCGGACGGTGCTGCCCGGGCACGGCGAGGCGTTCTCGGACCACGCGGCGCTGATCGGCGAGCGCTTCGCCCTGCACGAGCGCCGCGCGCGCAAGATCCACGGGCTGATCGCCGAGCGGCCGCGCTCCGCGCACGAGCTCGCGCAGGCCATCTGGGGCAACGTCGCCGTCACCCAGGCCTTCCTGACGCTGAGCGAGGTGCTCGGCCACATCGACCTGCTGATCGAGCGCGGCGAGGTCACCGAGCACACCGACGACGGGGTCGTCGTGTGGGCGACGTCGAGCTGATCATCGTCGCGCTACTGGTCTCCGTGGCCGCGCTGGCCGCGGTGGCCCGCGTGCTCGACCTGCCGTACCCGATCGTGCTCGTGGTCGCGGGCGCGCTGATCGGGCTCGTCCCGGGCCTGCCGGAGGCCGAGCTCGACCCCGAGCTGGTGCTGGTGATCTTCCTGCCGCCGCTGCTGTACGCGGGCGCGTTCTTCGCCAACCTGCGCGACCTGCGCGCGAACCTGCGCACGATCACGCTGCTCGCGGTCGGGCTCGTGCTGCTGACGATGGTGGTCGTCGCCGTCGTCGCGCACACCCTGATCGGGCTCTCGTGGGCGGCGGCGTTCACGCTCGGCGCGATCCTCGGCCCGACCGACCCGATCGCCGCGACCGCGATCGCGCGCCGGCTCGGCGTCCCGCGCCGGATCGTGGCCGTGCTCGAGGGCGAGTCGCTGGTCAACGACGCGACCGCGCTCGTCGCCTACCAGATCGCCATCCGGGCGGCGGCCGGTGCGGTCACGTTCTCGCTGCTGGGCGCGGGCTGGGACTTCGTCTGGAAGGCGGCGGGCGGCGTCGCGGTCGGGCTCGCCGCCGCGCACGTGATCGTGATCGTGCGCCGCCGGCTCGACGATCCGCTGATCGAGAACACGGTCGGCCTGCTGAGCGCCTACGCGGCCTACCTGCCGGCCGACCACCTGGGCGTCTCGGCCGTGCTGGCCGCGGTCACGACCGGGTGCTACCTGGGCTGGCACGCGCCGCGGATCGCCTCGCCGTCGACGCGGTTGCAGGGTTTTGCGATGTGGGAGCTGCTGCAGTTCCTGATGAACGCGATCCTGTTCGTGCTGATCGGCCTGCAGCTGCCGGTCGTGCTGGACGCGCTCGAGCGCTTCGACACGGCGACGCTGGCCGGCTACGCGCTGGCGATCTGCGGCGCGGTCGTGCTCACGCGCATGGTCTGGTCGCACACGGTCGTGTACCTGGTCCGGCTGGTGGACCGGCGCGCATCGCAGCGCGCGCGCCGCGTCGGCTGGCGCCAGCGGACGGTCACGGGCTGGGCGGGCATGCGCGGCGCGGTCTCGCTCGCGGCGGCGCTCGCGCTCCCGGGCGACTTCGAGCACCGCGAGCTGCTGATCTTCCTGACTTTCTGCGTGATCTTCGCCACGCTCGTGTTCCAGGGCCTCACGCTGCCGCCGCTGATCCGCCGGCTCGGCGTCACCGACGACGGCACCGAGGAGGAGCGCGAGGAGCTGACCGCGCGGCTGCTGGCGACGCAGGCCGCGCTCGCCCGGATCGAGGAGCTGCGCGCCGAGGAGTGGACGCGCGACGACACGCTCGAGCGCCTGCAGGGGTTGTACGAGTACCGGCGCCGGCGGCTGAAGGCGCGCGCCGGCAAGATCGAAGACGACGGCTTCGAGGACCGCTCGCGCGCCTACCAGTCGGTCGTGCGCGCGGTGCTCGAGGCCCAGCGCGAGGAGATCGTGCGGCTGCGCAACCAGGGCACGATCTCCAACGACGTCATGCACCGGATCGAGCGCGAGCTCGACCTGGAGGACGAGCGCCTGGAGATCTAGGCGCGGCCGGCGAAGTCGCTGGGGTCGATCAGGCCGTGGCGCAGCGCGCCGATCATGGTCTCGACCTGCTGGACCATGCGCTCGCGGTCGAGCCGGTGCAGCGCGCGCTGGATCGCGGCGGCGCGGCGGTCGAGCTCGATGTCGAAGCGCTCCGCGACGCGGTTGGTGACCGTGACCTCGCGCCAGACCTCGCAGTTGCCGCAGCGCAGCCGCATCCACCAGGCCTCCGGCGTCACCGGCTCCCAGTCGACGGGGTTGACGAAGTCCTTTCCGCAGGCGGCGCACGTGTGCAGGTCGTCCTCATGCGGACGCGAGTGACGCCGGCCGAAGGCGCGGGAGAGCCAGTTCGAGTCCGGGGAGGTCATGAGTCGAGTATCGGCAGCTGGGGTCCGGTTCTCCAGGGGGGTGAACCGAACTTATGTTTAGCGCCCGCGATTCGGGGAAGCGGTGCGATCCGTCACGGAAGCCAGTCGAGCAGCGCGGCCGCCGCCTGGTCCCCTTCGCGCACGGCGTAGTTGGTGCCGCGGTCCTCGGGGAAGATCTGCGTGGTGTTGGCGAGGACCAGGCCGCGCCGGGGCGTCTTCATCGGCGGGATCTTCTCCCGGTAGCCGACGGTGACGATCGGCTGCGCGGCCGGCTCGCGGTGCAGCCAACTCTGCTTGACCCAGGTGCGGTCGAAGTCCGGGTTGACGGCGCGCAGGCCCGGCGTGTAGCGCTTGAGCAGTTCGGCGGCGTCGAGCCGCAGCAGCTCGTGCCCGCGCGGCAGGTAGTTGGCGATGTAGAGGAAGCGGCGGCCGCCGTAGCGCGCGGGGTCGATCAGGTTCGTGTGCTCGATCAGGCCCACGAACGGCAGCGTGTCGTCGCCGATGTTGGTCCAGTAGTAGGGCGAGAACTGGCGGTCGAGCTCGAGCAGCAGGCAGAGCGCGCTGAAGTACTCGATGCTGCGGGCCTTGGCCAGGTAGTGCTCGGTGACCAGGCCGGGCGCGGCGAGCTGCTCGAAGACGTCGCTGGGGACCGTGGCCAGCACGGCGTCGTAGCGCTCGGGCTCGAGCGTGTCGTAGTCGCGCGGGTCGTGGCCGCGCCGGAACGAGCCGGGCGCGCCGGGGGTGACGATGAAGCCGGGCTCCACCCGGGCGGCGGGGCGGTCGATCAGCACGCGCCCTCCCCCCTGCTCGATCCGGTCGCGCAGCGCCTCGAAGAGCTTCTCCCACGAGTGCCTGGGGTAGCCGAGCTTCTCCTCGGCGGCGTCGTCGCCGCGCCGCAGCCGGAACTTGTTCTGCAGCCAGACCATTGCAATGTCGTCCGCGCGCTCGCCGAACTTGCCGCGCAGCAGCGGGCCCCAGAGCGCGCGGTAGGCGTCGCGGCCCATGTAGCGCTCGATCCACTTGCGCGCGGTCACGCGCTCGAACGGCGCCGGGTTGCCGGGCCCGCGCTGGATCGCCAGCACGGCGGCGCCGACCCGCACGCGCGCCAGCGGCGGCAGCGGCTTGAAGCGCAGCAGGTCCATCGGCGTCACGAACGGCCACTGGCGGCCCTGGGTGAAGTAGGCGACGCTCGAGGACAGCCACTCGAGCTCGTCGTGCATCCCGAGCTCGTCGTAGAGCGCGGCGATGTGGCGGTCCGTGGAGAACAGGTGGTGGTAGTAGCGCTCGAGCAGGTGCCCCTGGCCGACGTCGAGCGTGGCGGCCTGCCCGCCGAGCCCGGGCCAGCGCTCGTAGACGTCGACGGTGTGGCCGGCCTGGGTCAGGCGCAGGGCGGCGACCAGGCCGGCAACCCCGGCCCCGAGAACGGCGATCCTCATCGCTTGGCGGGCTCCTCGACGTTGATGCGTTCGCCGACGACGTACAGCGGGCGGTGCTTGACCTCGTCGTAGATGCGCCCGATGTACTCGCCGATGATCCCCAGCGTGATCAGCTGGATGCCGCCCAGCAGCAGCACGATGATGATCGTCGACGGCACGCCGCGTTCGTAGATCTCGGCGTAGCGGGCCACGACGGTCAGCGGGATCGCCAGGAAGGCGACGATGCTGAAGAAGAAGCCGAGGAACGTCGCCCACTGCAGCGGCCGGCTCGAGAACGACGTGATCGCGTCGAAGCTGAAGCGCAGCATCTTGCGCAGCGGGTACTTGGTCGTGCCCGCGTGGCGCTCCTGGCGCACGAACGGCACCGCGGTCTGGGTGAAGCCGATCCAGACCGTCATGCCGCGCAGGAAGCGGGCGCGCTCGGGCATCGAGAGCAGCGCGTCGAGCGCGCGCCGGTCCATCAGCCGGAAGTCGCCGGACTCGACGGCCAGGTCGAGGCCGGTGAGGCGGCGGAAGGTCTTGTAGAAGCCGCGCGCGGTCAGGCGCTTGAAGGCCGTCTCCCCCAGCCGCTGCTCGCGCACGGCGTAGACGACGTCGATGCCCTCGCGCCAGCGCTCGAGCATCGTCGGGATCAGCTCGGGCGGGTCCTGGAGGTCGCCGTCGAGCATCACGATCACGTTGCCGCGGGCGTGCTCGAGGCCGGCGGTGAGCGCGGGCTGGTGGCCGAAGTTGCGCGCCAGCGAGATCACCTTCACGCGCGGGTCGGCGGCCGCGGCGGCGGCCATCGCGGCGTGCGTGCCGTCCTTGGAACCGTCGTTGACGAGGATCAGCTCGTAGTTGAGATCGCCCAGCACGGACGCCACCCGTTCGACGAACGGGGCGACGGTCTCCTCCTCCTCGTACATCGGCGCCACGACGCTCAGCAGCGCCACCTCGCGGTTCATGGGCGCCAGGGTACTGTTCACGCCGATGGCCGAGCTGGAGCGCGAGCTGTTCGAGGTGGGGCGGCGGCTGGCCGCCGCGATGCCGACGACCCGCAACCCGCTGAAGGCGCTCGATGACAAGGCGATGGACCTCGCCTCGTCGGACGCCGAGCTCAAGGCCGCGCTGTTCCGCTTCGTCGACGTCGTCCCCGCCTGCCGCAACCTCGACGACCTCGCGCGCCATCTGACCGCGTTCCTGGAGGAGGTCGAGGAGCCGCCCCCGTCGATCGGTGTCGCGCTGCGGATGGGCAACACCCGCGCGGGGCGCCGCGCGCTGGGGATGGCGGCCGCCACCGGCGTCAAGCACATGGCGCACCGCTTCATCGTCGGCGAGACGCCGAAGTCCGCCCTGGGCGTCCTGCGCGAGCTGTGGAAGGACGGCGTCGCCTCCTCGGTCGACCTGCTCGGCGAGGCGACCGTCACCCAGGCCGAGGCCCAGCGCTACGCGGACCGCTGCGCCGACGCGCTGGACACGATCGCCGCCGCCGCGCGGTCGTGGCCGCCGCGCGAGCAGCTCGAGCGCGACTCGGCCGGCCCGCTGCCGCGCGCGAACCTGTCCGTGAAGGTGAGCGCGCTGACGCCGCTGCTGCGCCCGGACGCGCCCGAGCGCGGCAAGCGCGACGCCGCCGACCGGCTGCGGCCGCTGCTGCGGCGCGCGCACGAGCGCGGCGCGCACCTGCACATCGACATGGAGTCGATGGACTCGCGCGACGCGGTGCTGGAGCTGATCCTGGAGCTGCTGGCCGAGGACGAGTTCCGCGCCGGCCCGTCCGCCGGCCTGGTGCTGCAGGGCTACCTGCGCGACTCGCCCGAGACGCTGGACACGATCCTGGCCTGGATCGACCGCGTGGAGCGCGCGCAGCCGCTGACGATCCGCCTGGTCAAGGGCGCCTACTGGGACCACGAGCTCGTCCAGGCCGCCCAGCACGGCTGGACCGCGCCCGTGTTCGAGCGCAAGGCCGACACCGACGCGAACTTCGAGCGGCTGACCAAGCGGCTGCTGGACGCGCGCCCGCGCGTCCGGGTGGCGATCGCCTCGCACAACCTGCGCTCGGTCTCGCACGCGATCGCCTACAACCGGATCACCGGGGGCCGCGACGAGGACCTCGAGCTGCAGGTGCTGCGCGGGCTCGGCGACCCGCTGCAGGCCGCGATCGCCTCGCTCGGCCTGCGCGTGCGCACCTACTGCCCGGTCGGCGACCTGGTCGCGGGCATGGCCTACCTCGTGCGGCGGCTGCTGGAGAACACCTCCAACGAGTCCTTCCTGCACGAGCAGGCGCGCGGCGTGCCGCTGGAGGAGCTGCTGGCGCCGCCGGAGGCGACCGTATGACGCTCGGGCCGTTCGCCAACGAGCCCGTGCTGGAGCTGCGGCGCGCGCCCGTGCGCGCGCAGCTCGCGGGGGCGCTGGAGGCCTTCGACGCCCGGCCCGTGCTGCAGGTGCCGGTCTGGGTCGGCGAGGACGCGCGCACGGGCGACGCGCTGGTCTCGATCGACCCGGGCGAGCCCGAGCGGGTCGTGGCCGAGGCGGCGGTGGCGAGCGAGGCCGACGTCGAACGGGCGCTGGCGCTGGCGCAGGGCAGCGCGTGGCGGCGCACGACGGCGAGCGAGCGCGCCGAGGTGCTCGTGCGCGCCGCGGCGTGGCTGCGCGAGCGGCGGCTCGAGCTGGCCGCCCTGGAGGTGCGCGAGGCGGCCAAGCCGTGGCGCGAGGCCGACGCCGACGTGTGCGAGGCGATCGACTTCCTCGAGTACTACGCGCGCGAGGCGATCGCGCTGCAGGACCGGCCGCCCGAGCTGATCCAGCCGCCGGGCGAGCGCAACGAGCTGCGCTGGCAGCCGCGCGGCGTGGTCGCGGTGATCTCGCCGTGGAACTTCCCGATCGCGATCCCGCTCGGGATGACCGCGGCCGCGCTGGCGACGGGCAACGCGGTCGCGCTCAAGCCCGCCGAGCAGTCGCCGGGCTGCGCGTACCTGCTCGTGCGCGCGCTGCGCGAGGCGGGCGTGCCGGCGGACGCGCTGGCGCTGCTGCCCGGCGAGGGCGACGTCGGCGCGGCGCTGGTCGGCGACCCGCGCGTGCACACGATCGCGTTCACGGGCTCCGGGCCGGTCGGGCTGGAGATCCTGCGCCGCGCGGCGGAGCCCGCGCCGGGTCAGCGCCACGTCAAGCGCGTCGTGGCCGAGATGGGCGGCAAGAACTGCGTGATCGTGGACTCCGACGCCGACCTCGACGACGTCGTCCCCGCGCTGATCAAGTCGGCGTTCAACTACGCGGGCCAGAAGTGCTCGGCGGCCGCGCGCGTGCTCGCGCACGAGGCGATCCACGACGCGCTGGTCGAGCGGCTCGCGGGCGCGGTCGAGGTGCTGCACGTCGGGCAGGCCTCCGACCCCGAGATCGACGTCCCGCCGGTGATCGAGCGCGAGGCGCAGGAGCGGGTCGCGCGCTACGCCGAGCGCGCCGCCGTCGAGGGCACGATCGCCGCCCGCGCCGCGCAGGTGCCCGAGCGCGGCTTCTTCGCCACCCCCACGCTGGCCACCGGGCTGCCGGACGACTCGCCCGTGCTGCACGAGGAGATCTTCGGCCCCGTGCTCGCGGTGGAGCGCGTGCGCTCGGTCGAGGAGGCCTGCGACCGCGTCGACGCGTCCGCCTACGCGCTCACGGGCGGGCTGTTCTCGCGCAACCCGCAGACCGTCGACTACGTCGCGGACCGCACGCCGGTCGGCAACCTCTACGTCAACCGCGAGATCACGGGCGCGATGGTCGGCCGCCAGCCCTTCGGCGGCAACCGGCTCTCGGGCACCGGCACCAAGGCCGGCGGGCCCGGCTACCTGCTGCAATTCGTCGAGCCGACGGTGATCACCGAGAACACCGTGCGCCACGGGCTGGTCGTATGAAGGGCGTCGTCGCGGCCGTGCTGACGCCGATGCGCGCCGACCTGTCGGTCGACCGCGCCGCGTTCGCCGCCCACTGCCGGCGGCTGCTGGACGAAGGCGCGCACGGGCTCGGGATCTTCGGCACCACGGGCGAGGCGAACTCGCTCTCGGTCGGCGAGCGGATCGAGGCGTGGGAGGCGCTCGTGGCCGACGGCGTCCCGGCCGACGTGCTGCTCCCGGGCACGGGCGCGTGCGCGCTGCCCGACGCGGTCAAGCTCACGCAGGAGGCGCTCGCGGTCGGCGCCCGCGCCGTGCTCGCGCTGCCGCCCTTCTATTACAAGGGCGTCTCCGACGACGGCCTGTTCCGCTTCTTCGCCGAGCTGATCGAGCGCGTCGGCGACGAGCGCCTGCGGCTGTTCCTCTACCACATCCCGCCCATGGCCCAGGTCGGCTTCAGCCCGGCGCTGATCGCGCGGCTGCTGGACGCCTACCCGGGCACGGTCGCCGGCACCAAGGACAGTGAGGGCGACCCGGCCCGCGTGGAGCGCATCTGCCGCGAGTTCCCGCAGCTGACCGTGTTCGCGGGCTCGGAGGCGCTGCTGCTGGACACGCTGCGCTGGGGCGGCGCGGGCTGCATCTCGGCGACCGTGAACGTGCTCGCGCGCGAGGCGCGGGCGGTCTACGACGCGTTCCAGGCCGGCGAGGACGCGACCGCGCTGCAGGCCGAGCTGACGCAGGCGCGGCGGGTCGTCGAGGGGCAGCCGCTGATCCCGGCGCTGAAGGCGATCATGCGCGCCCGCACGGGCGACGACGGCTGGCTGAACCTGCGCCCGCCGCTCGAGCCGCTCGGGGAACACGCGTTCGCATCTGTGTCGCGCGTCACACTTCCGAACATGTGATCGCCCGGATTGGGTAGCCCTGGCGGATGAACCCCCACCAGCAGAAGATCGTGCAGTACCTGAACGAGGCCCACGCCAGCGAGACCGCGCTGATCCGCGTGCTCCAGTCGCAGATCGCGATGACCCCGCGCGGCGCCTACCGGTCCGCGCTCGAGACGCACCTGACCGAGACCAAGGACCATGCACGCCGCGTCGAGCGCCGCCTCGGCGAGCTCGGGCGGGGCGAGAACCCGCTGCAGGCGATCGTCGGCGCCGCCGAGAGCGTGATCGGCCAGGCGCTCGCGCTCGGCAAGACGCCGCTGGACCTGCTGCGCGGGACCAACGGCGAGGAGAAGGTCCTCAAGAACGCCAAGGACGCGGCCGCCACGGAGGCGCTCGAGATCGCGACCTACACGTCGATCGAGCGGCTCGCCGAGGCCGCCGGCGACACCCGCACGGCCGAGCTGGCCGCCTCGATCCGCGCCGACGAGGAGCGCATGCTCGAGCGCATCCTCGGCGAGATCCCGAAGCTCACGACCGCCGTGGTCGGCGGCAAGCCCTTCGACCTCTCGACCACGGGCGCGGCGGAGGCCGTCAAGCGCACCGTGGGCCCGCGGCCCGGCGCCGACGAGCTCCCGATCGACCGCTACGACGCGCTGACCGCGGAGCAGATCACCGGGCGCCTGAAGCGGCTCACGCAGGCCGAGCTGGCCAAGGTCGAGGCCTACGAGCGCCGGCACGAGAACCGCACAACGGTGCTCGAGCGCGTCGCGACGCTGCGCGGCGACGAGCCGTGGCCGGGCTACGACGAGCTCAACGCCGCCGACGTCCGCAGCGCGCTCGCGGACGCCGACCCCGAGCGCCTGCGCGCCGTGCGCGACTACGAGCGCGCGCACAAGGACCGCTCGAGCGTGCTGCAGGTCGCCGAGCGCGAGCTGACCGCCGCCTGAGCGCGCAGCGGCCGCCTGACGGCTCGTCGGGCGGCCGCGCCGCGGCTCAGAACTCGATGACCGAGCGGATGCCGTCCTGGTTGTGCATCAGCTCGAAGCCGTGGTTGACGTCGTCGAGCGTGATCCGGTGCGAGATGAACGGGTCGACGTCGATCTCCCCGTCGAGGTAGCGCTGGACGAGCTGCGGCACCTGGTCGCGGCCCTTGACGCCGCCGAAGCTCGAGCCGCACACGCGCCGGCCCGTGATCAGGTAGCGCGGGACGATGTCGAGCGTCTCGCCCTTGCCGGCGACGCCCGCGATCGTGCACAGGCCCCAGCCCATGCGCGCGGACTCGACGGCCTGGCGCATCACCTGCACCAGCCCGGTGGCCTCGAACGTGTAGTCGGCGCCGAAGCCGCCCGTCTCGTCGAGGATGCGCTGGACGGTGTCCTCGCCGCCGATCCAGGTGTCCGTCGCGCCCTGGCCCTTGGCCAGCTCGAGCCGGTCCTCGCTGAGGTCGACGCAGATGATCCGCTCCGCGCCCTGCAGGCGGGCGCCCGCGACCGCGCCCAGGCCGACCATCCCGGCGCCGAAGACCACGCACGTCGAGCCGGGCTCGACCTTGGCGGTGTACATCGCCGCGCCGAGGCCCGTGGAGAGGCCGCAGGCGAACAGCGCGCAACGGTCCAGCGGCGCCTCCTTGGGCACCTTGGCCAGCGCGATCTCCGGCATCACCGTGTACTCCGCGAACGTGCTCGTGCCCATGAAGTGGCGGATCGGCTCGCCGTTGCGGCTCAGGCGCGTGGTGCCGTCGGGCAGGTGGCCCTGGTTCTGCTCGGCGCGGATCGCCATGCACAGGTTGGTCTTGGGGCTCAGGCAGTGCACGCACTCGCGGCACTGGGGCGAGAAGAGCGTGACCACGTGGTCGCCGACCTGCACGTCGTTGACGCCCTCGCCGATCTTCTCCACCACGCCCGCGCCCTCGTGGCCGAGCACGCACGGCGCGTAGCCGGACGGGTCGGCGCCGGACGCCGTGTACATGTCGGTGTGGCAGACGCCGCAGGCCACCAGGCGGACGAGCACTTCACCCGCCTTGGGCTCCTCCAGGTCGAGCTCCTGCACCACGAGCGGCTTCCCGAACTCCTCCAGCACCGCTGCCCGCATCCGCATGTCTGACTCCTCCGGTGATTCAAGGGTTGGAGGCGCGCACCTTACGCGGGCGCAGCAGGACCTGCAGGCCCGTCGGGCGCATCGTGAAGCCGAAGCGCTCGCGCGGCTCGGCGCCCGCCGGCTCCCAGGTGTAGTTGCGGGCCAGCATGGTCAGGGCGGTCTTGCCCTCCAGGAAGGCGAGGTTGCGGCCGGGGCAGAAGCGCGGGCCCGCGCCGAAGGACAGGAACGTCCTGGGGTCGGGGTGGTCGGCTGTCAGCCAGCGGCCGGGGTCGAAGCGGTCGCCGCGCGGGCAGGCGATCTGGCGCGTGAGGCAGATGATGCGGGTCCCGGCGGGGAGCTCGACGTCGCCGGCGCTGGTGTCGTGGATGGCCTCGAAGAACAGCAGCGGCGCGGTCGACTTCAGGCGCGCGGCCTCGCGGAAGACGGCCTCGGCGAAGTGCATCCGGTCGATCTGCTCGGGGCGGGTGGGCAGCGCGTCGCCTTCGAGGACGTTTTCGGCTTCCTGGTGCAGGCGCCGCTGGGCGGTGGGGTCGCGGGCGAGCAGGTAGGTGGCCCAGGCGAGCGTGTTCGCGGTCGTGTCCTCCCCCGCGAGCAGCATCGTGAAGACGTTGCCGAAGATGTCCTGCTCGTCGTAGTCCGGCGTGGTCAGCATGCTCTCCAGGAAGTTCTCGGGCTGCTCGCGCAGCTCCGGGCGCTCGTCCATCCGGCGCCTGGCCGCCGCGATGAACTTGGCGATCTC